>Ga0315908_10000811_pt1 | contig 24302 bp, 15 predicted proteins | sample LakEriMetagenome_12_FD_203520 | JGI IMG/M metagenome (GOLD analysis project Ga0315908, IMG submission 203520) | Freshwater fungal communities from buoy surface, Lake Erie, Ohio, United States - Buoy 4 MA124 | ecosystem: Environmental > Aquatic > Freshwater > Lake > Lake biofilm | place: USA...
GAACGGTTATTCCTACAACAGATAATTATTATGCTGCTTTAAATAATGCAGTGTTTACTGATGGTTCCTTCTGTTACATTCCAAAAGGAGTTCGTTGTCCAATGGAATTGTCTACCTATTTCAGAATCAACGCAGGTGGAACCGGACAGTTTGAAAGAACTTTAGTCGTTGCTGATGAAGGATCATATGTTTCTTATTTAGAAGGATGTACTGCTCCTCAAAGAGATGAAAATCAATTGCATGCGGCTGTTGTAGAATTAATTGCCCTTGATAATGCAGAAATAAAATACTCTACGGTACAAAATTGGTACCCTGGAGATAAAAACGGTTTAGGTGGAATTTTCAATTTTGTCACCAAACGAGGCATTTGCCATACCAATTCCAAAATATCCTGGACGCAAGTTGAAACGGGTTCTGCAGTTACTTGGAAATATCCTTCTTGTATCTTGAAAGGTGATCATTCCATTGGCGAATTTTATTCTGTTGCTGTGACCAACAATTACCAGCAAGCAGATACGGGTACTAAAATGATTCATCTCGGAAAAAACACAAAAAGCACCATTATTTCAAAAGGTATCTCAGCAGGAAAATCACAAAATTCATATCGAGGTTTAGTACAGATTCACAAATCAGCAAAAAATTCGCGTAATTTTTCTCAATGTGATTCTCTTCTCATGTCTAGTGAATGTGGAGCGCATACTTTTCCTTATATAGAATGTAAAAATAGTACCGCTAAAATTGAACATGAGGCAACTACTTCCAAAATTGGAGAAGATCAATTGTTCTATTGCAAGCAAAGAGGAATAGGCGAAGAGAAAGCAATTGGTTTGATTGTAAATGGGTATTGTAAAGAAGTACTGAATCAATTGCCAATGGAATTCGCTGTCGAAGCTCAAAAATTATTAACGATTAGTTTAGAAGGTAGTGTAGGGTAAACCTATTTAATATAAAAAATAACCATGATTACGATTAAAAATTTACATGCTAGTATTGACGGAAAAGAAATCCTTCGAGGATTAAATTTAACGGTGAAAGCCGGAGAAGTTCATGCTATTATGGGACCTAATGGTGCTGGTAAATCTACTTTAGCATCTATTTTAGCTGGAAGAGAAGAGTATGAAATCACAGCTGGAGAAGTTAATTTTGAAGGCACTGACTTATTGTCTTTGTCTACTGAAGACCGTGCAAGAGAAGGATTGTTTCTCGCTTTTCAATACCCAGTTGAAATACCTGGAGTTTCTAATGTAAATTTTTTACGTACTGCAATTAATGAAATAAGAGCCTATAAAGGTGAAGAATCTCTATCAGCTAAAGACTTCATGAGCTTGGTTAGAGAAAAATCAGCACTTGTCGAATTGGACAGTAAATTGGCTTCTAGATCTGTGAATGAAGGATTTTCGGGTGGTGAAAAGAAAAGAAATGAAATCTTTCAAATGGCTATGCTTGCGCCAAAATTGGCCATCCTTGATGAAACAGATTCAGGTTTGGATATTGATGCCCTTCGCATAGTTGCCAAAGGAGTAAATCAATTGAAGTCTTCAGAAAATGCTACCATTGTTATTACACATTATCAGCGCTTATTGGATTATATTGTACCTGATTTTGTTCATGTCTTGTATAAAGGTCAGATTGTTAAAACTGGCGGTAAAGAATTGGCACTTGAACTAGAAGAAAAAGGCTATGATTGGATTAAGGATGCTCACCCAACTGTTTAATTAAGACATGGAACAGATAGTGACACCATCAAAAATGGAATCTTTTAGAAGAAATCTTCCTGCATCACTTTTGAAAATAAAGGAGGCAAATCTTGCAGCTTCAAATGAACGCTTGCTCCTCAATGGATTTCCTAATTCTAGAATTGAGGCTTGGAAATATTCTCGCTTAAATAGAATTGCTTCTTTAAATTTGCAGCCAAAAAATTCTGCTCCGATTGGTTGGGAACAATATTCTTTAACGACGGATGCGTATACTTTTGTTTTTCAAAATGATCAATGCATATATTTTTCTCAAGATCTTCCTGATGGAATGATGGTTAAAGAAGCTGTTGATTTGTCGATAGAAGAATGGAAATCTTTTGAGAACAACAGTCATGTGATAGATCTCAATAATAGTCACGCTCAAAATGGATTGTGTCTTTGGTTGCGAAAAGGAGTTCACTTGACCCAACCCGTTCAATTGATTTTCTTAAGCACAGGGACAGAGCAAGCAGCCATTCATCGAAATCAAATCGTTCTTGAAAAGGAGAGTAAGATGGAGCTAATTGTTTCTCATTTCTCTATAGATGGCAAAAAGAATTATAAAAACATTGTTTCTGAATTTCATTTGGAGGAAAATGCTTTTCTTTCGGTTCATAAATTACAGAATGAAGAAGGGGAAGATTTTCATTTTTCAACAGAAAATATCCATCAAAAAAATAATTCTAATTTTACCCTTACCACTCTAACACTTAATGGAAATTGGGTTCGAAATGATGTGAATGTTTTTGTAGATGGTGAAGGTTGCGAAACTTTTTTAAATGGCGCATATCTAAGCAAGGGCATACAGCATATCGACAATCATACAACTATAGATCATATGAAACCAAATTGCAATTCTTATGAATTGTATAAAGGGGTAATGGATGAAAAATCTACAGCTGTATTCAATGGAAAAGTCTTCGTAAGGCCAGACGCTCAGAAAATAGCTGCTTTTCAATCTAATGCAAATGTCTTGATTGGTGATGAAGCATCGGTCAATTCAAAACCAGAATTGGAAATTTATGCAGATGATGTAAAATGTTCGCATGGATCTACGATTGGTCAATTAGATGAAGAGGCTATTTTTTATCTACAGTCAAGAGGGATTAGTGAAAATACGGCAAGACGTCTTGTCCTTACAGCATTTATGCAGGATGTATTTGAGAAAATAACTTCCCCAGCTGTTGTGACTTTTCTCAATCAAGTTTTATCTGAACGCTTCAATTGGGACCTTTCTGTCTTGGAGGAAGATTAAATAGTATTACCTTCGGAAGAAAAAAAGATGTTATGAAATTTTTATTCCTCCTTTTATTTATTCCATTTCTTTCTTTTTCTCAAACCAAACCGGCCTATTTGATTTACAATAGTAAAGGGAAGCAGGTTTCCTATGCAAAAATGAAGAAAGCTTGTACTCAAGCTGACATTACATTTTTTGGAGAATATCACGATAATCCTATAGCACATTGGCTTTCCTATGAACTTCTAGTTGATTTACATCAAGTACATCAACAAAAATTAATTTTAGGATTCGAGATGTTTGAGCAAGATCAACAAGAAATTCTAAATCGTTATTTGGAGGGTAAAATTCCAGCCAACAAGTTGAAAGATTCTTTGAGATTATGGCCGAACTATGAAACGGATTACAAACCGCTGGTTGATTTTGCGCAAAAGAATAAATTGGAATGCATTGCTTCCAATGTAGAGCGAAAATATGCTTCGCTATTGTTCAAAAAAGGAAGAGTAGCTCTCGATACCTTATCGCCCAAAATTAAAGAACAAATGGCTCCAATCGATTTTCCGATTGATTCTACCTTGAGTCAATACGCAGCACTCAATGAAATGGCAGTGCATATGGGAGGTGGAAATATGCTTGCCTCACAAGCGTTTAAGGACGCGACAATGGCGAAATTTATTTTTAAATCAATGAAAAAAGACAGTAAATTCATCCATTTCAATGGAGCTTATCACAGTGATTATCAGCAAGGAATTTTATGGTATTTACATCAATCTAATCCTGGAATCAAGTCTGTTACAATTTCTACACATACCCAAGTAGACATAGAAAAATTTGACAAAGAAAATATCGGTAAGGCAGATTTTATTATTTGTGTCCCTGAAACGATGACAAGAACGCATTAATTATTTGAATGCCCTTCTTTTCTTGAGATTTTCATAAGCATCCTGTATTTTTTGGAATTTTTCTTTAGCTCCTTTTTGGTATTCGATTCCCATCTGCGCTACCTTGTCTGGATGGAAGGAAATGGCCATTTTTCTATAGGCTTTTTTCACCTCTTCATCGGTTGCAGTGGAGTCAATACCTAAAATTTTATAGTCTGAATCAACATTTCGGTAAAACATGTTTTTCACGCTGTCAAATTCAATAGCAGGAACTCCAAGTTGGCTAGCAATACGCTCAATTGTACTCATTTCACTTGGAGACACTTCACCATCTGCTTTAGCGATCCCAAATAAATAATGAATGAGTTGAACACGGACTTCTAAAGGCATTCGAGCACGAATGTCTTGGCAAATCGCTTGCAAAGGAATTTGTCCCGTGGCTAAAAACTCTTTTAAAACCTGTAAATGATCCGTTGTGAATCTATTCCCAAATTGATTCGTGAAAAAGGTTTTTACATAATCTAATTCAGCCTTAATGACTTTTCCATCTGCCTTCATTACAGCTGCCGAAAGTGCCATGAGCATGGTAGGTAAATCAAAACGACTAGATTGTTGCTGATAAAACAAGAAGGGATCTTGTCCGGAAGATGCTCGTGAATTTCCTTTTGATTTTTTACTATTTCGTTGGTACATATCAACAAAACTGCCGATAATAAAGCCCAGAATTCCTATACCAATCTTTCTACTGATTACATAAGCGCCAAAACCAAAGATATATTTATACAAAATGAATCAATTAAAAAAGAGGGGCTGTAACCCCTCTACAAAATTAATAAGATTATGCTAACTCATTTATGTTTCGCTCAATAAAGCTATTCAAAGCCTCACCTTTTAATAATCCTTGTGCTAATAAGGCTAAATCAGTTAATTGTTTCACTCCTGTAGTTTGATCAAGTTCTGATTTACTTAATAGTCCATGAATTTTTGGATGATTTGTATTTACAGTCATCGTAAACATTTCAGGGAAAGCGCCATAAAAACCATTTCCACCACCTAATTTTTGTTGCTCCATCATTCTGCGAATAAATTCTGGTTGTGTAATAATTATAGGGGCATCATCCTCACTCATGCTCTCCAGTTGAACTGTATATTTTTCTTTATTGATAGTCGCTTCAAACAAAGGTTTGATTTTCTCTTCTTCTTCTTTTGACATTTTAGATGGAATCTCATCACTCTTGCGAATCAATTTGTCTAGTGAATCTGAATCTACTCTAACAAAACTTATGTTATCATTGCTTTGTTCAAGTTTAGGAAGCCAATGAGATACTAAGGGTCCATCTAAATGCAAGACATCATACCCACGATCTTTCGCCTTCTTTATAAATGCAAACTGCTCTTCTTTGTTGTTGGCGTATAATAGAATTAATTTGCCATCCTTATCTGTTTGTAAAGCGCTTACTTTTTCACGGTATTCATCAATTGTGAAACAAGTACCCTCTGTATTTTTAAACAAAGAGAAGGTCTTGGCTTTTTCAGCAAATTTATCTTCCGATAACATTCCATATTGAACAAATACTTGGAGGTCATCCCATTTAGATTCAAAATCTTTACGGTCCTTCTTGAACATTTCAGCTAATTTATCGGCAACTTTTTTAGTGATATGTGAAGAAATCTTTTTTACATTTCCATCACTTTGTAGATAGGAGCGCGAAACATTTAACGGAATATCTGGAGAGTCAATAACTCCATGAAGAAGTGTTAAAAACTCAGGAACTATTTCAGCTACGCTGTCTGTAATAAAAACTTGATTGCTGTATAAATTGATCTTATTTCGTTGTACTTCTACATTTTCTTTAATTTTTGGAAAGTATAGAATCCCTGTTAGATTAAATGGATAGTCAACATTTAAGTGAATATGAAACAAGGGACTTTCAAATGTCATTGGATATAACTCACGGTAAAATGAATTATAATCATCGTCTGACAAATCTACAGGTGCCTTTGTCCATGCCGGTTGTGGGTTATTGATTTGGTTTGGCACTTCAACGGCCTCTCTTTTAATTTTATCATTTTCATCTTTTTCACCACTGGGTGAATCGATGTATTCTGTTTTATTTCCAAAGAAAACAGGAATAGGCAAGAATTTACAATATTTATTTAAAATCCCTTCGATTCTCGCTTTTTCAATAAATTCGATCGACTCTTCAGTTATAAACAAAATGATATCAGTTCCACGACTTTTCTTTTTGATTTCGGTAATGGTATAGTCAGTAGTTCCAGTACTTTCCCACTGAACAGCTTGAGCACCTTTATTTTTTGATAAAGTCTGAATTTGTACTTTTTCAGCCACCATAAAGGCAGAATAAAAACCAAGTCCAAAATGACCAATAATTTGTTCCGCTCCTTCTTTTCCACTGTATTTTTGAACGAATTCTTCCGCTCCTGAAAAAGCAATTTGATTGATGTATTTATCTATTTCATCTTCCGTCATACCAATTCCAGCGTCGCGAATAGTAAGTGTTTTTGCTGCAGGATCTAGAATTACTTCTACCTTCAAATCACCTAAATCACCTTTGAATTCTCCATTCGAACTCAAAACTTTTAATTTTTGTGATGCATCCACTGCGTTTGAAACCAATTCTCTGAGGAAGATCTCGTGGTCAGAGTATAAAAACTTTTTGATAATTGGAAAGATGTTTTCCGTTTGAACGTTAATTTGTCCTGTTCTCATAACTATATATTTTTCCATTCCATTCTTCAATGAATGTGCCAATGAATCTTTGCTGACACTTTGTCGCTTTTGCAACGCTTTTTTTGTCGCATTGTCCTATTTGACTTGAAAAAATAAGTAATTTTGTTCTATGTCGTCTGTACTATTGGTATTGTTTCCTATTTCATTATTACTTTTTATTTTATTGGGTATTCGTAAGAGTTCCTATTTTAAAAACGCGCCATTTAGTTCAAAATCTTTGCAATGGGCTTTTGTTTTTAAAGTAATTTCAGGCCTAATTTTAATATCTATTTATACTTTTTATTACCAAGATAGATCGAGTGCTGATGTATTTAAATATTTTGACGATGGAAAGATCTTGTATCAAAGTACACAGGCGCATCCTATCGATTTTGTCAAAATAATGATCGGTCAAGATACTCCCGAATTAAGTAAAAACCATCTTTCTAAAATGTCTTATTGGTATCGATCTTTTGATCATGGTTTAAGAAATGACAATAGAATTGTAATTAAATTAAATGCTTTATTCTGCTGGATTACTGGAGGTAATTATTTAGTCCATGCATTAATATTTTGTCTCTTGTCCTTTATAGGTCTCTTTGAGTTAGGTAAACTATTTTATAGTATTTCAGGAAGTAAAATTATCTCCTACTTTGCGGCATTTCTGGTTCCTAGCACCTTGTTTTGGACCTCAGGAATACTCAAGGAAGCACTGCTAATTTTTGCCATTGGTGTCTTTTGCAGTTCAATGTTTCACCTATTGCAAAAATTCAAAATATCTTATTTCTTCTGCTTCTTATTTTCTCTATACTTATTACTTTCTATTAAAATATATGTCTTGTTTGCACTTCTTCCTGCGGCAATTTTGTGGTTTACGCTTACCAAAACAAAGGACTTAAAATGGAGGATAATTTCTTTTTTCATCTTTCCACTTCTTGTTATTGCCCTCCCTTATTTTTTCTTCCCTCAATTTAACTTTCTATCCTTATTGATTGGCAAGCAGCATGATTTCATAAATCTTGCAAATACTTTTCATGCAGGTAGTACTATTAAAATGGAAGCACTTGACAGTAATATTTGGTCCTTGATTGCTGCTATTCCTCAGTCCTTATTCCAAACTATTTCAATGCCTTGGCCCACCCAAATAAAAGGAGTGATTTATCTGATGCCCTTCTTTGAAAACTTACTTATATTTTCAATGTTGACAATGCTTATCTTTTTAAGAAAAAAATTAAATTCAATGCAAATTCATTTTTTGTGGTTTGGTGTATTATTCACTATAATTTTATTTTCTATAATCGGACTCACAACACCAGTGATAGGGGCAATTGTTCGTTATAAAGTACCTGCAATGCCTTTTTTATTCTTTATTTTATTATCGGCAATAGACTTTTCTAAAATTTCAAAGCATAAACAAAATTCAAAAATTTTAAAATGGATAAATACATACTTATAACTGGGGCAAGTTCAGGAATTGGCGCAGCATGCGCTCGCAGATTTGCAAAAGAAGGTTATCATCTCGTTCTTATGGCAAGAAGAATGGATCGCTTGGAAACCATTAAAAATGAGCTGGCAAAATTTCCTGTAAAGGTCTTATTATTTAATGTAGATGTTAGAGAGGAAAGTCAAGTTCGAAAGGCTGTTGCTTCCTTTTCCGATGAGGTGAAATCAAAATTATCAATATTGATTAATAATGCTGGACTTGCAGTAGGTAAAGGTCCCTTGTCCGATGGATTGTTAGAAGATTGGAATCGAATGATTGACACGAATATTAAAGGATTACTTCATATTTCAAAGGAAATTATTCCAATATTAAAAACGAATAAAAAAGGTCATATTTTTAACTTGTCAAGCATAGCGGGCAAGGAAGTTTATATGGATGGCAATGTATATTGCGCCTCTAAACATGCGGTAGATGCTTTATCTAAATCAATGCGAATGGAATTGGTTTCTCATTCGATAAGAGTGACGAATATTGCTCCAGGAGCTATTGAAACAGAATTTTCATTGGTGCGTTTTAAAGGCGACGACCAAGTAGCAGCAGCTGTGTACGATGGATTCACTCCCCTTTCAGCTGATGATGTCGCGGATACCATATATTATGCAGCATCTTTGCCTCCTCATGTGAATTTAAATGACATTACCATAATGCCAAGTGCTCAAGCGAGTGCGACTGTTCTAAATAAAAATTTGGTTTAGAAAATTAATATACTTCAAATTTCTCGACAAATCCATTTCCTCTTAGGTAGTAGATACCAGGATTCAGATTTTTAATATCTATATAATCTTCGCTTACTTCTAAGTCTAAGACAACTTTTCCATCTATTGTAAAAAGTCGAATCGCCTCTACCTTATTAGTAAAATAAAGTTTATCAGCTGTTGGATTTGGATAGAAGTGAAGTTTATTTTCATTAGTTATCAATGGCGTATTTGACCCATCTTGAGAGATGAAACTTTGAAAGTTGAATTGAAATAATTTTGCAGAAATAGTAATCACGGATGAAATTTGTTCTGAACTGAGATAGCCTTGAGTACTATCTATAAGTGTTATCCCTTCGGTTTGCGATACATTAAACATGTTTCCAATTTCAATCCTTCTTTTGTTCCCGCTAAAATAATGATGCTCAGAATAATCTGATAATATCCATATAAAGCTTGTGTAAATATTATTTCCATTGTTTTTATATCCTAAAAGCATAGCATTGGCAGAACTAGTATCGATGGTAGCGTCTGTAATTAAACCATCAATCAAAAAGGAATCTACTTGAATAGCGTGAACCGTATCCATCCAATGGCTTGGGAGAACATAATGTCTTGTTTTTAGATCTAGCCAATCCTTAGTAAATAAATGAAGGGAATCCATGTGATAAAAGAATGCTTCACAGTCAAAATTATTAGCGTTCAAAGCACTATTGAAATCGACTTGATTTCCATAATCGAAATTCATTTTGAAAGCAATTACCGTATCATTGATGGAATTGCTTATATCAATCTTACTAATTTTATAGACGCATAAATTGTTGCGGTTACCATAATTATTTCCAAAATCTCCTATATAAATATTATTCTCATCCTGTGTTAATGCCTCCCAATCTATATTACTTGCTTGACTCACAATCACTTTTCTGAGAACAGCACCATTAGTATTTAAGAAAAAAAGTGCGGCTTCATTTCCTCCATCATTTAGCGTAACGATTTGATTGTTCCAATAAATTAAGGCTGAATTTTCATTTAAGTTTTGGGTTAGATTAGCCACTAAATTTGGTTGGTAGTTGGTGCTTGAATAAGTACAATTACCATCATTAATTTGAGCAAGCGGGTCAAAGTTGTTGGCAAGCGGATCAGTACATCCAAATTGTCCAAAAGCAAAAATTGGCAGTAAGAAATTGATTAAAAGAGCGACGAATAACTTCATTTAAAGAGTTTGTTTTCCCAGTTGAGTGCTTCTGTTTCCTTAATCATGTTCATTTCCTTAAGATATTGAACTACACGCTCAAAATCAGAAAGATCTAATGCATTATTATAATTCCAATCAGTCTCTGAAAGCCATTTCTTTACTTGGTCAAGGGACAAATTATACCTCCATGAAATAATTGCTGCAGCTTCATTATTTTGTTTTAATGTCAATGCTTTTTGTTGTACAGTTTCGCAAATAAGTTTTATTAAAGCACTATTGTCCTGAGCTATTTTCTTGTTTACAGCAATCACAAAACAAGGCCAAGGTGTTTTAACTTCACCAACGCGTCTGCATTTTTCTTGATCAACGAAGGGTTGCGTAGTATACTTTTCCCATAAAAAACCTTGTGCTTCATGTTCTTTCAGGGACCAAAGTCCTCCATATACATCTCCAACAACAGTGAATTTAAGCTGCGTTAAATCCCATTTTCTTTCAAAGGCATTCACATAGGCCATAAGATGTGAACCGGATCCTTCTCTTGAAATAGCAAATACTTTATTTTCTAGATCATCAATAGTATTTAGATTCGAGTCATATGGAACGTGCATTCCCCATGATAGTGGAGAAGTCACATACACTGAAATAATTGTCGCGTCAAGTCCTTGTAAAATAGCTTTTGTAATGCCTTCGGTGAGCAAAACAGCAATATCCAAGGTTCCTGATTGCAAGCCTTTAATCATTTGACCTGTTCCCCCACTCATGTCAGCCCAATGGAGTTCTACACCATTTTTAAGAAAATCTCCATCTTCAATTGCCAAGCGCCAAGGTAGGTTAAAGTGTTCTGGAACGCCACCTATTTTAAATTGCTTCATTTGTTTTCGTCTAAGAATTGTTTGTCAAATAGGTTTTTATAAAAGCCTCCTTTTTTCAAAAGTTCTTGATGTGAACCTTGTTCAACAATTTCACCTTTTTCTAATACAATGATTTGGTCTGCCTTTTGAATAGTTGAAAGTCTATGAGCAATAACAATAGAGGTGCGATTAGCTGTAATTTTATCAGTAGCTAATTGAATCAAATCTTCTGATTCACTATCCAAACTAGAGGTAGCTTCGTCTAAAATTAGGATACGTGGGTTGTAAAGATAAGCGCGAATAAAGGCAAGTAATTGTCTTTGTCCAACAGATAAAACACCACCTCTTTCGCCAATGACATAGTCGTAATCTTCCGGTAAATTTGCGATGAAGTTATGTGCGCCAACGGCTTTAGATGCTATAATTACTTGTTCTCTTGTTATGTCAGGATCTCCTAAGGTAATATTATTGTGAATGGAATCTGAAAACAAAAATACATCTTGTAATACAATTGCAATATTGGCCCTCAAATAATTCAATTCGATTTCTTTGAGATTTACATTTCCAATATAGACCTCTCCTTTTTCGTATTCATAGAATCTACCCAAGAGATTTACAATGGTTGATTTTCCAGCTCCTGTCGCACCCACAAATGCAATGGTTTGACCTTTTTTCAAAGATAAACTTATGTTTTTCAATACATAATTCTCTTTTTCATAGGCAAAGGATACCGATTTAAATTCGATGTCAGCATTAAAATCGCACGATGTAACAGCGCCAGAATCTTGCACATTTTCTGCATGATCTAATATTTCAAAGATGCGTTCAGCTCTTACCGTACCACGTTGTAAAATATTGAACTTATCTGCTAATTGTCTTATAGGCCTATACAATTGATGGATCCATAGGGTAAAGGCGATTATTTCACCATACATTTTTTTTATTTCTATATTGGTTTTCCCTTCTACTTGAAGTGCTCCCCAAACTAAAAGAAATGCAATGGATAGGGAGCTTAATAATTCAACTACTGGAAAGAAAATAGAAGTTGCCCATACAGCATTGATATGCGCTTGACGGTGTTCTTTATTTATGGCGTTAAATTTCGCGAATTCAATTTTTTGTCGATTAAACAATTGAACAATTGACATCCCTGTAATATGTTCTTGTACAAAAGTATTTAGGCGCGTAACTTGAAGTCTTTCATATTGAAATGATGCTTTCATCGCTTTGGCAAAAATACGGGTTGCGATTACGAGCAAAGGAATAGGGATTAAAGTCATTAAGGAAAGTTCCCAATTGGTGGAGAACATAAGTGCTAGCACAAAGATAAGCGACACTAAATCTCCTGCAATTTCCATAATTCCAGAGGAGAAAACTTCGGTAATGGCTTCTACATCGGAGACTACGCGAGTAACCAAGGCACCAACAGGTGTTTTGTCAAAATAACGCATTCTGAAGGTCAGAATATGTTGAAATACTTTAACGCGAATATCTCTAATTACAGATTGAGCCAGTAAATTTGAAAAGTAGGTTGAGATGAGTTGCAGCATACCTTCGACCAGTAATATTACGATAATCAAACTACTCCATTGGAGTAATTGCTCCTTATTTTGTGTTTGAATGATAAATTTATCTACCATTTTTCCAATCAAATAGGGACGAAGTGGACCTAAAAAGGATAAGCAAATTACACTAAGGCCTGCGAGGATAAAAAATCGTTTATAGGGCTTCGCCATAAGAAACAATCTTCTGATTAAACTATGCTTTTTCCCCTCAACTTTTTTCATGCTGCAAAATTACCCAAAAATCAATACTGAAATTATTTTAATGGAATCCCTCTCGAACTAACTGGTCCATTTGTTAGACTTTTTTGAAGGCTAAAGGAAAAAGTACTTCCATGATCAACGGTACTCCGGACATTAATGGTTTGTTTATGTGATTCAATAATATGTTTCACTATCGCTAAACCTAATCCGGTTCCGCCTTCGTTTCGATTTCTACTTTTTTCAATTCGGTAAAAGCGTTCAAATAATCTTGGAAAATGTCTTTCTTCAATTCCAGGACCATTATCTTCAATTTCAATGGTAACCAAATCATCGATTATAAATATTGAAATGATTGTTTTTCCATTAACATCACCATAATTGATCGAATTTACAATTAGATTGGTAAGTACCTGTCCAATCTTGGTGCGATCTGCAAAGACATAAATGGAATTATATTCTTTATTAAAGACCAATTCAATATTTTTTTCTTTTGCGCTAAAGGCTAAGGTGCCTTTTATTTCTTTAATCAGATCGATTAATTCAAAGGAGCGAAAATCCATTTTGAGTTCATCAACTTCCAATCGTGTAATTTGATCTAAATCTTCCAAAATATCTACAATTCTATCAGTAGCTTTTGCTGCTCTATTTAGGAATAAACGGTTCACTTCATCATCATCTATCCCGCCTTCTAAAAGGGTTAAAATATATCCTTGGGTTGCAAAAACTGGTGTTTTTAATTCGTGGGCTAAATTTCCCAAAAAGTCTCTTCGGAAAAGCTCTTGTTCTTTTAGTTTAGTGATTTCTTTATTTTTATCCTTCTGCCAAATCTCAACTTCTTGCTCAGCATCATTGATTAATTGGTCGATAGATTCGCCTTTAATAAGGGTGAAATCCTGTTTATTTTGGATTGATTTATAAATAATATGAAGTCGATTCTGTATAAATCTCTTCAGGGTAACATAGAATATGCCATATACCAATAGTGAGGACAATAGCGGGATAAAAACAATCATCCACCATTTTAATGGGCTGACAAATACATTGAAAAAAAGTGCAGCAATAATACCTAAGGCTAGGAATACAGCACTTCCAAATAAGATTAATAAACTAGGTCTAAAATTTTTCACATAATATTGAAGGTGTATCCAACACCTTTCACAGTGCGAATATAATCATCTCCTAGCTTTTCTCGTAATTTTCTGATATGAACATCAATAGTTCTCTCCCCAACTACGGTATCATTACCCCAAACTATTGATAATATTTGATCTCTATTGTATACTTTACCGGGTCTACTGGCAAGTAATTCTAGAAGTTCGAATTCTTTTTTAGGTAACAATATTTCATTGCCATTCAATTCGATTACGAATTTTTCGCGATCTATAACAAGTTTATTTATACTAGACCCACCATCTAATTTTTTTTGATCTATACGTCGTAGAAGTGATTCAATTTTGCTGATCAACAATCTTGGACGAATTGGCTTGGTGATGTAATCGTCTGCACCTGCCTCAAATCCTGCGATTTGAGCATAATCTTCAGCTCTAGAAGTTAAAAAGGCAATGATAGGTTGTGATATATTTAAATCCTTTCTAATGATTTGACAAGCTTCAATGCCATCCATTTTGGGCATCATGACATCCATTAATATTAACGATGGACTAAGTTGCTGTACCATTTTCACTCCTTCTTCACCGTTATTCGCCGAAAATACTTTGAACCCTTCCTTTTTTAAATTATAGGATAAAAATTCTAAGATGTCTGGTTCGTCATCAACAAGTAAAATAGTATGCCCTTTTAAATTATCCATTTTTTGTTATATTAAAAAAGGGCTACCGAAGCAGCCCTTTTAGATTACATATGTTTTATCATTTAGTAATTACTATTTTCTCAATTCTAGTTGAGGAATTAGAATTTAATCTTAAGTAATAAACACCGCTTAAGAAATTTGCTAGGCTAATCTCTTGATGCATCACACCTAAGTTATTGTCATTGTTTGTTAAGATAACTCTACCGAATTGATCTACAATTTGAAGTTCTAAATTTTGATCTGTAGTATTTGTAAAATCAATATTTAAAAGATCTTTTGCAGGGTTAGGGTAGATATTCAATCCTTCAATTCCAACCAATTCATTTAATGCTACTGCAATGTCAATGGTGTATGTTTCTGTACTTGTACAATTTCCATTAATAGCTGTTAACACAACTGTGTAAGATCCATTAGCTGCATAAGCATGCAAAGGAGCAGCTGCTGAAGAGTTGGTTTGATCACCGAAATCCCAAGAGTAACTAGTTGCTCCAGTGGAAGTATTTGTGAAAGTTGCAACATTACCATTAAGAGTAAAAGAACCTCCTGCTGTTGGACTAGCGTTAAAAGTAATTACTACAGTTGTAGAAGAACCAACTCCATCACAAGCATTAGCATTCAAAGTGTTTACCAAAATAGATGCAGAATTGGTAACGTAGATAACTTGTGTTGTTTCTCCAGTAGACCATGCATAAGAATCAGAAGTTGAAGCTGTCAATATTACAGTATCTCCAGAACAAGCAGCTGTTGCTGACGCATTGATAGTTGGTGCTGGCGCATTACTTACGTTTACACTAATTGCATTTGAAGTAGCGCTACATCCATTAACATCTGTAAAAGTAACTGAATAAGAACCAGTATTACTTACAGTAATTGTTTGTGTTGGATTGCCATTTGACCAAATGTTTCCATTTGCTTCTGATGAACTTAAATCAACAGATCCACCTGTACAAAAAGTTGTTGAACCGTTAGCACTAATAGTTGGAGTTGCAGGCAATGCATTTACAGTTACTGTAACCATTGTTCTTGCACCTTCATAACCATCACCATTAACTTGACTTACGTAATAAACAGCTGTTCCAGCTACTGAAGTATTTGGAGTAGGAGTTGGGATACTTGATCCACCTGTTGCAGAAACATACCACAATAAAGAACAATCATTATTTGAAGTTGCAGTTAAGGCAGATGCATTAGCACCAACACAATAATTAACATTTGCTTGTGCACTAGGTGCTCCGATCAACATTGAATTTAATCCTAAATCAACAAATGACATATTGCTTAAAGCATTAGAACCAGTGATTGGTCTTAAGTCAGGATTTAAAAAGTTAGTTCCGTAAGGATTCACTAATATATTAGATGAACTTGCAAGAGAATCATTTGCATTTAATCCAAACCAGTTAATGATATTGAAAGAACTTCCAGAATTCACTTCAACAGATTTCGTTGGAAGGTATCCAGCTACAAGATTATTTTTGAATTTCAATGCATTGTTAACTACTGTAAGTGAAGTTCCAGCCGTAGCATTAGCTTCACATGCTGATCCATCAATATGAATACCTCTTGTTCCATCCATAAAGATACTGTTGTAGATTTTCAAAGATGAGTTTCTTCTGATTCTAGCACCTCTTCTATATCCAGCGGCAACAACTGCTGCTACATTTCCTCTTAGCGGTCCAATCCAAGTTACATTGGAGAATTGAGCGCTTGTTTGTGGAGTTGCAGCAGATCCTGTAGGATCGTTATCAGATTCAAATCCTTCTGAGGTAGAAACTATTGGAGCATCTGCAATGTTTGGATCTCTTACACCAATACAAAACTGGACGTTACCACTATAACCATTGTCAGTATCAAAATCATCGTCTAAGTTTCTGTAAGACACCAGGTGGCGACAATTTACATTTCCACCGAACCATTCAAAAGCATCATCATTACAGAAAGAAACTTGAACATAATCAATAGTGGTAGATTTTCCAACTGCTCCTAAAGTAATTCCGTTGATTTCTTTATTTGGTTGGTAAACATATCCAGGGAATTCAATTCTCACATATTTAAGGGAACCAGAATTGTCATTGTTATCAGGATTTGCTCCACCACCAAACTGAGTATCTGGAGAAACTGTTAATCCTTCAATATTAGCAATTCCACCAGGAGAATTAGTAGTTGCTTTACCCATTATTATTAACCCACCCCAATCTCCTGCAGCTCTTTGACCTGCTGGTTGGTTAGAAGTAAAAACAATTGGTGCACTTGCTGTACCGTTAGCGAAAAGTTTTGAACCTTGACAAATAAATAAACCAGAACCTACAGTAGCCTTGTCACCCATGATTACAGTTCCTGGCTGAATAGTTAATATAGCACCGTTTTTAACATAAATTTGACCTTGTAATAAGTAAACATTATTCGAAGACCAAGTAGTGCTTGTAGTAATCGAAGTGGTAACATTTACAGTAGAAGTACCATAGTTGGTATTTTGCGGATCCCAGTTAACCCAGTTGTCAGTCCACTGCGCAGTTGGAGCTGGAGCTAAGGCACCACGATAAGAAGTTGGAACAAAGAAACTTTGTCCATAGGCTAGGCTTCCGAAGAGCGCCACAGCGAGAATTGAATACATTTTTTTCATAATATTTATCTTTTTTAGTTAAAGCAAAATTCGGGCAATCAATTTGCGTAAAAGTTAACTTAAGAATATGTTACACTTAAGTTTAGATTACGCAAATGTTAAGCAAATTGATTTTTGCGTAACATTTGCGTAACATTATCAAATTAGAATTTGTAGGTAAGAACGAAGGATATTGTTCTTCCAAATTTGGTAGACCACACTAAGTCGTCTATTGCAGCGTCAAAGCTGTTTTCACCATCTGCATCACCCAAGAAAGTGATGTTACTTAATTTAGAAATAATATTTCTTTCTGTAGATTGTCCATATTTGTTTTGGTAGAAAACTAAATTTTGAGCCAAGATATTCTGAACATTAATTTTAAGTTCTAAGCGATCTTTCACCATTGTTTTTGCAACTTGAAAGTCTAAAAAAGTACGACTCTTCTCCCAAATATCTGGTTGTAAGACACTTCCTAAAATATAGATTCTAGGTCCAACACGATTTAAATTCATGCTGAAGGAGTAATTATTATCTGTCTTGTAATTAAGTCCAGCGTTAATTATATAGGGAGATTGTCCTTGCAAAGGTCTTGTTTCGTATGGGGTGCCAATATTTTGAGAAACATCAACAATAGATCTAACGATTCCTAGATTAGCAAAAAGGCTTAAATTATTCCAAAGTGAGGAAGTATCAGCTCTAAAGAAAGAACCAATGGTTCCTTTAAATTCTAATTCTAATCCAAAGTTAGTTGCTGTTGGGACATTTTTATAAGAAATTTCATTCATCACATCAGCACGAGCAATTTGTTCAATTGGATTTTCGAAAAACTTATAAAATACAGTTGCAGACAACAATTGACCACTTGCGGGATATACTTCATAGCGCATATCAAGGTTAGTGATCTTGGATCTTTGTAAACTATCATTTCCAGAAAGTACGAATTGAGTATTAAAGTCGTAAAATGCAAATGGAGCCAACTCACGATATTCAGGTCTATTAAGTGTTTGTGAACCACTTAAACGAACATTTACTTTATTAGATGGACTGTAAATCATATTGAATGATGGCAGTACATCTAAATTGTGAAGCTTAACGTTTAATTCACTTTTATCTGCTTTAGTTGAGGTCAAATTCTGAGTGAAATCCTCTAGTCTAATCCCATAAAGCAACTTAAATTTCTTGTGTGAATGTAAGTTAGATATGTATCCTGCATTTAAGTTGGAGTTAGCGCTATAACTATCAGAAGCTTTTGTTCCTTCAGTTAATTTAAATCCACCTACTCCTGGGCTCATTAAGCCCATATGTTCCGGTGAAAAAATAGTTTCTACAGGTAAAAAAAGAAGATTTTCATCAAAATTAACACTTCCTCCTACGGCGCCATATTTAGTATAACCAAACTGTCTTGCTACAAAATCTCTATTTCGGTATTGGTACATAGCACCAACTTTCATTTCTGTTCTCCAACCTTTCTTTTCTTTAATTTGATAAGATAAATTTACTTTTCCACTATAGATTTGTTCCTTATTAGTAGAGAAAAACATACTTCCACCATAGTCAGGACCTACATTAGATTGCGCAATATTCGCAACATACATCGTATCCTCTGCCATTGGATTGGAAGGATCATTAAAAGTTGTTGATCTTGTATAAATAGATCGCTTTAAATTCGGAATGGTCCTAGAGATAGTTGAAAGTGCAGCTACCCAATCAAGTTTTAATTTGTTCTCTTTATAACTGTGATTACCTCCTAATTGGCCAGAATAAATGTTATTTGAGGTAAACCAGGTCGCGTTACTTTTAATAAGCGTAGGATTAACTTCTAAAGGATCTTTGGCTCCAGAACGTGAAATAACTCTATTATCAGAGTTGATGCTATAAAGATTTTTAAAATGTATAGAATTTGTTGGATTAATTTTTAGAGCAAAATTTGCCATAGATCCAGCTAATATTTGAGTAGAATACACCTTATCTAAAAAATCAGCTTCCATTTGTGAAGAAGCGGTTCCACCAGCTGTATTGTCTGTATAAGATCTTCTAACAGTTTCATTAAAGTTATTGGTTTTGTTGTAACTAACAGACCCAATAAAACCAAATTCACTTTCATTTTTCAATATTTTTTTAAATCCTGCAGCGTATTGAATAGAAGCATTTGGACTAAATTTCGCTTGTTTTAAGTTCCAATCAAAATTGAATGTTTTTGCTAAAGCAGCCTGATCATTCATCGATACGGGGAAGTCTTTTGAACTTGGAATTGAAATAGGCATGGCTCTTGAACCGTCGTCTATTCCTAACCAATCTAGTTTTCCCGTTTGACCTTTAACATGATTTTGAAAAGTTGTAATGGTGTTGAAACCTCCACCAAAGGAGATAGATTGAAAGTTCTCGGTTGGAATATCCTTTGTTTTCACCTGGATGATTCCTCCTGCAAATTCTGCTGGCATATCAGGCGAAGCTGTCTTTACAATAGTAAGATTGTCTAACATGTTTACCGGGAAAATATCAAAAGCAAACGCTTTTCTGTCTCCTTCTGAACTTGGCAATGGGGAACCATTTAAATAAGCAGCATTGTAACGGTCATTCAATCCTCTAATTACTGCGAATTTATTATCTTGGATACTTGCCCCACTAATTCTTTTTAATGCATCACCTACAGTTTTATCCGGAGTTCTTTTAAGTTGTTCTTGTGTGGTACCATCCAAAACTACCAAACTAGCTTTTTGGGCTTGTAGTAATCCCAAATCAGTATCTCTTTTAATCGTGTGAACTTTGGTTATAGTTCCATATTCAGTAATCACAGATTCTAAGGTAGTCTCAAAATAATAGTCTTTTCCTGAAACAACTGTGATGTCTGTTATAATCTTATTGTTGTAAGTAGTTGCCTTGATTTCAATCGTATATACTCCAGCAGTTAAATCTGTAAAAGAGAATTTACCTTCTTGATCGGAAATCACCCCTTTGGCAATACTTTTAATAGAAATTTTGGCATTGAAGATGCCCTCATTGTTATTCCCGTCTAGTAATTTTCCTGATATGGACCCTTTTTGAGCATTAAGTAATAGAATAAAAAATAAGGAGAATACAGTTAGCAAATACTTCATGATCATACGATTAGTCGGTTGCAAAGTAAGAGCAAACAAGTAATCACACGATTAATTGAATATTAAGGTAATGTTAATTTAATATGTTAATTAATTAACATAAGAAAGATTGTGCTTGATTAATCAAACACAATCTTCATTTCAACTCGTCTATTTTTCTGTCGACCTAAGTCTGTTGTGTTATCTGCAATAGGTTTTGTTTCACCGAAGTATTCTGTGATCAATCGGTTTCCATCAATTCCTTTTGCAATAAGATAATTTTTAAGTGATTCAGCTCTTTTCTTAGAAAGGATAAGGTTTGCTTGCTCATCACCTACATTATCTGTATGACCAGAAATTTGAAGTTTCCAAGTTGCTTTCTTATTTAGTACTTGTGCCAACTCTTCTAATGATGGGAAGGAAACAGGAAGAATAACATCTTTACCAAAGGAGAATTCTAAGGCATCAAATGCAGTTTTTAATACTTCCTCAACTTCTTTTTCAATCACTGGACAACCTTTATTAGATATTGGACCAACTGTGTTTGGACAATCATCATCCTTATCCAACAAGCCATCTCCATCGCTGTCTTTGTATGGACAACCTTTGTTTGCTAAAGGACCAGCCAATAATGGACAATCATCATCTTTGTCTAATATTCCATCTCCATCGGTATCTGGCCACGGGCATCCTTTATTTTCAATTGGCCCACTAATTGTTGGACAATCGTCTAAATAATCAAAAATACCATCTGAATCTGTATCAGGGCAACCGTTATTTTTTCTTGGTCCAAAGTTATCAGGACATAAATCATCTGCATCAGTGATACTATCATGATCTTTATCTGGACAACCTTTTAAGTAGGCTACACCAGCAATGGTAGGACAATCATCTTCCTTATCCATGATGTCATCACCGTCTGTATCAGGACAACCTTTAAACTTTGGTAATCCAGCAACTGTTGGACAGTCGTCGTTTTTATCCATTATCTTATCACCGTCAGTGTCAGGACAACCATTAAATTCAGCAATTCCAGCGACGGTAATACAATCGTCTTCACTGTCAGGTATGCCATCTAAATCTGTATCAGGACAACCTTTAAAAGACCAAATCCCCGGCACCTCCTTACATTCATCTACTTTATCCGAAACTTTATCCAAGTCTTTATCCTTCACTTTAGTATAAAGTATAGGTAAACGAATACCTGCAAAAAATTCAGGACCTCTAATATTTCCTCTCGCTAATAACACTCTAAAATCAGTAACACCTAATGTGAGCGGACCTAATCTGGTAGCAATTCCCGCTTTGAATCCTGAGTATGTATTCACCGAAAGTGGCAAGTACAATCCAAATCCTGCAACGTCAAAACTAGGTGTGATCGAGAATTGATTGGGAACTTTTACTTTTGTGTCCTTTCCTCTTGAGATTAAATTTAACATACTTGTCGCATTCACATAGAACCCTTTCCAAATATGGTAGTCGACTTGAAAACTTAGGGCAGAAGGCGTCCTCATGTTAAAATAACTTGCAGTATCTTGACTTGCTGTCCAACTATTATCATTGGGTTGATTAATTAAGCTATCAATTGTTTGATCAAATCCTAAGAAACTTGAAGCTCCTTCAAAAGAAGTCATGTCAAATTCGCTCGTTGAATTAACACTAAAATTACGGCTCAATCCTCCTTTTATAAATCTCATTCCTCCAAGATCTAATAAGGATGCACCAACACGAAGTTTATATTTATTTTTATTTCTAGCCCAAATATTCGTTTCGCCATCCATATCATATTTATAATCCTTATAATTTTCGCGCCATTCATAAACAGCACCAAGATCAATTCCCATTCCAAAAGAAGAAGACTTTTTAGCGTATTCTTGCCAATTGGTCCCATTCATTTGTGCGTTTGGAGAGGTCAGTTTGTCTAAATTATTTGAATAACCGTAATTAAAGTCACCTGTTAAACTATAAGAAGTATCCTTATTTTTTATATTGTAGTTGAAATTATCTGTATAAAAATATGCAGCGGTGAATCCTGCAAGGTATTTAATTGTTCCACCTACTTTAAGAAAATGTTCGCCATTATCCTTAATGACTTGACCATAATTAAATCCATATTCCGTCCATGCAAGATGATTAACATTGAATATCTTTTCATTGAAATCCTTATTCCATAAAGGTTGATAATCCATTGCGTTTTCAGCAAGTACAGCTAGTTTTGGATCTAGATTATCTATATTGGTTATTGTTCTCGCCTTGGCAATAAAACCTATGGCTATTTTAGGTGAAAGGTGAAAAGCAAAATTCATCAAATCAACTTCCACATTGTTATAGAAACCCATTGTCTTCTTAGAATCTTGATTGTAGTTACGAATTACAAAACGATCAATAAAAGTGGAGTCTGGATTTGGCCAAATATTACTTTGAACAGAATCAAAAGATTTTGCCCACCAAAACCCTCCATTTCCTTGAGCATCACGCATGGCATTTGCATTGAAAGATCCGAAATTTTGAGTTAAATTGAAATTTAAACTTGCGATATTTAAATCAAATTTATAGCGACCATCAACAAAACTAGCCGGTTGAACAGTTGTTCCCATCACACCTGAATAGTTGCTCTGCTGAAAACCAAGAAAATTTTGTGCTCCAACGAAACCAGTGATTGATATTAATAGTAGTGTAATAATTTTTTTCATAATTAATAGCTATTATATTGTATAAGTAAATTTCCTAAAAGTGTTGTTGTTGAGGTTCCTGTTGCTCCGAAAGGAGTCACTTGAACTTCTGTACTTGCATGTTTAATATTTGTGTTTAATTTTTCACCTTTTGCTGTGTAAAATAAAACTTTATTTTCGACACCATCAAAAATTGTAATCAATATCTCATTTCCAATCTTAGTAGTTGAAACATTTGAAAACTCTCTCACAGGAATTGATTTATTCCAAATAACCTTGCCTACATTGTTTGTGAGCTTCAATTGTCCCCCATTGGTAAAGAGAAGATGAAGCACATTTTCCTCTACGTAACTTTGTTGCAGTTCCCAAACAGCATCTATTGACAAAGATTTTTTTGTTCCATTAGATTGTAGTAAGTAGTAGCTATTTCCTTCGATAAATGTTAAATCCCCATTTTCATGAATATTGAAATTGGTAGAATTCAAAGAAATAGAAGCGGTACGAATTATTTTCTTTGTTCCAATATCAATGATACTATATTTTGATTTAGTTTTCACGGCACAATACACCTTATTTTTTACAACAAAAGCATGATACATTTCAATATCTTCTTTTTCGTTTATTGTGAAAAGTTTTGCTCCTTTATCATTAAAAGCAAGAAGTTGTTTATTGTGAATTAAAAGATATTGCAATGCGTCTTTATTCTTTATTCGAATAGGATTCAAGTCAAACTCACCTTTAATATTCAAAATATTGCGTCCCATCTTATCGATAATTTCACAATTATTTTCAAATAACAAACCAATATGCTCACTTTCGTCATTAGAAAACTCTAGATTTTTTGGCGCTAATTTCAATGGACTTGAACAGGCGTGCGACCACTTTTTTATACCGTTTTTGTATCCTTGAAGGGCTTGATTTTCTGTAAAAACCACCAAATTCCCTCTACCTGCCAAGGCTGTAAAAAGAAGAATATTGCTACCTGGGTTCATGGTAAAATAATCTTTTTCTTCTTCATTTGAAGTGTCAGATTTTTGAGCTCCTAATTTGACCGTTGTTTGAACTCTTTTAAGGTTAAAAGCACTAACACTATAAGTCATGCTATTGGATATGAATCGTTCAGAGATATTGATCGGTAAATAATAATGAAAGCGGTCAAATAATTCATTATTGGTCGAAAGGGTATGTCCCATCTCTATTTCAGTTAATACTATATCAAGAATTGCTTTGTCATTTGAAATCAGCGCAAATCCATTTAATTCAGAAATATATCCTCCGTTTTTTCTAAGTTCCATATTTTCAGATCGAAGAGCGATAGATTTGAAGAATGCGAAGCTCCCATTTTCTTCGTTCAAATTCATCTTTTCATTCATAACTTGTATAGGACTTTGTCCTTCAATCAAATCAAAAATGTATACAACTCCACCATTTATTCTAAGTTCCACCATACCGGTTGAAATACACTTAGCTAAAACTGATTTTTTAAAAAGTTTATCCTCCTCTGCTAAATAAGTTTTTTCATAAAAATGATAACTTTCAAAAACA
>Ga0315908_10000815_pt1 | contig 24231 bp, 21 predicted proteins | sample LakEriMetagenome_12_FD_203520 | JGI IMG/M metagenome (GOLD analysis project Ga0315908, IMG submission 203520) | Freshwater fungal communities from buoy surface, Lake Erie, Ohio, United States - Buoy 4 MA124 | ecosystem: Environmental > Aquatic > Freshwater > Lake > Lake biofilm | place: USA...
TGGCAAGTGACAGCAGATAGTAATAGTGTAATGATTAAGGATAATGGCAGAATATTAGGAACATCAGTAGAGTTGCGCAATGAAATAATATGTGAACCTAAGTTCAGCAAAAATATGATAATTAATCGATTTCAAATGTTCACTAATTGGGACATAAATGCTTTGAAATTCAAGGAAAATATGGGTTTGAATCCATTTATTAATCAATACAGTTATTGTATCGGTTTGGGCCTGCGTTTTAATGTAATAAAAAATGAGAAATAGCATTATTGTTATAATTATTCAACTGTTAACGCTACAGCTATCTCATGCAGAAATATCTTTGGGATTATTCAGCCCATTTAAAAAGTCGTTTATTGAAGATAGAGGTACAATTGTAGATAAATTCCAATATGGGAAGAGCCTAGGTATAGAGTTGAACATTTCAAAAAATTTAAAAGGCTTTAACGTTGGCGGAGTTTTTGGTTTGAGTGGTTGGTCCTTTACAAGAAACAGGTACATTAATGGTACTATATCAAGTAGTGCTGATTTGAAATCGAAGCGATTTTATTTCGGCCCCACATTTAGTTTTAATGTTCCTATTTCGACAGATTGGTGCATATCGCCTAGTGCTACACTAACAGCTTCCATACCAAGCCAAAGTTCTGGCCAATATTATAAAGTTTACTGGGGCAGTTCTGCAAAGGTTGGTGTAAGTGTAAGAAAAGAACTCGGTATATCTAAACGCAAGCTAGCACTATTTGCGGGTTTGGGTATCGAGTTCTTGAACCCTTATAATGAAGGTCCATTTTATTTTGGTGGTGATATAGAATCAAATCAAACTTATTTCTATGAGGAGGGTTTGATATATCATTTCAGTATTGGATGTTTATATCGGTTTAATACACTTCAAAAGCACCTTTGAAAACCTTCGATGATGCAGTAGTTATACAGATAAAATAATACCCACTTTGAAATGCTGATAGATCTATGTCTGCACTGTCAGCCTTGTATGCGAGTGCCTGGGTATATAATATTCTTCCTACTCTATCATAAATTGTCACTTCTTGGATTTGCTCATTATTCCCTAAGCGCGCATGCAGTGTTGTTTGCGCAGGATTGGGGTAAAGCAGAGATGTGCTGATTGACGTGTTTTGCGATTGCGCTTCTGAATATATTGACGGAGGGGGCAGCAAAAAGGTTGGAGAAGGGGTAAAATATTTTTTCATCTGCGCCACTCGTGTTACGCATAATGATACAATGGGACACCTATATTCCCTTAGATACTTTGGATAAAATACGATAGAAATGCGATGAATACTTCGTCCTTCGGAATTCAATACGAAGGGGGAAGTAAATTACAACAAACTTGGCCAGGTAGCAGGGTCCACCTCATGCATCATGGCATACACTTTCATGAATACCTCATCCGCGCTGGGTTTGGAGAAGTAATCGCCATCGCTGCCATAAGCAGGGCGGTGTGCCTTTGCTGTTATGGTGAGTGGCGCACTATCGAGCCACTTATAAGCACCTTGCACCTCTAACACCTGTTGTAAGATAAATGCAGACGCGCCACCGGGCACATCTTCATCCAGCACAATCAGTCGGTTGGTGTCTTTCACACTTTCAGCGATGCGGCCTTCTAAATCGAATGGCAACAAGGTTTGTGCATCAATAATTTCAAGTCTAATGCCGTGTTTTTCGAGCATTTCCGCAGCTTCCATAGCGATTCTGCAGCAGCTGCCATAGGTAACTAGGGTAGCATGTTCCCCGTAACGGAGCACATCTGGACTGCCAAGAGGGATGGTAAATTCTCCGATATTGGCGGGCATTTTTTCTTTAATGCGATAACCATTGAGACATTCTACTACCAATGCAGGTTCATCCGCACGAAGCAGGGTATTGTACATGCCGGCAGCGCGGGTCATATCGCGTGGCACACACACATGCATCCCTCTTACGGCATGAATAATGGTTCCCATAGGACTGCCTGAATGCCAAATGCCTTCCAAACGGTGTCCGCGGGTGCGTATAATTACAGGAGTCTTTTGTCCGCCTTTTGTGCGGTATTGCATGGTGGCGATATCGTCACTCATGGGCTCTAAGGCATAGAGCAAATAATCTAAGTATTGAATTTCGGCAATTGGACGCAAGCCGCGCATGGCTGCACCCAGTCCTTCACCCACAATACTCCACTCACGAATGCCTTTATCGCTAACACGAAGTTCTCCAAATTTTTCTTGCAAGCCACTAAATCCTTGGTTTACGTCACCGATTTTACCCAAATCCTCACCGAAGGCAAATACGCTAGGGTCGCGTTCTAAATTGGCTTCGAAGCAGGCGCGCACCACTTGGTATCCATCTACGGTTTCGACGCTAAGTTGCAGCGGAACTTGAGGAATATTGAATACGTTTTGGTCGCTTTGGCTATGCAAATGGCTGCTGTAGCGGTTGTAGTTGAGTTGTTCAAACTGTTTGAAATAATCTACCAAGGGCTGGCGCAGCTCGCGGTCTGCGTGTGCTGTAATGCGCAGTGCTTGGTGTATGGCATTGCCTAAATCGCGGCGAATGGGTTCTGAATTGCTTTGCAAGCTGGCGCTTAATTCCGCCAATTCTGGGGTAAGTATGCCTGCGGCGGATAGCTTGTTAAGCACGGTGCAGAATTCAGCAACTTCTTGTTTTATAGGATTTTGGTAGGCTGTCCACGCTTCGCGTTGGCAATTTTTAACATGGTTGGTAGCCTCTTTTTCCAATGTGTCTAAATCAGCCTCGCTGCAGATGTCATTTGCCAAAAGCCATTCGCGCATTTTTTTAATGCAATCGAAGTCCGTTTCCCATTGCAGGCGTTCTTTGCTTTTGTAGCGTTCGTGGCTGCCTGAGGTACTGTGGCCTTGGGGCTGGGTTACTTCGGTAACATGCACCAAAACGGGCGTGTGTTTCTCGCGGCAGATATCAGCCGCTTGCTTATACACTTTGCAGAGTTCTGGGTAATCCCAACCGCGCACGACAAAGATTTCCATGCCTTTGCCATTTTTATCTGATTTAAATCCTTTGAGAATTTCAGAAATATTCTCTTTGGTGGTTTGGTATTTGGCGGGCACAGAAATGCCATATCCATCGTCCCAAACACTCATCAACAGGGGCACTTGAAGCACGCAAGCCGCGTTCATGGTTTCCCAAAAAATGCCCTCACTGGTACTGGCATTGCCAATAGTGCCAAACGCGATTTCATTCCCTTTGTTGGAGAAGTCTGTGCGTCCGTGAAGGAGTTCATTTTCACGGTACATTTTACTGGCCACAGCAAGGCCTAACAACCTGGGCATTTGTCCGGCAGTAGGCGAAATATCTGCACTGCAGTTGGGGCGGTCGGTTTGAGGAAGCCAAGATCCGTTTTCATCCAGCAGGCGGGTGGCAAAGTGACCATTCATGCTGCGTCCTGCACTGGCAGGTTCGAGTTCCGCATCCGGAATGGCGTACAATTGTGCGAAGAAGGCGGTAATGTTGCTCATGTCTTTGGCGAACATGAAGGTTTGGTCGCGGTAATATCCGCTGCGCCAATCTCCATTTTCGAAAACACGCGCCATAGCGATTTGCGCCACTTCCTTGCCATCTCCAAAAATGCCAAACTTGGCCTTACCTGTTAGTACTTCTTTGCGGCCGAGCAAACTTGCTTGACGGCTTTCGAAGGCAACACGGTAATCGCGGACTACTTCATTCACAAAGTCTTCGCGCTTGAGCTGGGCATCATTCTTGGTAGCTTCCTGCATGCTGCAAATTTAATGCATAGTTTGCTGGATTGTAGAAGCCCTAGGAAATTTCACCTAGGAGCTGGGTTATGAAATTGTTCCCTTGGCTTTAGGCTTAGCCATTTTTCTTGCGTTTTAGCCACAGTGCTAGCGCAATGCCCATAACAGCACCACCCACTATGGGCAGCCAGTAATTGGTTTTGCGGGATGCTTCTTCTGTGGATTTTGCTGCCAAGGGCGCAACAGAAACAAGCATTAGCCAGAACATTGCAAGCCACGTTTTGGATTTCATGAGGCAAATTTACGTCAGTGAGGCGAAAAAAAGGGCCGTTTCCTTTGGGGAAACGACCCGGCCATAAAACACATCCTGAAACAGGAATATCTTGAGTTAAAGCATGGTGGTAGGCGCCAAATAGGCTGTCAGCGCCACTTTTTCCGTTGCTTTAATGGCTTTAAATCCGCCTTGAATGTCTATTAAATTGTTGTATCCTCGGGCTTTGAGTATGCTTATAAACACCATACTTCTGTAGCCACCAGCACAGTGCACATACCCTGTTTTTGTAGGGTTTACGAGCAGCATGCTGTCGTTGATATAGTCCAGTGGTGCGTTTATCGCGGCTGGGATATGTTCACTTTGGAATTCGCTTTTCTTGCGCACATCCAGTATTTGAAGATTATGGCTTGCAGGATCTTGTTCAATGATATCTGCAAATTCTGCGGCTGAAATGGATTCAATGCGGTCTACTTCATTGCCCGCTTGCTGCCAGGCTTCAAAACCGCCATGTAAATAACCCAAACAATTATCGAAACCCACGCGCGACAAGCGGGTGATGGCTTCGTCTTCTCTGCCTGTATCGCATACAAGCAATAAAGGAATGGTTACATCAGGCACCAAGGTTCCTACCCAAGTAGCAAAGCTGCCATCAATTCCCACATTGATTGAGTTGGGAATGAATCCTTGGGCAAATACCTGGGGATCGCGTGTATCTATGATTACCGCTTCGGTTTCATTGGCCGCGGCCTCGAAAGAAATCGGAGAAAGGGCCTGTTTGCCTTTGCGCATGACCTTATCAAAGCTTTCGTAACCTTTAATATTGAGCAATACATTTTGTGGGAAGTAACCGGGAGGCGGCATTAACCCGCTGAGCACTTCGGCCATAAATTCTTCTTTGGTCATGTCTGCGCGCAAGGCATAATTACTTTGCTTTTGATGGCCTAAAGTATCGGTAGTTTCATTGCTCATATTTTTACCGCAAGCACTGCCAGCGCCATGTCCTGGGTACACGATGAGTGCATCAGGCAGGGGCATGATTTTATTGCGTAAACTATCATAAAGATGGCCCGCCAATTTTTCCTGTGTGAGTTCGGAAATCACGTGTTGGGCCAAATCAGGTCTGCCCACATCGCCAATAAACAGGGTGTCGCCCGTGAAAAGGCTGTGCATCTTGCCGTTTTCATCAAACAGCAAAAAGCAGCTGGATTCCATAGTATGCCCTGGAGTGTGTAATACTTGTATTTTAACCTTTCCTAAAGCCAGTATCTCGCCGTCTTGAGCCACATGGGCTTCAAAGCCCGGCTTGGCGGTAGGGCCATAAACAATGGTAGCGCCTGTTTGGCGGGCCAAATCCAAATGTCCTGAAACGAAATCAGCATGGAAGTGTGTTTCGAGTACATATTTAATGGAGGCACTGTTCTTTTCTGCCCTTGTGATATAGGGTTCTGTTTCGCGCAGGGGATCGATAATGGCGGCTTCGCCTTCTGACTCGATATAGTAAGCACCATGTGCCAAACAGCCGGTATAAATTTGTTCGATTTTCATATTCTATCCTTACAAATAGGCTATGCGAAGAAAGGAGTATAGATTCGGGCGTGAAGTGACATGAGTCACCAGAAAGAGGAAATCCGATAGAATTTTTCTTTTTTGGTTCTGCCGTGTTCATATGCAAGATTTGAACGAACTTTGCGGCTCCAAAACTGTTGTATACACCGTGTCAGAATTCAAATTAAACAGCATAGAAGAGGCCATAGAAGACATTAAAAATGGCAAAGTCATTATCGTAGTTGATGATGAAAACCGCGAGAATGAAGGTGATTTTCTGACTGCTGCGCGCAATGTCACACCAGAGATGATTAATTTCATGGCACGTGAAGGCCGTGGACTTATTTGTGTGCCTCTTACGGAAGAACGCTGCGCTGAATTGGGCTTGGAGATGATGGTGGGAAAGAATACCGCAACCCATGAAACCGCATTTACAGTGTCGGTAGATTTGCTCGGCCATGGATGCACTACAGGTATCAGTACTCAAGACCGTTCAAAAACAGTACAAGCCCTTATTGACCCGAATATCAAGCCCTCAGAATTGGGCAAACCCGGACATATTTTCCCGCTTCGGGCAAAAAGTGAAGGTGTAATACGCCGCGCAGGTCACACGGAGGCAGCAATTGATTTGGCAAGAATGGCTGGCTTTGAGCCTGCAGGTTGCATTGTTGAAATTCTCAACGAAGACGGCAGCATGGCGCGCCTTCCCGATTTGGTAAAGGTGGCTGAAAAGCACAATCTTAAGATTGTTTCGATTGAAGATTTAATCAAATACAGACTCCAACACGAGAGTTTGATACAAAGAGAAATTTCCGTGGAAATGCCCACCAAATATGGAGATTTTGCGCTGGTAGCATACAACCAAGCCAATACAGGGCAAGAACATTTGGCCTTGATTAAGGGAAGTTGGAATGCAGATGAACCCGTGTTGGTACGTGTGCATAGCAGTTGTATGACCGGCGATATTTTTGGCAGTTGCCGTTGCGATTGCGGAGAACAATTGCAGGCAGCTATGGAAAAAATCAATGAAGAAGGCAAGGGTGTAATCGTTTACATGAACCAAGAAGGACGTGGTATAGGGCTGCTGAACAAACTCAAAGCATATAAGCTTCAGGAACAAGGCATGGATACGGTAGAGGCCAATCTGAGTCTTGGGTTTGGCATGGACGAACGCGATTATGGGGTAGGTGCCCAAATTTTGCGCGACTTAGGGGTTCAAAAAATGCGTTTACTAAGCAACAATCCACGCAAACGCACCGGATTGGTGGGTTATGGATTGGAAATCGTAGAAAATGTGCCCTTACAGATTACGCCGAACCCACACAATAAAGGCTATTTGGAGACAAAAAAGACCAAATTAGGTCATAGCTTGTAACAAACAAGTGCGCGGTTAAAGATGTTATCTTTGCCACGTCATGTCAATGCTAACGGTTAATCCATCCGAAATTCCAATTCCTAAATTACACCAGTATTTACTTGGAGCTATAGGCCCAAGGCCCATATGCTTTGCAAGCACTATAGACAAAGCGGGCAGGCCCAATTTGGCCCCATTTTCTTTCTTTAACGTTTTTTCTGCCAACCCACCTATTGTGGTGTTTGCACCCAACAATTCAGGTAGGGATGGCACACCCAAACATACTTGGCTCAATGTACTGGAAGTGCCTGAGGTGGTAGTAAACATTGTGGATTATGCCATGGTGCAACAAATGAATGTGGCTGCAGCGCCTTGGGAACGTGGGGTTAGTGAGTTCGAAACTGCAGGCTTTACCGCCTTGCCGTCTGATTTGATTCAACCCTTGCGGGTGGCTGAAAGTCCGGTGCAACTGGAGTGTAAGGTTATCGGCACCCAAGTATTGGGTGAAGGTGGCGGCGCAGGCAACTTGGTAATTGCCCAAGTAGTGCGTATCCATATTCAAGAGAAAGTACTCAATGAAGATGGGAAAATCGACCCTCGCAAAATGGATTTGGTGGCCCGTATGGGTGGCGCTTGGTATTGTCATGCAACACCCGAATCAATGTTCGAATTGGCCCAACCTATGACAAGGACAATTGGCTATTATGCATTGCCTGATGCGGTGAAACACAACACCCATCTCAGTGCCAATGAAATTGGAAAAATGGCTACCTTGGCCGAATGGCCTCACGAGGAACTTATTGCCGGGAGTAAGGTTATGCATGCGGGAGGCAATCGAGATACGGAAGCCTCTGCGCTAATCGCAGCTGGGAAAGTAGCAGAAGCCTTGTGTTTGTACCTCTAGAACAGAGATAAAAAATTCGGAAAAAATTTGTTATAAATTTATAGAACAAATATTCAATAAATATTATTTTTTGCCCTTTGAACGCATTTTGTAATTATCAGATCGTGCCTGTTTCAGAATGACTTTCTTTTCGTAATCGCTTTTGGAGTGATAGGTTGTGGCATTTTGTATTTGCCATTGGTAGGTTTTTACTACCGTTGCATTGGAAAGATTGCTTACAGTATCACTCACAAAACCCGCATAACGGCTGCTGTGGATGGTATCTAATAGGCGTTTGGCTTCCACATGTTCGCCGTGTTCCATCTTCATAGTTGCCACTTCCATAATATCATTCAGTTCGTAGTTCTGAACCACATTCCACACGTAAGTGTTTCGGGTGGAAAGTACTTCATCTTTGTTTTGGTTAAAGGAGGTAGCGAACAACGATTCTAGGGATCTTTCTTCTCCGCTGCGCGCATCTAGATAGCTCATTTTGGCTTTAAAATTCAAGGCTTGTGCGGCCATATTTTTGATTTTGAATTTCACCATAATCGTGCGGGTTTCTTCGGCAACTACGCTGCCAGCATCCACAATCAGCTCGCCGTTTTCTACCTTCCAAGCCGCACCGTATACTTTTTCTACTTCCAAGTTGTTTTCAGGAAGTTTGATACGCATAGATACATTTTGAGCAACCACCTGCATTAGGCCTTTCATTTCTGTGGCCAGGTGGGTAGGTATTTCATCCGCATTATTGATGAAATAATAGTTTCCATTTCCGTATTCCGCGAGGTGGGTCATCAGTTGCTCGTTGTAGTCGCTGCCTATACCAAAACTGGATATTGAAATCCCGGTTTCTTCTAATTTCTTTTTGGCAATTTTTTTAATTTCATCATTGCCAGAAATCCCAGTATTGGCGAGTCCGTCGCTAAACAGAATAACACGGTTTACATGTTCGGCATTGAAATGGGTCTTGGCTTGGTTATACCCTTCAAGCATGCCGCCGCATAGATTGGTTGAGCCCCGCGCATAGAGTTTGTCTATCTGCCCTTGAATGGCTGTTTTATTGTCGGCAATGGTAGTGCTAAATACAGGTGTAGAAATTTGGTCGTCGTAATCTACCAAAGCAAAATGGTCTCCTACATGCAGGTTTTGCACCAACATTTTAGCGGCCTTTAGCGCATATTGGAGTTTATCACCTTGCATAGAGCCACTACGGTCGATAACTAGGGCTATATTCAGGGGTTTGCGTTCGGGATTATCAAGAGGTTTGCCGCCATTGAGTTCAGTGTAGAGATACACATATTTTTGGGAGGCATCGAAATGCACATTGTCTAGAGACCAAGAAAAGTTGAAGGCACTATCGCCAGCGGCAATGGGAAGCGAGGAGGTGGTTTGGCTGTTTTTAAACGCAAGCAACGCCAAGCATGCGCCAGTTATGAAGATGAGGTTTTTCATGGTTTTTATTTCGAAAAACGCACGAATAGCCTTACCATTTCACAAGAATGTGTGAAACTGCAGGATGTATATGTAAACGAACTTACTGAAGCAGTTTTTTAACCGTTTCACTTACAATTTTGCCATCAGCTTGGCCTGCGAGGGCTTTCATAGCAGCGGGCATAACCTTGCCCAGGTCTTTCATGCCTGAAGCACCCATTTCGGTAATGAGAGCACGCACCTTGGCTTCAATTTCTTCCGCACCCATTTGCGCTGGAAGGAAAGCTTCGATTACAGAAAGTTCTTCCTGTTCTTTGTCAGCGAGGTCATTGCGACCCTGTTCTCTAAAAATATCAATACTGTCTTTGCGCTGTTTGGCCAATTTTTGTAGGGCTTTCATGCAGGCTTCATCGGTAACCTCGGCACCGCCCTCGGCGGTTGCCAAGAGTAGAAATGCGCTTTTTATGTTGCGCAATGCGCGCAATTTCACTTCTTCGCGGGCCTTCATGGCCTCTTTAATTCCATTGTTTACGGTTTCAACCAAAGACATACTGCAAAGATACAAAGGGATTGTAGAACTTGATTTTTTCTAGTGTGGTATGCGATACTTTGCTCAATACCTAGGAGCAGCAAGAGCTGAGCAAGATACCATTAACTGTATAATTTGCGTCGGATAAACGCATATACGGGTTTTTCAAAGAGGAGATACAGCAGAATTGCGATGATCCACAACAGGATATAATTTCTATCGGGACCCAAATACCACCCACGCAAACGGATATTCACATAACTGATATGAATTAAATAAAATGCGTAGGACGCATTGCCGAGCAACACCATCACTTTCAAGGAAAAAAACCGTTGAATTAAGGTTTTCTCAACGATCAATCCGTAAATGAAGAGGGTGATAAAAAAGGGAATAAGCGTATAAAAAATAATTTTTCCCATCCATGAATCTGAACCATGAGAAAAAATATCAGGCTCACAAAGTGCAAGTAAATAGGTAGAGATAATCAGGCCAAGCAATCCGGCACTGGTTTTAAAGCGGAATGTGCTTGGAGCTTGGATACCGGTGGTCTGTAATTTTCGAGCCAGCCACATTCCTGCCAGAAATTCGGGGAATCGACCAAAAAAAGTAGCTCCTTGAACCAAGGAAAAAGGGTATAAAATCTGCTGAGGATTGCCATTTATTTTGTGCCATACATATCCTGTCAATGCAGCTAGGGTGCCTGCCAGCAATAAGAAGAACAACACTCTGTATATCGATTTATTCCACAAAAAGAACAACAAAGGGGCAAGCAGGTAAAAAGTCATTTCTACAGACAGCGTCCAACTTTGGGCTATCGCATCTAGATTGTGCCTGCCTGAAAAACCTTGAAAAAGGGTATAGGTAAACCAACCCTCCCCATTTTTGGGCAAGCCATAGTCAACATATCGTGCGGTTAGAATCAACCAGTATAAAGGCAAAATACGTGCAGCCCGCAGCAGGAAATATTTTAGATAATCGGTCTTGCTATGCATGGGCTTGCTGCCATAGGTCCATGCGATTAAAAATCCAGAAAGCACGAAGAAAACCGCCACTCCCAAATCAAATTCATTCATGAAAAGCAGCACGGGTTTTGGCACAGCACCACGCCAATACTTGCGGTTGTGGTAAACAAACACCATACTCGCAGCGAGCCAGCGAAGACCGGTTAGCGCATCGAAACGCAGTTTTACCTCATCTTGTGGCTTTACGGCCTTGGTAATTCTTTGGTGTATGGTTTCAACCCACAACATACTACAAAGATACACAGGGAATCCAAACTTGATTTTTCCCTGTTGTGGAAGCCCGTTTTCAGAGATACACACATTGCTGTATAAAAACATGCAGGCTTTTGTAGAAAATTTTTGCTTTCTGCAAACACAGAAGGTAGTTTTGCGGTTAATAAGAGGCTACAATCCAAAGCATATGTCTGAAACTGCAAAAATTATTCTCGAAGGCAAAGAGTACGAATTGCCTGTATTCACCGGAACTGAAGGCGAAAAAGCAATAGATATCAGCAAGTTGCGTGATCTTACAGGTCACATCACCTTGGATATCGGATACAAGAACACCGGTGCGACCACCAGTGCGCTTACCTTTTTGGATGGTGAAGTAGGATTGTTGCGCCACAGAGGGTATGCTATCGAAGACTTAGCTGAAAAAGCAAGCTTTTTGGAAGTAGCGTATCTTCTTATTTACGGCGAATTGCCAACCAGACAGCAGTTTGCAGACTTCGACACCAGCATTCGCGAGCACACCTTGGTGAATGAAGGTATCGAAAACATGTTCAAGGCTTTCCCAACTGGATCGCACCCAATGGGGCAGCTGATTTCTATGGTAAGCTCATTGAGCTTGTTCTACCCAAAAAGTTTGAATCCACACCGCGAACCCGATGCAGTAAACCGCACCGTGTTGCGCCTGCTTGCAAAGATGCCAACCATTTGTGCCATGATTTACAAAAAACGCAATGGGCATCCTGTAATTTATCCTAAGAACAATTTGGATTACGTTACCAATTACTTGAATATGACCTTCTCTCAAGTAACCATGGATGACTACACTCCAGATCCGGTGATTGTGGATGCGATGAACAAATTGTTAATCTTGCACGCGGACCACGAGCAAAACTGCTCTGCAAGCACCGTGCGTATGGTGGGTAGTTCACACGCCAACTTGTATACTTCAGTTTCTGCAGGTATTTCTGCACTTTGGGGTCCATTGCACGGTGGTGCAAACCAAGAGGTGTTGGAAATGTTGGAAATGATCCGCCAAGATGGTGGTAATGTGCAGAAGTGGGTAGATAAGGCCAAAGACAAAAACGACAATTTCCGTTTGATGGGCTTCGGTCACCGTGTATACAAGAACTTTGACCCAAGGGCAAAAATCATCAAGAAGACCTGTGATGATGTATTGAATAAATTGGGCGTTCATGACCCTGTATTGGAGATTGCGAAGAAACTGGAAGAAGCTGCGTTAACAGATCCTTATTTCGTAGAAAGAAAGTTGTATCCAAACGTGGATTTCTACTCTGGTATTATCTACCGTGCTATGGGCTTCCCAACGGATTTCTTCACTGTGTTGTTTGCCATGGGCCGCCTTCCAGGTTGGATTGCACAATGGCAAGAAATGCGCAACGACAAACAGCCAATTGCACGCCCAAGACAGATTTACACTGGGCCAGCTGAACGGTCTTTCTTGTTTTATGACCAAAGGTCTTAAAGCAAATTACGATAGTCGTACTTTTTCGCCATTCATAGAATTCTAGGCCTCGCAGCCTTGATGGCAACCTATTTTCGCAACCTCAATCCATGAGATCTATTCTTATACTTTTATTGGTACTTTGTACCGGCTTATTGTCAGCTCAAAATCGCGTTTCCGTAAGTGGTTACGTGCGTGACAGTAGCAGCGGTGAGTCTATTCAAAACGCCTCAATTCAACTTGATTCTGGGTCCGTAAGTGCTGAAAGCAATGCCTATGGGTATTACAGTATATCAGTTCCCAGTGGCCAGGTAAACTTGGCGTTCAATGCCCCCGGTATGGAGACCAAATATTTTGTGTTGAATCTCAAAAGAGATTCTGTGGTGGATGTGTACTTGGCACCTGCACCTCGTTCTGTTGGCACAGCGGTAATACGCGGCAAGAAGGGCGAAAATGTGCGTAGTGTAGACATTTCTTCACAAACTATAAGCAGCCAAACCATCAAACAAATTCCTGCCTTTTTGGGGGAAGCCGATGTGATTAAAAGCGTGCAATTGCTCCCAGGTGTATCTAACGTGGGAGAGGGTTCTACAGGATTTAATGTGCGCGGAGGTGGTATCGACCAGAACTTGGTTCTGATGGATGAAGCACCTGTGTTCAATTCCGCACATTTATTCGGCTTTTTTAGCATTTTCAATCCTGATGCAGTAAAGGATGTGCAGTTGGTGAAAGGTGGAATCCCTGCGAATTATGGAGGCCGATTGTCATCTACCTTGGATGTGCGTATGAAGGATGGAAACAACCAAAAATTCCAAGCCAATGGAGGTATTGGTACCATCTTTAGTCGGGCTACCATTGAAGGACCATTGGTAAAAAACAAGGCCAGCTTTTTGGTAGCGGGCAGACGCAGCTATATTGACGTGTTGGCCAAGCCCTTTTTGAGTGATGATTTAAAAGGCAGTCAATTTTACTTTTATGATTTTACAGGTAAAATGAATTACCGTTCAGGTAGAAATAACTTTTATATTTCTACCTATGTGGGTGATGATGCTTTTAATGCCCAGAACGCTTTTGGTGTGAAATGGGGGAATACTACGGCTACAGCGCGCTGGAACCACGTGTTTAACAAGAAGCTGTTTTCAAACTTTACCTACTACTACTCACGCTACCGTTACAACATTGGCTTTAGCTCTAGAGATGCGAAATTCACTTGGCAGAGCTATATCATCAATAATTCAGCAAAAGCAGATTTTAACTGGTTTGCTACACCCAAGCATGAGATACAATTTGGGGGTCAAAGTACCTACTATATTTTCAAGCCTGGTGTGGCTGTAGCTACCAATTCTACGGGTACCAACGATTTTTCATTGCCTGATAAATATGGCGTTGAAAATGCAGTGTATGTGGCAGAAGAATTCAATCCTTCAGGTAGATTTTCGTACCGTGTAGGATTGCGCGTAAGCCAATTCCTATATATGGGTAAAGGCAATGCCTATTACTACAAAAATCCTGCTGAACCTGGTGACAGGCGCGATTTAGAATCGGTGAAAAAGTATGGCAGTGGAGAAGTGATTTCCAATTACATCAATCCCGAACCTCGTTTTGGGTTTAAGTATCAAACGGGTACTCAATCTTCCATTAAAGGAGGCTATAACCGCATGGTGCAAAACCTACACTTGATTTCCAATACGGCGGCCAGTGTTCCTTTTGATGTATGGCAGCCCACCACCAATAATATTAAGCCAGAGAAGGCCGATCAATACACCATTGGGTTCTTCAAGAATTTTGGAGCCAATGATGATTTTGAATCTTCAATAGAAACCTATTACAAAGACATGCAAAATCAGGTGGATTATGTAGACGGGGCGAACCTTCTGCTGAATGAATATTTGGAGGGCGACCTACTTACGGGAAAAGGTCGCGCCTATGGTATTGAGTTTTATTTACGCAAAACTACAGGTGCATTTACAGGCTGGATTAGCTACACTTGGTCTAAAAGTGAACGTATTGTGAAAGGTATCAATGATGATAAATGGTACCCCAACCGTTTTGACCGTCCGCACAATTTGTATGTGGTGCTCAATTATAAGCTCAGTGAGAAATTTAGTGTTGCAGGCAATTTTGTATTAAGCAGTGGCACTCCTACCACCTTTTATAGTGGTCAGTATACGGTGCAAGGATATACCGTGCCCGATGCGGGGAGCAACGCCCGAAACAATGTGAGAAATCCATTGTACCACAGATTAGACTTAAGTGTCACTTATACGGCGAAAAAACGCAAACGCTGGGAAAGCAGTTGGGTATTCTCTTGTTATAATGTGTATGACAGAAAAAATCCATTCTCTATATATTTCGACACGGACTATCAAAATACCGGAGTAAATGCAGCCATTCGGTATTCTGTAATTGGAAATTTTGTGCCTGCATTGTCTTATAATTTTAAATGGAACTAATGAAAACACGTAGATGGATTCTTGCAGTACTTGGAATGGTTCTTTTTACTGCCTGCGAAGATGTTATCGATGTAAAGGTGGATGCAGGTCCAGAACGCTTGATTGTAGATGCGTTCATCAATAATTTGAAGGAAGCGCAGCGCGTGCGCATCACCAAGAGCATACCTTATTTTAACCCCAATGGCACAGAACCTGGAGTGGCGGGAGCAACCGTAGCGGTGGTTGACACCACGGGTGGCAATACCAAATTGTTTTTATTTTCCGATAGCGGCAATGGCAATTATGTGTTCTTACCCAATCCTGCAACGGGAGATACTTTTACCGCGGGACATAATTACATTTTATTTGTAGTAGAAGGTAGCGATACCTTGGTGAGTTTTTCGCGTATGATGCCAGTGGCGCCTATCGATTCCTTGCAAATAAAATATGAGGATGGTTCTACCTTGGGCTTCCGCAAGGGGAATTATGTAGAATTAAGGGCGAAAGATTTGGTGGGTAAGGGCAATACCTATTGGATAAAAACCTTTGTCAACGACACCTTTAAAAACAGTATTGGCGACATTAGTTTGGCCTATGACATGGCACAAAGTCCTGCTGCTGAAGATGGGGGTGAATTCATATGGCCCATACGTTATGGTGCTTTAAACGATTTTGGAAATCCCCGTCGCCCAGGTACAAAGTTTAGGGTGGAGATTCATTCCATTACACCCGAGACCTATTACTATATCAATCTTATCATTTCTGAAAACCAGAATGGAGGATTGTTCGCCACACCACCCGTAAATATTGGAACGAATATTTTCAATTTCAATGCATCAAAAAAGCGCGCCCTTGGCGGTTTCTTCTGCATGAGTGCGGTGAGCAGGGCACAGGTAATTATACCTTAATAGAACATATATTCTATTAAGTTTAAGCCTCTAAGGCAGCCAATTTATTTTTGAGCATTTCCAATTCATCGCGCAGTCGGGCAGCTTCCATATAGTCCATTTCTTTGGCGGCCTTGTACATGTCTTTCTCGGTTTTTTCTATGGCTTTTTGCACGGCAGGTTTTGAGAGGTAATCTACAATTGGGTCTGCAGCCACCGCCAATTCTTCTTTGTAACCATAGCTCATTTCTTCACCATGACGGCTATCAGCTAAGGAGGTAGCCCGCATAATTTCTTCCCTATTTTTAGTTACAGTCAAAGGTATAATTCCGTGTTTTGCATTGTATTCCACCTGTTTCTCACGACGGCGTGTGGTTTCTTCAATCGTAGCGCGCATGCTTTCAGTAATTTTGTCGGCATACATAATCACCTTGCCCCGTTGGTTTCTTGCAGCGCGCCCTATGGTCTGCACCAAGCTAGTCTGACTGCGCAGGAAGCCTTCCTTATCCGCATCCATAATGGCTACCAAACTTACTTCTGGCAAATCCAGTCCTTCACGCAACAGGTTTACACCGATTAATACATCAATTCCGCCCAAACGCAAGTTTCGCAGAATTTCCACCCGGTCAAGGGTTTTCACTTCGCTATGGATATAGCTTACTTTTATTCCTAGGCGCAGCAAATATTTGGTGAGTTCTTCTGCCATGCGCTTGGTAAGCGTAGTTACCAATATGCGGTCGCCCATTTTTATGCGTTCGTCTATTTCTCCAATGAGATCATCTACTTGGGTGCCGCAGGGTCTGATTTCAATTTCTGGATCAAGCAATCCCGTGGGGCGCACCAGTTGTTCAACCACGACACCCTCGCTTTCGCGAATTTCAAAATCTGCAGGAGTGGCACTCACATAAATGGCTTGGTTTACCACATTGTAGAATTCTTCAAATTGCAGGGGACGGTTATCCATGGCGGCAGGCAAGCGAAACCCGTATTCTACCAAATTGGTTTTTCTGCTGCGGTCACCCCCATACATGGCGCGTACTTGAGGCACGGTTACATGGCTTTCATCTACTACCAATAAGAAGTCTTTGGGGAAGTAATCGAGCAAGCAGAAGGGACGCATACCGGGTTCACGGCGGTCAAAATAGCGGCTGTAATTTTCAATGCCGTTGCAGTATCCCAACTCGCGCATCATTTCTAGGTCGAAAGTTACCCGTTCTTCCAAGCGCTTGGCTTCTAAAAACCGCTGGTTGCGTTTGAAAAAATCTACTTGGGCCACCATATCATCCTGGATTTCATGGATAACCCCTTGCAGCCTGTCACGAGGTGATACATAAATATTTGCCGGATAAATGGCCACATCTTCATGGCTTTCAAGCTTGGTGCCGGTCATGATATCGAAGCTTGTGATTTCTTCTATTTCATTTCCAAAAAAAACAATTCTGTAGGCGAAATCATTATAGGCTAAATACACATCTACGGTATCCCCTTTGACACGAAAAGTACCGCGCTTAAACTCAGCAGTTGTGCGGCTATATAGACTTTCTACCAGCTTGTGCAATAAGGCATTTCGGGCCATGGTTTCGCCTTTTTTGAGACGAATAATGGTATTTTCAAAATCCGATGGATTTCCTGCACCATAGATACAACTGACACTGGCCACCACAATTACATCGCGCCTCCCACTGAGCAAAGAAGAAATGGTTTTTAGACGAAATTTCTCAATTTCATCATTAATATTTAAGTCTTTCTCTATGTAAGTATTGCTACTTGGGATATAGGCTTCGGGCTGATAATAGTCATAATAACTCACAAAATATTCAACCGCATTATCCGGAAAGAACTGTTTAAATTCTCCGTACAATTGCGCTACCAAGGTTTTGTTGTGCGATAAAATGAGGGTAGGTTTTTGTGTTTGCTCTATAACATTTGCTACCGTAAAGGTTTTGCCAGATCCTGTAACTCCCAACAAGGTTTGCGCCCGCACGCCCTCAGCAATTCCTTGACTGAGTTGTTTGATGGCTTGGGGCTGATCGCCCATAGGCACGAAGGGAGAAACAATCTTGAATTGTGGCACCTTACAAAATTACAAGGTTTAAAGGATGGTTGCTCTCTAATGGATAAATCTTCTGTAGAGAAAATAAACAATGGAATCTTTAAAAGATACAGGGAAAATAATTACTGTTTTGTATTTAAATTCACTCAAATTCACTGAAAATTATTGTTTTGAAACAATTTCTGCTATTTTCGAGGATGTAATTTTGTAGCTCAAAGCATGATCAACCCCACCTTAGATTTAGCAGAAGTTTTCCCCGCATTAGAACCTTCACTTTTAGATGCCATTCGTAAACACGGCGATATAAAATCGGTAGAGGAAGGAGATTATTTGGTGCATACCGGCCAATACATGAACAATACCATTTTGGTGCTCAACGGATTGGTGAAAATATACCGTGAGGATGATGAAGGCAATGAATATTTCATGTATTATTTGCATTCGGGTCAGGCCTGTGCCCTTACGATCAACTGCGCAGTGCGGCAGCAAAACAGTCCAGTGGTAGCCCGCGCTGTGAATACCACAGACCTAATAGTATTGCCTGTGCACGAAGTTGAGAATTGGTTTCGCGACTACCGCAGCTGGATTAATTTCGTGCTGGACAATTACCGCGAACGCTATATGGACTTAATGGCAACCCTAGATCAAGTGGCGTTTCGCAATATGGATGAGAGATTGGAGTTCTATTTAAAGCGCCATAAAGAGCAGATGGGCACTAGCGATATCCGCATTACCCATCAAGAAATCGCGAATGAATTGAACTCATCCCGTGAGGTAATTTCACGCCTATTAAAGAAAATGGCGGATCAGGGTAAAATCATACTCCATCGCTATCATATTGAGGTGTTAGACATCTAACATTTTACATTCCGTATCTTTGCCCTATGGCTACTGCAATATCTATGATAGCCGCCGTTGGCGAGCATTTGGAATTGGGCGCGGGAAATGATTTAATGTGGCATCTTCCAGATGATTTTCGCTGGTTTGTAAACCATACCAAAGGCCACCCTGTAATCATGGGACGTAAAACCATGGAGAGCTTGGGCAAACCTTTAAAAAATCGAACCAACATTGTTATCAGTCGCAATGTTGAGAGCATTCAGGAGGGTTTTGAATATGCACCAAGTTTGGATGTCGCTATTGAACGCGCTTTTGCTTTGGATGCACACGAAATATTTATCATCGGGGGCGGACAAATTTATGCCGAAGCCATGCCCTTGGCTACCCGCCTCTATATCACAAGGGTGAAATCTACTTTTCCCAACGCCGACACTTTTTTCCCCGCGATTGATACCAGCTGGCAGGTGGTGTTTCAGGAATTACATGAGATCGATGAAAAGCATGAGCATGCTTTTGAATTTCTCATTCTCGAAAAAGCATAGGTCACAAGCTATTGAAATCCCAGCAAGCTCGTTACCGCACCCTGTATTTGAATGTTCGCATTCAATTCCTCGTGTCAGTTGTTGCGGTTTTTCAACTGTTTAGCAGCAATACCCTGCATGCACAAGCTTCCGATGCGCGGGTGTTTCAATACCTTCAACTAATTGGCAATGCACGCACACAGGCTGCCGTATTTCAACGTGAAATCGGTATGAATTTGGGAGATACTATACTGAGTGCCGATTCTATGGCAGGGGTGTTTCAAAAACGCTTCTCAGGTTTGGGATTGTTTACACATGTGCAGGTTCAATGGCATGCGGATACACTGGCAATTGCCGTTTCTGAACGCATCTATACTTGGGTCATGCCTTACTTTTCATGGGCGGATCGCAATTTTAACATATGGACCCGCACGCATTTCCCCTTTGATAGGGTGAATTATGGCGCCACATTGCATATAAATAATATTGCAGGTCAGAATTACAAAGCCTGGCTGTCACTCCGGCTGGGTTTTAATACCTATTTCGATGCGGGCATACAAAGTCCTTTTCACAAGCATGATGCAGGTTGGGCTTTCGGGGCGCGCATACTATACTGGCAGAATCATGAATTGTGGTACGGTGCTGAAAAAGATAAACTCCTGTTTTTAAATACAGATGAAAGGGTGGTTCAAAAGAATCAAATGATTGAGCTCACAGCCTCGCGAAGGCTGGGGTATTACCAGCGCCTGGAATTTGGATTTAGCGCAGCGAGCACGCGCTTGGACAGCCTTGTAACTGCAGCACAATTGCAATACCAATACGACCAGCCACTTCAGCGCGAGCAGACGGTAAGGATGGAGTGGGTGCTCGACAGGCGTGATCAGCGCGATTATCCGAGCCGGGGCGGACTGCTGCGCCTAGGAGCTAAGGCCATGCTCGCAGCCAGGACTTTTGAATCAAATAGACTCTTACCCACAGCATGGATCAGGGCATCAAAGTTTATTCCCCTCCGCGCTTCGGGTTCACAGGTGTTGGCCTTTGGTATGTATGGACAATTGATGCCTGGAGTAGAGGGTCAACCGTATAAATATGCACGACAGCTTGGTTATCAAAGCGACTATGTCCGGGGCTATGAAGCCTATGTGGCCGATGGTTCGGGATTTATACTCGGTAAAGTAGCGTGGCGCAATGCCCTGTGGCGCGACAAAATCATACATCTGAAAGGCAAGGGTGTGTTTTCATCCTACTTTAACGTGCCGATTAGCTTGTGGTTTAATATCTTTGCAGATGCAGGTCGGGTATACAAACCCTTCGATGCCCAGCTAAATCCAATTTCAGCGCAGTGGCAAGGTGGAATGGGCATAGGATTTGATATGATCGTTTGTTATACCGCAATGGCCCGCATTGAATATACCATGAATGCAATCGGAAGAGCTGCTTTTAATGTTTCCTATAAAAATGCCTTTTAAATCATGAAAATCGGAGTATACGCCAAATCGGTGCGCGACAGCAGACATGAACAAGGCTTTGTAAGTCTGGTGCATACCTTGGCTGATAAGGGTCATGATATTTATTGCAGCAGCAGCCTGGTAGACTATATACACATTCATATAGCCCCAGATATGCCAGTGCGTGAGTTTGATTTTTTAACCAAAGAAACGCCTGAACTGGATGCCCTTATTTGCGTAGGTGGCGATGGAACCCTGCTCGATACTGTGCCGCTGGTGCGGGATAGTGGCGTTCCTGTGCTGGGTTTAAATACTGGGAGACTGGGCTTTTTGGCAGGTATGGATATCACCGAATTGGACAAGGCCCTGCATGATATTCAAAGAGGAAATTACAGTATTGAAAAGCGCACTTTGTTGAATCTAGAAACTACCGAACAAGTATTCGATTATTCCTTTGCTTTGAATGATTTTGTAATTCATAAAAAGGAAACATCAAGTATGATAGTGGTGCATGCTTTTATCAACGGGGAATTTTTAAATTCCTATTGGAGTGATGGTTTAATTATTGCAACGCCTACCGGTTCTACAGGATATTCACTTAGTTGCGGAGGTCCAATTATTTTCCCAACTTCAGGGAGTTTTGTTATTACCCCTATTGCACCACATAACCTCAACGTGCGCCCTGTTGTTGTGAGTGATGATGTGGTGCTTTCTTTTGAAATCGAGGGCCGGGCAAATAGCTATCTTACTTCCTTGGATGCCCGAAGTCAAAGTATTACCAGAGAGATACAAATGGCTATTAAAAAAGCCGAACATTCTCTCAATTTGATTCGTTTGGAAAGTGATAATTACTTGGACACCTTGCGCAATAAGTTGAATTGGGGATTTGACAGTAGAAATTAAGTGAAGAATTTGAAACAGTTCAGTGTAATCATAATGATTTTGTTGGGCAGCCTCCAGCTAAATGCCCAAAATATTCCAACTATAGGTACGGATAGTACCATAGAGATGGCCAATTGGAATATAGAGTGGTTGGGGAACACGGGCAATGGTCCGAGCAATGAAAAAACACAACTCAGCAATGCCGCCGCAGTAATCAACAAGGCTAAACTAGACCTCTGGGGCCTCTGCGAAATTTCAAGTCAGGCAGCTTGGGATTCCCTTTTGGCGCGCTGTCCAGAATACGGTGGGGTTATCTCTACCTGGAGCCAGGAGCAAAAGACTGCGTTGATGTACAACAAGTCTATTTTTCGGGTGTTGTATCAAAAGCATCCTTTAGGTGTGTATGAATTGGAATTTGCAGGCGGAAGACTACCATTAGAAGTAGGCCTGGAAATGGATATGGGCACGTGGAAAGACACCGTGTATGCTTTTATAATTCACCTCAAGGCAAATACGGGAAGCAATACACAGAAGGCCGATGCGTGGGACAGACGCAAGCGCAGCAGTGAGGCCTTGAAGGAATACCTCGATGCATGGGGAAAGTGGAAGAAAACCATGGTGCTTGGTGATTGGAATGATGATGTAGATAAGAGTATTTTCAGCAATTATGCTACACCGTTTTCGGCATTTCTAGGCGACACCTCTCGTTATATTTTCACCTCACGGAATTTATCTCTCACCGGGCAAACCAGTACTACTTCATATGTAGATATGATAGACCATCAATGTGCGAGCAAGCGCTTGGCCAATTCGATGGTGGGTGCCTCTGCCTCGGTCTTTAAACTGCAGGCCTACATTACCGCTTATAGCAGCACTACCTCCGATCACTACCCTGTGTATACCCTGTTTAAATTTCAGAAGCCAGCCGAGCAGCAAAATGGAATACAGGAAATGGAAGCCATGTATCCTGATTTTTATTGGGATGGAAATGCTTTCGTATTCGCGGATGGAATAATCAGAGAATATAAGGTATTTGACCTTTTGGGGCGTAATATAGAGCAGGTAAAAAGCGGCAATTATTACGTACTCCAATTTTCGGATAATGGGGGCGTATATCGCGTAAAAACCTTTATTTATAATGAATAAGAGTATTTGGAAAGCTGCCCTTCCTATATTGGCTGTAGGTATTGCTGCATGGGCTATATATGTATTTGCAAAACCAAGTGTATATGATATTAAAGTACCAGAGAAACGTGCAACTGAAAGTTTATTTTCTGAATCAAAAGGCATTACTGTAGGGAAATGGGAAGCATCCCAGTGGGACAGTGTAAGCTACTCTAATGGTGTAATCGTTGAGACTACGGATAGCTCCACAAGATATGCCATTAAAGACTCGGCAATTCCATTGCAATACATTGCTTTTTGGAAAGATGGATATGCGTATTATCAGGTGCTTACTACACATGGGGACTGGCCAGATGACACCTGTTGCAGCGCAGGGGGAGATGTATTGGCAAACTTAGGATACTATGATCAGGTGCAATCGGGGATTTTCCAAGAGAACTATGAAGGCAGCGAGGTCTTGTTGCGCTTGGAGCAAAAAAAGCCAGTAAAGATTATCGCACTTTGGAATAATTATCCCATAAAAGGAGAAACAGACGGAGAGCAAATTAAAATACAGATTCCGGCATGCGCCACAAAAGAACGCACAAGCTTGTTGCGTGTGTGGTGTGCCTACATAGATCATGTAAGTCCTGTGTGTGAAATTCCCTTGGTGAAAGGTTTGGTGGCTTCGCGATATTCACAGGTAAGTTCCTTGCGCCCTGAAGCGCGTTTTAACGCCATTAAGCCCATGTGTGATGTGCTTGTGGATTCACTGAATTCAGCAGGCATATTGGCGGCATTAATGGATGTTTCTGAGAATGCAGAGCTGAAGATGGCGATAAGTTTTGGTGACCTAAGGGTTAAGGTAGAGCCAACGTACACCGCTATTGTGTTTAGTTATTTCGGTAAAAAGGTGGTTGTAATTCAAAACCGTCTGAAAGCCAATAACGCGATAGCATTGCCACTCAAGGGTGATTTGAAACACAGTTATTCTGGGCGTGCCTTTACTATCAAAGGGGGTAAAATATTACTGACCCTTCCCGCAAACGGGCATGAAATAATTTGGTAATTCCTAAGGCTTAATAACCGCCTAAGGGTTTAAATACCTTGGGCTTTTCCTTCTCCACTTCTATTTGGAATCCTGCCCATTGTGCAGCTAAGAATGCATTAACTCGCTTTAATACACCGTCGGTAAATACCGCTGCATTTCGCACTGCTGTATTGGCATTTTCAGCAGGATAATTTTGACTGTTTATATAGCCAGAAGCAGCATATAATTTATCATTCAGTCTCTGTGTTATATCTTCATAGTAGGTTATATCCTTATCCTGCATAAACAAACGTTTTAGTGCATTAATGCTATCTTTTAAGGGTGAGGAAAGTTTTTTAAGTCTGCTCTGTGCACTGTCATTTTCGTAACTGCTATTGCATACTTTTTCTATAGTTTCTTCTGCAGTTTTTAGTGCTTCAAATGCGAGATACGCCCGTTGGGTTATCCGTTGTAGTGAATCACTAAGGCGCAATTTTTCATTGTATCCAGCGGCGTTAAAAGGGTTTTCAGCTATTGTTTTTATCTCAATAGCACTGCTATCCATTTGGTCTCCGTCTTTCAATTTAAGGATATAC
>Ga0315908_10000817_pt1 | contig 24188 bp, 16 predicted proteins | sample LakEriMetagenome_12_FD_203520 | JGI IMG/M metagenome (GOLD analysis project Ga0315908, IMG submission 203520) | Freshwater fungal communities from buoy surface, Lake Erie, Ohio, United States - Buoy 4 MA124 | ecosystem: Environmental > Aquatic > Freshwater > Lake > Lake biofilm | place: USA...
TGCTCAAGACCGCCGCTTCTTTCGACTTCGAGACGAAGAGCGGTTGCACGGTTCGCGTTCGCTCGACCGACGCCAACGGCCTGTTCACCGAGAAGTCCTTCTTGATCACGGTCACGAACGTCAACGAGGCCCCGACCGACATCTCACTCTCCGGCAGCACGGTCGCCGAGAATACTGCCAGCGGCACCACGGTCGGCACGCTCGCAACCATGGACGTCGATACTGGCGACACGTTCACCTACACGCTCGTCGCCGGAACCGGCGACACCAACAACGCCGCCTTCGCAATCGACGGCAGCACGCTGAAGTCCGCCGCCTCGTTCGACTTTGAGACCAAGAGCAGCTACACCGTCCGCGTCCGCGTGACCGACGCGAATGGCCTGTTCACCGAGAAGTCCTTTGTGATCACGGTCACAAACGTGAACGAGGCACCAACCGACGTCACGCTCTCCGGGAGCACCGTCGCCGAGAATGCCGCCAGCGGCACGACGGTCGGCACGCTCGCTACGACGGACGTGGACAGCGGTGACACGTCTACCTACACGCTCGTCGCCGGCACCGGCGACACCGACAACGGCTCCTTCTCGATCGATGGCGGCACGCTCAAGACCGCCGCCTCGTTCGACTTCGAGACCAAGGGCAGCTACACCGTCCGTGTCCGCTCGACTGACGCGGACGGCCTGTTCACCGAGAAGTCCTTTGTGATCACGGTCACGAACGTGAACGAGGCGCCGACCGGCGTCACGCTCTCCGGGAGCACCATCGCCGAGAATGCCGCCAGCGGCACGACGGTCGGCTCGCTCCTCACCACGGATATCGATGCCGGGGACACGTTCACCTACGCGCTGGTGGTCGGGGCTGGCGATACCGATAACGCGTTCTTCGCGATCGACGGGAGTGTGCTCAAGACCGCCGCTTCTTTCGACTTCGAGACGAAGAGCGATTGCACGGTTCGCGTTCGCTCGACCGACGCCAACGGCCTGTTCACTGAGAGCGTCTTCGCGATCACGGTGACGAACGTCAACGAGGCTCCGGCCGACATTGTCCTGACGGGCAACACGGTCGCCGAGAACACCACGAGTGGCACCGTGGTCGGCTCGCTTGCCACAACGGACGTCGACGTCGGCGACACGTTCACCTACACGCTCGTGTCCGGCACCGGCGACACCGACAACGGCTCCTTCTCGATCGATGGCGGCACGCTCAAGACCACCGCCTCGTTCAACTTCGAAACCAAGAGCAGCTACACCGTCCGCATCCGATCGACCGACGCAAATGGCCTGTTCACCGAGAAGTCCTTTGTGATCACGGTCACGAACGTGAACGAGGCGCCGACCGGGGTCACGCTCTCCGGGAGCACCATCGCCGAGAATGCCGCCAGCGGCACGACGGTCGGCTCGCTCCTCACGACGGATATCGATGCCGGCGACACGTTCACCTACACGCTCGTGTCCGGTGCCGGCGACACCGACAACGCCGCCTTCACAATCGACGACGGCGTGCTCAAGACCGCCGCCTCGTTCGACTTCGAAACCAAGGACACCTACACCGTCCTCGTCCGCTCGACTGACGCCAATGGGCTCACCACCGAGAAGCCGTTCATGATCTCGGTCACCAACGTCAACGAGGCCCCAAGCCAAATCTCGCTGACGAACGCGACGATCGCCGAGAACGCAGTGAGCGGCACTACGGTCGGTACGCTTGCCACGACGGACGTCGACGCCGGCGACACGTTCACCTACATGCTCGTCTCCGGCTCCGGCGACGCCGACAACGTGTTCTTCGTGATTGACGGCAACACGCTCAAGACCGCAGCCTCTTTCGACTTCGAGGCCAAGAACGCGTACAGCGTCCGGGTCCGCTCGACCGACGCAGACGGCCTGTTCACCGAGACGTCGTTCGCGATCACGGTGACGAACGTCAACGAACCGGCGACGATCGGGCTCCCCGATCCGTTCCTGAACGAGGTCGTCGAAGACGTGGCCGTGAACGTCGCTGGATTCCTGTCCACAACGGGCACGTTCTCGGTGGTCGATCCCGATGCGGGCGAGTCGACGTTCGCCACGACGTTAGCCGTGCCGGTCGATCAGGCAAATCTGGGCGATCTCTCCGTCGCAGCCGACGGGGCCTACGTCTACTCTGTCCGAAACTCGCTCGCGGCGGTGCAGGCCATCCGCGCGGGAGAGACCGTCATCGACCGGTTCATCGTGCGGTCCGCGGACGGCACCACACGGCTCGTCTCGTTCCGCATTGCCGGGGCGTCCGACACGCTGGCCGGTGCCGTGGCCGACGGCTACCTGCGAAACGCCCGCGTGTTTGCCGACGCCAACGCCAATGGCCAGCTCGATTGGATCGATGCGGGATCGCTCAACGGTGTCTGGGGCACCGGGGAGGGCGAAGCCTGGACCACGACCGACAATACCGGCAACTTCTCCTTCGACTTCGGCAGCACCACGGCCAGGCTCGTCACGGTGGGCGGTATCGACATCTCGACGAACCTGCCCTTCGTCGGCTCGCTCCAGGCGCCCGCTGGATCGACGATCATTAACCCGCTGACCACGCTCGTCGCCGCGACCCTCGCCCACAACACGACCATGTCGGTCACAGACGCCGCCGCAGCCGTCGCTGCGGCCCTGGGCCTGCCGCAGGCGCTCGACCTGACGACCTACGACCCGCTGGCTCAGGCGGCCGGCGATCCGGTGGCGCTCGTGGTGCAAAAGGCGGCGGCCGGAGTGGCCAACGTCATCGTCGCCACGGTCACCAACGGCATCGATACCGACGCGGTCCTGGAGAACCTGGCGGAACTGGTCACGGCGCCGAACCCCGGCCCGGTCAACCTACAGGATTCGAGCGTCCTCGCCTCGGTCCTCACGGTCGACAACGGCGGCCAACAGATCCCACCGCCGGCCACGCTCGTCGCCGGGCTCGTCCTGGTGAACACGGCGATCTCGAACTCGCAGAGCCTCACCGAGATCGCCGAGACCCAGACGCTCGTCCAGGGCGGCACGCCCTTCACGGCTCCCGCCTTCACCTCGGCAGCCACGGCCGATTTCGCCGCGCAGACGCCGGGAAGCTTCCAGTTTACGGCCTCCGGTTATCCCTCGCCAACCTACAGCGTCGCTGGCAGCCTGCCTTCCGGGCTGTCGCTGGCGAGCAGCGGCCTGCTCTCCGGCACGCCCGCAGCCGGCACGGCGGGCACGTACGCCTTCACGGTCACAGCCACAAACGGCATCGCCCCAGCCGCGACCCAGGCGTTCACGCTCACAATCGCCCAGTCGGACGACGTCACCGTGAGCGTGGACCAGACAAATCGCGTCGCGATCTCGCTCGCTCCGCGCGGCGTGACCATCACCGATCTACACACGACCTACGACGCCCGCCGCCACGCTCTCACGATCACCATAGCGGGCCCGGACACGATGAGCGGCGGTGGCACGGGCATCGTGGTCGATGCCGCTGCCAAGACGGTCACCGTCAGGCTTGACGTGTTCCCCAACTTCGCCGGGCTCGTGCTCACGGGTAACGTCGGCACCGATTCGATCAGGATCGGTCGCCAGGGCGTCAACCTGGCCGCCGTGACGCGGGGCGCTGCAAGTCAGTCGTTCAGCATCGACACCGGCGTCGGCTCGGGTGATGCCATCATCCTGGGTGGGCCAGTTACCGCGAGGGCTGCGGGGGCGGTCTCACTCACGACGCGTGGCACCGGGGCGGGCGGCATCCGCCTTGCCGCCCCTGTCCGCACGCCGTCCGGTTCGCAGACCTATGGCGGCCCCACCACATTGGTCGGCAACCTCGCCCTCTACGCCGGCGGCGATCTCGTCTTCGGTGGTACGGTCGATGGCCGCCGCAGTCTGTCGCTGACGGCGGGCGGTGGCATCTCGTTCGCCGGGGCGGTTGGGGCGATCGCACCCCTCGCCGGCCTGACCGTCGCTCGGGCGGCCTCGGTGGCCGTGAACGACGGCCTGTCGTTGGATGGACAGGGCACTGCGGCTGGCTCAAACGGCCTGACCATCGGTAGCCGCGTCAACAACGTCGTGTTCGCGGCTCTGGGGGGAGCGGTTCGTACGATTAGAAACTTCTCGGGTGCCGGCATCCGGTTTTTGGGCGGCTCCACCGGTTCGGTGCTCACGGGGGTCACGAGTCGAAACAACGGCATCGGGATCAGCGTGGCTCCGGGGAACTACCGTGGCACCCGCATCTCAGGGAACGGCATCGAGGCCAGTCGCAGCGTGGGCGTGTCGCTCGATGGAGCGCGGAATCTGCTGGTTGGCGGGGCCAACTCGGACGGTGTCACCCTCGGCAACCGGATCACAGGCCGTTTGGCGACGGGCGAACGCTCGACCGGAATGGTGCTTCGAGGCAACCTCTTCGGGTCGCTGGTCCAGGGCAACACGATCCGGCACCACCTCGGGGACGGCCTGCGGCTCGTCGATGCCCGCGGGGTGACGATCGGCGGATCGGCCCAGGCTGTCGGCAACACGATCTCGATCAATGTCGGCGCCGGGATCAGTGTCACCGGCAACTGCGTCGGCTCGACGGCCCAAGGCAACACGGTGGGCTCGAATCTGAGGGGCAACGGCCAGCCGCGATCGCTCCGGGTCCGTTCCTAGCGGCTACGGCAGCGAGCCGAGTAGCAGGATTTCGGCGCCGTCGCGGAGGATACCGGCCAGGTAGCCGGAAGCCTCCTTCACGTCCTCGAGGCGGTCGAGGAACTCGCTCTCGGGCTGGTAGAGGTGCTGGATCACCACGCCATCGGCCTTAGCGATGATCTCGACCGGAACCTCCTCATGGAACGAGTCGGTGCGATCGTCGCCCGGGAGGTGCCTGGAGTTCACGCCGTAGGACCGCGGCTTCGTGCTGTAGAGACGGTTTCCATGCTCGTCGACGAGGAACACGATCACCGCCGCATGAAAGCCCGCCCCCTCGCTCTGCGACCAGGTGTGGGTTGCGACGTCGATCCGGCCTGTTCGCGAGAGGATCGCACGGCTCTCCATCCAGTGGCCACTGGCGAGCCGCTGGCCCCGGGAGAGGGTGATAGGCTTCTCCGGGACCGTGACGGACTCTGCCGCAGACGCGGCCACGGCCGGCGCGAGGGCCAGCACGAGCATCGAGATGAACGAAGCGGCCAGATGCATGGGTGGCTCCGGCGGAGCGACGCCGCACCGCGGCGTCGAGTATGAAAAGTAGCCGGAGGACGGAGGGGCGTCAAAGCAGGTTTGCGAGCGGCACCGCACAACATTTCCTCGGGAATCTCGTTCAATTGGGGGCAGGACTTCCGTGTGCGTGGAGAGCATGGTCATGCGATTCTCGAAACAGTCTTGGGGCAGACTTGTCATGCTCCTCGCCCTCGGCGGGCTGGCGGTGGACTGCCAACGAGGTGATCGCCGCCGCGCACGCCGAGGCGCGTAAGAGCATCACCGCGCGCATGTGGGTCTATCGGGGGATCACGGTACCGATCAACGCCTTTGACCTCACCGTCAGCCGGCACCGAGACGGACCAGAGATCTTCTTTCTGCAGGGATTCACCGGCAAGTTGATGGCCGACTGCTATTCGGGCTACGACGCTGTCCAGACGGCGAGCGACGGGCGGATCGTCCGCGCCGCCTGCGCGGTGCATGCCAGACGCAAGGTCTTCAAGGCACGGTGCTCATGTGACGTTAACACGCGCGGTACAACGTGTGCTGACCTGGACGGAGGATAAGGCTCCGGTGAGGACCGACCCGAGTGCTGCTTTAGGGGCCGCGACCGAAAGACGGGTGGATGCCCTCAAAGGCACCGCCCGACCTTCCCTTCGGGATCGGCACTCATGCGATAAACCTTCGCGGCCGGAGGCCGCGACTCAAGCGGCATGGAGCCGCACGGTGTTCCCTTACGCCTTGCCCGCGCGATTCCAGTTCATGCTGAACCAAGACAAGACGCGGTCTGCGCCGACGCGAGAAAAACGCCATCGCAGGGGGATCGCGGCGTTTTCGCGAACCGCAGCCGGACAGCCGAAACGCCCAATCTCGCTGCTCAAGGGCAGGTCGTCAGCCGGAAGACCGTTGCGGAAGTGCCATTGACCGGGCTATCCTTTGAGGGCTTGGAAGATGGACCTGTTGCCCTGGCGGCTCAGCGCCGTCCGGAGAAGCAGATCGCGGCGATCTGGGATGTATTCTACGAGATCGACGCTTCGATCGGCCGTGGCGAGGCCTCCGTTGCAAGCGATTTCCAGCTTCATCAACGCATTGTGGAAGCGACATGCAATCCGTCCTTTGACGATTTCATGAAGTTCCTTGGTCCCGTGGTTATTCCGCGGCAGACCGTTCACGTTCAATTGCGTGCGGCCCACGGGCAGGTGTAGCACCTCCAGATGCTTCAGGCAGAGGACCTCAACGTTGTCGAGGCGATCGAGCGGCAGGATATTTCTGCCGCGCGAAGCTATGTGCATTCACCTTGTCGATGGCCGCCAGCGTTACCGCCGGCTGCAGGCGGCAGCATCCAATTGATGTCGCTTCGCTAGGTACCTCTTAGGTTTCAAGTTCAGCAACGTCCGATGATTTCATCGGTCGATAGATCAGGATTGCAAAAATGCCGATATCTCCTGTCGAACTTACGTTGAAGTTGGCCTCGGGTCTCCTGGGTTTCCCGGTGACACCCTTTACGAGCGAACTCGACTTCGATGAAGGTAAGTACCGTACGCTCTACCGATCCATGGCTTCGGCAGGCGCTGTCGCCATGTTTCCGGCGGGAGGCGCAGGAGAGCTTTTCTCGTTGTCGCCATCAGAGCACCGTGCCGTCGTTCGCGCAAGCGTAGATGAAACCGTTGGAATTCCCAACGTTGCTGGCGTTGGGGGCAGTGTCAAAATCGCCGTGGAAATGGCGCGCGCGACAGAGGCGGAAGGGGGTGACGGCATCCTCATCTGCCCTCCCTACATGGTCGGTGGCGAACAGCAGGGTTTGGCCGACTACGTCGAGCGCATATGCCGCGCTGTTGGGATCGGTGTGGTGATATACAATCGCGACACCCTGCAACTGCAGCCTGATACCGTTGCAAGGTTGGCTGACCGTTGCCCCAATCTCATTGGCATCAAGGATGGTGTCGGCTCCATAGAAGGCGTGCTCGCCCTCCGCGCGAAACTCGGAGACCGCATAGTCTTAGCGAACGGCTTACCTACGGCTGAGATCGCGGCCCTCGCTTACCGGGCACTTGGAGTCAAGACCTATTCTTCAGCCGTCTACACCTTTGCTCCGAAGCTCGCCATGTCATTTCGATCGGCTTTCGAGGCTGGTGACAGCGAGACTGTCGATCGTCTTCTCACGGGCTTTTATCTGCCGCTGATAGAAATCCGGAAACGAGCACGTGGTTACGCGGTCAGCATCGTCAAAGCGGGTCTTGATGCTGTCGGTAGGTCGGCTGGTCCTCTTCGGCCGCCGCTTATGAGCCTCACCCCGACAGAACGATCTACATTGACCGAGCTACTTCGTGTCTACGCGCCGTTTGACATCTTGGAACACCGTGAGACTGCGTCCGCCTGATTGCCTCGGGCGGGCTGCAGCGCTGAGGAGATAGCGCCGTGCGAGTAAAATCATTGCGTTTTGAGACGGTCGTCGTTCCGTTATCAGGACCAATTGGGTCGGCAATTCATAGGTTCGACAAGGTAGGCTGCGTCCTGGCCTTTGTGGAGACTGATGGAGGTGTCACCGGTGAAGGCTATGCGTTCACCTTGAACGGGGCGCGATTGGCTGTCCTGAAGGCCATGATGGAGTCCTTGTCCCACCATGTCATCGACAGGAATGTCGACGACTGCGAAGACATTTGGGCTCGTATGTGGTCGGACATCAATTTCTTCGGCCAAGAGGGCATCACAGTTCTCGGTATGGCAGCGATCGACATGGCCATTTGGGATGCCCGCGGCAAGCACGCCGGGAAATCGATCGCCCGTCTGCTTGGTCGGAGAAGAGAAAAGATCAAGGCCTACGCAAGCGGCGGGCTGGTTCTATCGCGCAATCGAGACGAACTCGCACGCGAAGCCGAAACTTTCATCACCATGGGGTTCCGCGCGATGAAGGTTAGGGTCGGCTGTGGCGACCTTCAGGATGACATCTCGAGGGTGCGATTGGTCCGCGAGGTGATCGGGCCAGATGTTGGCCTGATGATAGACGCCAATCAGGGACTTAGCCCCAAGGCGGCCATACGGTTGGGCAGGGCCCTGGAAGAGGAGAACCTGCTCTGGTTCGAGGAGCCTGTTGCAGCGTCCGACAGGCGCGGAGCGGCATCGGTCGCCATCGCGTTGGATGTGCCCATTGCCGCAGGGGAAACGGAGTACGCACGTAACGGATTCCGAGACATCGTCGAGGCAAGAGCTGTAGAAATCCTGATGCCAGATCTAATGCGCGTCGGAGGAGTGAGCGAATTCGTCAAGGTTGCCCACTACGCGGAACTAAACGGACTGCCGATTTCGGCGCACCTCTTTCCCGAGCAGAGCCTGCAACTTGCCGGGGCTTTTAGCAACACCCTCATATTCGAGCATGTCGATTGGTTTTCCCCGCTCTATGACGATGAAATAGTCATCAAAGACGGTTTGGCGGAGATTCCTGACCGCCCGGGTTTCGGCTTTCCATTCTCGCGAGTCGCTCTCGAACGCTACCGGGTCTCAGTCTGAGTCCACGCGCATTCCGGTGACCGATTAAATACTTCCGCGTACCTGCGGCAGGATCTAGCAAATGATGCACTGTTTCATGGGAGGGCGAAAATGACAGTCATCAGTGACGAAGAAAGGTCGAAGGTCTACGCCAAAGTTGTCAGGAGGTTCGCCCCGCTGCTCTTCATATGCTTTTTGGTTTCGATCCTGGATCGCGTGAACATCAGCTATGCGAAGCTGCAGATGAGTACCGACATTGGGCTGAGCGACGCAGCTTATGCATTTGGTGCAAGCATATTCTTCTGGGGCTACACGATCTTCGAAGTTCCCAGCAACATGCTGCTGCACACGGTGGGTGCGAAATTCTGGATCTCGCGAATCATGGTATCCTGGGGTATCGTTTCGGGCCTGATCGCTTTCATTGTTCCGCTTGCCAGTCTTTTCAACGTAAGCGCAGAGACAATATTTTACATCTTGCGGATGTTGCTTGGCATATGCGAGGCAGGCTTTTTCCCGGGCGTCATCCTATTCATTAGGGCGTAACTCGCAAATCGCTATGCCGCAGCCTTGCCATATAGCCGAGTTTGCTCAGTTTCGGCGTGGCGCTCGATGAACTCGTCCCATCGGCCGTTGAGGTAGACGGCCCGCAGGTGAAGCATCGCCTGCGCCCCGGGCACGGTCCACCGCATGCCGGTGCCTTCCATGCGGTCTTTCACCAGATGGCGGCAGGCGCCTTCGGCGACCCCGCTGCCGATCGGGTAGCCGGCCGCGAGGTACTCGTCGTACTTCATGTGCTCCCGATTGTTCTCGTAGTACGCGATCGCCGCATTGATCCGCCTGAGTTTCTCGCCTTTGAGGGAATGGCGATCTCGGAGTCGTCGCAGGCCGCCGATGACATGCCCAACCTTACCCTCCAACAGCATCGTCAGCCGGTGCGACACGAACGCCGCCGCCTCGGGACTGCCCTCCGAGTGGAAGCAGTGGGCCGCAGTCCAGAGTCGCTCGAGCACATGGAACAGATCGAGCACGCCCACGGCATTCGGCAACCACTCGCCTGCCATCTGCCAGAGGGCCCGCTCGCCGTCGAGCAGGCAGACGAGCGTTTTCGTGCGGTCGGGATCCCGGTCTTTGCAGGCTATCGCCATCTCCAGGAACACACGCTCTCGGCCGGTCGCGCCGTTGTCATCCAGGCACCGCGTCATCTCGGCCCACATCTGTTTGTTCTGCGGCTCCGGCCGATCCTCTGCCCGTCGCTTGCGGCATACCTCGTCCACGACGTCCGCTGCGGACCGCGGGAAGGGATTGATGCTGTAAACAGCACCCACGTAAGCCATCTGCTTCTTGTTGGCCTTCTCGCCTTTGCCGCGCCTGGGGCGGGATCGATGCGTCCGCTCTTCCAGCGGCCGCCGCATCGGCACACCCTTGCCGTCGGCCGTCGCGACGAGGATTTCGCCCTCGGTGTCCGGTTCGGGCGGCGACTGATGAGCCTGAAAAATCTCGGCATCCTGAGCCATGTGCTGATTCATCTGCTCGGCGGCCCGCTCGCTCGGCGCAAGGTTCAGAAGTGCCCGCAGATCGGTCACGGCCTCGCGAAACGACTCCTTGACGCATAGCCGCTGCAGCCAGTCCATCAGCACGTATGAAAACTCTCCCTCCGGCAGGCCCAGCCGGGCATCCAGCGGGACATGCTCGATCCGTTGCCCCTCCCGCGTGCCGTACACCCGCCGCTTGATCGCAAGCTCACCGAAGACCGAAAGGTACCGCCGTTCCCTGGGGCGGCTGAGGCGGCGGAGCTCCGCGCCATCGATCTCGATGCTCCGCCCCGCGTCTCCGTCTCCCTGCCCGTCTACGAACGCCCGCAAGAGCGTCCGGCCAAGCTCCAAAAGCTGTCCAAAAAGCTCCCGCTCCACTCGGTCAATCCGCTCCCCGGAATTCGTCGCCTGCTCCACGTAGCGGCGGATTTTTTCGAGCCGAGCCTGGGCGTTGAGAAAAGCTCGTTCCTGTGACACGATCATGGCGTTGGGCCTCCGTGAGGATGGGGTGTTTTCCACACACGCTTCCATTCTCCGAGGCCCAACACTTTTTTCATCTGCTAGCAAAGCATGCTTGCGCCGGCTTGTGCCCGGGAAAACACGGCGAAAACGACCGTTCCTCTGGCCGGGGCAAGCGAGATTTGCGAGTTACGCCCTATTCATTAACTACTGGGTTCCAGCAAGCCGCCAGAGTCGAATTTTGTCGACTTTTCTGCTGGGCATACCACTGAGTTCGATGATTGGGGGACCTCTCTCCGGCGCGATCATGTCGTTCACGCATCAGATCATGGGGCTCAACGGATGGCAGTGGATGCTGTTGATCGAGGCAATCCCTGCGGTGGTGCTTGGCATTGTTCTGTTTTTCTGGCTTCAGGACAGGCCTGCGGCTTCAACGTGGCTGACATCTCAGGAAGCCGATTTGATCCGGCAGGACCTCGAGCGCGAGGCCGTCACCAAGGTACATTCCTATTCAGGCGCCGTTAAAGACAAACGCTTCTGGATACTCGCAGTTATCGCGCTTTTCTTTGCAGCCGGAAACTATGGCCTGCTGTTTTGGATGCCGTCGTTGATTATGAGTGGTGGAATTACGGATCCATTCCACAACGGCCTCCTGGTCGGTTTGGCCTACGCCTTCGGCGCTGTAGCCATGGTTCTGAACAGTTGGCATTCAGCTCGAAAGAACGAGCGGAACCTGCACGCTGCCATCCCTGCTGCGCTGGCAGGCGTCGGTCTGATCCTCAGTGGAGTCTTTTCCAGTTACTTCCCAGTGGCCTTCATCTGCCTGGTCATTGGAGTTTCGGGAATCATGGCGATGATTCCAATCTTCTGGATGTTCCCAGGCACACTCCTAACCGGATCGGTTGCTGCGGCAGGGATCGCTCTCCTCAACTCGTGCACCAGCCTTTCCGGCATTGTCGGATCGTTCATCACCTCGTGGGCGAAAGACGCGACCGGCACTCTGGAGAGCGGAAATTACGTGCTGGGGATCCTATTAATTTTGGCGGGTCTTCTCTACCTCACACTTTCCGGTGGGCCCGAACCGTCCTACCGGAGCTACAAAAGCGTCGAGGCCTAAGTCGCAGTGGACCGCGATGACCGGTGGCAGGTGAATGGTCACATGAGTCATTTGCGCGCTTCTACGCCATGCTGCTCCGAGCCACTGGAAAAATGGGGCCGGCTACACGGACTAGGGCGGCCGCTGCCTTGTTAGACTCTTCGGCGGAGAATGAACCGGCTAAGCCGATTGCTCATTCGGCAAGAGATACACGCCCAAGGAGTCAGCCATGAGCCGCCCTGCCCTTCGCCCGATTGTTTTCTGCTGGCTGGCATTGGTGAGCTTTGGCTTGGGCGACCAGAGTTCTGCCAAAGAAACTCAAACTGAAGCGGCGGCGGCCACTCCGGAGGCACCTGCACCAGGACCTGGCAGTTCGATGCTTGAGACGGAAGAGGCTACGCGACGTGAAGAGGAGTTTCGGAAACTCGTCACAAACAGGAAACTCATCGGGCACTTCACGATGGATGGCCAAGAAGACGCCGCCAAACTCGAAAAAGAAGAGTACGTGATCACGGGGGCGATGAAACTTGGCAACGGCGAGCTTTGGGCCCTGACTTCCCGAATCAAGTACGGCAAGGTGGACCTCACGGTGCCGGTGCCAGTCCAAGTGAAATGGGCCGGGGACACGCCGGTCATCACGCTTGACAAAGTCGGTATCCCGGGGCTGGGAACGTTCTCGGCCCGCGTGGTGCTCGACCAGGACAGATACGCCGGAACCTGGAGCCACGACCAAGTGGGCGGGCACCTGTTCGGCAAGATCACACCGGCAAAAAAAGAGCGTGCCGAACAAGCACCCGCCAAGAACCCTGCACAGTCACACCCAGAACCTGCTGCAAAGCCCGGAATAGAGCCACAGGAACAGACCGGGCCGAGTGCCGAGCCCAAGACTTCCAGCGGTTCTGGGAGTACAGGAGTCCCGAGTGGGCCGTGAAGTTCCTCGATGCCTGGTGTACCCGCACCATGCGCAGCCGGATCGGCCCGATGAAGAAGATCGCCCGGAGCCTGCGGCGGCATCGGCATCTGATCATCAACTGGTTCCGGGCTCGGGGCACCATCTCGTCGGGGGCCGTCGAGGGATTCAACGGCAAAGCGAAACTGTCCACCAGAAAAGAATTCGGCTTCCGGACCGCAAAAGGCATCGAAATCCCGCTCTTTCATGTGCTCGGGCGGTTACCCGAGCCTGCGTTCACCCACAGATTCTGCTGAGGAGGCTATCAATAAGTCAGGGCGACCCGCGACCTGCGTTCCCTGACGAGGCAGCAACTTCGCAAAACGCCCGAGAAATCCACCGGTCTCTGCCCGTACCCCTTCCCGTTCCAGATCTGGTTCGACGGGGATGCAGTGTGGGCGAGATCGGCGCCTCGGCGTAAACGCAGAGGCAGCTGAAGGGGGCGGACCCAAGCCCGCCCTCCTGCTCCACCCCGGAGGCAATTCAATCGCCTCCGAGGTTTCTCCCATGCTTCGTTTCAATGACGACGCCGGCCCCGCCGGCAGTGTTTCTTCCTCCTTCCCTGCCCCGCAGTCCTCCGCCGCCAGCAGCGCCCCGGCCCCCAGCCGCCGCGGGCAGATCCGAAGCGCCGACTTCGGCATGCCTGAGCGGCAGGGGCTTCTCGACCTGGCTCGCACCTACCTCGAGGTTCAGGCCCGGGCTCTGGCCCGACCTCGCCGGAACGGCCGCCGTGCCAGCAGCTGACCCCTCCACGATCGCGGCGATGGCCGACGACTTCGAACGGCGGTTCCGGCAACAGCACGCCGAAGCGTTCCGGCTAGGCGATACCCCGCTCGCCTGGATTGCTCTGGCGGTCGCCTACCTGCGGTTCAGCGATGAGAACTCCAACCCGCGGTCGCTCGACCAGCAGCTTCTCAACGTCCTGAATCGCGCTCGGCGGGATAGTGTCTTTGTGCCGTGGCAATACGTCATGGCCGACGCCGCCGTGAGCGGCACGCTCGCTTGCCGCACCGGCTACACGCTCGCCAAGTCCCTGGTCGAACGACGCGAAGCGTCAGGGGTGGCGTGGTTCCTGATCGACGACCTTTCCCGGATGAGCCGCAACACGATCGAGTCGCTGCGGCTCGGGGAACTCGCCGACGAGACCGGAGTGCGTGTCATAGGTGCCAGCGACGGATTCGACAGCGCCAACCCGCAGTCGTCCCTGCTCCTGCCCGTGCTCGGCTCGATGAACGAGGCGTTCATCACACAGTTGCGATCCAAGGTGAATCGGGGCATGGACGATGCCTTCCGACGCGGCGACAACATTTCGCCGCCCGGCGTGGGCTATCGGCTGGTGGATCTGAAAGACGCCCACGGCAACCTCGTGATCACCCACAAGAACACGATCGAGAAGGTCGTCGAGATCGCCCCGGAGGCAGCCGACTGGACGCGACGGGGTGCCGAGATGATCGCCTATGAAGGCAAGAGCGCCATCGACGTGGCAAGGCTCTTCAACGAGCACAAGGTGGGCGGCAAGCAGACGTGGTCCGACAGCCGGGTCCGTCAGCACTACGCCCGCGAGCGGCTCGTCGGCAAGGACGTGATGCACAAGAGCAGGCAGGCCACCGACCGCCAGACCGGTAAGAAGAAGGTGATCTACCTGCCGAAGTCGGAGTGGATCTGGCGGGACGTGCCCCACCTGCGAATCTTCTCCGATGAGCTCGCGAACGCGGTGCTCGAGAAGCTGGGGCGGGGTGCGGAGTCCTTCGGCCGCAAGGCGAAGAATCGCAAGAAGAAGGCCCACCGCGTGGACCTGTACCCGAAGGTGCTCGTCCGGCCGACCTGCGGTGGCTGCGGCAACCCGATGATCCTCGGGCGATCCGACGACAAGTACCAGAGCTTCTTCTGCTTCAACGCGAACAACGGGATTCACGGCTGCACGAACCGGGGCTACAAGTCGGCTCGGATCATCGACGAGGCGGTGCTGCGGACCATCATGGCGACGCTCTTCACCGACGCTTTCATTGCCGACCTGACGGCCGAGGTGAACAAGCGGCTCGCCTGGATCGCCCGACAGCCGATTCCGTCCACCAAGAAGCTCGAGCAGGAAATCGCGAATGAGGACCGGCAACTGAAGCGGCTCACCGACCGGCTCGCCAAGCTCGACGACACGCACCTCGACGCCGTGCTCGCCAAGGCCGAGGAGATGGGTCGGCAACTGGCGGCCAAGCGGGAGCAACTCAAGGAACTCCAGCGAGCCGGCCGACGGCCGACCGTGCGGAGCGTCACGGAGAAGGACATCGTCGCCGCGCTCGGAAAGCTTCGAGACCTGCTGCAGGGTGACGTGGGCGTGGCGGCTCAGGTGCTCAAGGCCCTCGTGGGCGAGGTCGTCATCCAAAAGCAACACGTCGATGGATACGAAAACCCGCAGATGGTCGCCCGGTTCACGATCAACGCCGTTCCGGCCCTGGCGGTGCTCGAGCGGGGGAAGCCGACGGATCGCGATAGTGCACCCGTCCCGGTCTGGGACTCGATCCACGCAAGCCAGGGCGGTAAGCCAGCAACGGCGGCTGGCCCCGTCGAGGCGATCGTTCCCCTCATCTACGACCGCAGGGCGGCCGCACGCGACGCTGCGAAAAAGCGCGATGGGGCCGCATGACTGATGCCGGTAAAGTCGGGTGCTCGGGAGGCCATAGCCATCTCAGCCGTGGCACTTCCGGGCACCCGACGCTGCGGCGGCTAGAAGGCACCAGAGCAGAGACGATAGAACAAGGACTGTTGAACGACAGGACCGTCCGATGGCAACCGCCGACACATACCCCCACGTCATCATCGACGCCGACGGCGAAGCCTTCATCGAAGGCACCCGCTACACCGTCAAGCACATCGCTGCGGAGCAGTATTTCTATGGGTGGTCGGCAGAAGAGATTCTGCGACAGCACCCGGATCTGCGGCCTGCGGAGGTCTACGCAGCACTTGCCTACTTCCATGACCACCACGACACCATCGTGGCTGCGATCGAAGCCGAAAAAACACAGGCTGAACGGGCCCGTGGCGCCGAGCCTTTCTCACGCGATGAGTTGCTGCGGCGTCGAGCCGTGACCAATGACCGCCGAGCGTAATCCGTCCCATGTCACTGGCCGTTTCCATGGATGTGCATGGTGCCGGCCGCCGTCACCGAGGGTCTCCGGCGCAAGTTGCTCGATGTCCGAACGGCCCAAGCCGATGCGGCCGGGCGGCTATCCGACGAAGAGTTACTGGCGCGAGCGACCGCCGTTGGCTGTGTCCTGCTGACCCAGGACGCTGATTTCCTGGAGATCGCGGCACGGTGGCAGCAGCACGGCATTCCCTTCAGCGGGGTGCTGTTCGCGCCGCAGGGCACACCGATTGGCCGGATGTCCGAAGATGGTCGCCCGTTTCACGATCAACGCCGTCCCGGCCTTGGCAGTGCTCGATCGCGGGGGGCCGACGGATCGCGACGGCGTTCCCGTCCCGGTCTGGAATTCGATTCACGCGCGTCCGGGCTATGAGCCGGCAACGGCGGATGGCCCCGTCGAAGTCTTCGTTCCACTCGTCTACGACCGCAGGGCGGCCGCACGAAAGCCTCGGAAAACCAAAAGCACCAGTTGAATCCGTAAGAAAGGCGCCCGCCCGGATCATATTGGGAAATCACCGCCATGCGTTGCTTTTCCTATATGGTTCGGGCGTCACGCCCTCGTGGATGCACTCGAAGTTTCGCGATCTCGCAGCCGCGCAGAAATGAAAGTCTTTTCCCTTCGATCAGCTCTGGCGAAGGATGTCGTCGATCAATGCCGGTGACGCACGAAAGTTCGTTTCGAGAAGGCGGCCAATACTGGCCTCAAGGTCTACGAGCTTTGACTCGGCCGCCAAGGCAAGTACGCCCAGCGTGCCCGTGACCAAAAGCCCTCGTTGGCGCGCCACCACCGTCGCCTTGCGTTCATCGATCAGAACTGTGTCGGCGGCAATCTGCGTCGCAATCGCGATGGCTTCCGCCTCTCCACGGCCGAGACCAACATCTCCAACCGGGCCCTCTGGCGAAATCACGCGGACCCAAGGTGGCAACTCGCGAGCCCATGAGGCAACCCGCGGCGGGGTTCTTGGGTGCTGCAGCTCAGCCAACACACCCGCCGGCAGCACCACCGTCGTGAAAAGCTGCGGCAGCAGATCAACCTCGTCGATCAGGACGAGATAGTTCACGGGCGATGTGTCGCAAACGACGATCATCGTCGAAGGCGATTACGAATCGCGTCCAACTGCTCGCGAAACTCGGTAACCGTTGGCAGATCCTCGGCAACGCCGTGTCGCTCCAGAAGCGCGTCAACCTCTGTGCGTGAAAGACCCAGGCATTCGGCCAGGGCGCCATGGGATAACTGCCCCTGCCGATAAAGCTCGACGACCGCAGCTTCCTTGGCCGCCGCGTCCACGTTGTCGGACAACGTGGCAAGATGACGCTCGACGCTGTCTGGGAGATCAAAACTGATCGTGGCCATCTGAAATACGCTCCGTGATGAAAACGGCGCCTCCGCTCGTCGTGGAGGTCGCACCTTCCGCTACTAAAACCGATGGTCGCTTTATGCCGCCCTCAACATCAACCGCCTCGGGCTTTCTTGCGGAATTGTAGTGGCGAACAACCGTACTTGCCACGCGACAAGGCAGCGGGCCACACCCCACGGCCTCGTCGAGCCATCCCGCCGACGATGATCCAACCGTCACCATGCGGGAGTTCCTCCATGGTGACCGTTGGATCATCACGAGAAGAGTGGCCGCCGCACTGCCCGAAGACTCTTCTCCGCCAGAGGCGTCACCTGGCAGCAGATACCGCGGTCACCACCCGGCTTCGAGGCCGAGGTTGAGGCCGTAGAGGAACACCGAGTCGCGGGCCCGGATGCCGCTGACGATCTCGTCGGCGTAGAGGTTGTTGGCGGAAAGCTGGTCCGCCGCGGCCGCCACGTTGCCCAGCCAGAACATCGTGAAGCCGGTGCGGGCCACCCAGTGGTCCGAAAGCCGCAGGCAGCCGGTGAAGCCGAGTTCGCCGAAGAAGCTCGTGAGATCGGCCGTGGCCGCCGTGCTGCGGACGATCTGGTCGGTGCTCACGCTGTCGACGAAGCTCCGTTGCACGGCCCGGTCGTAGTAGATGCCGGCCTTGCCGATGCCCTCGAGCCAGGCCTGACCCCAGCGGCTGCCGAGCAGCACCATGTCCAGGCCGATCTGGGCGCCGTACAGGCTGCTGATCGTGTCGGTGGTGAACAGGTCGGAGCCCGTGGTGAGCCCGGTCACCGTGGTGTCGGTGATCCGCAGGCCGTCGTGCCACTCGACCCACCGAAAGCCGTAGAGAAAGTCCCCCTCGAACATGCCCAACTGCCGGCGGCGGTTGAGTTCGAACGACTGGATGCCCGAGGACGACGCGGCCGTCGCCGCCGTGACGTCGGGATAGAGGAAACCGATGATGTTGTCCTGCTCCAGGCCGGCCGAGGGCGAGGCCACGCTCCGGGAGCCACTGAAAGACTGGACGTTGAAGTAGTTGAACTCGAAGGCCCCCACGCCGTCGGGACTCCAGTCGATCCGGTAGCGGGGCCCGGCGGCCATGCCCGTGGCGATCCCGCCCGCATCGAGCGGCACGATCTCGGGATTGGCACTTTCGAAATAGAGCGGCCGGTCGGGCAGCCCATCCCGCCACAGCAGCAGCGCCTCCACACCACCGGAGAACGTGGGGCGGCGATCGCCGCCGGCCGGCGACCAGTCGGCGGCCCGGGCCGGCAGGAGCGTCATCGCCACGAGCCAGCAGACCAGGCAACGCACGGCCCCTGACAGGCGGGAGGCGACCGCGACCGAGCCGCGGGGCTTCCGGCGGCGCTGCTGACGAGCGTCCATGCGTTGCATCCGAAGCAAATCACCTAAAAGGGGGGAAGCGACCGACCGCCTTCCTTGACGACCCGCCCCCGCCACTGACCGTCATCGGCCCCGCGGCACGGCCGACTCCCCCCCTGCCCACGGCACGCGGCAGGACCGCTAACACCGGCCGCCGAGAGGCTAGGGGGGCCAGGAAAACCGGGAGAGCAGGGAAAGCAGTGGGTTAAAAGCCGGCCGCACCGCTGCGTCCGCTGGAGAACCCTGGCCCCGGCCGACTAGTTCTGGGGGTTTTTGACCGAAAAAGTGACGCCGCCGGGCCGCCGATTTATATACAAGAGCGTGCAACTTGTCCCGGGGCGACATTCGCACGGGTTTGCCGCTTCTGCCGTATATCGGCGAACGCCTGCCAACGGCATGCGAACCACGCGCTCGTCCAGCCCTTTCCCTACCCAGCACCTGGATTTCCGCATGCCTTTGATGCCTCCGTTCCGGCGAACCCGACGACTCGTTCGCAGATTTTGGCGTCGCATCCGTGGCGTACCGCCATCCAGGCCGCGGCTGCTGCCGAGCGGCCTGTGGGCCACGCCGTTGGCGGACATTTTCGCCTCGATGCAGACGGTGGCGGAACCGCCGCGGCGGTCTGGCTGGTGGACCTGGCTCGCGTTCTGGCGGAGAGACAGCCGCGGCACGTCGACGCGTAGGGCCGCCCGCCGGAGGGCGGGCCGCCCCGTGCCGAAGCGGTTGACCTCGACCACGCGGCTCGCGGCGACCGAGCAGTTGGAGGTGCGGCTCGCGCTGGCTGGTGACCTCGATCGCCTGACTCCCGTTATCGACGTCTCGGCCGCCACGACCGGCGCCGAGGAGGCGGTCGTTACGGCGCTCGCGGAGCCGTCCTCGCCGCAGCTGGAAGTAGTCGCGCCCACGGTCGCCGAGGCCCCGCCCGCCTCCCTGCCGCAGATCGCCTTCGTCGATCGCTCGGTGCCGGAGCTCGACTCGGTACTCGCCACGGCCGATGCGATGGGTGCGCAGACTTTCCTGCTCGACGCGGATCGCGACGGCCTCCGCCAGATCGCCGCGGCCCTCGCCGGCCGTGAGGGCATCGGTGCGATCCACATCTACAGCCACGGCGGTTCGGGACGGCTGACGCTCGGCTCCACGAACGTCACCGAGGCGTCGCTCGCGGCCGAGAACGAAACACTCGCGGCGATCGGCGCCGCGCTCGCCCCCGGCGGCGACATCCTGCTCTACGGCTGCGGCGTGGCCGAAGGCTTCGTGGGACAGAGCTTCGTGACGGCCTTCGCGGCCGCCACCCGCGCCGACATCGCCGCCAGCGATGACGCCACGGGCGCGGTCCTGTTCGGCGGCGACTGGGACCTCGAGGCCATGACGGGCCCCATCGAGGCGAGCCCGCTCCAGGTCGATCTCGGCGGCAACACGCTCACCAACTACGTCATCAACGTGGGCCGCGATGCGCCCCGGCTGCACTGGCAGGGCCGGGCCCTGCAGCAGTTTTCCGGCGGAGAGTTCACGAAATACGCCGAGCCCTTCACGGCCGACAAGGTCACGGCGCACTACGTCCAGACCTGGGTGGAGAAGACCTACACCTGGAAAGAGCCAGTCGCCTTCAACATCTTCGGCATCCCGACCCGCTGGGAAACCCGCTCCCGCACGTCGCGGACGCAGGAGCCACGGTGGACGGCCCACAACAACGGGTCCGGCACCCGTTACGGTACGGCGTCGATCACGCTGCCGGTGAACTCGACGTTTCAGTTCGACACGGTCGCCTCGGACCAGTACCGGGTTATCCGGGGCGAGGATAAGCCCTGGTACACGAATGAATGGGGTTCTGTTTATACCGTTTCCATCTATCGAGGCTCGTTCGATCCCGGCCGCCCACTCCAAAACCTCGTGGCGGGCGGCCAGGGGAGCACCTACGGCGGTAGTTCGGGGGGCGGCTTCGCGACCACGCTCGCGGCGGGCAGCTACGTCGCCGTCACGTCCTTCAACTCATCGCTGCGGGTCCGAAACGACGACGGCTATTTCGCCCAGAACAATCACAACGCCGAGTGGATGTACGGCAGGTTCACGCTGACGGTGACGAACCTCAACCGCGCGCCTGTCTGGACGTCGGTGAGCGACCAGTTGGTCTCCGGTTCCGGCACCAGGACCTTCAGCGTGCCGTGGTCTGCGGTCTCCGACGCCGACGGCGACGCGATCACGGTCTCGGCGTCGCTTGACGGCGGGCAGCCCTTGCCGTCGTGGCTGAGTTTCAACCCCAACAGCCTTACGTTCACCGGCAACCCGCCCGCCAACGCGGGCACGCTCGCGATCCGCCTCACGGCCTCCGACGGCCAGGCGACCGCCACGCGGGATTTCAACGCCGTCTTCTCGAGTGACAACGACCGCCCCGTCGTCGCGGCGGCGATCCCCACCCAGAGCTGGTTTGGCTCCGGCGGCTTCACCTTCACCCCGCCGGCGGGCACGTTCACCGACGCCGACCCGTCCGGCACCGTCTTCAGCTACTCGGCCACGCTCAGCGACGGCTCGCCGCTGCCCCCGTGGCTCACCGTCGATCCGACGTCCGGCACCTTCACCGGTAACCCACCCGCGAACGCCACCGACCTCGTGATCCGGCTGACGGCCAACGACGGCTCGGGCCAGCCCACCGCCACGGCCTCCACCGACTTTACGCTCCGCCTGCTCAACAACAACGACGTTCCGACCGTGGCCGGCACCACGCTCACGGTCAACGAGGACGCAACGCTGAGCTTCATCGCGGCCAACTTTGGTTTCAGCGACGGCGACAGCCACGACTCCTCCAACGGCACCACCGGCACCGGCAAGGGACTGGCCGCGATCCGGATCGTGACGCTGCCCGGCAACGGCACGCTCTGGCTCGACACCAACTCCAGCGGCAGCCTCGACGCCGGCGAGACCGTGGCCGTGAATCAGGTGATCGTCGCGGCCAACCTCGGCTCGCTGCGGTACACGCCGCGGGCCGACTGGGCCGGCGGCGCGTCGGCCAACCTGAGCACCACGCCCGACAGCTTCACCTGGACCGCCACCGACGGCGTCACCGAGGCTGTGAACCCGGCCACGACCACGATCGAGGTCGTGCTCGTGAACGACCCGCCCCGGCTCGTCACCTCGACCGGCCGGACACTCGTCGTGCGGCCCAACACGGGCAACACGCTCTCCGCCGTCGCGGTCGATCCGGGCATCTCGCTCATCGACGTCGACGCCCCGCTGACGACGAACGCCACCGACTTCGACGCGGTGCTCGGGGCCACGATCACCGTCGTCGATAGCGTGTCGGGCAACTTCCAGTCGGGCGACCTGCTGGCCGTCACGGTCGTGGGGTCGATCACCGCCTCGTGGAACGCGACCAGCGGCGCACTCACGCTCGGCGGCACGGGCACCGCGACCCAGTACCAGCAGGTACTCCGGTCGCTGCAGTTCAGCTCGTCGGATACGTCCAACGACAACCTCCGGACCGTGAGCATCACGCTCCGCACCCGGAACGTCGGCAGCGTGAGCGCCGCGGTCTTCGACGGCACCGACGACTACATCGAGACGATGCGGGCCGCCATCCCGATGGGAGGCGACTGGACGGTCTCGGTCTGGGCGCTCGCCGATAGTTCCATCCTCGGCAACAGCGGCAAACACACCATTCTTGCCCAGGGCACGAGCGCCGAGAACTTCTTCATTCAGCGGACAGACGCGGGCAACAACCTCAGACTCGGCGATCTCTGGACCGTGACCGGCGGCATGCCGACCGACGGTCAGTGGCACCAGTTCACGGTCGTCAAGAGCGGCACGAGCTCGACCAACGGCACGCTTTACATCGACGGCATCAAGATCGCCACCGGCCAGTTGCCAAACGCGGTTCCCGGCATGGGCATGCGAATCGGACGGCAATACAAGCGCAACAACACCCAGGATTGGGAGGAGTATTGGAAGGGCTCGATCAGCGATCTCCGCGTCTACAACCGGGCACTCAACGGCCTCGAGGTCACCTCCTCGCTCGACACCAACACCACGCTCACCGGCTACGAGTCGAACCTCGTGTCGTGGTATCCGCTCGACGGCACCGCCGACAACAGGGCGGCCAACTCCTGGAACCTCGGCCGCGACTTCGACCTCCGCTCGCCGCAGTGGCAGCAGGGGCCATGGGACCTCGGCTTCATCGACATCGGCGCGAACACCAATGATTGGACGAGCAACCCGTCGGGCGACATCTTCCGCTCGTTCAGCCGCGCCGGGGCGACGCCGCAACTCCACGTCATGAACAACGGCGCTCGTGTCCGGGCGCAGCAGCAGAGCGCAAGCGTCGGCGACTTCGACTTTCTGCCGAACACGGCCGAGAACTTCTCCGCCGATGGCTTCACCCAGCGGCCGGGCGAGGTGACGACGCTGCCGCGCGACTATCCGACGGCGGCCCAGTACACGGCGCCCATCAGTGGCATCTTCGGCGTCGACGCCCGGTTCTGGCGGACGCACTCATCGAACGGCGACTCGAAGTTCCGCGTCTTCAAACTCTCGGGCACAACCCTGACCGAGGTGGATGCCGGGGCCCAGGTGACCGGCACCAATCCCAGCGGCGGCACGGTCTCCTCGCTCAGGCAGATCGCGCTGGCTCAGGGCGACAAGCTCATCTTTGCCGTGCATCGCAACGGTTCACTGGCCTGGGACGAAACCTCGCTCTCCCTCCAGGTCGATCTGCTGGCGACGATGGTGGCCAGCGGCAGCGACACGTATTACTACAGCCACTCCAACGGCCACTACTACGGCCTGCCGAGCGGCACGGCGAACTGGGATACCGCCAAGAGCAACGCCGAGGCACTGACGGTCGCCGGCCAGCCCGGCTACCTCGCGACGCCTACCGACAACGCCAGCATGCAGATCGTACGGGCAATCCTCGCCAACTCAGGTGTGGGGAATGCCTGGGCCGGGGCCCGACAAATCAACTCGAACAATGAGCCAACCGGCAACTTCTACTGGGCGACAGGCCCCAAGGCCGGCCAGCCCTTCAACGGCTCGTGGAACGGTGGCGAGCCAAACAACTGGGATCATGGCGGCGGGGTGCGGGAGAACCACGTCGACATCACGCAGTACAACTACAACGACAACAACGGCGCCTCCGCGCTTCGCTACGTCGTCGAGTTCGGCGACGAGCGGCTGCCGCTCCCGGTCGAACTGACCGGCACGATCTCGGCCACCCGCGATCCCGGCAACGCGATGCTCTTCAAGGATGCGGGATACGCCTACAGCGCCCGCAGCCGCCACTACTACCGCGTCGATGCCACCGGCCGCACCTGGCAGGGAGCGGCCTCGAACGCCGCGGGCACCTCCTACGAGGGCCAGACCGGTTACCTCGCCCGCGTGACGGACCTCAACGAGCTGCGGATCGCCGGCTGGTTCAACCGGCTGCGAAACCAGTCCGACCAGTGGGTCGGTCTCCAGCAGACCAACACGAGTGTCGAGCCCGCCGGCGGCTGGCAGTGGGTGACCGGCGACCAGGCCGGCATGACGACCGATGCCAACTTCACCACGTCCACGTTCTGGAGCCCCGGTGAGCCGAATAACGACAATGGCGGCACCGAACATTACGGCGGCCTGAACAACTACGGCTTCGCGCTCAACGACTACAAGAACGACCAGTCGAACATTGGCTCGCT
>Ga0315908_10000820_pt1 | contig 24098 bp, 21 predicted proteins | sample LakEriMetagenome_12_FD_203520 | JGI IMG/M metagenome (GOLD analysis project Ga0315908, IMG submission 203520) | Freshwater fungal communities from buoy surface, Lake Erie, Ohio, United States - Buoy 4 MA124 | ecosystem: Environmental > Aquatic > Freshwater > Lake > Lake biofilm | place: USA...
TAACCCTCGCCCTTGACGCCACCGTGGAGACCTTCGTAGAAGAGCAGGTCGGTGCCGTTGGGGATGGCTTCCCAGGGGGTGAACTGGCCGGGATCCAGGTTGGTGCCGAGACGGGCGTTGTGCTCGGCGGCTTCATCAAGGGAGTGAAGGTAGTAGCGCTTCTGGCCACTGCCGGTTTCGCCGTAGGTCTTGAACAGCTCCTCGAGCTTCTCAAACAGGTTTGCTTCGGGGCCGAAGTGGGAGAAGTTTTCACCATTGGCCAAGGCGGTGGCCATGGCTTCCTTCATCGGGCCACGCTCGTAGCGGTGGTAGCTGTCGCCCTCCACCACTGCAGGGGTGATTCCTTCGCGCTTAAAAATGTGCTCGAAGGCGCGCTTGACAGTGCTGGTGCCTGCGCCGGAGGAACCGGTGACAGAAACAACCGGGTGACGCTTCGACATGCGCAGGAATCAACGAAACTGACCGAGAGTTTGGCAGGTCGCCGGCGCCTACCCCGCCAGGGCAGCTAGCAGCTGCTCTCCCATGGCGCGGCAGCCCAGCTGGGTGCAGCCCTCGCCCATCAGGTCGCCGGTGCGGTAGCCAGCGGCAAGCACCCGGTCGACGGCGGTTTCTAGGGCGGTGGCAGCGGCGTCTTGCTGCAGGCCGACCCGCAGCATCATGGCGGCGCTGAGCACCATTGCCATCGGGTTTGCCTTGTCCTGGCGGGCGATGTCGGGGGCGGAACCGTGGATCGGCTCAAACAGGCCAGGCCCGCTGGACCCCAGGGAGGCGGAGGGCAGCATGCCGATCGAGCCGCTCAACATGGCGGCCTCATCACTGAGGATGTCGCCGAAGAGGTTGCTGGTGAGCAGCACGTCGAATTGGCGGGGGTTGCGCACCAGCTGCATGGCGGCGTTATCAACGTACATATGGCTGAGTTCCACCGCCGGGTAGTCGGCCGCCATGGCGGTGACCTGGTCGCGCCAGAGCTGGCTCACATCGAGCACGTTGGCCTTGTCCACGCTGCAAAGCTGGCCGCTCCTGGCCACGGCCAACTCGAATGCCACCTTGGCGATGCGGTCGATCTCGTCGTCGAAGTAGGCCATGGTGTTGAAGGCCCGCACCCGTCCCTCAGCCTCGACCCGTCCCTTGGGGGTGCCGAAATAGACGCCGCCGGTGAGCTCGCGCACCACCATCAGATCCACCCCTTCGATCACCTCGCGCTTGAGGGTGGAGGCATCGATCAGGGCCGGGATGATCTTCACCGGCCGCAGGTTGGCGAACAGGCCCAGCGCTGATCTCAGCCCCAGCAGGCCCGATTCAGGGCGCTGCTCCCGGGGCAGGCTGTCGTATTGGGGCGAGCCGATGGCGGCGAGCAGCACCGCATCGGCGGACTTGCAGGCCTCGAGGGTGCTGTTGGGCAGGGGTTCGCCGGTGGCGTCAATGGCAACGCCGCCCATGGGCTGTACGTCGTAGACGAGGCTGAAGCCATGGCTGCTGCTGACCGCATCCAGCAGCTGGCGGGCTACCGCCATGATTTCCGGGCCGATGCCGTCGCCGGGAAGCAGGGTGATTCGGTAGCTGGTCGTCATTGGGGGGTGGGGCGCCGCCGGCGAGGCTAGGGCTTGGCCTGCTTCTCCAGCTGCCGCAGGGCTTTAGCTAGCTCAGGCAGCTTGTTGAATATGGCCGAGCTGCGCAGCCAGAGGCGGTTGGAGATGGCCGGATAGCCGCTCACTACCTCGCCGGCGGCCACCTCGCCATGTACCCCGGATTTGGAGCTGGCGATGGCTCGGTCGCCCATCACCGCCTTGTTTGCCAGCCCCACCTGGCCCGCCAAAATCACGCCATTGCCGAGGCGGGCCCCGCCGGCGATGCCCACCTGGGCCGCCAGGGCGCAGCCCTTGCCGGTGCTGACGCCATGGCCGATATGCACCAGGTTGTCGATCTTGGTGCCGGCGCCGATGCGGGTTTCGCCTACTGAGGGTCGGTCGATGGTGCTGCCGCAACCCACCTCAACCCCCTCCTCAAGAACTACCTGGCCGGTCTGGGGCATCTTGCGCCAGCCATTGGCGGTGGGCACGAAGCCAAAGCCCTCGCTGCCCACCACGGCATTGGAGTGCACGACGCAGCCCCGGCCCAGGCGGCTGCCGGGGTGCAGAACGGCACCGGCGTGCAGCTCGCAGTCGTCACCGATCTGTACGTCTTCGTAGAGCACCACCTGGGGGTGGAGTACGCAGCTGGCGCCGATCTGCACGTTGGCGCCGATCACAACCAGGGGGCCTAGGTGGGATCCCATGCCAACTACCGCGCTTGGATCGACCACTGCACTGGGGTGGATGCCAGCGGCGGGCTGGCGGCGGGGGTGGAGAGCAGCGAGGGCCTCGGCAAATGCCAGGCGTGGATCAGCAAGGGCGATCCAGGCCAGGCCCCGCTCCAGGGCCAGCTGCTGCAGGGCTGCGGCCTCGTCGCCGCGGGCTGGCAGCAGGATGGCTCCGGCGTTGCTGCCGGCCAGGGCAGCAGCTAGGGCGTTGCCTGGTTCCAGAAAAGTAAGCTGATCAGCCTGGGCCTGATCTAGGGCTGCCGCCCCGTGTAGCTCGGGGTCGTCAGCGAGATGCCGCAGGCTGGCATCCGTAACTTCACTGAGCTGGCTGAGCAGTTCGCTGAAGCGCATGCCAGGGAAGAGAAGCGGGGCGAATCGTAGGTCCGGCCTTAACGGCTGGTGAGCACCAGCTGGTCGCGGTGCACCACCTCAACGCCGGAGCTGCCCATCAGCTCTCGCAGCTCCGTGCTGCTAAGGCTGGCCAGACCCCTACCCAGTTCGCGCCCATCACTGGCCAGCAGGCGCACCGCCTCGCGGCGCTCGAAATCGCCAACCACCGCTTGCACTCCCACGGCCAGCAGGGAGGCTCCCTGCTGGGTTAAGGCCCTCTCGGCGCCGGCGTCTAGCTGGAGGCTGCCCTTGGGCAGGAGCGCGTGGGCCAGCCAGCCCTTGCGGTCGGGAAGGGGGGTGGGGCTGGGCTGGAACAGGGTGCCGACCCGCTCGCCGGCCAGTAGGGCATCGAGCACGGCGGGGTCACGGCCGTCAGCCAGGCGCACCCGGATGCCGCTGGAGGTGGCTATGCGGGCTGCAGTGAGTTTAGTGGTCATGCCGCCAGTGCCCCACTGACCTCCGCCGCTGGCCACCGATTGCAGGCTGTCGAGCTCGGCCAGGCTGGCCACCTCCTCGATCGGCCGGGCCTCGGCGTCGCTGCGGGGGTCGCCTGAATAAAGACTGTCCACGTCGGTGAGCAGCACTAGCTCATCTGCGCCTATCGCCACTGCCACCAGGGCGGAGAGCGTGTCGTTGTCGCCGAAGCGCAGTTCGTCGGTGGCCAGGGTGTCGTTTTCGTTGACCACCGGCACCACTCCCCAGGTAAGCAGCTGCTCGAGGGTGCGGCAGGCGTTCTGGTAGCGGCGGCGGGAGGCCAGATCGCCGCGGGTCAGCAGCACCTGGGCTACCGCCAGCCCACGCACGGCGAAAGCGTCTTGGTAGAGGGCCATCAGCCGGCCCTGGCCCACGGCGGCGGCGGCCTGGAGTGCCACCACTTCGCTGGGGCGCTGCCCCAGGCCAAGGGCTTCGCAGCCCAGACCCACGGCCCCACTGGTAACCAGGGCGATGGTCTCGCCCTGGCGCCGTTGGCGGCTGAGACTGGCAGCCAGATCGGCGATCACCACTGCCGTGGGACGGCCGGCGCTGCCCCGTAGCAGGCTGGTGCCCACCTTGATCACTCGGCGCATGGAGTGGGATGGGGTTGCCATCAGCCCAGGCTGGTGCCCACCAAGTTGGCCAGGCGCAGCTCCAGTTTTTGGAGCCGATCCCGCTTGCAGGGGTGGCCTTGGGGATCGATCGGTTTCACCAGCACGGTGAATAAGCCAAGCCGGTTGCCGGCGATTACGTCCGTAAACAGCCGGTCACCGATCAGGGCGACCTCCTGGTGGGGCAGGTTGAGCTCGGCCAGCACCCGACGCAGGGCGCTGCGGCGTGGTTTGCCGGCGGAAATTGTGTAGGGCAGGTCGAGCTGGGCCGCCACAGCTCCGATCCGCTGGCGGGAGGGGTTGTTGCTGAATAGGTGGATAGGCACCTGCTGCTGCGCCTGCTGCAGCCAGCGCAGGGCGCTGGCGGGCAGATCCGCCTGGCGGCGGGGCAGCAAGGTGCGATCGACATCGAGCACCAGTGCCCGGATCGGTTGGTCGAGCAGCTCCTGCAGGGGCAGCTCGGCCAGGGTGCACTCCCGCAGCCAATTAGGGCGCAGCAGCTGGCGCAGCATCAGTCGTCGCCCTCGCGCTCTTCCAATTCAGCCTCGATTCGGGGCTGTACCCGCTCAAACTCCTCGCCTTCCACCAGCAAGGCGCCGTCGCCATTCATGCGGGCCACCACGAAGAAGGGATCTAGGGGGATGTACAACCCGTATTCCAGATCGTCTACGAGGAAGCTCACCAGCAACTCGTAGGTCTCGGAGTCGTCGTCAGCGTCTTCGTCGTCATCGAGCTCATCGGGTTCGGGCTCGTCCAGTTCGCCGCTGACGGTGAGGGTGACGGCAGAGCGCACCAGGGTGAGGTCGTGCTCCTGCAGCACCACATCGGCAACCGACAGGATCGGCTCGGTGGCATCGATGGTGTCGATAAGTTCTGGGTCTTCGTCGCCGTCGAGGCGGAACAGGCAGACAGGGGTGTCGACCGGGGTGAGCAGCACGTAGTCGTGGCCATCGAGGGGGATCAGCTGCTCGAGGAAGCAGAGCAGCTGGCGGCCGCGGCTGTCGTGCACGAGCACGGTGGGCACATCGGCGGGGATCTCCGAGCTGGACTGGGAAGGGGGTTCGGAACTCATGGGCTGGAATTGGATCTCTTCAGGATGCTGCAGCGTCGGCCGTCTGGCACCGTTCGATGGTCGCCGGGAGCACCGGATCGGGGCCGTCTTGCAGCCATTGTTCGAGCAGCAGGGCCGCGGCGGCGCTGTCGAGGGCACCGCTGCGGTCGCCGTGAAGCCCGTGGCGCTCGCCGGCGGCCCAGGTGCTGGCATGCTCATTTACCCAGGCCAGGGGTAGCTGCAGCCGGCGGGCCAGGCGCTCGCCGTAACGCTGGCAGTGCAGGGCCTGGGCGGTGAGCTGCCCAGCCGCATCTAGCGGCAGGCCCACCACCAGGGCCAGCACCCGCCGCTGCTGCACCAGGGTGTTCAGATGCTCTAGGTCGCTGGCGAAGGAGCCCCGGGCCAGGGCCCGCAGGGGGGTAACGGTGAGGCCGAGGGGGTCACAGCCCGCCAGGCCGATGCGCCGTCGCCCAACGTCGAGGGCCAGCACTGAGCGGGGCTGCGGGGCGCCTCTTGATCCGGTCGCGCTCACAACGGCGGGGCCAGGGGGGTTGGGGTGGGCAGGGGTCGGCGGCGGGGTTGCCACTGCTCAAGTAGGGCATCGATTCGCTGGGCGGCCCGTGCCGGGGCCTGCAGCCCCTGACGCCGCCAGACGCTGCGCGCCATCAGCACCCGCTCGCCTTGCTCCTGAGCTCCCAGGTCAGCCAGCCAGCGCTGACGAGCTTCATCGCGCAGGTCACAGCGCAGCCAGAGGGGTTCGCCGGCGCCGAGGTCGGCTTGGGCCTGGTGCAGCAGCAATTCGGTGGCGGTGCCCACCAGGTGTTCCCAGCCGGGATGGACACTCAGCTCCACATCGTGACCGCCGCCTGGGTGCTCGCCGATCCAGCGCACGGCTGCCACCGCCTGCTCCCGGCTGGGATCCACCAGCATCCAGCCACGGCCGTGGCTCTGGTCGAGCAGATCTTCGACGCGGCGATCGAGCAGCTGACGCAATTGGGCCGGGCAGGCGGCCTGCTCCAGGTGCCAAAGCAGGGTGGCGCTGCGGCGGTTGAGGGGTGTGAGCTGCAGCTCTGCCGGTGCGGGGCTGCTGGCCGAGATAGGGCCGCCGCCGGCAGGGGCGCCAGGCCAGCACCACAGCCGGTCGCTGCGCAAGGGCTGAAAGCCCTGCTCGCGCAGCATTGCCAGGCGGGTGTCATCGAGGGTTGAGGCCGCAGCAATCCAGCTGGCCGCTCCCCGGGCCCGTTGGATTGCTGCTCGCAGCAAGGTGCTGGCCAGTTCATGGCGGGCGGCGCTCGGGGCCAGGCGCAGGTGCTGCATCTGCCAGCAACTGCCACTGCGGTTGAGCCGGCGGCAGATGATCAGCCCGAGCGGCTTCTGGCCGCTGAGAGCCACCAGCACCTGGGGTGCGAGCGAGGGTCTAGCCAGAAGCGCCTGCATAAGCCGCTCGGGCAGGCCCAGCAGCACGGCCCGCTGCAGTACCGGTTGCAGGGGCAGAAAGGCGGGATCGGTGAGTAGGGGTAGGTGCCAGCCAGCCAGGGTTTCGAGCCGCCAGCTATCAGGCCCCGGAGGCTCGGGTGGTGCCGGAAGGGCAGAGGGCGGCTGCAGGATCCCGAGCATGGGGGCGTAACCAGTCAGCCGGGTAGCCCAACTGTATCGGCGCCAGAGTTGGTTGCGGCTTGGCTGGGAGTTAGCCGTGCTGGGGGTCAGCTGGGGCGCACCAGCACCAAGGGGGTGCGCTCGTTGGCATTACCAGCCGGGTTGGGACGCAGGGCCCGCTCCAGCAGGGCTTCATCGCAGCCGGGGCTAGAGGCCAGCACCTTTACCCTGCCCAGATCGTTGACGTCTACCACCGCCACGGCCACGCCCAAGGAGCGGGCCATGGCGGCGCAGAAGGCGGCGGGCTGTAGGGGCCCGAGCACAATTGTTTGGTCGTAGGGGGGCGTGGTGCCGGTGATGTCGTCGATCAGGCGGGCCTGGTCGCCGGCAAGGCGATAAAACCAGCCCTTACTGCCCACCAGTTTCAGGGCCAGGCCAATCAGCCAGGCGCCCAGCACCTGGGCCGGACCGACCACATCGATCAAGGACTGCAGGCCGCAGGCGGTGGCCAGGGAGCTGGTGGGGTGGAACCCACGACAGAGCAGTCGGGCCAGGGCGCTGGGTTGAACGGTGGCCGGGTGGTGATAGCGACCCTGCATCACCGCCAGGGGGGTTTCGCCGATGGTGAGCACATCGCCGGGCTGGATCAAATCGCCGGCGTAGCGGCGCAGCACAGCTTCTGGGTCGTCGAGCACGCCGAGCAGGTGGGTGCCAACTGGCAGCACGCGGCAGCGGTCGCCGTCGCGCCAGCGCGCCGATTGGGGCGCTATTGGCGTGGGTTGCTGCAGCGGCACCAGCACGCTATCGCGGCGATGGAGGCGGCCGAAGGGGCCGTAGTTGACCCAGAGAATTTCCAGCCAGAGGGTGTCGAGCAGCTGGTCTAGGGACTGGCCCGGGGCGCCATTCAGGCTGATCTGGATGCGGGCGCTGGTGCTCTTGCGCCCCTTGACTATGTAGGCGGCCCAGTAGCCATCAGGGCGGGCTTCCTCATCCGGATGCAGCGCCTCGATCCGACTCGTCACCGTGACGCCTGCCAGGTCGCCCCGACCCAGCAAGGTGGGCCGCAGCTCGATCTCCGGCACCATCACCTCCATGCGCTGGTGGGGGTTGTGGATCGTCACCATGCCGGAGACGGTGAGGCCATCGCTGCCAGCTTCGACGCGGAAGTCTTCAGCGCGCAGCCGCAGCGGCGAGGCGGGGCGCAGCCGATGGCGAAGCTCCAGCACTACCAGGGTGAGGCCCAGCAGCAGGGCCAGCACCAGCAAGAGCTTGAGCAGAACCAGGGCGGCAAGCGAGGAGGCCATGGGCGAAGGCGCCAATTGCGACGAGGCACGAATCGACGGAGCGTAAATGGCCTAGTGGTCTTAATTTCGCGCCATCACGGAATTGGTGATCGGCATGCGCAAGACCTTCGTGCTCGACACCAACGTGCTGCTGCACGATCCGGCAGCCCTGACCCGCTTTGAAGACAACAACATCCTGATCCCGATCGAGGTGGTCGAGGAGATCGACCGCTTCAAACGTGATCCAGCTGAAAAGGGACGCAATGCCCGCCAGGTGTCGCGGCTGCTGGACGCTCTGCGCGCCCATGGCAACTTGGCCGATGGGGTGCCCAATGGCGAACAGGGCGGCACGCTCAAGGTGGTGTTTTGCCGGGCCGAAACCCTCAGCCAGCTGCCGCCCGAGCTCAAGGGCGGCAGCGGCGACAACAACATCCTGGCGGTGGCCCTAGAGGAGCAGCGCCTGCAGGCGGTGCTGGGTAGCCAGCCGCCGGTGGTGCTCGTTACCAAGGACACCAACCTGCGCATCAAGGCTGATGCGGTGGGCTTGATCGCCCAGGACTACACCAGCGATCGGGTTGACATCGGCGACCTATATCCCGGCTTCTGTGAGGTGTGGGTGGATGCGGAGCAGATGGATCGGGTCAAGCTGCCGCCAGGATTGGCGGTGGAGGGCCTGGTGCTGGAGACGCCTCTGCAGGCCAATGAGGGCGTAACCCTGATCGATCGGGCCCAGCCGGCCCACACCCTGCTGGCTCGCTACAACGCCGCCACCGCCAGCCTGCAGCCGCTGCAGCGAGCGCCCAAGGCCAAGCTCGGCCGCATCCAGCCCCGCAACCGGGAGCAGACGTTTGCCCTTGATCTGCTGCTGGATCCCAGCATCCAGCTGATCACCCTGGTGGGCAAGGCCGGCACCGGTAAAACCCTGCTCGCCCTGGCCGCTGGGCTGCACCAGGTGGCCGACGAGCGGCTCTACGAGCGCCTGCTGGTGACCCGCCCGGTGATTTCCCTCGGCAAGGAGATCGGCTTTCTCCCAGGCGATCTGGACGAAAAAATGGGTCCCTGGATGCAACCAATCATCGACAACCTCGACTTTCTGCTCGGTGGCAGTGAGGAGGAGGGGCGGGGTGCTGCTCGGGCTGGCGGCAGTCACCGCGGGCCGCGCAGCAATTGGACCGACCTCAAGGGCATGGGCCTGCTCGAGGTGGAGGCGATCAGCTACATCCGCGGTCGTTCGATTCCGCGCCAATTCATGGTGGTGGACGAGGCCCAGAACCTCACCCCCCACGAGGTGAAGACGATCGTGACTCGGGTGGGCGAGGGCACCAAAATTGTGCTTACCGGGGATCCCTACCAGATCGACAATCCCTATGTGGATGCTGAAAGCAACGGCCTCACTTGGCTGGTGGAGCGCTTCAAGGGCCAGCGGCTCGCCGGCCACGTGACCCTGCTGCGGGGTGAACGCAGTGAACTGGCCGAGCTGGCTGCAAATTTGCTGTAGCGCGGCCAGTTTCTTTTACTGGGGCTGGAAGACGACGTTCCAATCCTGCTTCATATCCACAACTAGCCAGCCCTGCTGGGGCGCCTCTTTTAGGGCTTCTACAAGTTTGCCGGTGCTGTTCGTCTTGGCGTCGTAGGCATACTCACGTTCAGCATCGGTGTGATGGACGATCAGCCCTAAACTGGGGCGAGGATTGTTGATCGTGGTGTACTGCAACATGGCGTGATCGCCATCACTGTTGCCACAGCAAATCACAGGTCTGCGGCCGATAAACTGATGGATGCCAACTGGCTTGCCGGCCTTATCGTTTACAAACAAATAATCGAGGGTTTTGGTGATTACTGGTTTGCCGTCCCGTAGTTCGAATACGGCCCGCGATGTTGAGCCAACAACTTGTTCTGGTGGTATGCCGTAAACCTGTTCCACCCAAGCCCGCATAAAGTCGGCGCCGCCACCTGAAACAATGAAGTTCTTAAAGCCGTTATCGCTTAGATAGAGAAGGAGCTCCTGCATGGGTTGATAGGTGAGCTCGCCATAGGCCTTGCCATAGCGCGGATGGTTGGCCGATGTAAACCACGCCTGCACGGCATCTCGAAATTCTTCTACTGTCATGCCTGCATGGGTGATCGCCAGGATCTGCATCAGGCCATCGAAATGTTTGCCTTCCAGAAGTTTTGCAAGATCGCCATCCAAGGCAGCTTGCACCATGGGGTTTGAAGTAAGGCTCGGCTCGGTGAGGATGCGCTGTCTCAGTTCGTCGATGGCAAAAGCCACCTGGAAAGGCAGCGGATTTTCAGGCCAGAGCGTGCCGTCATTGTCATGCACTGCAATGCGTTCGGCTGGAGGCAGGTATGCGGGTGAGTCTTTATTTGTGACTTTGGCGATGAATGCAATAATAGCTTGTTTGACCTGCCCGTCATTCCAAGAGGGCAGCGGATTTGCTTGGCGAGAGAGGTCGTATAGCTTTTTTTGGGCCACACCAAAATCACCTATTTGGTAAAGGCTCACGGAGGCTGTTTGGAAGCTAAAAGCCTCAAATGGCTCTGCAATTAAAGCGTCAGCAAAATCACTTGTGGCAATGCCTAGGGTCAGATGGGGCTGGTAGTTCGGGCCGGTCCGCCCATCGCTGAAGTTGGTCACGTAGTCAATAGTTGCCTGGCTGATTGCGCCGCCGTCAAGACGAGGCGCAAAGGCATCACTTGTGCCGTATTTCACAGCAAATGGCGCGATGGCAGCGATGATTTTTTGCTGGAGTTGATGTAGGTTGGGAGTCGCCTCGATGTTGAATCCCACTAATTTTAGATTCTCGCTGGCTAATGTAAAGTAGCCAGCTGCTTTGCCTTCAATATTGATCCGCGGCTCACTACGCAGCAAGTTGGCCACGGCATCTGCTACTTGGCCCAGGTCTACAGCTTTTATAAATAACTGGAGAATGGTGATGTGAGGGGCGTGGTTGGCATCTAGGGGGAAGCTGGCTGGGTAGTTTTCTCGCAGCCGCGCGTTTATCGCCTTTGCTTTCTCAACTGTGGCAGCATCTGGTTCCAGCAGGACGTTGATTGCAATCAGGGGCATCGGCGCAATGCTGCGAGTAGCAGTCAAAAGTTTGAGCCTATTTTCGCCGGCCGCTCGCCTGGCTCAACAATCCAGACAAGCGCGGCGTTCAGTGTCGCTGATATCACCGCGCTCGCGCTGCCATTGGCGCCGGCGCAGCTTTTCGTAGGCCTGGCAAAACTCTTCGCCCAGGGCCTGGCGCAGGGCCGAGTCTGCCTTGAAGGCATCGAGGGCCTCGCCGAGGTTGACCGGCAGCCTGCCGCAGCTGCCGGGCTCCAGGGGGTTGGCGTAGTTGTCGTTGTCGCTGCGGGGGCCAGGATCGAGCTGGCGCTCAATGCCATCAAGCCCAGCCGCCAGGATTGCAGCCTGCAACAGGTATGGATGGGCAGCACCATCGGGGAGGCGCAGCTCTAAGCGCTGGTCGTCGGGGATGCGCACCATGTGGGTGCGGTTGTTGCCGGTGTAGCTGATGCCGCCCGGACTCCAGGTAGCACCGGAGGTGGTGGGCGGGGCAGCGAGGCGCCGGTAGCTGTTCACCGTGGGGTTGCTCAGGCAGCTCAGGGCCGGCGCGTGAGCCAGCAGGCCAGCCAGGAAGTGGTACGCAAGAGGCGATAGACCGAGCTCGCCGCTGGGATCGTGGAACAGGTTGCGGCCCGCTTGCGAGCTGCCCGCTGCGCCCCACAGGGAGAGGTGGGTGTGGCAGCCATTGCCGGTGAGGGCGGCGAAGGGTTTGGGCATGAAGCTGGCCCTCAGGCCCTGCTGCTCCGCCAGGGATTTCACCATCACCTTGAAGAAGGCGTGGCGATCGGCGGTGGTGAGGGCGTTGGCGTAGGTCCAGTTGACCTCAAATTGGCCGTTGGCATCCTCGTGATCGGCTTGATATGGCCCCCAGTCCAGCTGCTCCATCGCCTCCAGCAGGGGGCCGATCAGTGGGTAGCGGCGCATTAAGGCCAGTTGGTCGTAGCAGGGCTTTTCCTGGCTGTCGGCACTATCGCCGATCCGCTCGCCGCTGGGATCGAGCAGGAAAAACTCAGCTTCCACGCCGCTGCGCAGCTCCAGCCCCCGCTCAGCGGCCCGCTCCAGCTGGCGCCGCAGCAGGCGGCGGGGGCACTGCTCCATCGGCTGGCCATTGAGCTGGAGCTCGGCCGCCACCCAGCCCACCCCCGGCTGCCAGGGCAGGGGGGTGAGACTGGCCGCCGCCGGGATCGCCATCACGTCGCCATCGGCTGGTGAGAGATCCAGCCAGGCCGCAAAGCCGGCAAAGCCGGCCCCATCTCGGGCCATTGCGTCCACGGCCGAGGCCGGTACGAGCTTGGCCCGCTGGATGCCAAACAGGTCGGTGAAGGAGATCAGCAGGAAGCGGAGCTGCAGCTCCTGCATTCGCTGGGCGAGATCAGACATGGGAGGGCTGCTGGAGGAGGGTTTCAACGATGCGGCTCAGCTGCCGCTGCTCGGCAGGACTGCTGTGGGGGTTGCCCGCCCGGTGGCCGAGCTCCGAGGGGAGCACGTGCAGCTCAGCGCCGGGGATGGCATCGGCGTCGGCGGCAAGGTCGTCGAGCGGGAAGTAGAGGTCGTGGCTGCCGGCCACCACGGCGGTGCGGGCGGTGATGCGGCCCAGGCTTGCGGCTAGGTCGCCGCCCGCGGCCACGTCGTGGGCCAGCCAGGTGTCGAGCATGGCGATCAGATCGCGGGGGTCATGGCGTTGGTAGTGGGGCAGCCAGTGCTGCTCCACGTGGTCTTCCACCGGCTCGGAGAGGCTGCGGAAGAAGGGCTGGCTGGCGGCCCAGCTGGCGTAGATCAGGGCATAGGTGCGTAGCCCCTGCTCCGGCGGCGCGTTGAAGCCGCTGCCATTCCAGTGGCGATCGGCGGTGAGGGCCTGGCGCAGGCTGAGCAGGAACAGGCGGTTGTGGGGGGAGGTGCGGGCCGTGCCACAGACGCAGCAGATCCGCTCTACGGCCTGCGGGTGATCGACGGCCCACTGGTAGGCCTGTTGGGCCCCCATCGACCAGCCGTAGACCAGGGGGAGCCGTTCGACGCCGAATACCTCCGCCAGCAGTCGCCGTTGGGCGGCGACGTTGTCGCGGTGGCTCACCACCCAGCCCTGTTCGGCCAGGCCCATGGCGCCGTGGCTGGGGCTGCTGGAGGCGCCGTTGCCAAACATGCCGGCGATGACGATGCACCAGCGCTCCGGATCCAGTACAGGCCTCGCCAGCCAGGCCAGATCCTCGGGCCGGGCCCCGTAGGAGGTGGGCACCAGGATCAGGTTGGAGCGCTGGGCGTTGAGCTCACCGATCGTGAGGTAACTGAGCTGGGCCGCCGGCAGGGTGTGGCCGCAGGCCAGGGGAAGGTCGCCCAGGGGGTGCTGTGCCCGGTGGGCGACGGCGGTGGCGCTCATGCCGGCAGCGCGAGGGCTGGCAGGTTGCGCAGCAGGCGGCGGTGCACCGCCAGGTAGCCCCGATCGCAGTGGTGCAGGTGCGGTGCTATGGGGCCGTGGGCGGCGGGCAGGGCGTGGAAGGGGAGGGAGGGGTAGAGGTGGTGCTCGGCGTGGAACGGCATGTTCCACATCAGCCAGCGCACCGCAGGGTTGGTGAGGGTGGTGCGGGTGTTCTCGGTGCCGTCGCTGCTGAAGCTGCAGCCGCTGTGTTCGGCCAGCAGCAAAACCCGCAGCAGGGGCTGGCCCAGCGCCAGGGGCAGCAGCCAGAACCACAGCAGAAAGCCCGTGCCGCTTAGCAGGGAGGTCAGGGCCAGGGCTGCGTAAACGGCGAACTGCAGCCGCACCGAGCGGCGTACCTGGGGAATGGCCTCAGGGCTCAGGTAGCTAAGGCCGCTGAGGTCTCCCCAGAGCAGCCGGGTGTAGCCGCTCCACTTGCCGCTCCACCAGTTCCAGCCGCTCACCTCGCGCAGGTAGGCCCAGGGGTTGGTGGGCACGGGATCCTCCAGTTCTGGATCGAGGCCTGGTTGGTGGGTGTAGCGGTGGTGCCACTGGTGGTAGCGCCGGTAGTAGGTGGAGTTGTAGAAGCTCAGCAGCCCGGCGAACCAGGCCACTGCGTCGTTGACGCGGCGGCTGCGGAAAGCCGTGCGATGGCAGCACTCGTGCAGGGGCGCGAAGCAGGTGGCCAGGCCGATGCCGCACACCAGCAGCCCCACCAGTCTCAGGGCCAGGGGCCAGGGCTGGTGGGCCCACACCAGGCCGCCCGCCAAAGTCATCAGCAGGTGGCTGGCCAGGCGCACGGCTGCGGGGCCATCACGCAGCTGGTTGAGGCTGGCAAGCGCATCGCGCTCCAGCAGGGGTGGGTTGGATTGGGCCATGGGCCCTATCCCACCAGCCCGGGGGCCCCGGATTCGGTAGGCGATGTGACCGTTTGGGTGTCTTGCTGGGCGCCCTGGGGTTGGAGACTTTCAATCTCCCCGACGTCCCGGGAGGGGCCGAGGAAGGCCCCCTGGCCCAGGCGCACCCCCATCGCCAGCAGTTCCTGACGGGTCTCCTGGTCGCCCACGAACTCAGCCACCACAAGGGTCCCGAGTCCCTTGGCCAGCTTCACCACCGCCTCGATGATCAGGCGGTCGGCGGGGTCGTGTTCCGTGCCCAGGCCGCGCACGTATTCCCCGGCGATTTTGAGCAGATCGACGGGCAGATGTTTGAGGTAGTAGAAGCTGCCGAAGGCGGCTCCGAAGTCGTCCAGCGCCAGCCGGCAGCCGAGTTTGGTGAGCACCCGGCCAAACTGGCGGGCCCGTTCGAGGTTGGCCATCGCCACCGATTCCGTGAGCTCAAAGATCAGCAGCTCGCGGGGGAAGCTGGTTCCTGCCATGTGGGTTTCGAGGAACTGGGCGAAACGATCCCCCATCAGGGACGCGCCACTGATGTTCACCCCCAGGGCGATGGGTTGGGCTTGGTTCATCTCCTCCAGCAAGGTGATGGCCCGCCCGGTGACCCACTCATCGATGTCGATGGCCATGCCGAAGCGTTCGGCCGTGTAGAGGAACACCGCCGGGGGAATCAGGACGCCTCCGGGGGCCCGCAGCCGGATCACCAGCTCGTAGAAGGCCACCGCATTTGTTTGCAGATCGATCACCGGTTTGGCGTGCAGCACGAAGCCGTCGTGGTCGAGGGCTTCTCGGATGCGCTCCGACCACAGCAACCGGGCCGTCACCTTTTCGTGCAGGCCGCTGTCGGCGTCAAATACCTTGACGCAGCCTCGGCCCGATTCCTTGGCCTGGTACAGGGCCAGGTCGGCGTTTATCAACACGTCGTCGGCGCACTGGCCATCGTCGCTGTGGAAACCTGCCACCCCGCAGCTGGCGGCCACGGTGATGCCTTGGCCGACCCCCTCCACAACCACAGCACCTATGGCCTGGAGCAGCTTTTCGGCGTGGGTTTCGGCCTCGCTGAGGCTGGATTCCGGTAGCAGCACGGCGAATTCATCGCCCCCCAGCCGGGCCACCAGATCGGTTTCGCGCGAGTTGCCGGTGAGTGCGGCGGACACCGCGATAATCAGGGCATCGCCGGCGGCGTGGCCGTACTGGTCGTTGACCTCCTTGAAGTTGTCAAGGTCGAGCATCAGCACAGCGCCGCCGCCGCCATGGCGGCGGCCGTAGGCGAGCTGGCGGTCGACGTCGATGCGGAAGCGGCGCTGGTTGAATAGCGAGGTGAGCGGGTCGTGGTCGGCGAAGTATTCCAGCTGGCCGACGAAATGCTTGCGCTCGGATATGTCGTGCACCTGCACCACCAAGGACCCCTGGCGGCTGCCACCAGCGTCGTGGCCCTGGGCCACCGTTACTAGTCCCCAGGTGCGATGGCCATCGGCGTGCTCAAAGCGTTTCTCAAAGCTGCAGCTCTCTACCTGGCCACTGCTCAGTCTGGCGAGCTGGTCTTCCCCGAGGGCGACATCGTCGCGGTGCACAAGCTCTGCAAACGCCAGCCCCGTCAGCTCCTCCATCGAGCGGCCGGTAAAAAAGGCCATGGCCCCATTGGCTGACTGGATCAAGCCCAGACCACCCCGCTCGGCGCTGGGAACAACAAAGGCCATTGGGATGCCGGCATCAGCAAAGGCGCTGTCGCTCAAAAATATGGTCATCGTCTTATCTCTCCGCTTGGCCCGTGAAGGTATGAACCCTCTTGCTTAATGCTGGCAGGTTTTTCAGCCCCTCACACCATCTGCTCGGGCTGCACCCAGCGATCGAACTCTTCAGCGCTGATCTCGCCGAGCACCAGGGCGGCCTCCTTGAGGCTGAGCTGGTGGTTGTGGGCGTGCTTGGCGATGGCGCAGGCCCGGTCGTAGCCGATGGCGGGGGTGAGGGCCGTAACGAGCATCAGGCTCTGATCCAGCAGGGTTTCGATGCGGCTTTCATTGGCCCTGAGCCCCTCGACGCAATGCTGGCGGAAGCTGGTGCAGCCGCCAGCGAGCAGCTCGATGCTTTCGAGCACGTTGTGGGCGATCACCGGCTTGAACACATTCAGCTCGAAGTTGCCCTGGCTGGCGGCCAGCTGCACCGCGGTGTTGTTTCCCATCACCTGCACGGCCACCATGGTCAGGCTCTCGGCCTGGGTGGGGTTCACCTTGCCCGGCATGATCGAGCTGCCTGGTTCGTTTTCCGGAATCACCAGCTCCCCCAGGCCGCAGCGGGGGCCACTGGCAAGCCAGCGGATGTCGTTGGCGATCTTCAGCAGCGAACCCGCCAGCACGGTGAGGGCCCCGTGGGCCGCGGCCAGGGGCTCGTGGCCGGCCAGGGCCTGAAACTTATTGGGCGCGCTGCTGAAGGGCAGACCGAGGCGCTCGGCCAGCCGCGCCGCCACCGCTTCGCCGAAGCCGCTGGGGGCATTCAGCCCGGTGCCCACCGCCGTGCCGCCGATGGCCAGCTGGCGCACCTGGGGCAGGCTGGCGCGGATGGTTTCCAGGGCTAGATCCAGTTGGGCGCCGTAGCCACTGAATTCCTGGCCCAGGCTCAGGGGCACCGCATCCTGAAGGTGGGTGCGGCCGATCTTGATGATCGCGGCAAAGGCCTCGGCCTTTACGGCCAGAGCGGCGCGCAGCGCCTCCACGGCGGGCAACAGGGTGCGCTCCAGCTCAATCGCCACGGCCACATGCAGGGCCGCGGGGAAGGTGTCGTTGCTGGATTGGCTGAGGTTCACATGGTCGTTGGGGTGCACCGGGCTCTTGCTGCCCAGCACCCCACCGGCGGCTTCGATCGCCCGATTGGCGATCACCTCGTTGACGTTCATGTTGGTTTGGGTGCCGGAGCCCGTCTGCCACACCTTCAGTGGGAATTCAGCATCAAGCGTGCCGGAGGCCACCTCCTCGGCAGCCGCCACGATCAGGGTGGCCAGCTCCGGATTGAGCTTGCCCTTGGCCATATTCACCTCGGCGCAGGCTGCCTTGAGCGCTCCGAAGGCGTGCAGCACCCCCAGGGGCATGGCCTGGCCGAAGGGGAAATATTCAATTGAGCGCTGGGTCTGGGCGCCCCAGTAGTGCTGCTCGGGCACCTCGATGGTGCCCATGCTGTCGCTTTCAAGGCGGCCCATCAGCGGCTTACCACCTCGGAATTGAGTTCGTTGAAGCTCTCGGTGGTGCTGGTGGTGCCCCCCTCGGGTAGGGGGATGCCGGTGGCCTGGCTGACGGCGGCATTAATGGCATCGACGCTCACGGCGCCCTGCTCATCGAAAACCACTCGCCCCTCGCTGTTGAACACCACCACCTGGGGGATCAGGCCCGACCAGTAGTGGGCCGGATCGCTGGGGCCGGTGTCGGCCCGGTTTTGGAGCGGATCAGTAACCAGCGGAATCAGCTCGATGTTGTTGAGCCACACCCGCTGCAGCTCCGAGACCACCGCCGAGAATTGCTTGCTGGCTGCGTCGTCGTCGAGGTAGTAGATGACAACGGTGGTGCGGCGGTCTTCCAGGGCCTTGGCAAGGCTGCTGCGGGGCGGCACCAGGGAGCCGTTGCCGGCGTAGAGGGCGTAGATGTTGCCGTCGTAGCTGTTGCTTGTGAGCGAGGCCTGGGCGGGACGGCTACCGAGGCCCACCAGGCCCACAGCCAGCAGCAGCCCCAGGGCTGAACTGAGCAGGAGTCGCAGGATGGGCTTAAGGGTTGAGGCCCGTGCCCCGATCCCGTGTTGCCCGTTCTTATTTCGCCCCATGCCAGCTTGCAAGCTCGTTTAAAGCCATTGTGGCGGGGCGTCAGCTGCGGCCCACGCCCTTGGCGATGCCCCGGCCCATGCCCTGGGCAATACCTCGGCCCACCAGGCCAATGGCCCGGCCCAGCACCCTGGTGAGTAGCACCACCACCAGATCGCCGAGGCCTCGCAGCAGGCCCTGCACCTGGGGCGCCAGGGCATCGCGGCTTTCCAGGGCCAGGGTCACCAGTTGCTGCAGCCAGCCCAGTTGGCGCAGTTCAGCGTCGCGGGGTTCGGTGAGCTCCTGGCAGCGGATGGCGCCATCGCGCAGGCAGTAGAGCCGGCGGCGGCTTTCATAGAGGCTGATTGGCCGCTCCACCCAGCTGCTCCAACGCAGTTGGGCGTTGAGCTGGTTGCGCAGCCGCTCCAGGTTGCGGGTGGCGAGTAGCTCGGGCTGGAGCAGGTAGCGACGCAACTCGGGCCAGCTGGCGCAGCTGGCCAGCAGCTCGGCACTCACCAGTTCGGCGCTGCGCACCAGCCAGTTGCTCACTAGGAGTTCGAGGTAGAGCACGGCCCGCGGTTCGTCGGCGGCCAGCAGCTGGCCATCCACCAGCAGGGGCTGGGCCCGCACCAGGGAGGCCAGCATCGGCTGGGCCTCGGGCAGCTCCGGGTCGCGGCCCGTCAGATCGCTGCTGCGAATCAGGCTGTCGGCCACCGGCAGCAGGCTGCCTTCGCAGGGCAGCTGCACGTAGGAATTCACCAGGCTGCGCATGGCCTGCTGGCGCAGCTCGGGCTGCCACTGCTCCCAGCGCTCCTGCAGCGGAGCGGGGTCGGCAAGTAGCCGCTGGCGCAGGCTGTCTACTTGGCATAGCAGGGCCAGCAGCAGGTCGCGCCGCCGCTCGGGGCTGAGGCCCTCCAAGGCCAGCAGCTGGCCGCTTTGGTTGCTGAGCTCGGCACCACTGCCGGCCTCGAGCCGCTGACGAATGGCGCGCCAGATGCCATCGGCACTGCGCTGCTGCAGGGTGATCGCCAGCACGGGCTCCGGGCTGGGGAAGGGATCGGGCGCGCCCCAGGCCACACTCAGCGGCCCCCAAAGCAGCAGCAGCAGCTCGCGGGCTGCCGAGAGTTCGCGCAGGCGGCCCTGCAGCACCAGCAGCAGCACCAGGTTGGTGGGCGGCGGCGTCAGCAGGCGCTTGATGGCAGCGAGGTCTGCGTCGATCTGCTGCAGGCCGCTGATCAGCAGCCACTGGCCCAGTCCCAGGGCCGGGCTGGCTGCTGGGTGGGCTGCTGGGCGGGGGGAGGCGCTGCCTGCCGCTGCTGCCAGCACGCGCCCGCCGCTCAGCAGGGTGGCAAGGGCCGCCAGCAACTCTTGGGGCTCGGGCGACTCGAGGATTCCAGCCGCCGGCAGCTGCAGCAGGGCATCACCGCCCAGACCATGGGCCGGCGGCAGCAGCAGCAGCAGCGGGGCCGGCTGCCAGCGCTCCTGCAGGCGCAGCAATTCTTCGGACAGGCGCCCGCCCTTGAGGTCTCCGCTGCTGGCCTGCCAGATCACCAGTTGGGGTAGCCCTTGCAGCTGTTCTGGTCGCTCAGCGACGGTGTACAGCCCCGCCTGAGCCGTGAGCAGGCGGGTGAGGCCATCGCGCAGCAGCGGTTCGGCAAACAGCAGCAGCTGCGAACTCACGGGTTTGGGCAGGGCATGCGTCAAAGGTACCGATGCTGGAGCGGATTCTCCAGTCCTGGGTGGGCGCAGGGATTCAGCTGCGGCGCCGGCCGGTGAGATTCAGGGTGTAGGTCTCGATCGCGAAGCCGGTACGGCGCTCGATTTGGTCGAGCAACTCGCGCGGTAGCTCGACGTCTAGGTCTTGGATGGCGCCTGATTGCGAGCAGGTGAGGTGGCTGTGGGGATCGCTGCGATAGCCGTAAAGCCGGCCACTGGCCCGGTCGAGGCACTCGATCACCCCAGCTGTCTGCAGGGCTTCGAGATTTTGATAAACAGACGTGTGCCCGATATTGCGGCCGAGGTTGTTGAGCTTTTCAAAGATGTCGCGGGCGCTGAGATGGCTTCTCTCAACCCAAAGCAAATCGAGCACCATGCGGCGCTGGCGGCTGAGCCTCATGCCCAGGTCGCGGCAACGCTGGTAGACGTCGTCTACGCAGGTTGATGGATTGGTTGGGGGAAGGGCGCCGGCGTTCACGCGACACGCCTCAAAACAGACTCAATCTGTTATAGGGCAGGTCGCAGCGATTCGCTTTTGCCATCGGGGCAGGCTGCCGGTTCAGGCCATCAACGAGGCACTGGACGGATCCTGCAGGCGGCCCTCGCCGATGGCTTGCAGGGCTTCAGCTAGATCCACCCGTCCGTCGTAGAGGGCTCGGCCCACGATCACCCCCTCCACCCCTAGGGGCGCCAGGCTCAGCAGCGACAGCAGGTGCTCCAGGTTGCCGATGCCGCCGGAAGCGATCACCGGCACGGCGCTGGCTTCCGCCATGGCTCGCAGGGCTTCGAGGTTGGGGCCCGCCAGGGTGCCGTCTGTGGCGATGTCGGTGCTGATGATTGCGGCGATGCCGCTGGCGCAGAAGCGCTGGGCTAGGGCGGTGGCTTCGGTGCTGCTCTCTTCGATCCAGCCGCGGGTGGCCACCTTGCCGTTTTTGGCGTCAATGCCCACCACGATCCGGCCTGGATAGCGCGATGCCAGCTCATCGACTAATTCGGGTTGCTCAAGAGCCACGGTGCCGAGGATGACCCGATCCAGTCCGAAGCTCAGCAGCTCCTCAGCCCGTTCGGCGCTGCGCACCCCACCCCCTAGCTGCACGGGGATGCTGAGGGCAGTGGTGATCGCCTTCACGGCCGCATCATTGACTGGTTGGCCGCTGCGGGCGCCGTCTAGATCCACCAGGTGCAGCCGCCTGGCTCCCTGCTGCTGCCAGCTGAGGGCCTGGGCCACTGGGTCGTCGGAGAAGCGCGTTACCTGGTCGTAGTCGCCCTGGTGCAGCCGCACGCAGTGGCCATCGAGCAGGTCGATGGCGGGAATTATCTGCATGGCTGCCGGAGGCAATTGCTGCCAGCCAGGCTGCCAGAGCTGCCGGTTGCGCAGCTCACCAAGCGGCACCACCAACCGAAAGCCCCGCTCCAGCACCGCCTGCAGTTCCACGGCCCGTTCCGCGCCCTGGCCCCGCTCCCCCAGCAGGGCGAAGTGGCGATAGCCGCGGCTGCCGGCGGGCCACGACGTGATGGTGGCGGGCTGGGCGGTGTAGGCCTTGGCCAGACGCATCACTGAAAGAGGCAAACCAGAACCAAAGTGTGGTTTACGGCGCCGTCTTGGCAGCCAAAATTGAAAGCTCCGTCTGTGCGCCCGATGCCCCGAGTTCGACAAGCCTCCCTTGCAGGCGGAATCGGCAGTAGCGCAGTCAGGGTTTTCGCCTGCTTAGGCGTCGCTGCAGGAGCAATGTTGATGCCCGTCAGGGCGGAACCGGCCAAAACGGCCCTGCGTTTTGTGCTGGTTCCGAAAGTCAGTCACCCCTGGTTTGAGGAGGTGCGACTGGGGGCCTTGGCGGCGGCCCGCATGATTACTAGCCAGACGGGACGGCCGGTGACCGTGGACTACCAGCCCCCGGCCCAGGCCACGGTGGAGCAGCAACAAGCGATCCTCAGCGGGGCCATCAATTCCAAGGCTGATGGAATTTTCATCGATCTGCTGGACGCCAACCGCCTAACTCCCCTGCTTGTCCGCGCTCGGGCAGAGGGGATCCAGCTGGCGATTTTCGATTCCGAAGCACCAGCCGGCTTGCCGATCACCAGCGTGGGCAACGACTATTGCAAGCAGGCCCAGATTGCCTCTGAGCGCCTGGTGAAGCTGCTGGCAGGTCGTGGTGAGGTGGCAATCATGCAGGGCGTTCCCACGGCGCCAAATCATGCGATTCGATTTCGCTGCCATCAGGAGGTATTCCGCCGCTATCCCGGCATCCAGGTGGTGGCAACCCCCAGCGATCAGGACTCCATCGCCACCGCCGAGCAGCAGGCTCTTGCCACGATGAAGGCCCATCCGGCGCTGCGGGGCTGGGTTGCCAGCGACGCCAGCGGGCCGATCGGCATCGGACGCGCAATCGCCAGCCTGGGGGCCCAGGGTCGTGTGCAGGCGGTCGGCATTGATGATCTGCCCGAGCTGGTGGGCCAAATACGCAGCGGCGTGGTGAACTCCAGCGTGGCGACTAAGCCGAGGGCCCAGGGCTACTGGTCGATCTTGTCCCTCTGGCAGCAGACGCTGGCGGCGCCACAGATCGAGCGGATCGACACGGGGATCACGGTGGTGGAGTAACAGCCTCTGCTGGCCGGGGGTTTGAATGGCGCCCAGTTTCGCGGCCCCGGTGGCAGCAGCATGAACATCCTGGTGATGGGCGGCACCCGCTTCGTGGGCAAACCGCTGGTGGAGCGGCTGCAGGATGCAGGCCATGCCCTCACCTTGTTTACCCGAGGCAACAAGCCTGCGCCGGCCGGGGTGGAGCACCTGATCGGCGACCGCAGCACTGCTGGGGGGCTGGAGCCGCTGGTGGGTCGCAGTTTTGATGTGATCGTCGATAGCTCGGGCCGCAGCCTTGAGGATTCCCGCGCTGTGATCGAGCGCACCGGGCCTCCGGCCCATCGCTTTGTTTATGTGAGCTCGGCCGGCGTCTATGCCGACAGCGAGCTTTGGCCCCTCGATGAAAACAGCCCGGTTGATCCCGCCAGCCGCCACGCTGGCAAGGCCGAAACCGAAGCCTGGCTGCGCAGCGAGGGCATCGCTTTCACCAGCTTCCGGCCCACCTACATCGTGGGGCCGGGCAACTACAACCCTGTAGAGAGCTGGTTTTTTGATCGCATCGTGCACGGCCGGCCCGTGCCCCTGCCCGGTGATGGCAGCACGATCACCCAGCTGGGCCATGTGGCAGACCTAGCCGCCGCCATGGCTCGCTGCATCGAGGTGGATGCCGCCGCCAATCGCATCTACAACTGCACCGGCAGCCAGGGCGTCACCTTCCGCGGCTTGGTGCAGGCAGCGGCCCGGGCGGCCGGCAAGGAGCTCGCTTCTGTGGAAATCCGCAGCTTCGATCCCGCTGCTCTCGATAAAAAAGCCCGCAAGGCATTCCCGCTGCGCCTGGCCCACTTCCTCACCGACACCACCCGGGTGCGGCGCGAACTGGCCTGGGAGCCGGCCTTTGACCTCGAGGCCACCATCGCCGACAGCTACACCAACGACTACGCCCTGCGGACTCCCACCAGCCCCGATTTCTCCGCAGACGAGGCCTTGATCGGCTGAGCACCCTTGCCGCAGGTGAGGGGCCTATTTCCATAGGCTCCTGCCATGAACTGGACTACCGACTCCATTCCCAATCAGGCCGGACGCTTGGCCTTGATCACCGGCGCCAACAGCGGCCTGGGCCTGGAAACGGCTCGGGCGCTACTGGCCAAGGGCGCCACCGTGGTGCTCGGTTGCCGCAGCCTGCCCAGGGCAGAGCTGGCCAAGGATGAATTACAGGCAGCGGCCGCTAGCGGGGGTGGTGCCGTTGAGCTGCTGGAGCTTGATCTGGCCAGCTTGGCTTGCGTGCGTCGTGCCGCTGCGGAATTTGCCGATCGCTACGGCCGGTTGGATCTGCTGATCAACAACGCCGGCCTGATGGCCCTGCCGCGGCAGCTCACCCCCGACGGCTTCGAGATGCAGCTGGGTGTGAACCACCTGGGCCATTTCGCCCTCACCCTGGCCCTGCTGCCGCTGCTATCAGACCGCCCGAATGCACGGGTGGTGAGCGTGACCTCAGGGGCCCAGTATTTCGGCCGGATTGCTTTCGACGACCTGCAGGGCGAGCGCCGCTACGACCGCTGGGCTGCCTACGGCCAGAGCAAGCTTGCCAATGTGATGTTTGCCCTAGAGCTGCAGCAGCGGCTGCGCGATCAGGGCCAGGCCGTGTTGTCGCTGGCGGCCCATCCGGGCTTTGCCCGCACCAACCTTCAGCTGGCCTCGGTGGCTGCCAACGGCTCGTGGTTTGAACCCCTGGCCTACCGGCTGATGGGCCCGCTGTTGCAGAGCGCGGCCATGGGAGCGTTGCCCCAGTTGTTTGCCGCCACCGCACCTGAAGCCACCCCAGGCGGCCACTACGGACCAAATCAGTTTGGTGGCATGCGGGGCTGGCCCACCGAGGTGCGCATTGCCCCCGCGGCCCTCGATGCCGATCAGCGCCAGCGGCTCTGGCAGCGCAGCGA
>Ga0315908_10000823_pt1 | contig 24067 bp, 18 predicted proteins | sample LakEriMetagenome_12_FD_203520 | JGI IMG/M metagenome (GOLD analysis project Ga0315908, IMG submission 203520) | Freshwater fungal communities from buoy surface, Lake Erie, Ohio, United States - Buoy 4 MA124 | ecosystem: Environmental > Aquatic > Freshwater > Lake > Lake biofilm | place: USA...
CGTGATGCCCTGGTGCGAACCCACATCGCATGGCAGTCGGGAAGGTGGACTACCCGGAGTCCCCCGGCTTCCGCCGGGGGCTTTTTGTGTGAATGGCGCGCGTGGTCCAAGAAGCCCCGGGTGGCAACCCGGGGACTCCGGGCACGAAAACCAGCCCGCCGTCCATGCCGGATGACGGCACGTGATGCCCCGGTGCGAACCCACATCGCATGGCAGCCGGGAAGGCGGGCTACCCGGAGTCCCCCGGCTTCCGCCGGGGGCTTTTTGGGCGAGTTATGGTCGAATGCTTGCACGGCAGTCGTCACACGCCGGGGGCGGGAAGCCTCGGCTTCCAGAATACCGTGGCGGCGGCGGGCCGGCACGGTGGGCGGCACGGGATCGTCGTGGAGGAGCTTCGCTGATGGTTGAACGGGCCGTCGTCGTGCTCGGAGCCGGGATCAACGGCGCGGCGCTGGCCCGCGAGCTGGCCTTGTCGGGCGTGCCGGTCGCCGTGGTCGACGCCGACGACGTGGCATGCGGGGCCACCGCCTGGTCCACGCGGCTGATCCACGGCGGGCTGCGGTATCTGGAGTATGGCGAGATCGGCCTGGTGCGGGAGAGCCTCGCGGAGCGGGACCGGCTCGTGCGGTTGGCGCCGCATCTGGTCGCACCGCTGCCGTTCTATGTGCCGCTGCGCGGCCGGCTCGGCGGGCTGCCTGCGGCGGCGGCCCGGCTCGTCGGGCTGGAGGGGCTGGCCCGCCGCTGGCGGCCGGCGCGGGGCCGCGGCACATGGACCGTCGGCACCGGGCTGGCGCTCTACGATCTGCTCGCCAGCGACTCACGCGTGCCGCGGCATCGCACGGTGCGGGCCGGCGCCGCGGGGCTGCCCCGCGTGGATCGGGAGGCGTTTGCCTGGGGCTGCATCTACTCCGACGCGCAACTGCTCTATCCGGAGCGGTTCACGGTCGAACTTCTCGTCGACGCCCGACGGGCTGCAGCCGAAACGGGCGCGGCCTGCGACGTGTTCACGCATTGCCGGGCCGCGCTGCTGCCGGGGGGCGTGCTGCGGCTCACGGGTGCGGTCGATCAGGCCGTCGTCGACCTGCGGCCTGCGGCCCTCGTCAACGCCACCGGCGCCTGGGTGGACCGCACGCTTGCGGCGGTGTTTTCATCGGGGGCGCCAGCCGCCACCGGCCGCCGATTGATCGGCGGCACGAAGGGGAGCCATCTGCTGCTCCGGGCGCCGCGCCTGCGGGCCGCGCTTGCCGAGCACGGCGTCTACGCCGAGGCCGCCGACGGCCGGCCGGTGTTCGTGCTGCCCTTCGGCCCCGAGCTGGTGCTGGTGGGCACGACCGACACCCCGTTTACGGGTGATCCGGCGACGGCCCGGGCCGACGAGGCGGAGATCGACTACCTACTGGCGGCAGCGGCCCGATTGTTTCCCGACGTCGCCCCCGGTCGCGACGAGGTCCAGCAGCACTACTGCGGGGTGCGGCCGTTGCCGGCGGCGCGGGCCCTGGGCGGATCGCCGGCGGCCGTGACGCGGCGGCACATGCTCGTGCGGCATCCGGAAGCGCCCCTGCCGACGTGGTCGATCGTGGGCGGCAAGTTGACGACGTGTCGCAGCCTCGCCGAAACCGCGGCCAAGGAGGTGCTGGCGGCCCTGGGGCGGCCGGTGCTCGGCTCGTCGCGGGAGCGGCCGCTGCCGGGGGCGTGTGCCGGCGAGTCGCGGCTGGCGGCGCTGCGGGAGACGGAAGCGCTCGTGCGGCGGGCGGAAGGCTGGGGCGTCGATCCGGCCGCGGTCGCTGAACGGATGGTCACGCTCTTCGGGCGGCGGGCGGCCGCCGCGGCCGCCGGGATCGCCTCGCGGCCGGGGGGCATCCGCGGGAGCCTGCTGCCGCGGGCGGCGGTGGAGTTTTGCGTGCGCGAGGAATGGCCGCGGACGCTCGGCGACGTCATCGAGCGGCGGCTGATGCTGGCGTTCGACACGGAGCTGGGACGCGATACGCTCGAGGACGTGGCAACGGTGCTCGCGGACCTCGGGCTCGTGTCCCATGCTGACGTCGGCCGCGAGGCCGAGGCGTGCGCCGTGCACCTCGCCGCGCGATACGGGCGGCGACTGACCAGAGGCCTGGGGAATGCGGCGAAGGAGAAACCATGAGCGGACCGCAGCGGTGCGTGCTGGCCCTCGACCAGGGCACGACGTCGAGTCGGGCGATTCTTTTCGACCGGCATGGCGCGGTCGTGGCGCTGGCCCAGGAGGAGTTTCCGCAGCATGCACGGACGGCCCATGGCCCCGACGGCACCGAACTGGGCATCGTCGAGCACGACCCCGAGGACATCTGGCGGTCGCAGCTGTCCTGCGCCCGCGCGGTCCTGCTGCAGGCCGGGATCGACGCGGGGCAGGTCGCGGCGGTGGGCATCACCAACCAGCGCGAGACGACGATCCTCTGGGATCGGGCCACCGGGGCGGCCGTCGCACCGGCGATCGTGTGGCAGAGCCGCGTGTCGGAGCCGATCTGTGCGCGGCTGCGGGCGGCTGGGCTCGAGGACGAGGTGCGGCGCCGGACCGGGCTGTTGCTCGACCCGTATTTCTCCGGCACGAAGATCGTCCACCTGCTCGAGACGGTGCCCGGCCTGCGGGAGCGGTGTGATCGGGGCGAGGTGCTGTTCGGCACGGTGGATTCGTTCCTCATCTGGAGGCTCACCGGCGGCCGGGTGCACGCCACCGACGTGACCAACGCCAGCCGCACGCTGCTCTTCGACATTCACGAGTTGGCCTGGAGCGACGATCTCTGTCGGATGCTGGGCGTGCCGCGGGCGATGCTGCCGGAGGTGCGGCCCTCGGGGGGCGGGTTCGGCTCCGTGGACCCGGCGCTGCTGGGGGCAGCGGTTCCGATCACGGGCTGCGCCGGTGACCAGGAGGCGGCCGCCTTTGGCCAGGGCTGCGTGCGGGAAGGCGCGGCGAAGTGCACCTACGGCACCGGCGCGTTTTTGATGTTCGCCACCGGCGACCATCCGGTGGCGAGTCGTCACGGGCTGCTCACCACCCCCGCCTGCCAGCCGGCCGGCGCGGACGCACAGGCCTACTGCCTGGAGGGTTCAGTGTTCGTCGCGGGAGCCCTGGTGGGCTGGCTGCGCGACGGGCTGGGGCTCATCGAACGGGCCGCCGACATCGAGGCCCTGGCGCGGGGCGTGGAGTCAAGCGCGGGCGTGGTGGTGGTGCCGGCGCTGACCGGCCTCGGAGCCCCGCACTGGGATCCGCACGCCCGGGGGATGATCATCGGGCTGTCGCGGGCCACGCACCGGGCTCACATCGCGCGGGCGGCGCTCGAAGCGATCGCGTTGTCGGTAGCCGACGTCGTCGACTGCATGCAGGTGGATTCCGGCGTGACGCTCGAACGGCTCCGGGTCGATGGCGGCGCCTCCGCCAACGACCTGCTGCTCCAGATCCAGGCCGACGTGCTCGGGCTGACGGTCGATCGGCCGGCGGTGCGGGAGACGACGGCCCTCGGCGCCGCCCTGCTGGCCGGCATGGCGGTGGGCTTCTATGCCGATGCGACCGCCGTGGCCGACGCGCGGCGTGTGGAGCGGTCGTTCACTCCCCGGATGGAGGCCGCGGACCGCGCCCGCCTGCGAGCGCTGTGGCGCGACGCGGTGGAGCGGAGCAGGGGCTGGGCCCGCGCTGGCCGCTGATGCCGCCTTCAATACGTCCGCGTGGCCGCCGTCGCGCCCTGTTCGGCCAAGGCCACCCGTCCGGCATACTTGTCCGGATTGGCGGCGAAGGCATCCCGCGTGGCCGGCGAGGCGAAGAGGTACATGCGAGACTGGCAGACCACGCCATAGCGGCGTTGGCCGGGCATGCTCTTGCCTTGCTCGAAGGCGAGCACGGGGTCGTCGCCTGACAGGGCCGGCGCGTAACGGTCGGGATCGGCGAGGAACGTCTGCTGCTGCGCGGGGCCGGCGAACAGGTAGGTGCGGCCGCGGTGGCGGGCCCCATACTGCGGGCGGCCTTCGGTCCAGACCTGCTTCTCGACGAGCGTCACCGGGCAGTAACCCTCGAGGCCGAGCGGCATGGTTTCCTCGGCGGCTGGGCCGGGAACGGCCGGTGCGGCCGCCGCCGGCGGCGCGGACGGGGCAGCCCCGGCGAGGGTGCCGGGCCACTGCGGCCGGGCCGGCGGCATGGTGGGGGGCGGTTCGGGCTTGGCCACCGCGGCGGTCTCGGGCTTGCGCACGAGGCTGGCGAACGGCTTTTGAAGCGCCGCCATCAGTCCGGTGGCGGGCTTCGCCGGGGCGGCCGCTCCGGGAGTGGGGGCCGTGGGCGGCATGTCGGAAACGCTGGCCGACGACTCTTGCACGCCCGTGCCCGCTGTCGCCAGCCACGTGGGCGATGCGCCGGTGGGCTGTGCCGCGGCGGCTGCCCCGTGCGCGACCGGCTCGATCGTGGGCCGCGACGTGGCGGTGGGGGGCGTCGTCAACGCGAGCGGTGCCGTCGGCCGTTCGGCGTTCCATGCGGGGGGCACCTGGGGGAGTATCGGCTCATGCACGGCCGGCGCCGTTCCGGCTGCAAACGATTCGTGGAGGTCGATCGTGCGGGGCGCGGTGCCTGGGCCGGCCGTCATTGCCCCGTCGGCGGCGAAGTTCGAAAGCTGCCGGACCTTCGCGGTGAGCGTTGAGATCGATCCACGGGCCGGCGCGTCGTGGGGAGCCGCTGCCGGAGATGCCGCGGCGGCGGCATCGTTCGCGGCCCCTGCCGCTGCGGTTTGGGCCGCGATGTCGCGGGCCGTTCGGGCCGCGATGGCGATGAAGGCCGGCACGGTGTTCGGGCACTCGAAAGCGGCACGTTTCTGATCGGCGGCGTCGAGGACGACGGCCGTGGGCACGTGGGAAACTTCCAGCCGGCGCGTGAGGTCGGGATCGCTCTCCACGTCGAGCGTCACGGGCTCGAAGCAGGCGGAGAAGAGAGCGTTGACGTCGGCGTCGGCCTGCAGGGCGGCCGCGGTCTGGCGGCTCGGTTCGTGCCACGAAGCGATGAACAGGGCCAGCACGGGACGGTGGCTGGCGGCCGCTGCCGCGCGGGCCTGCGCCAGGTCGGCGTGCCAGGGGGAGGCGGGGGCGGCAAAGGCCGGGCAGACGCAGGCGAAGGCCAGACACGCGGCGATGGCTGGCGAGAACCGGGTGACCCCGGACACGGTTTGCAGGAGCATCGGACTGCCTCGTTGCGGGAAGGGGCGGCCGGGTGCCATTGGCCCCGACGAAAACGCCCCTTCCATCTCTATCGGTCGAAACGGTCGGAGGAATCGCAAGGAAAATGCCGCCCGGAGGCCGCCGCGGTCGCCCCGTTTGCCGCCCCCCCCATGGTCGCCTGCCAGCGGAAGCCGGCGGGCTTGCCCGAACCACCCCTTTTCCGCCGACTTGACAATTTCCTGGCCCCGCCGGATACTCTTTGTGTCGTCATTCAAGCGACTCCGCGAACCGCTCACGAGGTTCCGGAAGGCTTCTTCAGTAGTTTTCGTCGCTCGTATTCGCCTCAAGGATTTTCGAGGCGGACCGCGGCTGGAAGCGGAAGCATCACGGGTCGTTCGCCGCTGGCGGTTCGTCCGCCGTTGGGCTCTCCCGCAGGTTCCGCGCCCCGTGTCTCCGCCGTCTGTAGGCCGTCCTGGAATCTGAAATCCCATCGGGGATTCGTTCCAGAACGGGCCCGTAGTCCGTCGCTCGCCGATGGATTTCGTCCGCAGCGTGCGGGCGGTATCGGGTTGATCTTTCACTTTGGAGTGGTGGTCTATCCATGTCGAAGCGGAGGCGTTCGCGGGGCCGTCAGGGATTCGGCGGCCAGCCCGGCCAGGGCGGTTTTCAGCCCGGTGCCCAAGGGCCGGGGGGCGGGTATCAAGGCGGCGGGTACGGTGGCCGACGCCGCGGCCGCTATCGCCGCGGCGGCGGTGGGGGCGGGGGGCCGGTGCCGGCCGGAGCCGGTGCGGTTGGCATGGACGGTGAGGGCATGCGGCCGCCCGAGCCAGAGCCGGAGGTCGCCGAGAACGGTGAGCCGATCCCGCTGGAGCCGGGCAGCGGCGTGCTGGAGATGCACCCCAACGGATACGGATTTCTCCGCAGCGCCGACACGAATTACACCCGCGAGCGGACCGATCCCTTCGTGCCCGCCACGATGATCGAGCGGTATCGCCTCCGCGAGGGCGTCGCGATCAAGGCGCTCGTGCAGCCCGGTCGGCGGCAGCAGGGGCCGCGGGTTCGCGAGATTCAGGAGGTCGAGGGCATGGCTCCCGACCTCTACCCGAACGTCAAGACGTTCGACCAATTGACGCCGATCAATCCCGAGACCTGGCTGCGGCTGGAGACCGGCCAGCAGCCGATCACGACCCGAGTGATGGATCTGCTCACCCCGCTCGGCAAGGGGCAGCGGGCCCTGATCGTCGCCCCGCCGCGGACCGGCAAGACCGTGATGCTGCAGCAGATCTCGCAGGCCGTCTCCACCAACCATCCCGATCTGTCGCTTGTCATGCTGCTCATCGACGAGCGGCCCGAGGAAGTGACCGATATGCGGCGGACGGTGAAGGGGGAGGTGCTCGCCAGCAGCCTTGACTGCGATGTCGAGAGCCACGTGCGGCTGTCGCAGCTCGTCATCGAGCGGTGTAAGCGAATGGCCGAGACTGGCAAGGACGTGTTCCTGCTCATGGACTCGATCACCCGCATGGCCCGGGCCTTCAACAAGTGGGTCGGCAATACCGGCCGGACGATGAGCGGCGGCGTGGACATCAAGGCCCTCGACATCCCCAAGAAGCTGTTCGCCACGGCCCGGGTGTTCGAGGAGGGAGGCTCGCTGACGATCGTCGCCACGGCGCTGATCGACACCGGCAGCCGGATGGACGAGCTGATCTTTCAGGAGTTCAAGGGCACGGGCAACATGGAGCTGGTGCTTGACCGCAAGCTGGCAGACCGGCGTGTCTGGCCGGCGATCGACATCTCGCAGTCGGGCACCCGCCGCGAGGAGAAGCTGCTCGATCCCAACACCCTGCACGCCTGCAACATGCTGCGGCGGACGCTGTCGAGCATGCATCACGTCGATGCGATGGAGCAACTCACGAAGCAGTTGGCGAAGTTCAAGAGCAACCGCGAGTTCATCTCGCTGATCGCCAGCTCACGCGACGAGTAGGCGTCAGCGGCGGCCGTCGGGGCCGAGCGTGCGCAGCCGGTCCAGCCAGTAGGCATACTGCGGGTCGCCGCAGCGGAACGAGAACTTCGCGTCGGGGAGGCGGAAGCCGTCGTGCGGTTCCGACTGCACGCAGACCACGAGCGTGCCGTCCTGCCGCTGCTCGATGGAGAGCCGCTCGTCGGGAATCCGCGCGGGTTCCGAAGCGTCGGGCATGCGATCCACTTGATGGTGTGACTGACCATGTCGGCCAGCCGGGGTCCGCGGCCGCCCGTCTCAGAAATCGATTATGGTCCATTGAGGTGGCGGATTCCAGCGACCGGCGCGAGAGTGCTTTGACACCGGGCGGCGGATATTCCTATAATTTTCGCTCGCCTGCCCACTCTCTCGGAGTTCCCGCATGACGCAGTATGCGTCGCTCGCCGACGACTTCTACGTCAACATGAACCTGGCGACGGAGATGGACCTTCCGTCCCAGCGGGAGACGATCCTCCACTACTTCGAGCGGGTGCAGAAGAAGTTCCCCTCGATGCGGAAGTTCTACTGCCGCGACAAGCGTGACTATGTCCTGGAGGAAGACAAGGACCAGGGGCGGTATCGGTGGGCGGCCGTGGAGTCGAAGCGGCTTTGCTCGGGGCAGGTGAATCCACCCTCGTTGGAGGCCGTGCTCGAGCAGCACCGTTTGGTGCTCGATCTGGCTCCCACCTTCCTGTCGGTCAGCCCGCTGGACTGCGAGGCGCTCGACGTGCTCTTCGGCTTCGATTTCGCCTACCGGGGCAACCACAACGCCCTGCTGGCCGAGGCTCTCGGTGTGGGGCCGGCCTTCGACCGCCTCGGTGACGCCCCCGGGGCCCGGGTCATCAATTACGAGCCTTCGCTGACGGTGGCGCTCGACGAGGACTGCCGGATCCAGGTGCGGATCAGCACCGAAACCCGCACCAACGCCTTCCAGGTGCGGACCGGCGAGTTCAACGAGGAGCAGTTGAGCGTGTATGTCACCGCGCGGCAGTACGGCAGCCTGGAGCCCGACACGACCTACGTGGACGCGATGGACCGGCTGGCCCAGCTCGCCCGCGACGTGGTCGACAACTGCGTGGTGGAGCAGATCCTGCGGCCCCTGGCCCGCACGATCGCGCTCAAGTAGCGGCTGCGAATGCATTTTATTTGGGCTTGAGCGGCGGTCAGAGCCCGGCGCTTCAGGGGGCATGCCTTCCCGCCCAAAAGAAGCCCCAGTTTTGGGCCGCGTCACCGCCCACAAGCAACCGTTTTGGGCCGCATGACCGCTCACACGAGGCCCCAGTTTTGGGGCGCGTGACCGCTCACAAGCAACCGTTTTGGAAAGCGTGACCGCTCACAAAAAGCCCCCGGCGGAAGCCGGGGGACACCGGGTTGCCTGCCTTCCCGTGTGCCATGCGATGCGGGTTCGCAGAGGGGGCGCGCGAGCAGTCGTGCGGCATGGACGGCGGGGAGGTTTTCACGCCCGGAGCCCCCGGGTTTCCACCCGGGGCTTTTTGGGCCGCATGACCGTCCACAAGAAGCCCCAGTTTTGGAAAGCGTGACCGCTCACACGAGGCCCCAGTTTTGGGCCGCGTGACCGCTCACAAGCAACCGTTTTGGGCCGCGTGACCGCTCACAAAAAGCCCCCGGTGGAAGCCGGGGGACACCGGGTTGCCTGCCTTCCCGTGTGCCATGCGATGCGGGTTCGCAGAGGGGGCGCGCGAGCAGTCGTGCGGCATGGACGGCGGGGAGGTTTTCACGCCCGGAGTCCTCGGGTTTCCACCCGGGGCTTTTTGGGCCGCATGACCGTCCACAAGAAGCCCCATTTTTGGGCCGCTTGACCGCCTACAAGAAGTCCCACAGCGAGAATCTGCAAGACCGCGCAGCGGCCCCTCTTGCCGCCCCCGAAGCCGGTGCTCCACCAAAGTCGCTTGGATAAGGTCTAGCGGCGGCCGCCTTCGCCGCGCGGCTTGCTGCGGGCGTCGAGGTTGCCGGCGATCACGATGCCGATCGCCTCGACCCAGCTGGGCACGTCGCGGACGCTGTCGAGACCGCTCTCGGCGAGGATCTCGTCGTCCTCCGGCCGGGAGTCCCGCCGCGGTGACTCGCGGCCGGCTTCCTCGATCCCGAGGAACTCCAGCCCCTCGTCGTCCTCGTCGTAGCCTCCCGCGACCGGCGCGAAGTCGGCGCGGCGGCCCCGCGAGAGCGTCGAGGAGGATGACCGCAGTTCCCCGTCCGGCCGTCGACCGCGGCGGCCCTGCGCGGAGCGGTTGGAGCCGGAGGTCCCGCCGGCCTCGCGACCGCTGCCCGATCGGCCTTCGCCCCGTCGGCGTCGGCGCCGCCGCCGACCGCGGCCGTCGCCGTCATCATCGCCCGTGCGGGCGGCTTCACCCTCGCCGCGCGGGGCGGCATCAGGCCGTGCGGCAGGCCGCACGCCGTAACCGGAGGGGAGGGGTTCGTCGTCGTGTTCGTCCCCAGCCCGGATCGGAGGCTCGCGGCGCTCACCGGACTCCTGGCCGCCGGGCTCGCGATCACCGCGGGCACGACCGCGACCACCGCGGCGACCGCGCCGGCGGCGGCGACGGGGCCGGTCTTCTTCGTCACGCGGCCCATCCCGGCTCGGGGTCTCCTGGCCAGCGGCTGCGTCGTCGGCCGGCGCGAACAGGTCGGCCTCGATCGGCTCCTCATCGGACCGTGTGGCGTGCCGTGGCTCGAACTCATCGTCGTACTGTCGTTGGGGCCGCGGTTCACCTTCCGCGCCCCCGCGTGGCCGGTCGTCGAACTCGCGGTCGCGGGGCTCCCGGGAGACGGAGCCACGGTCCTCGCCAGCCGCTGCCCGATCCCCGTCGCGCCGGCCCCGGCCGCGTCCTCCGCGTCGGCCACGCCGCCGTCGGCCACGCCGCTCGCCGCCTTCTTCGCCGCGATCGTCGCCGCGATCCGCGGCTCGAGACCCACCGCGATCATGATCGCGGTGCGCCGCGTCCTCGGCACGCGGAGTCCGCGGGGCGACCTCGTCGCGGGAGTGGGCTTCGTCGTGGTGGCGTTCGACCCGCGGGGCGCGGTCGCCCGTCTCGCGATCCTGACGGGGCGGGGGGGCGGTGGGCCGCGGGGCGGGCCTGGGCGGTTCGGCGGCGGGCCCGCCGATGCCCAGATCCGATGCGAGGGCGTCCCAGTCGCCACCGGCAGCGGGGGCGGGACGCGGCCGCGACTCCGACCGCGGCCGCGGGGCCGGCTTCGGGGGCTGTGCGGGACGAGGCGGCGACGGTTCGGAGGAGGGCGACGCGCCGAGCGACTCGGCGAGCGACGCCCAGGGGTCGTGGGGGATGTGTTCCGACATGATTGGCTTCCAGGACGGGGACGCATGGCGGCCGTCGGGCCGCCGGTCCAGATATATCCCGGAAGGATACAACAATTGCTCCGGATTCGTCAGGTCGAGGTGTTTCCTTCGGGGCCGAGGCTCACGGCGCGGCGGTCAGCGAGCGGATCAGGCTGCCATTGTCGGCCACTTCGAACAGCGGCCGGTAGGGGCTCGCCAGGCTCCGCCGCGAGCGGCCGGCCGGGTAGTAGACGATGTTCACGCCCAAGTTCCAGGCCGACGGTGAAAACTGCGACACCGTGCCGCCGGGCAGGATGTCGATCGTCTGCGTCTTGCCGGGGATCACGTAGGTGAAGGTTCCCTCGAGGGCGAGCGACCGACCCATCGGGGCCCGCACCAGCGTGCCAACGATGCCGTCGTTCTCGCTCGTGGCACCGCCCCACACCTTCCACTCGTTGGCGTCGCCAAACTGCAGCCGGTAGAAGCCGGTGTACAGGTCGAGGGTGCTGGCCAGGCCGTTGGACCTCGTGATCGGGCTGAAGAGGCCGTTCTGGTCGCCGAGGTTGGCCGCACCCCAGAAGCCGATTTCGTGGTAGCCCCAGACGTAGCTGATTTCGGCTCGAATCTGGGACACGTCGACGTTGTCGAACCAGTTGTCGCTCAGGTAGTCGTACACCGCACCCCCCTGCAGTCCGCGGCCCTCGAAGGCCCGGGTGAAGAAACCGGTGGTGATGAAGTTCTGCGTGCGGGCGTTCTTCTCGAACGTCGTCGATCCCACCTCCACGGTGGCCGGCTGGAAGTTGGTCTGCGTGCCCCGCCAGCCGACCTGCCAGCCGACGCCGAAGGCGTTCCAGAAGGGCATCGCCCAGTTCAGGTATTCGTTGGTGCCGAAGTTGCCGTTGATCCCCAGGTCGCTGGAGTTGGTGAACGACGTGATGCCGGCGCTGGCCGTGAAGTCGCGGTACCACCTCCAGCCGTAATAGGGCTTGCCGAACCGCCGCAGCCAGGCGCAGATGCGGCCATGCGGCAGGCACAGTTCGCATTCGTCCTCGTCCGCGTACGGGTCGTCGTAGAACGACTCGACGTGCAGCTGGGATGGATATTCGCCCATCAGCAGCCCATCGTCGCCGGGCATCGTCATCATGCCGGGGTCGTATTCGCCGGGCATCGCGCCAGACAGGTCGGGCAGTGCGTCGTCGGGCATGGTCTCGATGATCGTCGGCCCCGCGGCGTCGCCGGCCGGGGCCGGCGTGGGCAGGTTCTCGGTCGCCCCGGCGCCCGGCGGCGTGCGGCCGGGCACCCCGGCGTCGTCGAGTCCGCCCACGGAAGGCGCCTGGGTCATGACGGACGGGATGCCTTCGGCGTTCATCGCCAGCCGCTCGGGGCGGCCGCCGCCCGGCACGTACCGCGGTGCCAGACCGCCACCGAGCCGCGCGGCCTGGGGCCGACCAGGCATGCGTGCGGCCGTCCGCTCCATGGCTGCGACCTGCCGGCCCTCCGGCGCGAGCATCGGGCGGCCGACCTCGCCCTGGGGCGAACGCATGACGTTCAGACCGAGGATGCCGTCGGGGTTGTTCGGGTCGAAAGCCTGCCGCATCGCACCGGGAATGCGACTGGGGCTCGCGTAATCGCCGCGGGGCTGGCTGCGCGGGCGCAGCGGCGCGTAGGCCGCGGGGGGCTGCGGGCGACGGACGGCCGGCGCGGCGGCGGGCACTCCGTCGGGGAGCGTTACCGAGGCCGGCGGGCCCGCGGGAGGGGTAGCGGCCGGCGGCAGCGTGGCCGGCGGTTCGGTGATGGTCGCCGGCGGAGCCAGGTCGGCCGCGGCCGTGGTCTTGGTGGCCGAGCGATGCGGCGTCCACTTGAGTTGTGCCTGGCCGGCGGTCTGGCTGACCGGGTCGGCGGCGAACGTGGCCGACACCGCGAATGCGGCGGCAGCGAGGCCCGCGATGAAGTGCGGTGAACTCGTGTGGACGGTCATGGCATCACCTCCGAACCGAGGCTCTGTACGCCGGCGTGGCGCGGCAGAGACTCCGCGATCGGAAGGGTTATCGGCATCCGCACGTTTGGAACTTCCGCCAAAATCATCGCGATCCGCAGAGGCTGCCTGGCTTGCCAGCGTTTCCTGGGTGGATTACCCGAGGGCGGAAGCCAGGTCAGCGCGGAGGTCTGCGAAGGCTTCGAGGCCCACGGCCAGCCGGATGAGGCCGTCGGCGATGCCCACGGCCTTGCGGGCCGCGGGGTCGTAGGAGCCGTGCGACATGAGCGCGGGGATCTCGATCAGGCTTTCCACGGCGCCCAGGCTCACCGCCAACTGGAAGAGCCGGGTCGATTCCACGACGCGGCGGGCCTGTTCCACGCCGCCGTCGATCTCGAAGCTGACGATCGTGCCGAAGCCGCCGCGCATCTGCCGCACCGCCAGGGCGTGGCCGGGATGACCGGCGAGGCCGGGATAGAGGACACGGCGGACCTGCGGCTGCAGCGCCAGCCACTCGGCGAGTTGCAGCGCGGTGGCCGACTGGGCCTGCACCCGCAGCTCGAGCGTCTTCAGGCCCCGCGAGCAGAGAAAGGCCTCCAGCGGTCCCATCACGGCGCCGGTGGCGTTTTGCAGCCAGTGGAGCCGGGTGCCGAGCTCCGCGTCGCGGACGACGAGCGCCCCGCCGAGCAGGTCACTGTGGCCGCCGATCGACTTCGTCGCCGAGTGCATCACGATGTCGGCCCCGTGCTCGAGCGGCCGCGTGAGGGCGGGCGTGGCGAGCGTGGCGTCGCAGGCGAGCAAGGCTCCGGCGGCGTGGGCGATGTCCGCGCAGGCGGCGATGTCGGTGATCGAGAGCAGCGGGTTCCCCGGCGACTCGATCCACACGAGCTTGGTGCCGGGCACGACGGCCGCCGCGACGGCGGCGGTGTCGGACGTGTCCACGGCGGTGACCAGGATGCCCTGCGCGGCAAGCACGCGATTGAACAGCCGCCAGGTGCCGCCGTAGATGTCGGTGCCGGTGACGATCCGGTCGCCGGGGACGAGCAATTGCGCGACGCAGTGTGTGGCGGCCATGCCCGAGGCGAAGGCCAACGCTCGCACGCCACCGTCGAGGTCGGCGAGCGTCCGCTCGAAGGCGTGCCGCGTGGGGCTGCCGGTGCGGGCGTAGTCGTAGGCCGTCGACATCGAGGCGTCGGGCTGGACGAACGTGCTGGCGACGTGGATTGGCGGCACGACGGCGCCCGTAACGGCGTCGCGGTCCTGGCCGACGTGGATCGCGCGGGTGCGGAAATGCATGTGTGGCTCCTTGGCCTGATTGATGGAACACACCGTAGCATGACGGCACGATGTCCGCGGCATCATGCCGCAGTTCGCTTGGCGGGCCGCCGCCCGCTCACAGTCAACCCGGCCATCCGGGCCTGGCGGTCACACAAGAAGCCCCCGGCGGGAGCCGGGGGACACCGGGTGGCATGCCTTCCCGGGTGCCATGCGATGTGGGTTTGCAGCGGGGAGTCGCGAGCCGTCGTGCCCGTTCAGCCCAGTGCCTGGGCGAGGTCGGCGATCAGATCGGCCGAGTCCTCGATGCCGCAGGCGAGGCGGATCATGTTGTCGGGGATGCGGAACGCGGCCCGCTCGGCAGGCGAATAGTTCCAGTAGCTCATCACCAGCGGCTGCTCGATGAGCGACTCCACGCCCCCGAGGCTGGGCCCGATCCGCGGGATCCGCACGGCATCGACGACGTCGGCCGTGGCCCGCCAGTCGGCGTCCTTGACGAGGAACGTGACCAGGCCGCCGTAGCCGCGCATCGAGCGGGCCGCCACGGCGTGGTAGGGATGGCTTTCGAGTCCTGGGTAGAAGACCCGCTCGATCCGCGGGTGGTTCTCCAGGAAGCGGGCCACGGCGAGGCCGTTGGCGTTGTGCCGCTCCATCCGCAGGGCGAGCGTCTTCAGGCCGCGCTCCAGCAGGTAGGCGTTGTGGGGCGAGTTCACGCCCCCCATGATCCCGCGGAGCTTTCGTACAGGCTCGAGTTTCTCACGGCTGCCGATCACGGCGCCGGCGAGGAGGTCGTTGTGGCCGCCGAGATACTTCGTGGCCGAGTGGAGCACGAAATCGACGCCCGCGTCGAGGGGCCGGAGGTTGTAGGGGGTGCAGAGCGTGGCGTCGATGAGCGTGAGCACACCCTTGCGGCGGCCGATCTCCGCAAACCTCGCGATGTCCACCACGCTCAAGTGCGGGTTGGTCGGCGACTCGCTGACGACGAACTTCGTCCGCGGCGTGATCGCCGCCTCCATGGCGGCGTAGTCGCAGCTCTTCACCTCGCGGAAGCCGACGCCGAACCGCGTCAGGTGCTTACGGCAGAACTCACGGCTGCGGTGGTAGCACTCGTCGAAGAAGACGATCTCCTCGCCGGCGTTGAGATGGGCCATGAGCAGGCCCACGAGCGCCCCCATGCCGCTGGCGAAGAGCACCGCCATCTCGCCCCCCTCGAGGGCCGCGAGCTTCCGCTCCACGACCCGCTCGCCCGGATTGCCGTAGCGGCCGTACTCCTCACGCGGCTGGTCCTGCTCGATGAAGTCGATGATCGACTGCGTGTCGCGGAAGGTGTAGGTGCTCGACGCGAAGATCGGGTCGGTGATCGAGTGGCCCGGCTTGTCGCGGGCCTCGCCGGCGTGGACGGCGACGGTGGATGGACCGGGCTGCGCCGCGGGGGCGGCGGCAGGCAGGCCCGCAGCGGGATCGGAGGCGTCAGTGGTCGGCATGCCGAATCCCTGCGGGGCCGGAAAACATGAGCAACAAGCGTGCCGGCGAGTCTAGTCGTGCCGCCGCGGAGCGACAAGGAACGCAGCCCGTCGCGGGCGGTCGCAGCGCGGAGTGTTGGGCGCAAGCCGCGGACAATCGATACAATCCGTGACGACGCGGCGTGTGTCATACGCCGCACTCCTCCGGGCCGTTCATTGCGGCTCCCAGGCATGCGCAATCAGATCGCTCCCGGCCGTTCCCCCGCCCCGCTACCGTCGCGCTGGCCGCCCAGGCGGATCTGGATCACGCTCGCGTCGCTGGCGACCGCGGCGGTGCTCGTGCGGGCGGGGCTCCTCGAGCCGATCGTCGGCAGCATCGTCGATCAGGCGGTGCGGAACATCATCACGCTGATCCTGGCATTCTCGGGCCTGATGTCGCTGCTTGTTTGGTTCCTGCGGGAGAGCGGCCACGCGAAGCCGCTCAAGCAGATGGTTTTCGGCGGTCTGCTCGGGGCCGTCGTGGTGGCGGCCGGCACGCTGCGGATCGAGCGGGTGTCAGGCGACCTCGTGCCCGAGTTCAACTGGCGCTGGGCGCCGTCCCGTGACCAGCTGCTGCCAAAGGCGGAGCAGGGGGGCACGGCGGCCGCTGCGGCCTGGACGGCCGGCGAACGCGACTTTCCCCGCTTTCTCGGGCCGGCTGGTGATGCGGCCCTGGACGGGCCCGCCATCGCCGCCGACTGGGAGTCAAAGCCGCCCCGCGAAATCTGGCGGCGGCCGATCGGCGCCGGCTGGAGCGGCTTCGCCGTCTGCGACGGCCATGCCGTGACGCTCGAGCAGCGGGGCGACGAGGAGGTGATCGCCTGCTACGCGATGGCCGACGGCGCGGCCGAATGGGCGGTGCCGGTCCGCGGCCGCCACGAGACGGTGCTCGGCGGCGTGGGGCCACGGTCCACGCCCACGATCCGCGACGGCGTCGTGTATGCGACGGGCGCCACCGGCTGGCTGCACGCCATCGAGGGATCGACGGGCAAGGTGCTGTGGCGGAAGAACGTGCTCGACGACCTGGGCATCGATGTCGCCGCCCACGCGGCAGCCGTGGCCTGGGGCCGGTCGGGATCACCACTGGTGACCGAGTCGCTCGTGATCGTCCCCGGCGGCGGGCCTCTGGCAAAGGACGGCGGCGGTGCCGTGTCGCTCGTGGCCTACGACCGCACGACGGGCGCGGCTGTGTGGCGCGGGGGCGACGAGCAGATCAGTTACGTGTCGCCCGCGCTCGTGGCGATCGGCGGCCGCGACGTGGTGCTCATGGTGAACGAAGGGAGCGTGGCGGCCTACGACCCGCTCGATGGCCGTGAACTCTGGTCGTTTCCCTGGCCGGGCCATTCCAATTCCGACGCCTCCTGCTCGCAGCCGTATCTCCTCGCCGATGGAAGCATCTTCATTTCGAAGGGCTACGGCATCGGCGCGGCGGTGTTCGTGCCGGAGGCGGGGAGCGAGCCACTGCGGTTCAAGCAGGTCTGGTCGCAGCCGGGCTTGCTGAAGACGAAGTTCACGAACGTTGTGATCCACGACGGCCACGCCTACGGACTCTCCGACGGCATCCTGGAGTGCGTCCGGCTCGCCGACGGCAAGCGGGCCTGGAAGGGAGGCCGCTACGGGCAGGGGCAGGTGCTGCGGGTGGGCGAGGTGCTGCTCGTGCAGGCCGAGTCGGGGGAGGTGGTCGCGGTGGACTGCGGGCCGGCGAAGCACGTCGTCCGCGGCCGGCTGGCGGCGCTCTCCGGACAGACCTGGAACAATCCCGCGGTGGCGGGCGATCGGCTGCTGGTCCGCAACGCGGAGGAAGCCGCCTGCTACGAGCTGCCGCTGCGGGCCGCTCCCTGACAGGGGTCGATGAAGCGAAGGACAGCCCGGTCAATGGCACCTCTGCAACGATCTTCCGGCTGATGAGTGACTCGTGCGCCTCGTGAGGAGCCGGCCCGGGCGTCCGGAGTGGGTTTCTCGAAACGCCCCGCACCGCCTTGCGTGGCGTTTTTCTCGCGTCTGTGGAGACCGCGTCCCAGGTCGCCGTTCCCGGGGCTTCGGCGGCTTGCGTCCGGCGCCGGTCAGAGGCTGTGGATGTCGATCGCGGGCATATCGTCGGGGGGGCAGGTCAGGGGGCCGGGCACAGTATCGCAGCAGGTGCTCGAGACTCTGAAAATAGCTCGGCACGTCGCGGTCGATGAGCGTGATCCGGACGCTGGCGCCGATTGAAAACCTGCTGTTCTCCCAGGCGAGCACGTCGGCGGCGGCCGCGGCGTCGAGCAGGCGAGCGAGCCGGAACCAGCGGATCACGCGGCGACGGACCCGCTCGGTGAGCGCGGCCAGATCGGCTTGCGTGATCGGTCGGACCTGGGCCATGTGGCGGCCGTTGCAGGGCGGGCAGACGCCGCGGCCCGTTCATGGCACGGGGACGTCGAATCCGACGCATAGAGCAGGACGTTGACGTCGATCGCGAAGCTCACCGGAGCCGTGGCTCCATGGCATCGAACACCGCATCCCGGTCGGCCAGATCCACCCGCGCCTGCATGGGCTTGGCGATCCAGTGGATCGGCTTGGCGACGGGTTCAAGGCCTTGCCTGCGTCCCGCCAGCGCCGCCGCCAGAAGGTCGGACACGAGTCGGCCGAGTGACTTCCCTTCGCGTTGGCCGAGGGCTTTGAGTTCGGCGCGGACCGAACCATCGATGTCGATCGTTGTCCGCATGATGCGTGATGGAGTCAAAAATGACATCTGATGTCAATTGATGGCGTCGCGGTATCGATGGGGGCGGACTACGCTGTCGGGCCGCGACTGCAGCCGCACCCGGATCAACCAGCCGCGAGCGCCCGGGCATGCTTGCGGTATAGCCCGCGGAACTGGTGGTAGGTGAGGCCCAGTCGCGCGGCGGCCCGCCGCTGGTGGTGGCGGCTCTCGGCAAGCGCGTGGCGGAGCATGTCGATCTCCAGGCGGGCGACGGCGTCGTGAAGCGTGCCCGAGGCGGGCGGGCTCGCAGCCGCGTCGGGCGTGGCGCTGGGGGCCGCGTTCGGTGCGGCGCCGGGCGGTGGCTGCCTGGCGGTCGTCGCCGCGTCACTTCCCGGGCGAGCGAACGGGTCGAACACGATCTCCTCGACGCGGCCGCCGTCGGCCCGGTAGACGGCCCGCTCCACGACGTTCTTGAGTTCGCGGATGTTGCCCGGCCAGGCGTGGTCGAGGAGGGCGCGTGCGGCGGCCTGTGAAAATGCGGGCGGGGCTTCCAGGCCGAGTTCCGTCGCCATCCTCGCGGCAAAGTGGTGGGCGAGCAGGGGAATGTCCTCGCGCCGCGCGCGGAGCGGCGGCACGTGCAGCACCTCGAAGGAGAGCCGGTCGAGCAGGTCCTCCTTGAAGCGGCCGGCGCGGGCGAGCCCCGGCAGGTCGGCGTTTGTCGCGCCGATGATCCGCACGTCCACGCTCGTGGGCCGGGAAGTGCCGACCCGCTCGAAGCTGCCATACTCGACGGCGCGGAGGATCTTCTCCTGGGCCTCGATGGGGATGAGACCGATCTCGTCGAGTAGGAGCGTGCCGCCGTCGGCCGCCTCGAACCGGCCGGCCCGCTCCGCGAGGGCGCCGGTAAACGCGCCCCGCTCGTGGCCGAAGAGCTCGGCCTCGATCAGGGCCGGCGCCAGCGCGGCGCAGTTGAGGGCGACGAGCGGCGCCTCCCAGCGGTCCGAGAGGTAGTGCAGCTTCGCGGCGGCGAGCTCCTTGCCGCTGCCCCGCTCGCCGATGAGGAGCACCGGCCGGTCCACGCGGGCCACTCGGGACAGCTGCTCCGTGAACGCGAGAAAGGCTTCGGATTGGCCGAGGGCGTCCGGCATGGTTGAGACCGAGACTACGAGGCGAGAAAAACCAAAAAATATCCATGCCTGCCAAGGAAAGGCAAACGCCGCCAGCTTGCATGCAATCGGCCTTAGATTTGTTGGTCGCAAGTCTATGCAAATTAACACTTTGCGCGTTTTTTGAGAATGTGGCACGGGATTCGTTCTCTGATGCGAACGTCCCACGAGCCGTTTCGCCCGTCGGACGGACGGGCATCGGGCCCGCCATCCATCGCAGCCACAAGGAGCACGCCATGGGCGTCTTCACCCGCCTGAAGGACATCGTCAACTCGAACCTCAACGCCATGCTCGACGCGGCCGAGGACCCTGAGAAGCTCATCCGCCTGATGGTCCAGGAGATGGAGGACACGCTCGTCGAGGTGAAGGCCAACTGTGCCGGAGCGATCGCAACGCGCAAGAAGGCGGAACGGTCAGCGGCCGCCGCGGCGGCCGCCGTCGGCGAGTGGGCGGACCGGGCTCGGCTGGCGATCGACAGGGACCGCGACGATCTCGCCCGCGAGGCCCTACGGGAGAAGAAGCGGTTCGAGGAGCAGGCCGAGGCCTTCCGGCAGGAGGCGGCCGGCTGTGCGGAGATCGTGGATCAATACAAGGCCGACATCGCCGCGGTCGAGGAGCGGCTCCAGGCCGCCCGGGAGAAGCACCGCCTGCTCGTGCAGCGGCACATCCGGGCTCGCAACCACAAGCAGGCCCAGACCACGCTCCGCCGGGCGAAGAGCGCCGATGCGGTGGCGCGGTTCGACCAGCTGGAGCACCGCATCGAGCGGATGGAGGCGGAGGCGAGCCTCGTGAACCATGCGGTAAAGGCGTCGCTCGTCGAGCAGCTCGAGGCCCTGCGGGGCGGCGACCAGATCGAGCAGGAGTTGGAGGCGCTGAAGCGGGAGCGGCGCCGCGACTGACCGCGGCCCGCGGCATCTTGGCTATGCACGTCAGCCCCTTGGAGACCGAACCATGTACGACGAAACCTGGCTCGACGACGATCGCCCGCGGCGCCGGCCCGGCCTGCTGTTTGGCGTCTGCCGCTGGCTGGCCGACCGGCTCGGCCTGGCGGCCTTCTGGGTCCGGCTGGCGGTGCTCGTGGCGGCATGGCTCTCCGGCTGGTGGCCCGCGGCCGCGATCTATCTCGTAGCGGCGATCCTCCTCGGCCAGGCCCGGCCCGGCCGGCTCCCGAGTGGGGCCGACTGGCGGCTGCCGCGAGGCTTCACGTCGCGGGAAGTGGCCGACCTGCGGAGCCGCTGCACGCGGCTCGAACGGCGGTGCCGCGAGGTGGAATCCCGTCTGCGATGGAACAGGGGTTGGGATGCCTGATGAACCGCTGACGGCTGTCCGCCGAACCCCAGAAAATGAAAAACCACCGCAAAAAACCGTTGAAAAGGCTGCCGACGATGAAGTTCCAACACATCCTGGCCGGTGCCGCCATCATGGTGGCCGCATGGACCGCCCCCCGGTGCGCCACGCCCGCGGAACGCGATGGAACAAGGCTTGCGCCGAACGTTCGCCCCTCACCCGCTAAAGCGGCTGCCGAAGCCGAGCCGCCGGAAGCGACCATCATCACCACGCTCGGCGAGCACGAATTGTTTGCGGACGACCGTGGCGTGGTCTCCGTTCGTGTCTACGAGGCGCCGGCCGGGCTCCTGTACACGGTGTCGTTTCGCGACGAGCAAGGAATGACGAGTGACGGCAAAACAATCCATGTCCACCGCAGCGGCTTGGCCGTGTATCTGACGCCCGAGGGAACGGGAGTCACGGTCGCATGCCACTGAGGAGGGCGAACGAAGCGACGCAGCGGACACGCGAAAAAATCAGGACGTGTGGATACTTCAACGGTCGCGAGCCGCTAAGTGCCATGGTTCAGTGGATGACGGGCACTCCGACGACACGGAAGCCCAGGCGGCACGCCGAGAGGGGGGGGCGGGTGGACATACAGAGCCGAACTGTTTGGCGGACGATGCTGCCATGGGTGGTGATTTTCGAGACACGTGCCTGCGACTCTCGGCACGATCGTCAGTGCGGCCCCCAGCTCTCGGCGGTGCTTGCGGCAGGAGCCGTGTGTTCCCCGGCGGGGCTGATTGACGGCGGATCGCGCGGCATGACATGGAGCGAAGCATGAACGTGGCGGTGCACGCCGGCGGCCTGATCGTGACGCTGGTCGTGCTGGCGATCGTGTTCGGGATCCCGCTGTTCCTCCTCTGGATCGCCACCCGCGGCCTGCATGCCTCCGGGCCCCGGTTCCTCGGCGTCTGCTGGCGGCTGGCCCGCAAGCGGCACGTGGACGTGGGGCAGGTCCGTCTGCTGGCGGCGATCGCCATCATCCTCTCGGGCATCGTGCCCGGGCTGCTCGTGTATCTGCTGCTGGCGATCTTCATGGAGCAGTGGGCGGGGCCCGACGACGGCCAGCCGCCGCCGTTGCCGCCGTTCGGACAGGGCGTGGTTCCGCAGCCGCCCGCGGGGCCGGAGCGAATCGGCCGGTATCGTGTCACCGGCGTGCTCGGCCGGGGCGGGATGGGAACGGTCTACCGCGGCCGCGACGAAACCCTCGGCCGCGACGTGGCGATCAAGGTGATCCACGATCGCTTCGGCGGCGCCGAGCACGTGCTCCGCCGCTTCGCTGCCGAGGCCCGGGCCGTGGCCCAGCTCTCCTCGCCCCACATCGTGCAGGTCTACGAGTTCGACCCGCTCGCCGCGCCGCCGTTTCTCGTGATGGAACTCGTCGCGGGGCCGAGCCTGCAGGAGATCGTGCGTCGTCGCGGCCGGGCGGCCGTGGGCACGGTGGCCGACTGCGGCCGGCAGGCACTCCGCGGCCTCGCGGCGGCCCATGCGGCGGGCATCATCCACCGCGACGTGAAGCCGGGCAATATCCTGCGGTCGGGCGACGGCACCTACAAGCTCACCGACTTCGGCCTCGCCCGCAGCCTGGAGCAGGGGCAGTCGCTCACGGCCAGCGGCTCGGTGATCGGCACGCTCCACTACATGGCCCCGGAGGTGGCGGCCGGGGAGGAGGCGACCGCGGCGAGCGACCTCTACAGCCTCGGCGTCACGCTCTACGAGCTGCTCGCCGGCACGACGCCGTTTCCCGACGACAGCCCGCTCAAACTTCTGCGGCGGATCGCGACCGAACCGCCGGTGCCGATCGACGCCCACCGCGGCGACGTGCCGCCGGCCTTCACGGCCTGGCTCGGGAAGCTGCTGGCCCGCGATCCCGCGGACCGGTTTTCGTCGGCCGCCGCGGCGCTGGCGGCCTTGGCCGACGTCGCTTCAGGGCCGCCGGAGGCCGACGACGTCGCGTTCGAGACGGTCGCGATGGCGGCGGCCGAGCCGCGGCGGATGGTGCCCGCGGCCGACGTGCAGTCGATCATCCGCCGGGCCACGCAGCTCGAGGCCGAGGGCCGCGACATGCTCGGCCACGACACGGTGCTCGACATCGCCCGTGAGCTGAACGTCGATTCGACGTTCGTCCGCGAGGCCCTGCGGCGGCACCGCGACTCCCTGGAGATACCCCCGCTGCCCGCCCTGCCGGGCCGGCAGGGCGGGGTGGGGCGGGGCTGCGCGATGGTGCTCATCCTCGCCGGTGTCGCGGTCGGGCTCGTGGTGACATGCTTGTTGTTCTCGCGTGGAAGACCCGGGAATGGGAGAATCATGATTCGGCACGGAGGCGACGTGATCGAGGTCGGGCCGTGACCGTGCTGACCGGTCACGTGCGGCAGGGCCGTTGACGGGCGGGCGGATCGTGGGCGTGCCGGGGAACCTGGCGGCGTGGGGCGGGTGTCGTTCGTGTTTGGCGTGATGGCCGGATACCATGTCCGGCGAGGACGACGCCGACATGACGATCGCAGGGCACAAGTGGACGGTGCTGGTGACCGGGTCGAGCCGCGGCATTGGCCGGGCCGTGGCCCTGGAGCTGGCGCGGGCGGGCTGGAACGTCGCTCTGCATGGCCGGTCGATGACGGGGGCGGCGGAGGTGGCGGGGCTCCTCGCGGTCGAAGGAAAACATGCGGGGACGTTCCTGGCGGATCTTGCGGTTCGCGACGGCGCGGAGCGGCTGGCGGCGGAGGTGATGCAAACGCTGCCGCGGCTCGACGCCGTGGCTCTCGTGGCCGGGGCCGACGTGCTCACGGGCGAGCCGGCGAAGTGGCCTTACGAGCGGAAGCTCGACGAGCTCCTCCAGGTAGACGTGCGGAGCACGATGCTGCTCACGCGGGCCCTGGGCCGGTGGATGGCCGACCGTGACGGTGGGGCAATCGTGACGATCGGCTGGGACCAGGCGGCGACGGGCATGGAGGGGGACAGCGGCGAACTGTTCGCGGCGGCGAAGGGGGCAGTAATGGCGTTTTCGCGGAGCGCGGCGAAGTCACTGGCCCCGAATGTGCGGGTGAACTGCGTGGCGCCGGGCTGGATCCGCACCGCCTGGGGCGCGGGGGCGAGCGAGGCATGGCAGCGGCGGGCGGTTCGCGAGAGCATGCTCGGCAGGTGGGGCGAGCCGGAGGACATCGCGGCCGCGGTAACCTGGCTACTCTCGCCGCAGGCGGCGTTCGTGACGGGCCAGGTGATCAACGTCAACGGCGGTTGGCGGCCGGCGTGAGTGCGGGGTGGAGCACCGAGTGGCTCTCCAGCGATTCTGTTGAAGGAGTCCAGCGACGAACCGTGTTCTAACGACCCATTGACCAGATCATCGGTTCCTTCGCCGTTCCAAGAAGCCCCGGGCGGGAGCCCGGGGACACCGGGTGTGAAAACCATCCCGCCGTCCATGCCGGATGACGGCACGTGATACCCGGTGCGAACCCACAGCGCATGGCACGCGGGAAGCGATGCGACCCGGAGTCCCCCGGCTTCCGCCGGGGGCTTTTTGTGGGCACGGCGCGCGTGGTCCAAGAAGCCCCGGGCGGAAACCCGGGGACACCGGGCACGAAAACCACCTCGGTATCCATGCCGGATGACGGCACGTGATACCCGGTGCGAACCCACAGCGCATGGCACGCGGGAAGCGATGCGACCCGGAGTCCCCCGGCTCCCGC
>Ga0315908_10000826_pt1 | contig 23999 bp, 16 predicted proteins | sample LakEriMetagenome_12_FD_203520 | JGI IMG/M metagenome (GOLD analysis project Ga0315908, IMG submission 203520) | Freshwater fungal communities from buoy surface, Lake Erie, Ohio, United States - Buoy 4 MA124 | ecosystem: Environmental > Aquatic > Freshwater > Lake > Lake biofilm | place: USA...
ATATTATTATTAAAATATAAAAATAAATATTAATAATATTATTAAAATATAAAAATAAATATTATAAATATTAATAATAAACTATAATATAAATATAAATATAAATATTAATATAAATATAAATAGTAATAAAATATAAAAAAGATGAGTATTTAATAACTAGTTTATTTCGACTAAGAAAACAAACTGTAAATAGACGAAGGAGCAAAGAGATGGCTTTTAGAATAAGATAGTGTTTAAAAAATAAAGATAATATCAGTAGCAGGTAAATATAGAACAGGGAAATCAACATTACTAAACCGAGTGATTCTAAACAAAGAAAAGATATTTAATGTAGGCTCAACAATAAACAGCTGCACAAAGGGTCTGATTCTATATTGTATGTTATTTAACTAAGACACCTTGATTATCGATAGTGAAGGATTTAACAGCATTGACTAAGAAGACAATGATGTGAAACTGTTCATATTAATTATGATGTTGTCAAGTTTCTTTATCTATAATAGTGTAGGACCAATCGATGAAAATGCTCTCAATTAATTTGGCATCATCGTTTCTCTCGCCCAATACATCAGTCAAATGTCAGATTAGGATTAAGACTAAATTCTTGAAACTTTCCCTGGATTCATCTGGGTCCTTAGAGATTTCTCATTATAATTAGTAGATAAGGATGGATGTTCTATAACTTCTAAATAATATTTAGAAAATGCATTAAAAGAATAGAAGGGAATGAGTCAATAAGTCGAAGCAAAAAATAGAATCAGGAGGACTATCAATACTATTTTCACTTAAAAAGATTGTTTTATCATGTAGAGGCCAGTCGAGAGTGAAACAATGTTATAAAACTTAGATTCTCTTGATTTCTAGCAATTTAGACCTGGATTTCAAGAACAAGTCATTTAATTAAGGGCTAAGATATTTAAGCAATGTGATTATAAGTATTTATGTGGAAAGCAAATTAATTGTGCTTAGTTTGTTAGTTTGATAGAATAAATCATTCATAGTTTAAATCAGAAGGAAACCATCAGTTTAAATGGTATTACTTAGATGATTAATAGAGACAATTGTTGGAAAATTATGCAATAATAAGTAGATAATTATCTACTATAAATTAATAAGTATCCTCAAATCAACTCATAAATATCTTTATAGAAATATCATGAAACTGTTCTTTAATAGATTTAACTCACTTATAACCAGTTGACTGATAATTATGTTGATTAAGATATTCAAATTTGAATGGACTAATTAATACAATAGCATTTTTAAACATTTAGTTCTAATTATTATTATCAATAGGAAAAAACTGTTAAAGATAATATCTAAACATAATATTAATAGTTATACTCTAAATTTGATTAATTTGATCTATAAACTTATAATTCTTTTTAACAAGAAATCAATTCTCTTAATTAAATTATTTTTGATCAGTATGATCCAAAATACAATTCTTTGATCATTTAATTGTAAAATAATTGCATTTTTGATTATTTTAATGCTTTTGTTTATAATTATTAATAACAATCCAATCTCATTTAACTATTATAAAATTGAATTGATTAATAATCTAATATTCAGCAAGATGTTTCTTAATTGTAATTAACTAAAGATTTTTTTATTGAATAAATAAAAGAATATGAAAATCAAAAGTAATTTATTTTAATTTTTAAAATATATATAGAATTTAATTGAATGAAAAATAATTTTAGCTCGAACAAGAAAACTCATAATTAAAGCACGAGTTGTAATAAAAAGAATTATAAATAGATGAATTAAAAATAAATTTCTAATCAATTTAAAAAGAATAAGAAGAAGATGAAGTACTATTTTTAATTTATAATAAAGAGTTAATATAATAGTGAATATTTTAGTGAAATATAAAATTAATTATTATTTGTACAATAAAAAAGTGATATCCATGAAAAATTATATGAATAATAAATATAGTATTTAAAAGAAAACGAATAAAAATTAAACGATTAAATTTCATACTTAAATTAATAATTAAAGAATTAACAAAAAGAATTTGATTTTATTTTGTAAAAAAATTTAACGATTCAAGATTAAAAAATAATTGATTAAAATAAAGAAATTGAAAAATTTAATAAGATTATTGAAAAATAGAATAAAGAAATTTATTATCTAAATTAAAAAATTAATCATATCGAAATTTAATATTTGGAGGACCAAGAATTTAAACAAAAGGTTACTTTAATCATTTAGCAAAATAATAACTTAAAATAAATTATAATTTAGAATAAAAAACTAACATAATAAGTAAATGAATTATAAGATCAAAAATAGTAAATATAAAATCAGCTAAAATAATAAAATAAAAAGTTAAAATATATTTAAAAAAATGTTATATTTTATTAGTGTAATTATTGTAAAAAATTATAGAAATTAGAATTTTTAATACAGCATTAATAGAAATGTCAAAATATTAATCAATACAGAGTTTATATACCTTGCATTCATCAATTTAAACAAGATTATATGTTATCAATCTTAGTCAATAACTAATGGGAAATAAAAAAAACAGTTTAATAAATTAAATAAATGTATATTGAAATAATATAATTTGATACAAAATAAAGACTTAATTTTGGTTTATTAGAATTTAAATTAAATATAAAAGATTTTTAATTTAAACCTTAAAATATTAATAAAATATTTAATAATATTTAATAATTCTTTATAAATTTAAGTATAAATAAAAACATCTTTAAATCTTAAGAATTTCAGAAATTCATGTGTTTTGATTTATTTTAAAAAATAAAAATACCATAATTTAATAAAAATAATTTCAATAATTTATTACTTAAATAAAAAATATAAAGAAGTTTATCTTAAGAAATTATCTCATAAAATTTATATATTAACTAATAAATAAATTAAGAATCTGAAAAAAAATTTAAAAAACAAAAAATATTTTAAAATATTGGAAATTTAGTTTTTTATGATTAAGATGAACATTTAAAGTTTTTATAATCAATTACAATAATTGATTAGTAGATAATTTATTCAGATTAAAAAAATAATGAAGGATAATTCATTAAATAATAAGAATAAAATATCTTAATTAAAGAATATAATTAATAAATTAAAAAAGATTAATAATTAGTTAAAAATGATAATGAAAATCTGGATATTAAGCAAAATAAAAGCATCACTAATTTATATGATTAATAAAAAAATAAAGAAAAATAATAAGAAAATATAAATTAATAATTGAGTATTATTTAGGAAAATAATGAATAAAAATTATAGATTGATTAAAAAGATTAATTGATGAAATAGTTTTTTAAATAAGAAGAAAATTTATCAGTCTCTATAATGATAGAAGATGATTAACACAAATAAAATTTTTAGTCAAACAGCCATGTCCAATTGTAATAATAATAAATAAAAATTGTTTAATAAGATAATATATGTTTTTCAATATTACTAGGGAAAGAACAATCCGATAATTAAAATGAAACTTTTAATTAGTTATAAGAACAAAATAATAAATAATTTTAATTAGAATAGATAAATAATAAAGATTAATAAGATATTTCTGTTTCAATAGTTTTAGATGAAGAAAAGGTCAATTAGCTAGATTAGTTAACAAATAAAAAAAGTGAAAACAAATCAAATAAAAAAAGAAAAAGTTAAGAACTAGATTAAGATTAAACTAACGATGAAAATAAAATTAATATATAATGAAATTTTAATTATAAAATCTATTAATAACGAAATTTGAATATACATTATCTATTAGATTAATTTATATATATATCAAATAATTAATCTTAAAAATGATCGAAAAAAATAAAAATAAAACAGACATAGATTATACTATAAATTTTTTATAAAACAGTTACTTTAATATAAAATTAAAAAACTCTGAACTAAATTCCAATGTTGATTTTGAAATCAAACATTAAGATTTTGGAGAAATATAATAAATAAATATCATAGACACCAAAGATAAATCAAAATATTTTTCTAATAAAAAGAAAAGTATTTTGTCTATTAATAGTTTATCTGAAAATTAAAGTTTGAATTAAATCCAAAGTAGTTCTAACTCATCAAGATCTGTTAAAAAAAGCAGTAAATTTGACTTTTTCAGCAACATTTTTTCTTTATCTAGAATAAATTCAGAAAATGAAATTCCTTCGATAAAAGAAGATAAAATAGAAGAAAAAAAAAGTATTAATTATAATAATAATGGTTGGAGAAAATTAAGAAATGTGTTTAAATCAATTTTGTTATTTAAAAAGTTTGAAGTTTAATCAATAAAGTGTGAAGATCTTGAAAAAGAAATGTCAAGTTTCAATAATGGACAAAAATAGAATTTGGATAAGATTTGAGGAGAGAAGAATCTTCTTAACAATGATGCTTTTGATGACTTCCATAGAACTGAATTAATGATTGAAAAATGCACTATTGGAGGCAATCATAGTTTACTAATAATTAAAGAATTACTTTCTAAAGATCCACGGCGATATTTACTTGACACTGAAAATGTCACTCATATAATCAACAAAAAAGATTCGCATGGAGTTTTTCCTTTGTATTGTGCATCCAAAAATGGAAATTTTGATATTGTTAAGTTTTTGCTTGATTAACTCTGCTTAATTCATTTAAAATATCAAGTATTTTTATTTTATTATTATATGTAGATTAATGAAGATATTGAGGAAGAGAGTATTGATGTTGCTTTAAGATGGAATCATCATGATATTGTTAATCTATTTCTTGATCGATCATAATACCAAGAATCCCATTTATTGATAATTTTATCACTTACAAATAATACTAAAACTAAATAAAAAATTAATTAAATACTAAAAATCAAATAAAAATAAATCTTTTAAGCTTGTGGATGTTTCAAATGAACAGCCTTATACTTGATTACTATTAAACAATAATAAAAATAAATATTTATAAATACATAAATAAAATTGAATATTTATTTTATAATTGATATAATAAAATAATAAAAATAACAAAATAATAAAGATAAGATAAATTGATAATTATAAGTAAGTTAGAATTGATTATTGTAATATATTTAATGATAATATAAAATAGATCATTTCTTGGCGGCCTTAGCTTCCTTGAAGTCACATCCCTTGATGACTCCGACAGCGACGGTTTACTTCATATCTCTGACGGCGAATCTTCCTAGAGGAGGGAATTCGGAGAAGACTTCACATGACATAGGTTTAGTGGGTTCCATAGTGACGATACCAGCATCTCCACTCTTAAGGAACTTGGGGAATTCTTCAAGAACAGTTCCGTTTCTTCTATCAATCTTGCTCTAGATCTCCTTGAACTTGCAGGCAATGTGGGCAGTGTGGCAATCCACGACTGGAGAATAACCATTCTGGATTTATCCAGGATGATTCATAATGATAACTTAAGCCTTGAAGGTTTCGACTTATCTAGAAGGAGTATTCTTGGCATCAGAAGCAACATTTCCTCTCTTGATATCCTTAACAGAAACGTTCTTCACGTTGAATCCTACATTATCTCCTGGAATAGCTTCAGGCAACTATTCGTGATGCATTTCAACAGACTTGCAATCAGTTTAAACTCCGACAGGGGCGAAGAAGATGGTCATTCCTGGCTTAAGGATACCGGTTTCAACTCTTCCGACAGGTACAGTTCCGATACCTCCAATTTTGTACACATCTTATAAAGGAAGTCTCAAAGGCTTTTCTGTTGGTCTCTTAGGAGGAATGATCAAGTCCAAAGCTTCAATCAAGGTAGGTCCCTTGTACCATGGGAGGTTGCTGGATTTCTCGATCATGTTATCTCCGTGCCATCCTGAGATAGGGATGAAGTTAATCTTGGATGGGTCATATCCAATCTTCTTCAAGAAGTTGCTAGTTTCCTTGATGATTTCATTGATTCTTTCTTCAGCATAATTAACTGACTTATCATCAATCTTATTGATGCAGACAATCATTTACTTGACTCCCAAAGTGAAAGCCAACAAAGCATGTTCTCTGGTCTATCCATCCTTTGAAATACCAGCTTCGAATTCTCCTGGAGGAGAGGCAATCATAAGAATAGCACAATCAGCTTAAGAAGTACCAGTAATCATATTCTTGATGAAATCTCTGTGTCCTGGGGCATCAATGATGGTGAAATGGAATTTGTTAGTTTCGAATTTCCACAATGCGATATCGATAGTGATACCTCTTTCTCTTTCAGCCTTCAACTTATCCAACACCCAGGCATACTTGAAAGAACCTTTTCCCATAGCTTCAGCATCTTTCTCGAACTTTTCGATGGTTCTCTTGTCAATACCACCACATTTGTAGATCAAGTGTCCAGTGGAGGTTGATTTTCCGGCGTCGACATGACCAATAACCACGATGTTGCAATGGAGTTTATCTTTAGGCATTCTAATATATTTTATATTTATTTTTAATTCACAAAAGGATATTTATACCCTCTAAAGAAATTCAGTATATTTTCTTATAAGAAATTATTTTATCCCCACCCCAAAATATATTTATATATATTTATTATATATATTTATATATCTATTTTCTATATTTTATTCATCCCCAGGGGTAAATTTAAAATTATAATAAAAAATTTCTAGTATCTTTCTTAGATCTGAATAAATTTAGAAATTCTATTATTGCTGAAAGAAAAAATATATAGAAATATAGAATAAATTAAATATTTATAACTTAATTATTAATAAAATGTAAAGTACTTGGATTGGTGGTCCTACTCATGAAATAAAGTAACAACATATTCCAGGATATTAAGGACACGTGGCATACCTCAAATCAGATGCGATGTTTGGTAAGCCTTTCGCTTAAATTACTAATTCATGTCTGAATAAATAGGAAGGATTGAAAGAGTAATTTAAAGGCACAATGAAATGTGAGCCAGAAAGTTTTAGGAAATAATAAAATACCAGTTATTATACTTAAGAATATGTTAAACCATAATAGATTCAGAGTGAATTTATAGATAAAAGTGAATATCAGGAGAAAGAATTAGAGAATTTATTAAAAACAAAAAAGCAATTGTAAGAATAACTGAAGTAGGAAATAGAAAAAAAGAATAAAAAAATAACTATTGATAATATTCCTCCAATCGATTGAATTCCTGTGATTGGTTATTAAGGATACAGATCAGTGAATAAAAAACCAATAAGAGAAATAAAATAGGAAAGTGTTGAGGAATAGAAGGAATTGTTTATGGCTTTATAGGAAGGATTTTAAAAGGAGTTATTAAGGAAAGACGAAACATTAAGGAAAAAAATAGAAGATAAAGTAGTACCTATTGTAGGATTCACTGGACATATTCACTCCTTAGTTAGTGAAAACCAGTATGCTCACAGTTATAGAGATCTAGTTGCAGGATGTTTTTAAAATGAGAAACAAAAGGAAATCATCAATTATAATAGAACATAATCTACACAAATCATCTCTAAACCTAATATTATTTTTGTCTTAGGAGGACCAGGCTGTGGAAAGGGAACTTAATGTTAATATTTAGTCAAAACTCATCATTTTATTCATTTATCAGCAGGAGACTTACTTAGAGAAGAAGTAAATTGTTAATATTATTTTATTTACATTATTATCATTTTCATCAATATTATTATCATCTTTATCATTATTATCAATATTATCATTATTATAATCAATAACATTATTTTGTTTTTTATTATTTTCCTCATTACCATTAAATGATTTATTTAATTAAAGATGAACAGACCAGGATCAAAACATGGAGAAACAATAAAAAATATGATAAAAGAGGGGAAAATAGTGCCTGGTGAATTAACAGTAGAATTATTAGAAAATGCAATGAGAAAGCACGGATGGAACTAAAAGACTTTTTTGGTAGACGGGTTCCCTAGAAATATGGACAATTTAAATAAGTTTGAAAAGATGTTAGATTATCTTGTAAATGTGAGGTTTGTCTTATTTTTTGATTGTAGTTTATAAGAAATGCAAAAAAGAGTTCTAAAAAGAGCAGAAACTAGTGGAAGATCTGATGACAATTTGGAAAGTCTTCAAAAGAGATTTGAAGTTTTCTAAAAAGAAACTTTACCCATTGTTTAGTACTATTCATAAAAAAATAAAGTTTAAACTGTCAATGCTAACAATAATATATAATCAATTCAATAAAATCTCAATTAATTGTTCAATCAGATTCAGTTTTGACTAAGTTATTCTATTATTTAATATTTATATATATTTTCAATTTTTCAAATATATTTTTAAATATTATTAATATTCTTTTTAATACAGTTTAAATATTAAAAAACTATTATAATTTCAAAAATCTTAATCATACTAATGATTATTCATTAGATAATTTTCATAATTTAAATCAATAGAGACCTAATTTTTAATTTTTTTTTATTTGCTATCATAAGAAACAAGACTATTACTGTTTTCATTTTTTAAGAATGATTGCTGATATAGATTTTAAATGAAACTATTATTATAATTTTAATTTTGTTTATGATTATCTTATATGATATTGGAACAATTAACACAATTGCAATACTTTCCACATTTTTTGCCGTTGAAATAGCACTCACAATATTTTTTTTTGCAAGATGACTTTTTGCAATTACAATGAAGAGGTTTAAATATTTATTTTTATTGATTTTCCAACTATAATAATGAAAAATAGAAATACCTTTCGTTTGATTTCTGGATATTTATTTTTTAAATAGAGAATAGCTTCCGCCCTTAGTTTATCATTTTCTGGCTGATTTTTGCAATTTTCACAGGTGCAATCCTTTCCACAATATCCATCATTATTGAAACATTCGCAGTACATTCTCAAACATTAAGACTTCTTGCATTTGCAACTATACTTCTTGCTTTATTCAGTTAATGCATTTTGACTACTTGAATTTGTTTCTATCTCTGCTTTCTCTATTTCTTTCAATTCTTCCTTTTATATTGTTACATTCTCTTTAATATTTTCATCTTATACTTCTTTTTAATATAAACAGTTATTATTATCGTTGTTATTTTCTAACTGTTTTTCTTAAATGAATATTAGATTTTATAAGATCGGTTGTTGATTTTTATAAAGAACATCAAATAAATTCTATTTCGTATCTATTAGTTCTTAAATTTCTTCAACTTGCTCTAGATTTAATAATTTTTCAGTCAATCTCCTACTCATACTAAATATATTTTATTCTGAATTATTATAATATATTTTACATATTATCAAACAAGTTATTATTTTCTTAATTTGATGTAAAGAGAAGATTATTTTACATATTTTTAATAGATATAAAATATCTTTATAAATCAGTAAATTGTTTTACTTTAATATAATCTGAATAAATAAATAGCAATATTAATAAAAATTAAGATAATAATATTGATATTTATAATAATGAAGATATTAAGATAATAATATTGATGATAGTGATTTGATATAAATATTGGTGATAATGATCATTTAGCTTGATACCAATTCTAAACAATTTTGGCATCAACATCTAAATTAACATGAAAAGTAACTTGATCACCAAAAGGGTAAGCCATAAGATGTTTAAGAATTTGTAAAGCTTGTTAGGCAGAATGAGTAGGTCCTTCAAGAATGAGTTCATCATGAATCTACAAAATTAAATTCCACCCATTATCCTTAAACCATGAATGATTGTGAATCCTAACCATAGCAGAAATGACAATATCAGCAGCTCCTCCTTAAATAGGAGTATTAATACTAGCCCTTAATCCTGCCTAACTATTAGCAGTTTACTAATTAACAAAATACCTAGTGAGATTCCTCAATCTTCCAATAAGAGTCTAACTATAACCCTTTTATATGGCGATAGTTTTAACCTACTATTACCACTCCTTCACTTCTTATCTATCACTATACCAACTGTCAACAATCTCTTATGCCTCCTCCAATGATATATTCCAATCTTTACTAAACCCATAACTACCCTTTCCATATGCAATTGAGAAGTTCATTGCTTTGGCTTTCCTCCTCTCACTACCATATTTATCTTTCAACAAAGGAATACAACTCTCATTTTCATTTTAACCTTTTTCTAACAAAAGACTCCCAGAATCTATTTCCTCTTAAATATAAGGATACATAGACACTGCTGTTCTTGAGTGAAAGTCACCTCCACTGTGGAATGCATCTATCATTGCTTTACAGTTTGTCATATGTGCAAGTACTCTTAGTTCTAATTATCCATAATCAGCCACAATCAATGAGCACCCTTCTTTAGCTATAAAACCTATAAAATACATTTATTATTAATATTATCAATACCCTCTCTGATTCTGTATTTGTCCTTTTCCAAAGCAGGCTGATTCTATAAATTAGGTTTTCTAGATGATAGTCTTCCTGTTTCTGTATTTATATTAAGACTACAATGAACTCTTTACTCTTCATCTACTAAATTTATCATTGGTTCAATAAAAGTCTATTGCAAAGTTTCTAATGCTTTGTACTCTATCAAATGTTATATCGCTTAACAACCTTCTTTACCCAACTCTTCTTAATTCTTTTACTTAAAATAATCAAACAATTAACCATATTCTTATTTTTAGACGTTTCCTGCTAGTTTTTTGAGAGTATTAGTATCACATTATGGCAATCCACTTTCTGTTAACTCTTCGTATTCTAATCCTAATCCTATTATTTCCAAATCTATATATTTGTTACATTTTTATTCGTTTCCACTTTATTCTTCATCACTAATTTCCATCTCGTTTTAATCCTTTTCCTCCTCTTCTTCATCTAATAATTAATGTTTGGGATTAATTACTTTAAATGACCTTATAATACTAAACTCATCTTATTAAGTAACAGTTCTTTTAACCCCATTAATACTTTCTATTACTTATGATTGTCCATTCTTTGTCTTTTTATGTCCTTTTCTTTTGAAAGGCGCAAAGAATAGTTACTATAATTGTATAGGACTAGACTAATTGAATTATACCATTAAATGATCTTAATTTGATAATAAAGGAATTTATTCATTATTATTAATTATTAATTAATTATATTATTATTTAAGATAAGCTTAACACTTGACTACCCAATTAGTAAAATACTGCTTTTTGAGTTTAATTTCAGAGATAGCTTAAGCATTGATACTATTAAAATGAGCGATGTCAATTTAGAATCCGTTTTGCTCCATATCAGTGAGAATCTGACCCAATGGTCTCCATTAAGTTCAATATACATCAAAAAGACTATATTGCTATTTGAATTGACCATTTTCAAAGTAAATAGGCTTGGAAGGATGTTAGTCAATCTTCAATGCTTATAACTTCTAAACGAGAGTTTAATAGAGAAAGTAAGTTGTTTCAGCATCAAGACATGAGTACTCGACCCATTGGTTGACGAAGTTAGGATCAGTGTGAAGAGAAAAAGTCTTAGGGAAAATGAATGACTTGCCCTCTAAACCATTCTTGAGTTTTTTCCTAACTTGAAAAATATTCTTCATTGTGACTTTCTCAATATCCATCATAAAATTGTCCTCATAGAAATTAATATTTTCCTTGATTTAAGTGTTCATAGAATGGATTTATGATAGTCTATCCAATATTTTACGCTTGATTAATAGAATGTCATCTTTATAAAATAAAGTTGTTCTAGCTAATGAGTACTCTTTAGGTCCTCAAGTCGGATCCAATAATCTACTCATCTACATTGTGTCTCCATAAAACCCTCTTACTTCTATTTAGTGATTTTTTAACATGTGTCTGTCAAATGAGTAATTGTGAAATACTTTCTTGTATTCTTTGTTCTCCATATATTTTCCGAATTTTTGAATCTATTCATATCTTTATCCAAAGTTATCTACAAATAATCTTGGCCCATTTCCAAAATCTATTTCTGGACCAATGAAGCATGAAGCACATAATATTTTACCGTTTTTCACTGGAGATTCTTCTTTTACTTCTATATCGATTGTTTCTGTGTCCCAACTATGCACTCTGTCTTTATTTTTCTAAAGGATTTCTAATACTCATTCACAATCTTCATTTGATTTTACTATTGTTATTCCTTTTATATTCACTTTATCTAATGCTTCGTTAGGATAATCTTTAAACTTTTCATATATTTATTATTAATCTTTTTTATTTTTCTTTAATATATTATTAATTCTTATTATCTTTTAATCTCTTATTAAATTCTTCCATTTTTTTAAACATATCATTTTATTATCTTTATATTATATAATTCATATTTTTATTATTATTATAGTATTTTCTATTTAATAATTTAAAATTTATATTTATCATTTTTCTTCTTTATTATTTTTCTTAAATAGTTTATCAAGATTCTTACTTATTCCAAGTGCATCTTATAGTCTATTTTATATTTCATCAAAAAGATTTTTGATTTCTAATTTAGGTTCATCATTATTTATTTAGTTAGAAAAATCAGCTGTACTGATTACTTCATTATTTATATTAGTAATTTTATTTTCAGTTTTATTATCGTTTTTATTGATATTATCACTTTTATTATTAATATTTTTATTATCAATAAGTTAATTATTATTGAGAGTATTTTTATTATTATCCTATAAAAATCTATTATTTCTTATTTTATCTTATAATGGATGTTCTTGTTTATTTTATTATTCAGTAATCTAATTCGGATTGATAGGGTTGGCCATATAACTATCTAAATTATTAGCCTTGTTAAACATGTAAACTCCCATAAAGCTTTCAGAAACTAGAATAGGATAATAATTGTAAATGAGTTCCTTCTTTATCTCTTCATAATTTATTGCATTCTAGTTCTTCCTCACTTCATTAACAAAGAAGTTTCCAAAAAAATGAGATATCTGAACTGTTCCCATTTCTCGATTGATTTCCAAATGCTCTTTCCATTCTAGACTGTTTTTCTCAGGATGGAATTATACTCCAAAAAAAGGATAATTTTTAGCCTCTACCATTGAAATAAATGCTTTTCCTTACTTATCATGATTAAAACTCAATACTTCCCAAAAATTTTTTAAATTTGAGTATTTCTAGAACGACTCAGTTGAGAATCCATATCTTGTTAATATATATAATATGATGATAAAATATTGAGATGATAACGAGTTGAGATAATAATACGTTGAGATAATAATACGATAAGATGATAATATATAATGTGTTAAATTACCTATGATTGAAATACATAGCCTTTTCATATTGAAGATAACTCTTCATCCTTTCAGTCATTTGGGCCATAATTCTAGAGGAAGTAATATTGTGATTCAGCTTCATTCTAAGACTATGATTAGTAGAGTTAAATTAAGAAATGGAGGCAGTATTATTAGCAATAAATAGTATAATCTATTCAAATCCAAGACAAGTACCCCACACTGGAAAGTATTAACCCTTGTCATTAGCCTCAATTGCTAATCGCAATAAAAATTCTCCTTACTTAGCGAAGAAAGTCAACTCATCATCTTCTTGCTTCTCATTTTATTGTAACTATTATTGTCCATTTATATTCACTCTTCCTATTTCATCAATTCTATATAATTCTTCATTTTATCCTCCATTCTCCTCATTAGACTTCATTTCTGTTGATTGCTCTTCATCCTCCTCTTAAACTTTCATATTATTAGGAAGGAACTCTTTGAAACTAAATGTTTCATTGTTATTTAAATTCTTCATAATGCTTTCTACTTTTTATTTCTTTAATTCCTTTTCTTTCTATTGTTATTCTCTTATCTTTTTTTGCTATTGTTTTAATTATATTTGACTTTTAAGTAAGTCTGCTCCTCCTCCTGGGAAAAACAATCCATTTATATTATTAAATATTTTCCTTAATTGCTCTTCATCTAAATCATACTTGATAGGTATTATTTGTGCCCCTGCTGCTTCAAGATATTTCACATATGAACTCGCAATATAAGAATATTCACTTTCATTATATATTTTCGGCCAAGATGAAGGTTATGATAATACTCCTATTATTGGTTAGTTATTTAATTTAAAGCTTTTTCCCTCTTTATGATGTTCTTATTATTCAAATTCATCATGATCATTTTAATTAAACAATTCTTGTTACTCCTCAATGTCTTTTAGTTCTTTTTTTTTTTAAAATATTGATGTTTTTACATTTATTAATTTTATTATTGTTAAAATCAATAAATATAGCAAAAATTTCTTCATTAATTTTTTTAATATTATAAATTGAGTTATAATTTATTTAATTAAAATATATTGTCAAAAAATGTCCAATAATTCTTTTGGCCATTTTCCAGTTTATCTTGCTTCAAAATATCCTCCTAAGTAAACATATTCGTTTTCTTATGTTTTTTAATTAAGTTCCTCTTTAAACCAAACTGGTTCGTGATGCTTTCCTATCTAAGCATATTCTTTTCTTCTCGCTCTTTATTTTTCCTATAATATTTTTATATAAAAAATAAAATGATGATATGATGATAATATGATAATATGATGATATGATGATATGATGATAATGATAATATAATGATAATAATAAATAATATTATTTTAATTATGATAATAATATAATGATACTTCTAACCTTAACTTTTCAGAACTAGCAAAACTTAATTACTAGGCTTCTAAAGCCTTTTAGTCCGGCCTGAGCCTTGAATCAGTAATAGGAATTTAGAGTAAAATTTTATAATTCATAAGATTGAGTTGCTTGGTAAAATCAGTGAAATGATAATAATCTTCAGAATTAGGACTTAAAGGATTCCTTTTCCAAACAATAGTTTCTTGATTAGTATTAATATCAACCACACTTAATTTTTCATCCCATCTTCCAACTAATTTGCATTTGATATTTCCAAACTAATCCTTAATTTCCCCTTCCACTTCAAATGCTCCTCTATCTCTCCATCCTCTCTCTTTCAAATTCAATACTCCTGTCTCATTTGTAGTATGATTAATAAAAATCATTTCTCCAAAATGATCGATATATGTTTTACCTATTATAATATTATTCACACTTGTTTTATTTTTAGTGTATGTTATATGATCATTTGTTTTTAGCAATAGTACATTTGTACTTCCTAATGGCTTTATTTCCATACTCTTTCCCCAGAATTTAGTTTTAACATTTGAACTTGCCCAATACTTATAATACTAACTTTCAGCATAAGCTGCACTGATCGGAGGGTGATGGCTTACCTATTCACTAATGAATCTGAATTCTATAATACATATATATTACATATATATTATTTTATTTCTATATATTTTATATAAATGTACACATATTTATATATTATTTAAGTTTTTATATGTATAAATATATATTGTATATATATATTGTATATATATATTGTATATGTATATGTATATATATATATATATATATATATTAATAAATTACCCTTTTTCTAATCGACTAACTCATAAGTCTCTCCAAGTAGAGGATTGAATGGCTTTTTGATTCTACCAATAGTAGAAGCAGTGATGCTCAATCCGAATCCCATAACATAAGCCATCCTCATATAACTCTCTTACTCCTTAGCTGCCTTTTCCAATAACTCAGCATACTCAAACTACTCACATAATCTCTGCAACATACTCAATGGTTCATTTAAATATACTGGCACTGCAAATTTAGTTAGGTCTTTCCCTATCGCATCCTTCAATAAATTAAATATGTTCAATTTCTCATTAGGATCCTTCTTAGCTGGTAATACATCTCTGCTCTCTTCATCTTTAATCTTGTATTCTTAAAATATCTTGTTTTCTCCTATTATCATGTATTTTATCTTGCATTTCTCTTTCAAAATATTTAAAAAATCTTCATATTTTTTATTCTGATCGATTACGTTTGTTGTTATGTTAGAGATAACTTTGTTATTACTATTTTATAATATTTTGCTTTAGTTTAATTCTTCTTAATGATAATAAGCATCTTCATCGCCTATAAAACTTTCATAATTATTAAGATCTAAACTATCGATTTCACTTAATTGATCTTCAAATTATATAACATCATTATTATTTTTATTATTATTTTAATTATGATTGAGAACATCCTGGTTATTATTAGTATTTTTGTTACTATTTGAAATTTTTTTGGTGTAATTTTAATGATTTTTCTCTATATTTTTGGCGAGATAATACAGCTACTTTGCTTCATACTCCAACTCTTTATAAGTTTCATTCAACTTTGATTTGATTTTTGCAGTAAGATCGATAAGAGTTTCAACATGAGGCTTTAAATAAGGATCAGTGAATTATACTTAAATTTATTAACATTTTTAATCCAACAATGCTTAATAACTACATATTTCTGCTATTTTTTAATGAATGGCATTCTCAAGTCTACTTTCTTTGAAATACTTTTTGAACTCATTACCTATTTAAGTATCATTTTGCATAACTTCCATGGCATTTTTATGCTTATTGATGACTTATTCTTAAGCTTATTATAAACTCTGAATCCATTTCACTTTCTCATTAATGTCCTTTGCCTTTATTTTCAATTCTTTAGTCCCTGAGTTTATCAAGATTAGTAGTTAGTCATCTTTTGATTGCTGAATTGAACATACCTTCAAATGCATCTATCCTATTATCTTTTTTCCTTTCTCTTCAGAGTAAACTAGAGTATCTTCATATAATATGAAGTATCGAAGTTTGTATCCTCTAAACACATTCAAGTATTTTTTCAAATATCCCTCCATTTATTTATTCACTAATTATTATAATGTTTATTTCTATCTCTTAATATTTTTATTATCCTTATTTTTATTGTTATTCTTAATATTATTATTTTTAATATTCTTATTTTTATATTTATTATTATCAATATTATTTTATAATTATCATTATTATAAATATTATTATAGTTATTATCATAATTATTATAATTATTATAATTATTATAAATATTATAAATATAATCATAGGAAAGTAATTTTACATGGATTATTAAATTTGGTGTTCTTTTATAACTTATAACTAGTGTTATAATCTAAATTATTAAACTCACAAAATCTTTTATACTCTTCATAAATATTGGCTAATAGTTCATGAGTCTACTTTTCAGCCATGTAATACTTCTGAGTATCCATTCCTAAAAGAACAATTTCTATGTTTTTCTAAGGATTATTGATGTCTATTTTTAACTCTAAGTCATCATAATGATTATTTTCTATGATTGTTTCCACTTGCTTATTTGCAATGTATAGAATTCTTCTTAAATTGCAGCATTGCACACCCATTATCCGTTCTAATGTATTGAATTTATCCTCTTATATATCAATTATAAAAATTGTCCTTATATCGTATTTTTCGCTATCTTTTTAATAGTTATCATTACTTTTATAAAAAAAATCGTACTATTTATATTACTCGTAATCTTCTCTTATGTTTTTTTGTTAGTTTTGAACTACGCATAATTTTATTTATAATTCCACTTCTTTATTGTCTCTAAATTAGAATTTATTTAGAGTTTTCAGAGCCATTATTGCTGATATTTGATCTTCAAATTACACAAAAGCTATCGAATTTTATTTTATAAATATTTATTAAATATTTCCAAATATTTTTAAGTTCCTTTCCAAATCATGATAATCAAATTATAAAATTAAATTACTATTTGAATTTCCAATTTTTGTTAATTCTAATTTTATCATCCTGTAATTTTTATCATTAGTTAATTTTCTATTCTATTTCATTATTATTTATTTAATTTACTCTTTTTATTATTTCTTATCTTAGTTCCTATATCATTCCTTTTTAAATAAATAACCTTTCATATTTTTATAAATAACTTTTTTCACTTTATCTTTTAAAATATTCTTCAAAACTCAATTAATGCTATTTTTCGATTTCCATCTCAGTATTTATATATTTATATATATTTTTAATTATATTTTTTATAATAAATCAACTTAGAACGTATTAATTTATATTTTTTAAATTTGGATAGTTTTTTTCAAATACGCTTATCAATTATTTTAGTTTTTTTATTGTTTCATCAATAAGTTATATTTAGATATTTTAATTGCTCATCAAAATCGTTTAAATCTAAATTTTAAATATAATAATAATAAAGATAATAATAATATAAAATGTGATTAAAAATTAAAATTTAAAATTTTAAATGATTTCAAATATAAAAATTACAATTTGAGATTCTTAAGATTCCAATTACTAAGTTTAAGAGTGATTAGCAATAATTAATTCCAAAAATATAGTTTTAATACTATAGATAAAGACACTAATAGCTAATAAATGAGACTAAATTAATTATAATTAAACATCATAATTAGTTAATTTGAGTACAAAAATACTCATTTAAAAGATTTATTTAAAGAGTTTATTAGTTGAGAAAGAAAAAACTTAGTTAAAATAAGAATAAAGGAAATGGAGAGGAGTAGGGAAAGTGATTTTGAAAGAAAGAACAGTAAGAATCTCAAACTCTTACTCCTTGATCTGCTAATGTGAGAACCTCTGATGACCTACCTTATGATAAACATCATCAAGAGTTATATGATAAACATCCTCCTATTTGCTTGCTAGGAAAATACATCCAATACCCACTAGGTGTAAATCTTCATTCTTTATCACTTTCTTCTAACACTTCCTTAAAAATTAGTCCATTATGCCTATTGATCTGAAGTAAGTCAGATTTGATGATGTTTTATCATAATTCCCAAATACTTCCAACATCCAATCCACCATCTTAGCTCTTAGAAATTCTGATACTTCACAATAACGTAGAATTTCACTACTCTCTACTTCTTCATTTAGTAATTGTTGTTAATATAATTTGGCATAATTATTGTAGTATATTTAATTATGATCTTAAATGTCTTATAACTATTTTTCTTCTAGTTTTTGCAATTAAATTGTTTAATTGCTTATTCTTTTTAGCTTCATGTCATTATTTTATTATAATTTTAGAATTTGTGATAATACTATTTAATTGTTGCTGTTTATAATGTTGCTTGTTTTTTTGTTCTGTTTTACTTTCATTTATTTTATTATTAATATTCGTCGATATTTATTATAAGGCCATTATTTACTTTTTAGACCTTTTGTAGTTATAATTAATCAGCAATTATATTTATACTTTTTATATAATTATCTTAATGTATTATATACCTAATACGGCATATAAAACCTATTTTAATTATTTTAATTATTGATATAACAATATATTTTATTTATTTCCTTTTATTTAAAAACTTCTTAGAATTTAAAAAAAATTTATTATATTTTCAACTAAATAATTTATATATAAATAAAAATTATTGGACTTTATGTAATAAATATTGATTTACTTTATTAAATTTCAAATAACTATAAAAATTATTAATAGAAATTATTATTATTATATTATAAAATGATATATCAGATAATATCTATATTTATATTTTAAAGGCTCAAATCATTTTTATAAGAATATAAGTTATGTTTAGTGTATGTATTATAAAATATTATGAAAAAATCAAAATTAATTTGATTAAATTTTTTCAATATTATTAAAATATTATTATTGATTTTTATTTAATTTGAATACTTAATTTTATGATTTCTAAATATTTGATTGCTTATTAAAATAATTTAATTTGATTTGATTGTTTTAATTTTGAATTTCTTGATTTTTTATTTAATATTAAGTAATTAAATCTAAATGTGCATATTATTATTGTTATAATTGCTAAAACTTAATGTTATCTAAATTAATTATACTTTTTTATTATTATGAATAGGAATTTAATGTTGAATCTTATTATTTTCTTATTTATAAAAATACATCCAATTTTTATATTCCCAAATCGAATTCTAGTGTTTAAGTTTTATTATGATATAATTATTTATTTTTTTTGAATTTTAATATAAAAGCTTATAAAATTTAATAATATTTAGAATTTTTTATTTGATTATAATGATTTGATTTAAATTAATTCAATTTGTATATTTTGTCTATATTTTTAAAAAATTCTGGCATATAATAAGCGTTAAAATGAATATTTAAACATATAGATCCATATTAACAGATACTATTTTTGAAAAAATAATAACATGGTTTTCTTTTATGTTTAAATTTTTTAATAATTTTTAAATTTTCTTAGATTTGTTAGATAGATTATTCTTAAATAAGTTCATATATCATCTAATCTTTATCACATTTTTTTTATAAAATCAATTCTTAATTACGATTATTTTTTCTATTTTAATCTTATAATTCTTAATTTATTTATTGATTCTAATAGAAAAAATTAATTTGGTTTTCTTAATCTTTTTATAATAATTATTAATTTTATAATTTACTATAAAAAATATTTTTTTATTATTAATATTAATAATTATAGTCTTAAAATTCCTATTAAAAATTAAATTAAATTTGATTCTAATTATATATAGTTTTTTGTTCTTATATTTTAAATAAAATTTATAAGTTGTTTTGATTGTTCAAATTTTATTATTATTTACAATTTTTCAATGATTATTATATTTCTAATGATGCTTATTATAATTTATATTAATTTTATTTTTCATTTTATTTATTTTTAGTTTATTAATCATTTTAATTTCTGTAATTTTATAAATTTTGTGATTTGGATTTGAATTAATTTTAAATTTCATTTTCAAGAATTTGTTTAACTTATTAATTTTAATAATTCTAAGTAATTATTTTTTCATGTTGTTTTTTTATTTAATATTATTATTGAAATTAGTATAAATATTTTTATTTTAATTATCATTATTATTTATTTTTTTTACTATAATTATTGTTTTTATTTTATTTAATTTGATTTTTTTTATTATATTATTATTAACTTTATTATAAATTTTAGTATTCTTTTTAAATTTAATTTTAATAAAATAAATTTTTGTCATTAAAACTATAAAATTAATTTCAATTAAATTTATTATGAATATTATTTTATTAATGTTATTAATTTGATTGAAGTGATATTTATTAATCAAATTTTTAATATTTACTATTATCTATTTGATTTAATTCATTTTTAACTCCGTAATTATTTAATAATTGATTTTTCTTTTAAATCTCCATGATTTAAACATATTATTATGAATTCATGTTAAGATTTGGATTTTTGTGGATTTTTTATTATAAAAAATTATCTTTTAAACTTAGAATATCATATATTAAATATATTAATAAGATAAAAATAATTATATTATTGTAAGTTTTTGATTACATATAATAAAAAATAGTATTAATAAGTTTTCATTTATAAAATAAGTATTTTATATTATTTAAAACGAATAAATTAATAATTATCATATATATTTAGAATTCTATTTATTAAATTTGGTTTCCCAATTATCTATTTCTTCAACTGATAATTAATCCAAATATAATGCTTACAATCTTTCCTTTTCTTTTATACTTTTGATAAAAATAAATATAATACTTATTTTTGAGTGAATATGATTAAATGTTTTGAGCTTATAATTTGTTATTAAGACTATCATTATAAATTTATTTCAAATATTTTATTTTATATTTTAATAATGGTTTTTCTTTTAATAATGTTTGCAAATTTATTTAATTAGATCCTAAAATAAGTTTTTCTCCTCTAAATTTAGTTTTAGCTGGTATTGCAATCAATTTAGTATTATTTAATTGAGCTCCCTTGATAATTTCTTCAGTGTTTTAGTAAATTGAAGGGAATATCCTTAATTTATTAACATATTCAACACTTTCACTTCTTTACTCTAAAAAATGTTTTCTTCCTTTATCAAATTATAATTCAGCTATTTATCTTCCTAACTATTCATCAAAGTGCCTTCTTTGTTTCAAACTCTAATTCTTTGGTTAATAACCATCCCAGCATTATTTAGACTCAATTTATATTGTTTTATAGTTCATTATTTATAACTAATTTTTAATTTATATGTATAATTTAATATAAATGTATCAAAATAATAATATTTAATTAAAAGATAGTGAAATAGGAGTACTATAAAGGCTGAATGAAATAGTGAAAACTAATGATAAAATGAATAGTTATTAGCTAAAATAAGAAATAGATAATAAAGTGAATATAGAATAAAAATAATAAATCAAAGATATGATAAATATGGAAGGAGATTTAATAGATTTGCGAAAACAATTATAGTAAACTGATAATTTATTTGATGATTTAGAAAAAGAAATAGTAAAATATCAAAGTAGAGTAAATTTCCTAGATCTTATTAGCAAAAGATATATAAATTATAAATATTTAATTGAGACTAGATTATCCAACTTCAAAAAATTATCAGAAGCAATTTTAATTATTAATGGTAATATAAATTTGAATTAATAATAATAAAGTGTTTTAAAATAGCCTGATTTTGAAAATTAATTATAAACAGTTGAAGATCTTTTTGAATAGATTTATTAATTTAAAAATTACAAATAATAAGATTAAATTCAGGAATTAGAAATTTATTAAAAATAAGTTTAAAAACTAGAAATTTAGTTGAATAATATTATTACATAATTATAAAAACATATTAAAGCCAAAATAAGTGAGGAGTTATTAGATAATCTAGAAGATATAGATTTTAATAATGGTTGGGATTTAAAAGCAAATAGAAAAGTTTATTTGAAATACAAAAGATTATTAAAAAATTATGTGAAGTTAAATGAAACAAGTTTTAAAACTATTGAAAACATGGTTGTAGAAGATATAAAATAAAGTATTGAAAAAAGTAAAAAGCATTTTATAAAATAAATAATAATGTAATTAGAAAAAAATAGATTAATAAAAACCAAATAAAACTTAGTAAATAATAATAGCAATTAAACAAATAAATAAGCTGATTAAACAGAAATAGAAGAATGTTTAATAGTTTTTGATCAAATAATATCTAATTATCTTAATTAAATGGAACAAGATCAAAAATATTGGAGCAAATATATGTCAATAAATTAAGAATTTACTGAAGAAAATGATTTTATTTGTGAGTTAATGAGACAAGCTTATGATGAAATGTTAAAAACATTTGAATATTTTATTAATTATGTATATTCTTAATCTCAAATATCAATATTGCTTTTTCAACATAAAATAGAATAAATACCTTAAAATAATGAGAAATATAATTAATATTAAGAAAAAATGACTTACAGTTTATTTGTATTCAGATAATTGAAGTCTTATTGCTAGTAAATTGTTTAATAACTTAATAATGATTACTAAGAACAACTAAATAAAATTAATCCTGAAATAAGATATGCTGGTGTTTTACAACCTGTAAAATAGTTTGCAAATTTATTAGATTTACTGAATGTTATTCCTATTTAATAGTAGTTTTTATTAATGTTATTTTAATCTCTTTTTTAATGGTTAAATAAATTGGGAATTTCTCAAAATAAATACTAATTTATAAACAACATAAGTTTTTATATTTATAAATAATATTTTAGTCAATCTTTTTTTTATCAAGTAGTAAATTTCCAAAATATAGGATATTTTGGTTGATGAAATTTCTCTTCATTTAAATGATTAATTGGATTTGGAATTATAATCTTATTTTTAATAAATATTTTCTTACTAATATCCGAATATATATGTAATTTTATATCTTTATTAAAGAGTACATGGAATGACAGAAATAAAACAGATAATTTAGAATAAAAGTTTATTAAATATATAAAATCTGGTTATGGCAATCTCAATAAATAAATAGCAGATATTTATAAAAGAATATAAAAACATGTATAAAAAGATTAATTACTTTCTAATTTTATTTTTAAATAATTTTAATAATACTTCTTAGATTTATATAGATAAATTAGTAAATATTCTTCTGCAAATTTTAACATATAATTATCAGTTAATCTAGATTAAATAAATGCAGCATTTAATAAATAAATAAACAAATGATTTTTATAAAATTTATAATAAATTTTAATTTTAATAGTTTATAATAGGTCCTCAATGAGGCTTTATTGGTTTAGTTTTATATATAAATAAAATTAAACACTAAAGTCAAGAGGTGGGGCCTAGGGTTCGAGTTCGGCGGGGTGAGTAGACTGCCATACAAAGTTAAGTGGAG
>Ga0315908_10000827_pt1 | contig 23983 bp, 22 predicted proteins | sample LakEriMetagenome_12_FD_203520 | JGI IMG/M metagenome (GOLD analysis project Ga0315908, IMG submission 203520) | Freshwater fungal communities from buoy surface, Lake Erie, Ohio, United States - Buoy 4 MA124 | ecosystem: Environmental > Aquatic > Freshwater > Lake > Lake biofilm | place: USA...
CGTAGCGGTCTGCGATTAGTTTTGCAAAGCGCGCAAAACGTGCTTTTTGTCGATGTCAGATATCATTAAACTTCTCCCGGAACACGTGGCTAATCAAATAGCCGCCGGTGAGGTCGTTCAACGGCCGGCATCCGTAGTGAAAGAACTGTTGGAGAATGCCATTGATGCTGAGGCCACATGCGTTAAGCTCTTTGTCAAGGACGCCGGTAAAACACTGATTCAGGTTACAGACAACGGCAAGGGTATGAGCCCTCAAGATGCCCGATTGTGTTTTGAGCGTCATGCTACTTCCAAGATTACTTCATCCGACGATTTGTTCCGCATCCATACCAAAGGATTCCGTGGAGAGGCGCTAGCCAGTATTGCCTCTGTGGCACAGGTCGAGGTGAAAACACGTCCCGGCAATGATGAGTTGGGAACACACGTATCCATTGAAGCATCAAAAGTCATCAATCAGACCCCGACGCAATGCGCTGAAGGGACAGGATTCTTTGTCAAGAACTTATTTTATAATGTTCCTGCGCGTCGTTATTTCCTCAAGAGTGATACGATTGAATTGCGCCATATGATGGATGAATTCCAGCGTGTCGCTCTCGCCCATCCGGATATTGAATTTCACTTTAGTCACAACGGAAATGAAGTGTATCAAGTACCGGCCGCAAGCATACGCCAGCGTATCGTGCATATTCTGGGATCAAAGTACTCCGACAAACTTGTGCCCGTAGAAGAGTCGACAAACATCGTTACCGTTAACGGATTTATTGGGAAGCCCGAGACCGCGAAGAAAACGCGCGGTGAACAATTTTTATTCATCAATCAACGATTTGTCAAGAACACCTACTTGAATCATGCAGTGAGTACGGCCTTTCAAAGCCTGATTCCAAGCGGCACCTTCCCGCTGTATTTGCTCTACCTGGAAATAGCACCCGATCAAATCGACATCAATATTCATCCGACGAAAACAGAAATCAAGTTCCAGGATGAACGCTCCGTTTATGCTATCATACATGCAGCCATTAAGCGGGCATTGGGAAAGTTCAACATTGTTCCTAGTTTGGATTTTGATCAGGAAACTTCCATTCACATTGAACCCATGCGCAGTGGCGCCGAGCTCACTCCACCACAGGTACACGTCAATACCTCTTTCAATCCTTTCGAAAAATCGTCAACAAACAATGAACGATCCCACGCGCTTCGCGGCTGGTTTGATCGAAAATCCGCTGACGTTTCCGGTTGGCAAGAGTTGATGACTGTTGCAACAGAAATTGAGCGCAAGCAAACCAATAGGGAAGCGCTCTTTTCGGAAGAGCAACATGACGGTGAACTATCCTTCATGCAACATGCGAGGAAGTATGTGATTTGCTCAGCCAATGGTCGTGTATTGGTGTTGCATCAGCAACGGGCGCATCAGCGTGTTCTATTCGAGCGTTTCATCCATGCGATTAACTCCGGAGGCAGCGCTTCGCAACAATTACTCTTTCCCGATTCAATGGAATTCAATGCTCTTCAATGGATGCAATTCAATGCGTGCAGGGAGGAGCTTGAATCACTCGGTTTTCAGTTTGAAAACGCGAACAAACAGCGTGTATCAGTGATGGCTATCCCTACTGACTATCACGGAAGTTATTCTTCCGAATCACTCCTGGAGTTGTTGCAGGATACTCAGTCTGTCTTGGAATATAGTGCAGAGCGCAAAGCGTCAATTGCTTGGTCAATGGCTAGGAGCAACGCTATAAAAACGGGACAGATGCTCACACAGCCTGAAATGGAAAACCTGTTTCAGCAATTGATGCGCTGCTCAGAGCCCTATGCTGCGCAGCATCAAAGCCCGACAATGTTCCAACTCGACCCTCAACAACTCGAAACTTATTTTCAATAGCCATGTTTGCTCAACTACCTGTTGTCACTAAAAACATTCTCATCATCAATGTCCTGGTATTCCTGGCGTGCGGAGCAATTCCGGCACTGGAGCCACCGTTGAAGGGCTATTATTTCGGCAGCGATTCCTTTCAAATTTGGCAAGTCATCACACATATGTTCATGCATGGCAATGTGACTCACCTCTTCATGAACATGTTCGGCGTTTATATGTTCGGTGCTCTGCTGGAACGCTACTGGGGTGCCAAGCGTTTTCTCAATTACTATTTACTGTGTGGACTGGGAGCGTTTGGATTGCATCAGCTCATCAGCTTTATCGAAATACAAGATATGATGTCGCAACTGCAACCGGAACTGGTCGAACAGGTGCTACAAAACGGTAGAGAGATTTTGATGAGCAATCACAATTATTCCGACCCTGATTTAGCTAATTTAAATGCCGCCATTAACGTTGGCTTGGTAGGTGCATCCGGTTGTCTTTTTGGATTACTCATTGCCTACGGTATGATGTTCCCGGATTCTGAACTGATGCTCTTGTTCTTTCCATTCCCCATTAAGGCGAAGTATTTCGTGATTGGATACGGTGCAATAGAACTGCTGCTTGGTTTAATGAACCGTCAGGATGATAATGTAGCTCACTTCGCGCACATTGGCGGAATGCTCTTCGGATACATCATTCTAAAAATCTGGCAGAAACAGGGCCGACTCTATTCATAACCTATTCCAATGACTAGTTTGTTGCAGCGCATACGCAAAGGGGATCCGTTCATCACGTTGATACTCATCAACGGACTGATTTTCCTGGGCATTGAAGTATACCGCTTGTGGTTTTGGTTTTCGGAGATGCCATTGCCTTCCACACTGGGTGACGACCTCATGCTGGCTGCAAATTCCAACGTAGAGGTAATGAGCAACAGGCCTTGGTCGCTAATCACGCACATGTTTGCACATGTCCATACAGGACATTTTCTCTTCAATATGATTGCGCTCTACAGTATGGGCAAATTGTTTATCACGATTGAAAAACCTGCGCGCTTATGGACAGTTTACTTATTGGGAGGTCTTGCCGGCTATAGTTTATTCGCTGGTGCATACTCCATTTCACCGGTTTTACATGCAGGAAAAGAACATGGAATTTTGGGCGCTTCCGCTGCTGTCATGGCCATTGTTGTCGCCACAGCGACGATGCAACCACGCCGCATCGTTTATTTGTTTGGTGCTGTTCGTTTGGAACTGATTTGGCTTGCGGCAATTCTCTTGCTGCTCGATTTTGCCAGCATCCGACAGGGCATCAATAGCGGTGGACACATCGGGCACATCGGCGGGGGAATTTTCGGCTTTCTCTATGGATTGAAATTATTTCAGCGCGGTAAGCTCCGCTATATCAGTGGTTCTATAAGCGACTTCTTTTCTCGCATCACCAGGCGCAATAACATGAAGGTTGTTCATCGCAGACCGAAAACCGATGACGAATTCAATACCGAGCGGGCCGACAAACAAAAGCGTATCGATATCATTCTGGATAAAATTGGTCAATCCGGCTACGAAAGTTTGACACAAGAAGAAAAAGACTTTTTGTTCAAACATTCACAGAAGTAAAAAACGCCTTATGCATCATGTTTAGGGTTCATGTTTACTTTTGAAACATGCCTTCCACCCCGGCTGTCAAGCATAAAAAATCCAGAACAGATAAACTTGTTCTATTCCTGAATCTCGGGGCCATTCTCGCATTGCTGCTGAGTTATGCAGCAGCGCATTTTTCACCCACCACTATGGGTTACTTAGTATTGTTTGGATTGGCGTATCCATTTGTTCTGCTGCTCAATGTTGCTTTCATTATCTACTGGTTATTCAAGCGACCTCGCTTTGGTATTTTCTCAGGATTATTCATCCTCTTAGGAATCGGCCACCTCACGGATTTTTTTCAAATCAGTTTTTCGAAAAGCGCGGATAAGACTGCTTCCCATTTGAAAGTGCTTACTTACAATGTTCACGTATTCGATGTGTTCGATAAGAAAGAGGGACCTCAAACACGCGATGCCATTTTTGATTTGCTCAACAGAGAACAGGCGGATGTCCTTTGTTTTCAGGAGTTTTTTCATTCCGAGAAGAAAAAATTCTTTCCGACAAAAGACACCATCCTGAAATTTTTACCGAACGTTCATTTCCATGAGCGCTATACTCATGCCCTGGGTGGCCAGCAATATTTCGGTGTTGCGCTATTTTCTAAATATCCCATTGTCCGCAAGGGTTACGTGCCGTTCTCCAGTGACGCCAACAATTTTTGCATCTATGCAGATCTCGTGGTGGATGGAGACACTGTTCGCGTTTATAACGGACATCTGCAATCTATCCGTTTGAAGCCTGAGGATTACGATCTGGCTAATGGAAAGACCGAACAAAGCGAAATTGATGATGCAAGCAAGCGCATAGCACGCAGGTTGAAATCCGCTTTTGTCAAGCGCCAGGAACAAGTCGATCGTATTGCAACCAGTATCAAGGCTAGTCCCTATCCTGTGATTTTATGCGGAGATTTTAATGATCCCCCGGTATCCTACACCTATGAAACATTGACGGACATACTGAGTGATTCCTTCGTGGAATGCGGCAATGGCATAGGCAACACCTACATCGGGGCTTTCCCATCTTTCCGCATCGACTATATCCTGCATAGTGAATCGCTGAAGGCAATTGAATATCGAACACTGGAAGAGGAATTATCGGATCACCACGCAATCACCTCCACGATGGAGTGGTCCGCACGCGGCAATCACTAGAATTAACGCGTGATATTTTTGCGATAAGCTGCTGCTTCAACAAAGTACTTTCGGGGAACATAGAGCATTCCGAAGCATTCTCCGTCCTCCTTTCCCAAATGTTTATGATGCACTTTGTGTGCCTTGCGAATCGCTCTGAAATACACATTGTCTGTGCGTTCAAACCAGTTGAACCGTCGGTGTATTAACACATCATGCACGAGGAAATAGGAAAAGCCATAGAACATAATTCCCAACCCAACAAAAAATCGCCAGTCGAACGCGGCGATGGAACCAAATACAATCAACAAGCAACTAGGAACAGCAAAAATGAGAAAGAAGGCATCGTTCTTCTCAAAGAAACCACCGCGGGGCTGGTGATGGTCTTCATGGAAATACCACATTGAACCGTGCATCACAAACTTGTGCGTGCACCATGTAATGCCCTCCATCAGAATATAAGTTGCCAGCGTAATCAGAATTCCGAGCATCATACCAACTGCAATTTGAATTGTTTCATGACCTCAGGAAGGGCAATTTTAAACCATGCCGTGTACTTCTCCGGGTTCAATTGAACATCAATATAGACATCATATAACTTCATCCATTTCCATTCGCACACCTCTTCCGTATTAATCACCGGCGACTCATTACTTCTGCCAAAAAACACGTGGTCAAATTCATGTTCAATGAGATTATTCTCCAACTCGGCGTGGTATACGAAATCAAACGACTTGACCAATGTGCACGCCATTCCCATTTCTTCTTGAAGACGGCGATGCGCTGCAGCCAAAACCTCTTCATCCGGCATGGGATGCGAGCAACACGTATTCGTCCATAAACCGGGACTATGATACTTCGTTAGCGCCCTGCGATGAAGCAACAGCTCATCATTTTGATTGAATACAAAAATGGAGAAAGCCCGATGGAGTTTACCGGTCTCGTGAGCCAACATTTTCTCCATCACACCGATGGGATTATCCTGGAAATCGACGAGGATTACTTCAGTCATACGTTCAGATAAGATTCAAGTTATTCTTAATGTAGCATGACATCAACAATGCGTACTTGCTCGTATTGGGAATGCGAATGCGCTCCTCCATGATGCGATGACTTGGAATGGAGCGAATCTTGGCAAACAATCGGCGGTAGTATACATAGGCGATAAGTACGCCCAAACGTGCGTCTTTCGGTAGCATCAGAATTCCTTTGTATGCATAATCGAAGTCCTGCTCAATTTCCTGCTCAATTTCCATCTTTACCTCATCATCGAAGCGGGAAAAGTCCACGCCGGGGAAGTAAGCACGACCAAGGCCATTGAAATCATCCTTCATATCACGAAGGAAATTAATTTTTTGAAACGCTGCACCAAGGCGCATTGCATAGGGCTTAAGATGACTGTACTGCTCATCGTTTCCTTCGGTAAATACCTTCAAACACATCAAGCCGACCACCTCTGCTGAACCGAGGATATACGCCTCATAACCATCTCTGTCGTATTCGCGCTTATCCAGATCCATTTCCATACTAATCAGAAAACGATCGACCAACTCAAAATCGAAATTGTAGCGGTGATACACCATCTGAAAAGCATGGAGAATAGGATTCATGGAAATCCGCTGTTCGATAGCGTCAACGGTATCTTGACGAAATCTCTTCAACAATTCCTGCTTATCGTATTCATGCAGTGTATCCACGATTTCATCTGCGAAGCGCACAAATCCATAAACACCATAAATGGCATTTTGAAAGCGGTTATGCAACAGGCGAATACCTGCACTGAAACTAGTGCTATAGGCATGTGTTGCAGCCTTGCTACTCTTAAAGGAAACGATATCAAAGATTTCACGTTGGTTATGTGCCATAGTGGTGCTTATCTTTTGTTGAGGTATTTTTCTACTTGGTCAGCCACAATTTGTCCGCTGATGATGCTTGGAGGCACACCCGGACCGGGAACGGTGAGCTGACCGGTATAGAAGAGGTTTTTTACTTTTTTACTTTTCAGACGGGGCTTCATGACAGCCGTTTGCATGAGGGTATTGGCAAGCCCGTAGGCATTACCCTTAAAGGAGTTGTAATCCGCAATGAATTCTTCGTGGGCGTATGATCTTACGTATTCGAGATGACGTTTCAAATCCTCTCCGGTGTGCTGTTTAATGCGTTCCAAGCAAATATCCAAGTAGCGCATGCGATCTTCTTCCGTGCTGGTGAGACCGGTAGCAACCGGAATCAAGATGAATAAATTTTCTTTACCCTCCGGTGCAACAGCCGGATCGGTTGCCGACGTGCAGCACAAGTAGAACAACGGTTTTTCAGGCCATGAAGGCGTATCGTAAATCGTTTGCGCATGGATATCAAAGCGCTCATCGAAGAAGAGGTTGTGATGAAGGATTCCATCCACTTTGCGATTTACTCCCAAATAGAAAATGAGGGATGAGGGCGACATTACACGCGTTTCCCAGTATTTATCGCTGTAGGAGCGATGTTCTTTCTTCAGCAATTTGCTTTCCACATGCTGATAGTCGGCAGCGGCGACCACAGCATCAAAATGATGTAACTCGCCATTCATGCGAATGGAGTGTGCTTCATGACCGCTTACCTCGATGGCATCGACCGTGCTTGAGGTTATAATCTTCACCTTCAACTCACGGGCGAGTTTGGTCATTGCCTCAGCGATTTTGCACATTCCGCCTTTTGGATACCACGTGCCCAGCATAATGTCTGCATAATTCATCATGCTGTACATCGCCGGTGTTTTCTCCGGCTTGGCTCCCAGAAACAAAATGGGGAACTCCAACAGCTGAAGAATTTTCGGGTGCGAGAAGTACTTCTTGGCGTGATCTGAAAAGCTCGAGAACAGGTGAAGTCTAAATGATTCAATGAGTAGTTTAGGTTGAGCAAACTCCAGAATATTCAAGGAAGGCTTCCAAACAAAATCAGCCATGCTCGTGTCATACTTGATTTTGGCTTCGGCCATGAATTTATCGAGTTTGGGGCCCGCACCTGATTCAAGTGTTTCCAATACAGCCTTTAGCTCATCGTAATTCGCAGGAACATCCAAGGGTTTATCATCGGAGAAGAAAACGCGATACGATGGATCAAGACGCTTCAGCTCGTAGTAATCGGAAACCTTTTTACCAAATCGATTGAAAAATTGCTCAAACACTTCAGGCATCCAGTACCAGGAAGGGCCCATATCAAAGGTGTAGCCCTCGTGCTGAAACGAGCGGCCTCTGCCACCGGTTGATTCATTCTTCTCCAACAGGGTTACATCAAAGCCTTTGTGAGCGAGAGAACAGGCAGAAGCAAGACCCGCAAAGCCTGCGCCGATAACTGCAATTTTTTTCGAAGAAGTTTGATTCATGGTTGAGCACAAAGGCTGTAACCAATAAACAAACAAAGGGGAAGTTGGTTCAGTGATAAAAGACTCCTGGAGTAATGAGGATAATCAAAACCACTATTTCACGCGAATACGCTGACCAAGTCGGAGTGTCGAAGTCTGCTTGATACGGTTCATTTTGCAGATGGCGTTGATCGATGTGCCATTACGACGGGCGATTGAATAAAGAGTATCACCCTTCTTGACCGTGTAATACTTCGATTTTGCAGAAGCTTTAGTTCCTCGTGCTGCAATAGCCTCAGGTGATGCAGAAGGCGTTTCAAAGTGCTTTGGAAGTAGCGTAAATGAACTGCTCAACAAACTGTGAGAGGCAGGGTCTACGATATTTCTGGGATCAAATGCTTGTCCGAGATAACGGACCTCAAAGTGCAAGTGAGCACCGTACGAACGTCCTGTGTTTCCGCCCAATCCGATGATATCGCCGGCCTCAACGTGCATTCCGGGAATCACTTTGCGCTGCGACAAGTGGGCGTAAAGTGTTTCCAATCCATTATTGTGGCGCACCACTATGACATTACCATAGGAAGGGTGATACTGCGAGATGCGCACCATTCCTTCAAAAGCGGCCATCACGTTATCCCCCACCTCAAGATCGATGTCGAGTCCATAGTGCATACGGCCCCAACGAGGACCAAAGGGTGAGGTCATATCACCATTGGCCGGATATACAAAATCACAATCCGTGTGTGCCAGTAAGAAATTCAAGCCCTGCCCCGGGGTCAATTGATCTGACTTGCCGTTGAATAGATTACGTGTATCCCAGTTGCAATAAACGTCATAGGCGGGGATATGCATGATGGAATCCCTGACTGTAAACAGCAGCAACTCTTCCGGCTTCTCATTGAACAGTGCCTGAGTTTGCATTTCCTCTTCGGAAGCACCGCCGGCATGGGGTAGGTTTGCTGCAGAGAATCCGGGATCATCTTCAGTAAAGAGCTCCGGCTCATCGCGTTGCGCGGTGAGGGCATTACCCATCAATAACGTGAGTATCCAAAAAAGCGCTATGTAAAATGGACTTTTCAAGTCGGCGGCAAAAGTAAACCAAAAGCTCACCGCATGCGGTAAGTCACGGTCGGCAAAGTTCTAAATGAAACGTTAATTTCATCCGGCAAGCAATCTTGACTTATGCACAACACATTGGTTATCACATGAAGAAGGGAATTAGCACTTGCCCTTACCTTTGCATCTATCATACTTCCTAATGACGAAAATCAGCTTAGACATCCTTGCATTTGCTGCTCATCCTGACGATGTAGAAATCAGTTGTGGCGCCACCCTGATTAAAGCCATTGACTCGGGAAAGCGCGTAGGGATTATTGATTTCACTGCGGGTGAAATGGGCAGCAGAGGCAGCGGAGAATTGCGATTGGAAGAGGCGCGACAAGCTTCTGAATTGCTGAGGTTGAGCATTCGACATAACCTTGGATTACGCGATTGTTTTTTCGAGTCGTCCGAATCCACGCTGCTGGATATGGTCAACTATCTGCGTCATTACCAACCGGAAATTGTGTTGTGTAATAGTCCAACCGATCGTCATCCGGACCATGGTAGGGCGTCGAAAATGGTCCGAGAGGCTTGTTTCTATTCGGGGCTGGGCAAGATTGAGACACACTTCGAAGGTGCGGTACAAGCTCCCTGGCGACCAAAGGCTGTTTACCAGTATATCCAGGATTATTATTTGAAGCCTGATGTCGTTGTGGACATAACGGGGTATTGGGAGCGAAAAACAGCCGTGCTGAAATGCTACGGCAGTCAGTTTCACAGTGCGGAGTCCAATGAGATTCAAACTCCAATTTCAGGGGAGGAATTCTTTGACTTTCTGTATGGGAAGGCGCTCAATCTGGGGCGTCAGGCCGGAATGACATTAGGCGAGGGGTTCATCAGCGACCGTTACATTGGTGTATCAGGATTGGATCAGTTGATTTAATGATCTCTCCATGTTTTCGGTTTCTGATTGTTATCGGCCGGAGCGACAGCCACTTGATTCAGTAAAAGCTCAAACTTGGGGTCCGATGGTGATGGCGCCACATCGCCCACAATAAATCCGCGGTCATCGATGAGATAGGCGTGAGGAACCGCTTTAAGCTTCAATTTTTCCTGGATAAACGGGTCGGCATTTCCGTAAACAAAGGATAGCGCTTGTTTAGGATGTTCTTCAAGGTATTTACGAAAATCGCGGTAATCATCATCCATTGCAACGCCAATGAATTCCACCCTGCCGGCGAATTTTTCCTTCCAACGTTCCAGCAACTGAAGTTCCTTTAAGGATACGGGGCTCCATGTTGCAAAAAAATAGAGGTACACCGGCACTCCGGAAAGTTGGCTAACCGACCATCGTTCTTGCGCCTCATCCGTCAATTGGAGATCCGGAAATGCCGTTGCCGCTTTGCACCTCGTTAACTGAGTGTGGGCATCTGCAGCGATTGAATCGATATCAGCGTCTGTTCCGCTCGGTTGAAGCAACATCATTTCGATGGCGCTGCGATCGAAAGACTTATTGTAGTAACTATCCTTCAATCCATTTACACAAGCAAGCCTTCGAATCCGAGATGATTGCATCGTTGAATCGGCAATAAAAACTTCGGCCAGCATCTGCAAACTGCGATCGGCATTGATAGCCTTCATGATTCTTGCTTGCATATCACTCTTTCGACCTGTGAGCATGTTTTGATAATACAGCTTGAAACAACTGACAAAAGCCGGATTGTTCAAGGGCAACGCACGTGATTTCAAATACTGATTATAAAACTGCACGCGATTCATTCCATTGAGCAGGTGAAGTTCAGCTTCCGAATACAGGCGGTACGTTTCAAAAAAATCCGATGCATTGATTTTGCCATACACCGCTTGAGTGGAATCCGAGAAATGCTTAATCCAATGGTCAAATTCAGGTGCTATCTTTCGTTGCAGCGTATCCTTCTCATTTCGTTTGGCAAATAAATCAACCTTGAGTCGACGCTCTTGCAGTGAATTCATGTACTGCGTCGATCCGCGATATTCCTGGGCTGCAAAATCGTAGAAATGATCGGCAATGAAGCGACTGTAATCCAAGTTGTAGCTTCGAATGACTGCATTCAATTCATTTTCGGGTAAATCGATGAACTGCAACTCCACTTCGCTGCGATCGAAACGCTTGAAATCCGTCTTAGTTACTTGCGGAAACACGCAATTGTACGAGCTACCGGGCACTGCGTACAAAGCGGCCTCAATGCGTTGAATGTGGATATAAACCCTTCGGATTTCGGCAAGTTCGAATTCAACCTGAAACGTGGCATCATCGCGGACATCGCAACTTGCCAGGAGTTTGCGCAATCCGGAAAACTCATCAACGGGAAGTATAACGGCAAGTTTTCGTCCTTCATAACCCGGAGCTGTTCCTGAGATACGCACCAATGCTGCTGTTGCTTCCGCTAACAGCATCATCAGCATTACCAGTGTCAGCACAATTCTATTCACCATAGACATTCACTCCTGCGGGCAGGAACTGAGAAACGTCGCCTTTATTTTTAATAATCTCGCGAACGATGGTGCTGTTGATGGCGGCCATGGCTGGGTCAGCGAAAAGCAGGATCGTCTCAATCGCGGGATGCATGGCTTTATTCATCTGTGCTATGGAACGCTCATATTCGAAATCGCCTCCATTGCGAATTCCTCTCAAGATGAACCGAGCTTCATTAAGGCGACAAAAATCGACTGTTAGACCATCAAGCTCCTTGACCTGAATGCGTGACTCTCCCTGAAAGGTATCGACCAGCCACTGCTTTCGTTGTTCAAGCGAGAACATGGATGATTTGGACGTGTTACGTCCAATAGCGACGATAATCGAATCGAACAGCGGAAGCGCGCGGCGCACAATTTCCTCATGCCCTTTGGTAACAGGGTCAAATGAGCCGGGAAACACAGCAATTCTGTTCATGACAACAAACGTAAGTCAAAATTAGTTTGGCTTTCGAAAGAAGCTGAATCTGACATTACTATAGCTCTTCATTTGGAGAAATCCAAGCTGTTGACTGAGGTCGGTACGTTTGCCGTGTTCGATGACAACCAAGGTATTTTCCTGCATGGCCGGTGATGTCAGAATCCATTCAGGCAAGTGTTCCAGTTTGGGTAGGTCGTAAGGCGGATCGGCAAAGATTAAATCAAACGATTCCTCAGGGTTTTTCAAAAACTTGAACACATCTTGTTTGAGCGCATGCGCCTCAATGGCTTCAAAGTTTCGGAAATTATCGTTGATGAATTTCACGTGCAGCGGTTGAATATCGACAGCTAGAATGGCTTCTGACCCGCGAGAGAAACACTCCAAAGAAAACGCTCCGGTGCCGGCGAAAAGATCCAACACCCGCAAGCCCTCCCACTCGACCATATTGTTCAGCACATTGAAAAGTCCTTCACGGGCAAAATCAGTAGTAGGTCGGCCTTTGAAATTGCGAGGTACGTCGATAGACCTGCCTTTGAGTGAGCCGGAAATTATGCGCATAAAACGTGGAGTTGAGGGAAGTATGAACCGATCGCGTCGGAGGAAGAATGGTCGTTCATCCGGCGCACGTACTTGGACAATAAAGACGCGAGTTCCCTCATCCCATTGCCTACGATTAAGTCAAACTGTAACTGCTCAAGTTCGAAGCCAAGTCGCATGGCGGCATTCGCAATATGATACATGGCATCCTCCTCTGCGCTGACTTCATTGGTGGCTAAAAGCTTCAATTTTCGCTGTCTAAGGCAGGCCATAGTTAGCTGACGGTCGGTCACCCAGCATGCGATAGACGAACCTTCTGCAGGCGCAGAAATAGCAGCATAACGCGCGACCAAGGCAGCTGCCGGAATAACACGCGCATTCGGAATAAATCCGACCAGTCGCGGCATCCAGTCAGGGGTTTCATAACAGCAAACTGCGTCGAGTTCGGTTATTTCTGTGAATTGCGCATGGCTCACAGACACCTGGTGTTGCAGTTGCAGGTACGAGGTGATTTGTTTTTCATCAAAATAGGCAGCAGGAACGATGGAATAAAGCGCTGCATCGAAACTGACGGTGCATTTTCTAAACAAGTGATCATGCCAGTTGCGCTGGTAGATGAACTCCACCGGATCGCCGAGAAATTCATCGGAAATCACGTGCCAGCGGCATTGAGAAGAAGCAGCTTCAAATAATGCCGCTTCAACAAAACGGTCACTGATATGCAACACCAAGTGCATACTCGATGCTTCATCGAGCAACTCCTTGGGCATTTTCATTTTTGCCGCCAGTTCGGGATTAAATACCGCCATAATCAGGAATATTCCGCTGCTAAACTAAGCACAGTTTGGTGGATGTCTTTTCTTTGCTGCTCATAGATAGTCAACTGCTTTGGAGAATGCGCCCCTCATATCACAACCACTTTTAGAAGCGGCCTTGCACGGTCACTTTGGGCATGAGGCTACCGAAGGTCAAGCCAAATTGTTTTACGCATTCACACGATTCGTGCTATCTGACAAACCGCGTTGTGCGTTGCTCATTCGTGGTTATGCAGGCACCGGGAAAACTACTTCGGTGAGTGCGATGGTGCATACTTTATCCCAATTCGGAATAAATTATGTGCTGCTGGCGCCCACCGGCAGAGCAGCCCGGGTATTGAGTAATTACTCCGGCCGTCAGGCAAAGACGATTCACAAACACATTTATTATTCCAAGCGTTCGCGCACCGGTGAAGGGTTGTATGAATTGAAGGAAAACCGTCTAACTCAAACGATTTTCTTCGTGGATGAAGCGTCCATGATTGGTCATCACGGAGCTGAGAGCTATCATGATTTACTCGACGATTTGATTGCGCATGTATACAGCGGCGAAGATTGCAAGCTGGTTTTCATCGGTGATAATGCGCAGCTTCCACCCGTAGGAGCAGCGGAAAGCCCGGCGCTTCAAATCGATCATCTGCGCAGCAATTATTACCTCCACATCGCCGAAATCGAATTGCATGAAGTCATTCGTCAGGCCGAGGGTTCAGGCATTCTCGATAATGCGACAGGTCTGCGAAAACAAATTACAGCGGCCGAGAAAGCCCTTCCGCACTTGAATGTGTCTGGCTACCGCGATATCATTCGTATCGAAAGTGACTTACAGGATTATCTGGAAAATGCATTTTCACGCTATGGGAAGGATGATATGATTGTCATTACGCGCAGCAACAAACGCGCTAACCTTTTCAACCGTCAAATCCGTCAGCGAATCCTTTGGAACGAGGAAGAAATCAACGCCGGTGACCGGATGATGGTGCTGAAGAACAACTACTATTGGTTGAAAGAGGGGGAAGATCGCGCGGGTTTCATCGCCAATGGTGACACGCTGTTCATCAAGCGTATTTTGCGTTTTGAGGATCGTGAACCCTTTCGCTTTTGTAAAGCCATCGTGAGTATGCCCGACTATCCTGATATGCCGGAGTTTGAAACCATCCTCCTGTGCGACGCGATTTGGGAGGAACAATCGTCGTTGAGTAATGAAAAGCTACAGGCGCTGGGCAATCTAATCGCCTTGGATTATCCGGAGATTACCGATCGCCGATTGCTTCGGAAAAAAGTAGCTGAAGACCCCTATTACAATGCGCTTCAAGTGAAGTTTGCCTACGCAGTGACGTGTCACAAAGCGCAAGGTGGACAATGGCCATGTGTCTTTGTTGACCAAGGTTACATCACCGATGACATGGCGGGTCTTGAACTCAATCGCTGGTTTTATACAGCCTTTACACGGGCACAAGAACAACTGTATCTGGTTGGATTCGAAGATCAATTGTTTGAACATCGCTAATTTCGCGCCTCATGGAAGAGCTCGAAGTGCATGATGATCAGCCCGCAATGTGGAAGCGTTACTTCCTTCACATCTCCTACGATGGCACGAATTACCATGGATGGCAGCGACAATTGAACAGTCATTCCGTGCAGGAAGAAATCGAAGCGGCCTTGCGCAAATTGTTGCGTCAGGAAAAAGTTGTATCGGTCGGTTGCGGAAGAACAGATGCCGGTGTGCACGCGCGCGACTTTTATCTTCATTTCAATGCCGAGAAACCTATTACCAATAAAGCAGAAATTCTCTTCAAGCTCAACCTGATGTTACCCAAGGACATTGGACTGTTCGGGCTTTGGCAAGTAGGGGATTTAACGCACGCTCGGTTCGATGCGATTGAAAGGAGTTATGAGTATCACATTCATCAACGACGCGATCCTTTTATCCAGCGATTCTCTACTTTTTACCCTTGGGCCTTGGACATTGACCGTATGAATGAAGCCGCTGCGATGCTGCTTCCATACAAAGACTTCGCAGCTTTCTGCAAGTCGGGAGGCGGTCAGAAAACAACACTATGCGATCTGAGAGAAGCTCGCTGGGAGCAGGATGATTACAAACTCGTGTTCCACATTAGAGCCGATCGGTTTTTGCGCAACATGGTGCGTGCAGTGGTGGGTACGCTACTGGAAGTTGGTCGCGGAAAAATGGACCTGGCGGAATTCCGATCGATTGTAGAAGGTGGCAAGCGCACGCAAGCGGGAGAAAGCGTGCCGGCGCAAGGACTGCATTTGACACGTATCCTATATCCTTCGGATAAAATTCAGCCAATCGACTGACCAACTATTCATAACAAAGTTTTTAATTTTAATTGGGCAAAAAAGCCAATATTTGCAACCAATCCCTAAACATCGTTCATCATGTTAACCAGTTTCCTATTGCTCCTGAGCACGCTGTTCATGCCAACCGAACCGGCCGACACCTCCAAAAGTGACGGATGGAAAAAACTCGAAGTAAAAGAATACACCGTTGAGTACCCTGAATCCTGGGCAGTCGACACCAGTGGCGCTTCGGGTATGGATTTCATCCTGTCCTCTCCGTTCACCGATGAGGAAGACTACTACAACGATTTTGTCAATATCGCGGTAATGCCCATGTATGGCTTGGGAAAGACACTTGATTCTTATGTGGAGGAAGTGATTCGTGATATCCCTTTTTTCTATAGCAAAGCGGTAATTACCACCAACAAAAAGGAAACAAAAGCCGGCAAACCTTGTTATGTGTTGACTTACGCCGGTATTTTGAACACTTTCCCCATTGCCATGCATCAGTACATTTGGTTCGAAAACGAGAAAAGCTACACGCTAACATATACTGCTGAGCAAGGCTCATTCGAAAAATGGTTCAAGGACGCAGAGCGTATTATGGACAGCGTTCAATTCAAAAAGTAAGCATTGAGTAAAAGCGGAAAGGCATTTGATTTTGCCATATTCTTAAGGTTATACCGAAAAGGCAAGCCCTATAGGCTGCCTTTTTTTGTGACCTTGTTTTTGGTCATCCTGCTGGCATGCATGGTGGGTATTCGTCCTGAACAGATGCGCACTATACTGGATGAAGCCATGCCTGCAGGCGACACGCAACGCGTCATGCAAATCAGTATTTGGTTTATCGGATTCCTGTTTATCGAAGCTGTGCTTCAATATGTGCAAGCCCAGTTGGCCAACCGCGTGGCACAATCGATTACCTATGACTTACGGTCAGAGCTATACGCGCATGTAGCGAAATTCAAACTGAGTTATTTCGATAAGACGCCCGTTGGCCAGGTGGTGACGCGGGTAATCTCAGATATTGACGGCATTGCTGATGTTTTCTCTGCCGGCATTCTCGACATCTTCCGCGATGTGCTTAAGCTCATCTTCATCGTTGGCTTCATGTTTTGGCTCGATTGGAAAATGACATTGATGGTCATTATACCTATTCCATTGCTGCTTTATGCAACGCGTATCTTTCAGCAAGCCGTGAAGTCGTCGTTCAACGATGTGCGAAATCAAGTGGCTCGCATCAACGTATTCATCCAGGAACATGTGAGTGGGATGAACATCATTCAAATTTTCAATCGAGAACAGCAAGAGAAGACCAAGTTCAACACCATCAATCAGGAACATCGTGACGCCCATATTCGGGGCATTTGGGCATACAGCATCTTCTTTCCTGTAGTCGAATTATTGAGTGCCGGATCGGTGGCTCTTATGATTTGGTGGGGCTTGCATGAGTCCCTGGATGATCGTATGACTCCCGGCCTATTGCTTGAGTTTTCAACCTTCATCACGATGATGTATCGTCCTATACGTCAGATGGCTGACAACTTCAATGTATTGCAGATGGGAATTGTCAATGCCGAGCGCGTTTTCAAATTGCTTGATACACCCGAAGAGCAGGTTGACACGGGAACCATCGATGCCGCCAAATTGCAAGGCGGTATTCGCTTGCGTGAGGTGACTTTCTCCTATGTTCCGGGGCAAGCTGTGCTTAAGGGAATCAATCTCGACATCCAACCGGGAGAGATGATTGCCTTCGTGGGTGCAACCGGCGCAGGCAAAAGCAGTATCGCGCTGTTGTTAAACCGATCGTATGAACTGGATAGCGGCTCCATTTCGATTGATGACTATGACATTCGTTCGCTCAGTTTGCAATCGCTGCGCAAGCACGTGATCATGGTGAATCAGGATGTCTTTCTCTTCAATGACAGCATTCTAAACAACATAACGCTGCATGATTCCTCCATATCCCGTGAGGCCGTGATTGCTGCAAGTAAGGAAGTGGGTGCCCACGATTTCATAGAGAAACTTCCGGGCGGTTATGACTACAACGTGCGCGAACGAGGTGGTATGCTCAGTGTGGGTCAGCGCCAGCTGATCTCTTTTGTGAGGGCGTTTGTGCGGAATCCTGAAATCTTAGTGCTCGATGAAGCGACGTCCAGCGTTGATACGGAATCAGAGTTGCTCATTCAATACGCAACACGCAAGATTACACGTGGCCGCACGAGCATCGTGATTGCGCATCGATTATCGACGATTCAAGGTGCGGATAAAATTGCGGTTATTCACCAAGGGACCATCGCTGAGCTGGGATCTCACCAGGAACTATTGCAGCGCGAAGGGCTTTACAAGCGCCTATTTGAACTGCAGTTTCAATGATGTGAGGTTCACTGCTTAACGAAAGGCAGCGTCATTTCCGAAGAAATAGTTTTTACTCGCCACACGTAGGACCCTGCGCCGATAGGCAGATCACCTAAGACAATTCGCTGCTTTGCGGCAGGCAGATTTTCATTCAATACCTGATGAATCATCTTTCCCTGTATATCCAAGATTTCAACGCACACTGCGCCGGGCTGTCCCGTTGTGAAGGTGAGCACTGAGTTTTCAGTCACAGGGTTAGGATAGCACGTCAATGAGGACTTCTCCGCTTCAAGACCTGTCACATCCGAAGTTTGAAAGCCAATAATTCGCACCGTGTTGTTGCCAGAATTGGGAATAAGTAAGGTGTCGATTTCTTCGGCATAAGCGATATCCGCAGGGTTATTCAGTCCGCCGGCAACCGTAATGACCTCGCTTACGCTAAAATCCGGAGCGTATTTAGTGATGCGTTGTGGGGCCCATGAAGCCAGGTAATAATTACCCTGCGAGTCGTTATCGATACCATCAATACTATTGAGGGATGAGTTGGCCACAAGTGTGTTGGTGGAATAATCCGCAAGTGAAACTGCTGTAATATCGGAGCTGGTTCCGCTCCATGCGACGAACACCAATCGGTTATTGGTTTCATCATAGCAAATCCCATTGGGTGTCACTACTGTATTGGTGACCACAACGGAATAAGTCGGATTCGCTAGGTCCGTGTAATCGAGTTCGTAGATTTTCATCGCGCCGAAGTCGGTTACCCACACGCGGTTTTGACCATCAGCCGCCATACCGTTGAGAAAAGAAGCGCCTGTAATCGAGATACTCGACAATTGGCTGCCGGTGGCCAGGTCGTAAGCCCTCACTCCACTTCCTACGATGGTGAACAGGGTATTTCCAATGACCTCCATGCCATAATCTGCCTTTGGGCTGTCGCCTGCGAAGATTCCGATGGGAGTTCCTGTGGCATCAACCTCGACGATATTGTTACCGTTACCGACTAAAAAACGGTGGTTAATGGCATCAAACTCTACCGATTCGATACCGGTTAAATTCTGTGAGAATGCAGTATGTCCAAGGGTCAAAGCCAACAAAAGGGTCGTAAAACGCATGATTTTAATTTTCGGCAAAGATGCATGAAAGGCGAATTACCGCAGCGCTCAATTATCGCGTCCGCGGAAAGCCAAAAAATAAACTTCCCTACCAACCAAGGAAATTACTTTTGCTGCTGTATTAATCGCCAGTTAACTACAAATCCTGCAATGAGAACCTTTTTTACCGCTATCGCGACGTTGGTCGCGTCTATCGCTTTTAGTCAAAACACCCCCATTGTTGTGCTTAACGAGCTCAACATGGATAATCCCGGTGGAACAGACCAATCTGAATTCGTTGAACTTTACGGGGCGCCCAACACTTCGCTTGACAGCATAGTGGTTGTGCTTTTTGAAGGCACAACTGATTTGAGCTATGCCGCCTTTGACTTGGACGGTTATAGCCTCGACAACAACGGCTTCTTTGTTATCGGTAATGCCGCTGCACACCATGGCAAACCGGAGATTATCAATTCAGGCCAAGGAACCCAGTTCACAAGCGAAGATTATATTACCTGCATCAAGTCTTTGGGCGGTGTTAAAATCTCCATGGATGGCAAAGGCAGAGCAACAGACAACGCGCACATTGAACGATTCTTCCGCACCATCAAGCATGACAGGCTTTACCTCAACCCAAGCAAGGATGGCCAAGAGTTATACAGAGAATGTGAAGACTTTATTAACTATTACAACCAACGACGGTCCCATTCATCCATCGGAAAAGCCGCGCCGGCACAGGTTTACAAAAAGGCAGCATAGAAATGAACAATCCACCAAAGTTTTTAGTCTCCCCCAGACCCCCTGATTACTACATCATTAACAACTACTTTTGAAATGAGAACTTGTCCAATCGATCCCGACCATCTCACTGTATTAGTAGTAATGTAATAAAGAATTTAGATGATTGAGTTGATTCAAACTAATATAAAGTACCTAGTTGTTTTAGATCTGCTGATGCTTTTTTCCTTTTTTGTAATTTTCCGCAAGCAGATAGTGATTGTAATAAATCGAATTAGAAATTGGGAAATGAATTTCCAGGGCATGAAGCGCACTTGGGATATGCAAGTGGTTTATCTGGTGTTGTCGCTAATGAGTTTTCTGATTTTTTTAAGCGCCGTTTTTCCACTGAGTACGGATGAATGCTCCACGTTTTGGAGATTCAGCGCTAAAGGGTTTTATTACTCATATTGCACTTATCCAATACCCAATAATCATATTGTGGTTTCATTGATGAGCAATATGGTTTATCCGTTAGTTCAGTTTTTCGAATCCCCGAATTTAATTAGGATTGTACCTCTCTTGATTTCGCTGATTTTCTTTTCATATACCTCAGCTTACTTCAAAAGAAAATACGGCGACTGGCGCTTATTAGTATATTGGGCTGCGTTTCTTGTTTTACCAAGTTTGCTGGTTTATGATTATCAGCTTAGAGGATATGTGATAATGTCCTATTCAGGTGCTGCTTTGGCTATACTTATTTGGAATCACATAGATAGCAAGTGCTTTTTTCCGGTATATTCAATCGTGCAAATAATAGGCTTATGCACTCATCCCGGCTGGCTATACACTTTTTCTGGTACAACTTTAATTGTTTGTGTTCTCAATCTTCGAGACAAAGTTTTTCTTCGAAATGTGTTTCTCTATACTTACGTAATTAGTGGTGTAACCTTGATGTTTTATTCGCCACTTTTTATATTCGAAGGCATTGCTTCTATTGCCAAAAACCAATATGTAGCACCACTGGAATCTATAAGCGTCATGGATACTTTGCTCTGGGTTGACCATATCTTCGAGTTTTATTTGGGCCAAGTAAAATTTTTGAGCGATTTTGAATTGCTGAAGTATCTTTTTTACGCCTCATGCTTGTATATCATTGTTTTTAGGAAGAAGGTCGCGATTTTATCGATGCCATTGCTAATGGTGGTAATGATGTTGGTGCTGAAGCAAATGCCATTCGAAAGGGTTTTTATCGGGGTATTCGTTTTTGTCTTAACCACTGTTTTAATTAGTTTGCCAGCTATGCCAAAAATGACAATTGGTGGGGTAATCCCATTTTCAATTCTTGTAATATCATTCGCCTACTGGAATTACCAATATAATTATTTTTCGTATGACCAAAGCCTTGCCCAAGTCCAGAAATACCTGCGCAAGGACATAGATGATTTCAAGATTAATACAATTTATTTCGGGCCAATGGACTGTTTAACAGAAAACTTGTCTATTGAGTATAAATGGCGAAATACGAAACTACAACTGGTTAAATGCGCGTCTATTGATGATACTGTGTTATTGGCGAGCAATGATGGAGGTAATTCAGTCTTGATTTATTCGAGTAATAGATCAGGTTTCTCCGATGCTTTGAGTGACAAGTTAGGTTATAATGTCGAAGTAATTAATCGGGATTATTCGCTGGTTAGACTTCCGTAGATGTTGAAGATGCATGTTGTAAAGGATTAGACGAAATATGATGGCTGGTCGTGGTCATTGTTAAAGTTGATTTTATCCCGCATGGCCATTGATTTGAATAGATGGACAATCTTCTAAACTTTTTAGATTTCTTCCCAAGGATGTAAGGTTTAAAAACAATATGTGATGAAGCTGTGTTTTCACCGGCTGTAATGGTAACAAAGCCATTCAATTTAATTTCACGCTCAAAGTGTTTTGAAAGCTCCCCCATACCCCCTCATTACTAATTCATTAACAACTACTTTTGAAATAAGAATTTGTCCATTCGATCCCGACCATCTCACTTCTTCATGGTACTTAAATGATAGACGATGGAGAAGGCGCTTACCAATGGGAGCTTGAGCTTGTGGAATAACGTATGTGCTATCCAAGACTCATCATGACCGTACTACTGACATCTACGGTGGTGCCAAGTTCTACCCTTTACAGATACTTCGTGATTGCATTTTCTGCAGGAATACACTGACCCCATTTCTCTTGAGTGAGGAATTTAAGGTCCCGTTTTTCGGTTCAGAATTTCTCAGCGAATGAGATCGTGTTTGATTGTTGCTTCATTGTCATATCGTTTGATGATACAACTTTCAGAACTATCATTGTGAGGTATTTACGATGCAATAGGATTTAACACGTTAATCCGATTATTTTTTAAAAATACCATATTTTAAAATACAATAAAGGGCTCTAAATCCATCTCTCCACCCAATCTTCTTGCCTTCCTCATAAGTTCTTCCGTAATAGGAAATACCGACTTCATAAATCCGAATTTTTGGAATACGTGAAACCTTTGCAGTTACTTCGGGTTCAAATCCAAACCTATTCTCTTTTAGCCTTATTGATTGAATAATTTCTGTTCTAAACACTTTGTAACAAGTTTCCATATCTGTCAGGTTTAGATTAGTAAACATATTGGAAGCAAAAGTCAAAAAATTATTTCCAATTGTATGCCAAAAGAATAATATTCTATGAGGTTTTCCACCCATAAATCTTGAACCATAAACTACATCTGCATAACCGTCAATAATCGGTTTTAACAAAATATTATATTCATTCGGGTCGTATTCTAAGTCAGCATCTTGAATAATTAAATAGTCGCCTGTTGCGTTTTTTATGCCCGTGTGTAAAGCCGCTCCTTTACCTTTATTAATATCGTGTTTGAGATATATAAGACCGAAATCGGAGCCATTATCAATGTAATTGTTAATGGCTGTTTCTGTGTCATCTGTAGAGCAGTCATTCACAATTATTACTTCTTTCTGAATTTCTTGAATTAATCGAACATCCTTAATCTTGTCAAGAATAAGGTGTATGGTTTTACCTTCATTGTATGCAGGTATGATAATGGATAGTTTCTTCATATTTTATGTTTCTGTCTGTCTTTTATGCTTGCTGCCATCGGTTTGCAGATTGGCGACGTGGCGGCCCTGGGAGCACTGAACCATCATTTTACCACTAAAGTTTTTTAGTGGCACAAATGTTCCAAATACCTGTGGAACCGGCATATCAGCCAATGTGCTGTTATGGGCTGGTAATAGTATTATTTCCAACCCTTAAAAAATTATTTGCGGTAGCTGGGTCGTTTATTATTGTAACCTTACTCACCGAATTGTCAGGAAATCCAACTTGTGTAGCATGTTCACGAACCATTTCTTCGTTCGGTGCATTATAAAAACAATAGATTTTGTCAGTCGTCATATAACTGTGCACCCATTGTATTTGAAGACCTAATTTGTTTAAAACTCCAAAAGTGGCTTGCAATATCCCTTTCAATATTTCGGTGGTTCAATTACCTGCTCCTAGTATCTCTCTTTCAACTAGAAACTTTGGCATTGTCTTGAATTTTTATTTTAATCCTACTCCTATGGCTTTTCGGATTACGCCCCGTTTTTTGAGTGGTCGCTGGTCTCCACTTCTTATATTTTATTCTTGGCAGCCGTCAAGAAGTGTCAAAGTTAGACATTATTCTAGTCAGTTCATAGTATAGCTGTAGTTAAAACTCGCCCATAACTTCTGCATAAGCTATGTCCGCAGGGTTATTCAGTCCACCGGCAACCGTGATGACCTCGCTTACGCTAAAATCCGGAGCGTATTTAGTGATGCGTTGAGGTGCCCATGAAGCCAGGTAATAATTACCCTGCGAGTCGTTATCGATACCATCAATACTATTGAGGGATGCGTTAGCCACAAGTGTGTTGGTGGAATAATCCGCAAGTGAAACTGCTGTAATATCGGAGCTGGTTCCGCTCCATGCGACGAACACCAATCGGTTATTGGTTTCATCATAGCAAATCCCATTGGGTGTCACTACTGTATTGGTGACCGCAACGGAATAAGTCGGATTCGCTAGGTCCGTGTAATCGAGTTCATAGATTTTCATCGCGCCGAAGTCGGTCACCCACACGCGGTTTTGGCCATCGGCCGCCATACCATTGAGAAAAGAAGCGCCTGTAATCGAGATACTCGAC
>Ga0315908_10000828_pt1 | contig 23965 bp, 25 predicted proteins | sample LakEriMetagenome_12_FD_203520 | JGI IMG/M metagenome (GOLD analysis project Ga0315908, IMG submission 203520) | Freshwater fungal communities from buoy surface, Lake Erie, Ohio, United States - Buoy 4 MA124 | ecosystem: Environmental > Aquatic > Freshwater > Lake > Lake biofilm | place: USA...
ATTCGTAAGAGATATGCAGCTTCTATTGGAGAAAATGCCGTGCACGGATCAGACAGCGATGAAAATGCCGCAATTGAATCGGCGTTTCACTTTTCGGGTAGAGAGCAATTCTAATACTCAAAAAAACAACAACAAAAAATCCCATTCGAAAGAGTGGGATTTTTTTTATCGTAATATTACTTTGGTTATGACTTCGCGTTTGCACTCGGCATTGATCATCGCAATAATTTTATCGCGCCCGTGGTGCAGTTCTTCCCGCAACACTGCTGAGTTTAAGGAAACATAAAGCGTGTGGTTTTTTACAAGTACTTCTTTGGTATAGGTAGCAACGCCATTGCCCATTAAGGCAAACCAAGCCGCTTTTACATCAACTTCATCTAATCCGGATTGCAATTTATTTACGGAAATAATCTCGTTTAAAATGGCACCAATAGCACTGTCGTTTCCTAGTCGTTTGGCCATTATTTTACAGAAAAAGCCTGAGGGCGTTTATAATAATATTGATAGTGTTCTTCGCTCTCCAAGACCAAATGATCGGCATCAATCGATTTGATTCGCTCTGACCATTTTGACAAAAATGTTTTGTAATTCATACTAAAACCACCCTCTTTTTGCACCACTACAAACTCGTCTTTGAGGTCGTTCACCAAATAGTTTCCGGTAACTAATGGGGTTACTTTTTTTCGGAATCCTTTGTTTTGTTTGAATTCATAGTAATCATGGGTTTCGCTGGGAGGCAATATTTTTTCGCTACCATCTGGAAATACTACTTTCTCAACTTCCCAATAGCCGTTCAGGTTTTTAAGAGAGGATTGGTTGACCGAGGTAGTACAAGAAATCAAAAGAAAAGATAGAGCTAAAGCGCAAATTACTCGATTCATGATCAATATATTTGAAGAAATTTTAGTGCTTACCTCTGGATTCTATAGCATAAATTAGGCTATATAAAACCAAGAAAAAAGCAACCAAATTGATGGTTAAGGCTAGGTTTTGAAAATGAAAATGATCTAAAATTTTCCCTGCAAAAATTAAGATTACAGCGGTTAGGATTAACCGAAAAAACTTAATGGATTTCAATTTTTGGAAAAGACGCATACCCTATTAATTAAAAAAAGAATCTACAAATTCGGTTTTGTGGAAAACCTGTAAATCGTCAATTCCCTCACCTACGCCAATGTAGCGCACTGGAATTTGAAATTGATCGGAAATACCTATTACTACTCCACCTTTGGCTGTTCCGTCCAATTTGGTTACTGCCAACGAACTTACTTCGGTGGCTGCTGTAAACTGCTTGGCTTGCTCAAAGGCATTTTGACCGGTCGATCCATCCAACACCAACATCACGTCGTGTGGGGCGGTTTCGATTACTTTTTGCATCACGCGTTTTACTTTGGACAATTCGGTCATGAGGTGGGTTTTGTTGTGCAAACGACCTGCTGTATCGATGATCACCACATCGGCTTGTTGCGCCACTGCCGATTGCAAGGTGTCAAAGGCTACAGATGCCGGATCACTGCCCATTTGTTGTTTCACCAAGGGAACGCCCACACGATCAGCCCAAACTTGTAATTGATCAATGGCTGCCGCACGAAAGGTGTCAGCGGCGCCTAACACTACATTATAGCCCGCTTTCTTGTATTGGCTAGCCATTTTACCAATGGTAGTTGTTTTTCCCACACCATTCACACCAACTACCATAATCACATAGGGTTGAGATGAGGTAGGAAGTTCAAAATCTTTGGCTTCTTCTGCGTTGGTCTCGGCCAATAAAGCCGAAATTTCTTCGCGTAAAATTTGGTTCAATTCTTCGGTGCCCAAATATTTATCGGCAGCTACGCGTTTTTCAATGCGTTGAATAATTTTTAAGGTGGTGGCCACGCCCACATCCGAGGAAACCAAAATTTCTTCTAAGTTATCTAAAACCTCGTCGTCTACTTTTGACTTTCCGGCAACCGCTTTGGTCAATTTGGAGAAAAAACTCACTTTAGATTTTTCAAGTCCTTTATCTAAAGTTTGCTTGGCCTCCTCACTCGTGCTAGGATCAATTTTGGATGAGGAAAATAATTTTTTAAAAAAACTCATGTGACAACAGTTAACTAGGGAATTAGAAATTTAGGCTAAATATAAAAATAAAAAAGCTACTTCCGAATGAAAGTAGCCTTCTATATACTGTGATAAAAATTATTTCTTTTTCAAAAACTCATCTACTTCTTCTGGAGTCATGATTGCTTCCACAAAAGTATAGGCACCCGTTTTAGGCGATTTTACCATTTTAATAGCTTTTGATAATCTCTTTGAAGCTGTTTGTAACGATGCTACGGTTTTCTTTGCCATGATTCAATTATTTGGTATGAAACTTAAAATTAAAGTTTCTTATTATTATTTAATTTCTTTGTGAACAGTTACGCGTTTCAAGATCGGGTTGAATTTTTTAATTTCTAGACGATCTGGCGTGTTTTTTTTGTTCTTGGTTGTAATGTAACGAGAAGTACCTGGAACACCTGATGTTTTGTGCTCTGTACATTCTAAGATTACTTGAATTCTATTGCCTTTCTTTGCCATCTTGCTATCTATTTATTTGGGTAAGGATTATTTAATGAATCCGTTAGCTTGTGCTTTTTTCAAAACAGCAGCGATTCCATTTTTGTTGATTGTTTTAACTGTAGATGCAGCTACTCTTAGGGTAATCCATCTGTCTTCTTCTGGAAGATAAAAACGTTTTTTTACTAAGTTCACTGAAAACTTTCTTTTCGTTTTGTTCATCGCGTGAGAAACATTATTTCCCACCATCGCTCTTTTACCTGTAAGGTCACAAACTCTTGACATTATGCTTATCTTTTATCGTTATTCAATTCGAGGGTGCAAATAAAAGAAAAATAAACCTATATGCAAAATAATTAAACTAGATTTTTTAAAATTTCTTTTTGCAACAATTCCAAGCTTTTAATCACGGCACGGTCAATTACTTTTTCACGTGGTTGCCCAAAACTAAACTCTTGAACCACTGTTTCTTGTGCCGATGCAATGGCAATAAATACGGTTCCCAACGGCACCGATTCATCGCCCAAACTTGGCCCCGCATTTCCGGTAGTAGCAATCGCGTAATCTGATTTCAGTAGTTGGCGCACTTGCTCGGCCATTTGCACCGCCACAGTAGCGCTTACCACGCCTTGCGAAGCAATTAACTGTGGATCCAACCCCAATACGTCTTCCTTTACTGCAGTGGCATAACTAACGACACTGCCTTTAAAATAGGCCGAGGCACCAGGCACACTGCTGACGAGTTGGCTTATTTTGCCTCCCGTACAACTTTCGGCAGTTGCCAAGCTAACCTTTTGTTTTTGCATTAATCTTCCCAACACTACCTCAATCGTATCGGTTTCTTCAAAGCCCACTATGATGTCTCCAATCAACAAATCGAGTTGGGCAATATTATCTTGTAAGGCTGCTTCCAACATGGCTTTATCGGTTCCGCGGGCCGACAAACGCAAACGCACGCGTCCAGGGCTTGGCAAATAGGCCAATTTGATAAATGATGGCAAGTTGGTTTCCCAGTCTTCTATGCGCTCGGCGATGCGGCTTTCGCCTTGACCGTAAGTGAGTATCGTTTGGTGAATGATAAACGGACGTTGGTATTCGCGTACCAATTTGGGCACCAATTGATCGGTGACAATTGCCTTCATTTCATAAGGCACACCGGGCATCGAAACAAAAACAGTTTGTTCTTTTTTCATCCACATGCCAGGGGCCGTACCGTATGCATTATGTAAAATTTCACAGCGCGAAGGCACCAATGCTTGGTCTTTGTTTACTTGCGTAGCCTCCAATTTGAGCTTCACATGAAACAAGTCAATTACGTGTTGCTCTACAGCTACATTGCGTAGCAACTGATCGCCAAAATAGTCACAAAAAGTATGCTTGGTAATGTCATCTTTGGTAGGACCTAAACCGCCGGTAATCAAAACCAAATCTACGCGATTCTGAAAACGCGCAAAGGCCTCCAAAATGGCTTGTTTATCATCTGCTATCGATTGCATTTCACACACTTCAATGCCAATTTTATCGAGGGAATTGGCAATAAAACTCGAGTTGGTATCAACGATTTGTCCAATTAAAATTTCGTCGCCAATGGTAAGAATTGCTGCTTTCATTGCTTGGTTGATTTCATAAAAAAAGAGCTTGTACGCAAGCCCTTTTTTCTGGTATGATGCTGTTATTTATAAATTAAAATCTTTGCTGATTTCTTTTACCGCTTTTTCGATTTGCGCTTCCACGCTGTCAAAAACGGGTTTAATTTCTTTCTTTTTTCCTTCGGCTTTGGTCCAGGCTTCAATTTGAAGAATTTCCTGAAACGCTACATCCATACCCAACAAATCTAGGGTTGGTTTGATTTTGTGCGCGTAGCTGTAGGCCAATTTGTGGTCCCCTTCTTTCACGCCTATTTTCACCTGTTCCAAATCAACGGGTACCTCAGAAACAAACAAGGAAATGATTTGCTGCACAAATTCGGGATCGTTGTCTGAAAGTGCATATACTTTTGCTAAGTTGTAATGTAAAGCCATACTATTTAATGTTGATTCTGAATACTTTTTGATCTTCTAAAAACCCTTCCAATACATCGTTTGGCTTCACTTTTGCCACGCCTTCAGGGGTTCCGGTAAAAATAACATCTCCTATCTTTAAGGTAAAAAACTGCGAAACGTGTGCAATGAGTTCGTCAAAATGCCACAACATCAAGCTGGAATTTCCTTTTTGAACGGTTTCTCCGTTATTTTTCAATTCAAAATTAATGTTTTCTAGAGAACTAAAAAGTTTTTTTGATCTAAACTCACCAATTACTGCCGAACCGTCAAACGCTTTGGCTTTTTCCCAAGGCAAACCCTTGTCTTTGAGTTGTTGTTGTAAATCGCGTGCGGTAAAATCAATGCCCAAGCCAATTTCGTCATAATACTGGTGGGCAAATTTGGGTTCGATGTACTTCCCTACTTTCGAAATTTTAACCACTAATTCTACTTCGTGGTGAATGTCGTCCGAAAATGCCGGGATTACAAAGGGATGTTGTTTGAGCAATACCGCCGAATCGGGTTTCATAAACACTACGGGCTCTGTGGGTCGTTCGTTTTGCAACTCCTCAATGTGCTTCACATAGTTTCTACCAATGCAAATGATTTTCATGCGTATTAGAACTTGTTGTTTAATTTTCTCAATTTGATGCCTGTGAGCACTTTTTTGGTATATAACGGAAATTCGGCGTTTTGAATCCAGCCAAAATAACCGGGCTCGTCTTCCAATACTTTTTCTACGCGAGCGCCTTTGTGTTTGCCAAACGTAAAAACCTCTTGTCCTTCGGCATCCAAGGCAATAAAGCCAGCAAAATCAATACTTTTTTTACGCGTGGTATACTCGGATAAACTTTTCATGTCATTTTCCAACTCGGGATAGCGATCCAATTGCGCCTTCAATATTTCGTAAGTTGCCATTGTATCGGCTTCGGCCGAATGTGCGTTTTCTAAGGATTTTCCACAATAAAATTTCAAGGCAGCACTCAGGGTACGTTCTTCTTTTTTGTGAAAGATGGTTTGCACGTCAACCGACACGCGGTTTTTCATATCAAAATCAACACCAGCACGCAACAATTCTTCGACCAACAACGGAATGTCAAAGCGATCGGAATTGAATCCAGCCAAATCGGAGTCTTTAATCATGTTATGGATTTGCGGTGCCAACTGCGAAAATGTAGGTTCATTGGCCACTTTTTCATTCGTAATACCGTGTACGGCAATCACGGCGTCGGGGATGTGCATTTCGGGATTCACCAACCAAGTTTTGCTTTCTTGGGTGCCGTTGGGAAATACCTTTAAAATAGAAATTTCAACAATACGGTCTTTGGCCACTTCAATGCCGGTGGTTTCGAGGTCAAAAAAGCAAATGGGTTTATTGAGTTTGAGTTCCATGGTGAATTTTTAGAGGACCAAAGATAGGATTTTGATGTAATTTATAACGACGAATTAAAAATGAATAATTGACTCCAGCTAATGCTTGTTTTAATGTTTATTTTAGCGGCAAAATATTTCCTTAAGATTGTTGCACTCTAATTTATGGACATAAAAAAGTATCCCAAATGTCATCACAAGAATTAAAATACCCCATTGGCATCTATTCCAAACCGCAAGAAATTACGCAAGAACTGTTGAGCGAATACATTTTGGCGATTTCAACCTTCCCTGAAAAACTAAAAAATGAAGTACATTATTTAACGGACAGTCAATTGGACACGCCCTACCGACCGGGCGGCTGGACCATACGGCAAGTAGTTCACCATTGCGCCGACAGCCACATGAATAGTTTAGTTCGTTTCAAACTAGCCTTGACAGAAGATAATCCGACTATTAAACCCTATTATGAAGACCGCTGGGCCGAGTTGGCTGATAGTAAATCAATGCCAATTGAACCGGCTCTTAAACTGTTAGAAGGACTACATGAAAGATGGAGCGTACTTTTAACTAATCTCTCCAAAGCAGATTTAGTGAGAACTTTTATTCACCCAGAAAGCGGCAAGCAAATTCAGTTGGATGAAAACATAGGCCTCTATGCCTGGCATTGTAACCATCATTTGGCGCACATTACTACTGCAAAAAAAGCAAACAAGTGGTAACCGAATTTGCATGTAATTAGTCTTAAATTAAAACCACAAAAAAAGCCCCTTTTTCAAGAGGCTTCGTTTTTAATTATTCATTTTAATTAAAAACTTCTGTTTTCATCAAAAGCTTCCATGTATTCGGCCACGCGTTTCACGAAGCTGCCTCCTAATGCCCCATCAACTACACGGTGATCGTAACTGTGCGACAAGAACATTTTTTTGCGGATGCCAATAAAATCACCCTCTGGGGTTTCGATTACGGCAGGTACTTTGCGAATGGCGCCCAAAGCCAAGATTCCTACTTGCGGTTGATTGATGATGGGTGTACCAAACACACTGCCAAAAGTTCCTACGTTGGTTACGGTATACGTTCCGCCTTGCGTATCGTCTGGTTTGAGTTTGCCGGCTTTGGCACGGTTGCCCAAATCATTGACCGCTTTGGCCATGCCCAACAAATTGAGCTGATCGGCATTTTTGATTACTGGAACAATTAAGTTTCCGTTGGGAAGTGCCGCAGCCATACCCAAGTTGATGTTTTTCTTTTTAATGATGTAATCGCCTTCAACCGAGATGTTCATCATCGGGAAATCCTTTAATGCTCGCGCAATAAGCTCCATGAATATGGGCGTGAAGGTGAGTTTTTCGCCCTCGCGTTTTTCAAAGGCATTTTTGTTTTTTTCGCGCCAATCCCAAATGGCGGTCACGTCCACTTCGATAAACGATTGTACGTGCGCCGAGGTTTGCAACGACTGAACCATATAGCCCGAAATCAACTTGCGCATGCGATCCATTTCAACCATTTCGTCTTGACCATTTACCGATACGGGCATCGCTTTGGCAACAGGAGTTTCTGCCGAAACTGGCTTGGCAGCTACTGGCTGACCCGATTGCGGGGCATTTGCACCTTGCTCAATAAAAGCTAAAATGTCATTTTTGGTTACACGACCTTCTTTTCCGGTACCCGAAATTTGGTCCAATTGCGCCAACGATATTCCTTCTTGTTTGGCGATATTTTTTACTAAAGGAGAATAAAATTTATCCGATTGACTGAAATCCGTTGCTAAAACAGGAGCAGCCGCGGTTTCTTGCGCAGTTACAACAGTTTGCATGACGGCTTCGGCTGCTTGAGCAACAGCTGGTGCTTCAACTGGCGCAGCCGCTGAAGCTTCGGTTTCAATGATGGCAATGGTTTGTCCCACCTGCACTAAATCATCTTTGCCAAACAATTTCTCGACCAAAATACCCGACACTTCTGAGGGTACTTCGCTGTCTACTTTATCGGTAGCGATTTCCAAAACAGCCTCATCGGCAGCAATAGCATCACCTACTTCTTTTAACCAGTTTGTGATCGTTGCTTCGGCCACACTCTCGCCCATTTTGGGGAGTTTTAATTCAAATTTTGCCATAGTTGTAACCCAATGGTCTCTTTTTTATTATTGCTTGCGAAAATACTAAAATTAATCTTGTTTGTATACGAATTATTCAAATTTAGGGCGAATAAATTTTCGCTCTATTCGCTCCACGAAATCACCGTACCGCGGTCATTGCTGTGGTTACTGCCCAATATATAGTTGGCACTTTGGGGTTTGATTTTACATGTTAGTCCTTTCAACCCCAGTAGTTTCATTTTTGCAATCGTGTTTTTGTTGCTGATATAATCGGCATCAAAGATAATTTCTTGTTGGGGCTGAATTTCTAGAATATTTAGCTTTTCAACACGAACGACTGGAGCCTTTAATTTTTCAGTTAATAGTACACGCAAAGGTTCTTGGTTAGAAACCAACACATACGAATCAATGGTTTTGGTTTGTGTAACGGCTTGTTGCTTTTTTTGAAGCGAAAACAAGAAAGCACCTAGCCTTAGTCCAATCATAAAAAACCAAGAAAAAAACGATTTACCAAAATGCTTGCGGTAAAAAAACTGCATGGCTTCTTGAAAACGACGCATGTACTTGTGGTCGCGCAAGGTGCTTTCGCCTTTGTAATGTATCACGGTGGTTTCGCCAAAATACCAATTGGAGTAGCCTTTTTGAAGCACACTGTAACTCAAATCAATGTCATCGGCATACATAAAACAGCCTTCATCAAAGCCACCCACTTCTTCGTAAACTGCTTTGCGCATCAGTATAAATGCGCCCACCAAAATCTCGACCGGCCCCGTTTGATTAGGCAAAAGGTGTTGGGCATAATACTTGGTGCAACTTGGCAAAGAGGGAAACAGTTTATATAACCCAGTAATTTTGGTAAAGGCCACCCAAGGTGTAGGAATACCGCGTTTGGATTCGGGTAAAAACTGGCCACTGCCATCAATCAATTGACAACCCACCATGCCCAATTGGGTTTGTTTTTGTGCGAAGGCCAATAGCTTGGTAAAGGTATCTTCGGCCACTACGGTATCGGGATTAAGGATGCAAATGAACTCGCCTTGGGCTTTTTCGACCCCAATGTTGTTTCCTTTAGGAAAGCCTGCGTTTTCGGTATTTTGAATGAGCAACACCTCCGGAAAAAGTTGCTGCATCATGGCACAGCTGTCATCGGCTGAGGCGTTATCTACCACAATGATCTCGGCTTCAATGCCGTGTAAGGCTGCTTGTACAGAGCGCACGCATTGGGCTAAAAAATAGCGCACATTGTAATTGAGTATGATCACCGAGAGTTGCATGCCACAAATATAACCTATACATCCTAAAATTGGAAGATATGCCGATTTGAAAATGAGGACACCATTTAAAATACTACTTTTGCTCCACCAATTTCAATAGTCCATTATCACATTGGCACAACTTCAAATTTTCAAATTGCAGCAATGAATTACGTATCGGTAGAAAATATTTCGAAATCATTTGGCGAACGCACGCTGTTTGAAAACCTCTCTTTTGGCATCAACAAAGACCAAAAAATTGCCTTTATTGCCAAGAATGGCTCGGGTAAAACCTGCATCATGAAGATTTTGAATGGCGATGACGAACCCGATACCGGACAAGTGGTGGTGCGGAAAGACGTGAACATGGCGTTTTTGTCGCAAGATGCCGCCCTGCAAGATGAACTGACCATCGAAGAAAGCATATTCGCCTCTGACAACGCCACCTTAAAGGTGATTGAACAATACGAAAAAGCCCTTGAAAATCCCGACGATGCAGAAGCCTACCAAAAAGCTTTTGACTTGATGGACCAATGGAATGCCTGGGATTTTGAAACCCAATACAAGCAAATTCTCTTCAAACTGAAACTGGAAGATTTTAAGCTCAAGGTAAAAAACCTATCGGGCGGACAAAAAAAACGCTTGGCCTTGGCCATTATTTTGATCAACCGTCCGGATTTATTGATTTTGGATGAACCCACCAACCACTTGGATCTCGAGATGATTGAATGGTTGGAAAGTTATTTTGCCAAAGAAAATATCACCTTGTTTATGGTGACACACGACCGCTTTTTCTTGGAGCGCGTGTGCAACGAAATCATTGAATTGGACAACGGAAAAATTTACCAATACAAAGGCAATTATTCCTACTATTTGGCCAAAAAAGAAGAGCGTATTGCCTCTGAAAACGCCAGCGTGGACAAAGCCAAAAACCTCTTTGTGAAGGAATTAGAATGGATGCGCAGACAGCCCAAAGCGCGTACCACCAAATCAAAATCGCGTCAGGATGATTTTTACGTGATCAAAGAAAAAGCCGAAAGCCGACGTAAAGAAAATGTGGTCGAATTGGAAATCAACATGGAGCGCATGGGCAGCAAAATAATCGAGCTGCACAAGGTGTCCAAGAAATTCAAAGATCGGGTGATATTGGACAACTTTAGTTTTGATTTTCAGCGGGGCGAACGCATTGGCATCATTGGCAAAAACGGTACCGGAAAATCCACTTTTTTGAATGTCCTGACGGGCACCATTCCCTTAGACCAAGGAAAAGTAGTCGTGGGCGATACCATCAAAATTGGTTATTACACCCAAAGCGGCATCAACCCCAAGCCGGGTCAAAAAGTCATTGATATTATTAAGGAATATGGCGAATACATTCCGCTCACAAAAGGAAAAATTATTTCGGCCGGACAACTGCTGGAACGCTTTTTGTTTGACCGCAAAAAACAACACGATTTTGTAGAGAAATTAAGCGGTGGCGAGTTGAAACGCTTGTACTTGTGTACGGTTTTGATTCAGAATCCGAATTTTCTAATCTTGGACGAGCCCACCAACGACCTAGACATTGTAACGCTCAATGTGTTGGAGAGTTTTTTATTGGATTATCCAGGTTGTTTATTGGTGGTTTCGCACGACCGGTACTTTATGGACAAAATTGTAGATCACTTGTTTGTGTTTCGCGGACAAGGCGAAATTGAAGATTTTCCGGGCAATTATTCCGATTTCAGGGCCTACGAAGACAGCGCCGATGTGCAACAAAAAGAAGACAATAAGGCCGAGAAAAAAGAGTGGAAACAGCAAAACAACACCTCGAACTTGAGCTTTAACGAGCAAAAAGAATTGCAAAAAATAGAGCGCGAAATCAAGGACTTGGAATACGAAAAGAAACAAATTGAGGACTTGTTTGCCGAAAATAAAGTAGCCGACGATGACATTACTTCCAAAGCCCTGGCCTTACAAGAATTGATTCAAAAATTGGAAAGCAAAGAAGAGCGCTGGTTTGAACTTTCGAGCAAAATGTAGAAAACTTGAAATTTGCATCAACAATAGTATCCTATCTCAAATTCCTTTGGCACTCCACCAACCAACACGGCGTGCATTCGCCTTTTGTGTTTAATTTGGTGACTAAGTGTTTGTACGACCGCAAAAACTATCCAGAATACAAGCAATTAACCGCCTATAGAAAATCGCTATTAGCAAACCACCACACCATTGAAGTGACTGATTTTGGTGCGGGTTCACGCGTATTCACCTCAAATACCCGAAGCATTTCAAAAATTGCCAAAACAGCTGGAATATCTCCAAAAAGAGCCGAGTTATTATTCAGAATAACAAGCTATTTTCAACCAACTACCATTCTTGAAATAGGCACTTCCTTGGGATTGGCGACTTCTGCCCTAGCCTTGGGAAATCCAAAAGCAAAAATAACTTCACTTGAGGGCTGTACAAACACCCTAGCCACTGCGAAAAAAATAGCTGAAAATTCCATCCCGAAACTTCGGGACCAAATTCCAAATTCCAACGTTGAATTTGTGAATACTGAATTTTACAGTTACCTTAAAAACTTCCAGCTTCAAACTTCCAACTTCCAGCTTATCTACTTTGATGGAAACCATACCAAACAAGCCACACTGGATTATTTCGACTTATTATTGCCAACCATCACCAACGATACGGTCTGGATTTTTGACGACATTCATTGGTCGGATGATATGGAAGCCGCTTGGGAACGCATAAAAAACCATTCAAAAGTGACCGTGACGATCGATACCTTTCAGTGGGGATTGGTGTTTTTTAGAACTGAACAAGAAAAAGAACATTTCACAATACGCTGTTAATTTGCCTCAAAATAGAAACACTTTTGTACTTTAGGCGTCCAAAATTATACCAAAATACACCTTTATTTTTATGGCCAATCCACTGATTCACATCCGCAACATTAAACGAGATTTTGTGCTGGGCAACGAAATTGTCTATGTACTCAAAGGCATCGATTTAGAAATAAACAAAGGCGAATATGTGGCCTTGATGGGACCTTCGGGATCGGGAAAATCTACCTTGATGAATTTATTGGGTTGTTTGGACACGCCTACTTCTGGTACTTATATTTTGAACGGAAAAGATGTGAGTCAAATGCACGACGACGAATTGGCCGAAATTCGAAACAAAGAAATTGGATTTGTATTCCAAACGTTTAATTTATTACCGCGAACTACCGCACTCGACAACGTGGCACTTCCGATGGTGTATGCAGGCTTCCCTAAATCAGAGCGCAACAAACGCGCCACTGAGGTATTGACTCAAGTTAATCTTTCGGACCGCATGGATCACCAACCCAACCAATTGTCTGGCGGACAGCGTCAACGGGTTGCCATAGCACGTGCTTTGGTAAATTCGCCTTCCATCATCTTGGCCGACGAACCCACTGGGAATTTGGACAGCAAAACCTCGGTAGAAATCATGAAGTTGTTTGGGGACATTCACGCCCAAGGCAATACGGTAATTTTGGTGACACACGAAGAAGAAATCGCCGCCTATGCCCACCGCGTGATTCGATTGCGGGATGGATTGATTGAAAGCGACACGAAAACGAGTTGATTGACGATTTTTGATATTTGATTTTAGATTGCTTCGCCAGCTCGAGCAAAGCTCTCGGGTGTTGATTTTTGATTTTGGGATTTGGAATTTAAAAAATTGGAATTTTTATGAAAATATATACTAAAACTGGCGATGCCGGAACCACTGCACTTTTTGGCGGAACACGCGTAAACAAAGACCACATTCGCATCGAAAGCTACGGTACGGTAGATGAATTGAATTCGTATTTGGGTTTGCTGCGTGATCAATCGATTGACGAAAAACACATTACTACGCTGCTTGAAATTCAAGACCGTTTGTTTACCATTGGCGCCATAATGGCAACTCCACCAGACAAAGAAACCTTGAAAAACGGGACCGCGAGACTACAAAATTTAGGAATTGTTCCGGAGGACATTACGTTTCTCGAAAACGAAATGGACCACATGGAAAACAGTTTGGCTCCTATGACCCATTTTATTTTGCCCGGTGGCCATCCTACCGTTTCGCATTGTCACATTGCGCGCTGCATTTGCCGCAGAGCCGAGCGTTTGGCGGTGCACCTCAATCAGTTTGAACCCATACATCCGTTGGCCTTGACCTACCTGAATCGTTTATCGGATTACTTGTTTGTTTTGGCTCGAAAATTATCGGCCGAATTGGGTGCCAATGAAATAAAGTGGATTCCAAGAAAGTAAAAAAAACAGCTGTTTTTAGTTGGATTTTTTCAGGCTAACTCACACATTATTAACGAATTGAAAAATAAATCAACAATTACTTGACTTTTTGAGTAAAAAATTTATTTTTGCATAAAATTAAACACGAACGAAGATGTATTGGACATTAGAATTAGCCTCTTATTTGAGCGATGCTCCTTGGCCAGCTACCAAAGACGAATTGATTGATTATGCAATCAGAGCTGGTGCTCCATTAGAAGTGGTTGAAAACCTTCAATCGATTGAAGACGAAGGTGAAATCTACGAATCTATGGAGGAAATTTGGCCCGATTATCCTACCGACGAAGATTATCTTTGGAACGAGGATGAATATTAAAAAAATTAGTTAAAAACAATTGAAAAGTCTCCTGCGAGGCTTTTTTTTTGCCTAAATTTGACCACTTTAAATTTTACGAAATTACCACCGATATTATGAGTTTCATCAATAACATATTAAAGCTTTTTGTAGGAGACAAATCACAGCAAGATGTCAAAGCCCTTCAAGGAAGTTTAAACAAAGCCTTGGCATTTGAACCCGTTTTACAACAACTTTCGCACGATGATTTAAGAGCCAAAACGGCGGAATTTAAAGCCAAAATCCAAGCCGCTCGCGCCGACAAAGACGCAAAAATTGTGGCCTTAAAAGAGGAAGCTGAAAGCGTAACCGACATCGACCAACGCGAAGACATCTATGCTGAAATTGACGGACTTGAAAAAGAAGCCTACGAAATATCCGAAAAAGTATTGAATGAAATTTTGCCTGAAGCTTTTGCTGTGGTAAAAGAAACCGCCCGTCGTTTTAAAGAAAACACCTCACTTACCGTAACCGCTACGGCAAAAGACCGCGAATTATCGGCAAGTAAAACCTATATCACGCTCAACGGAGACCAAGCCATTTGGGCCAATTCTTGGAATGCGGCCGGAAAAGAAATCACCTGGGACATGGTGCATTATGATGTGCAGCTGATCGGGGGAATGGTGTTGCACTCGGGGAAAATCTCTGAAATGCAAACGGGGGAAGGAAAAACCTTGGTAGCAACCTTGCCTTTGTACTTGAATGCCCTTACTGGAAACGGCGTGCATTTGGTAACCGTAAATGATTACTTAGCCAAACGAGACAGCACCTGGAAAGCACCATTATTTGAATTTCATGGATTAACGGTTGATTGCATTGACAACCACCAACCCAACTCCGAAGGCCGTAAAAAAGCCTACGACGCCGACATTACTTACGGAACCAACAACGAATTTGGATTTGACTATTTGCGCGACAATATGGCGCATTCACCTGAAGATTTGGTGCAACGCAAACACAATTTTGCGATTGTCGATGAGGTGGATTCTGTATTGATTGACGATGCCCGTACGCCCTTGATTATCTCAGGACCAGTTCCGCAAGGGGATCGTCATGAGTTCAATGAATTGAAACCAAAAATCGAAAACTTAGTCAGCTTACAACGCCAATTGAGCAACGGATTCCTAACCGAAGCCAAGCGTTTGATCAAAGAAGGAAACACCAAAGACGGTGGATTCAATTTGTTGCGTGCCTTTAGAAGTTTACCCAAAAACAAAGCACTTATTAAATTTTTGAGTGAAGAAGGCATCAAACAATTGTTGCAAAAAACCGAAAACCAATACATGCAGGACAACAACCGTGAAATGCATATTGTTGATGAAGCTTTGTATTTTGTAATCGAAGAAAAAAACAACCAAGTTGAATTGACCGACAACGGAATCAAATTCTTGTCTACCGATACGGATGGCAGTTTCTTTGTATTGCCAGACATTGGCACCGAAATTGCCCGCATCGAAAAAATGAACTTGGACAAAGACGCCGAGGCCGAAGAAAAAGAGAAATTGTTTCAAGATTTCTCCATCAAAAGCGAGCGCATCCATACCCTAACCCAATTGCTTAAAGCGTATACCCTGTTTGAAAAGGACGTGGAATACGTGATAATGGACAACAAAATCTTGATCGTAGACGAACAAACCGGTCGTATCATGGACGGTCGTCGTTACTCAGACGGATTACACCAAGCAATTGAGGCCAAAGAAAACGTAAAAATTGAAGCCGCTACCCAAACGTTTGCTACGGTTACCCTGCAAAACTATTTCCGTATGTACAGCAAATTGGCGGGTATGACGGGTACTGCGGTAACAGAAGCCGGAGAGCTTTGGGAAATCTACAAATTGGATGTGGTTGAAATTCCAACCAATCGTCCGATGTCAAGAAAAGACAAAGAAGATTTAATCTACAAAACCACCCGCGAAAAATTCAATGCGGTAATCGAAGACGTGACCGAATTATCAAAAGCAGGTCGTCCAGTTTTGATTGGAACTACCTCGGTAGAAATATCTGAATTATTGAGCCGAATGCTGAAGATGCGTAACATTCCGCACAATGTGTTGAATGCCAAAATGCACAAGCAAGAAGCGCAAATTGTGGAGGAAGCTGGAAAATCAGGTGTCGTAACGATAGCCACCAACATGGCCGGTCGTGGAACGGATATTAAGCTATCGCCCGAAGTGAAAGCAGCCGGAGGTTTGGCCATTATCGGAACCGAACGCCACGATTCTCGACGCGTAGATCGTCAGTTGCGTGGACGTGCCGGTCGTCAAGGAGATGTGGGTAGTTCGCAATTTTATGTGTCACTCGAAGACAACTTGATGCGTTTGTTTGGTTCAGAGCGTGTAGCTAAAATCATGGATAGAATGGGACTCAAAGAAGGCGAAGTGATTCAGCATTCGATGATGACCAAATCAATTGAACGTGCTCAGAAAAAAGTAGAAGAAAACAACTTTGGGGTGCGTAAACGTTTGTTGGAATACGATGACGTGATGAATGCCCAACGGGAAGTGGTGTACAAAAGACGTCGCCATGCTTTGCACGGAGAACGTTTGAAAGTGGATATTGCCAACATGTTGTATGACACCTGCGAAAACATTGTGCGCAACAACAAAAACAGCAACGACTTTAAAAACTTTGAGTTTGAGTTGATCCGTTATTTTGCCATTACTTCTCCGATTTCAGAAAGTGAATTTGAGCGCATGAGCGACAGCGAAATCACCGGTAAAATATACAAAGCGGCCTTTTCATTCTATAACGAGAAAACCGAACGTACGGCGCGTGAGGCGATGCCGATCATCAAAAATGTGTACGAAGATGTGTCCAATCAGTTTGAACGTATCGTAGTTCCGTTTACCGATGGTATCAAATCTTTAAACGTGGTAACCGATTTGAAAAAAGCCTACGAAACGGGCGGTGCACAATTGGTGGCCGATTTTGAAAAGAACATCACCTTGGCCATTGTAGACGAAGCCTGGAAAAAGCACTTGCGCAAAATGGACGAATTGAAACAATCGGTTCAATTGGCGGTACACGAGCAAAAAGATCCATTGCTGATTTACAAATTTGAAGCGTATAACTTGTTCAGCAGCATGCTCGATGGGGTAAACAAAGAAGTAATCTCATTTTTGTTTAAAGGCGATTTACCGCAACAAACGGCGACTCCCGTGCAAGAAGCCAAAAAAGTGAAGGTAAAAGAAAACTACAAAACCTCGAAAGACGAAGTACCCAACAGTGATACCTTGGCCGAACAAAACAGAGAAGCAGGACAAACACAAGCGCGTCAAGTAACCGAAACCATCGTTCGCGATCAGCCGAAAATTAATCGCAATGACAATGTTACGGTAAAACACGTGATGAGCGGAAAAACCGAAACCATGAAATTCAAAAAAGCCGAAAGCCTATTGAATTCAGGCGAATGGGTGATTGTACAAGAGTAAACAGCATTCGCAAAATAGCATCCAATCCCCAGCTCCTTGTTGGGGATTTTTTTATGGCGTACTTGAACGGTGAAAAGCCTATCTTTACTTGGAACTTTAAAAAGTAAGACAGATGGCAAAAGGAAAAGACGTACAGAAATCGGCCAAGAAAGAACCGCTCAAAACGGCCAAAGAGAAAAAAGAAGACAAGCGCAATAAAAAACAAAATCCCAAACGGGATTAACGATAAAATCCCGATTACTCGGGATTTTTTTTATTCGTCAGGGAAGATTTTTCCGGGATTTAAAATGCGATTCGGATCAAACACCCGCTTGATTTGGTTCATCAGTTCTAGCTGTACTTTAGAAAAGGCAATGTCCATGTAGTTTTTTTGCACATAACCAATGCCGTGTTCGCCCGACAGTGTGCCTTTTAGAGAAACTGTCAATTCAAAAATTTCACGGATGCCTCGGGTAACTTGGGTGTTCCAATTGTCGTCGGTCATGTCGCCTTTGATGATGTTCACGTGTAGATTTCCGTCACCTGCATGCCCATAACACACCGATTGAAAACCGTATTTGGCGCCAATTCTTTTAATTCCTTCTAACAATTTAGGCAATTCATAACGCGGAACCACCGTATCTTCTTCTTTGTAAATCGAATTGGCTTTTACCGCCTCAGCCACCGAACGACGCATTTTCCATAGCGCATTCTTTTGGTCTTCGGTGTCGGCAAAAAGCACTTCGTCAATGTCAAATTGCTCCACAACTCCCATAATTTTTTCAGCTTCCTGGAACAAAATGTCGGGGTAATTCCCATCTACTTCTATCAATAAATGCGCTTGCACTTCCGGTTTTACGGTAACTTGAAGGCCCTCTACAAATCGAAGGGTCCAGTCGATGGCATCGCGCTCCATAAACTCCAAAGCACTCGGAACTATGCCCGCTCTAAAGATGGCCGATACCGCCTCACAGGCTTGTTGCGCTTGATAAAAAGGGACAAGCATCAATACGGTATGGCTGTTTTTGGGCAACAATTTCAACACAATTTTGGTGATAATGCCCAAAGTTCCTTCGCTGCCCACTAACAGTTGCGTAAGGTTGTATCCAGTAGAATTTTTGAGCGTATTGGCGCCTGTCCAAATGATCTCGCCCGACGGCAATACCACTTCTAAATTGAGTACATAATCTTTGGTTACGCCATATTTTACGGCACGGGCTCCACCGGCATTTTCGGCAACATTTCCACCAATCCAACAACTGCCTTGGCTGCTCGGGTCGGGTGGATAAAACAAGCCTTTTTCGGCAACCGCTTCGCGCAACACTTGGGTAATGACGGCTGGCTCAACGGTGACTTGCAAATTGTTCTCGTCTATTTCAATAATTTTGGCAAAGCGTTCCATACTCAAACCAATTCCTTGATGCACACACAAAGCGCCACCACTTAAACCGGTTTGTGCACCGATGGGAGTTACCGGTGTATAATACTGGTTGGCCAACTGCATAATTTGTGCAATTTCCTGTGTGGTTCCAGGTTTTACCAAAACAGCGGGTGGAAACACAAAATCTTCGGTTTCGTCGTGGCCGTATTGGCTTAAAGTGGATTCATCAACAAACACATAGGCATTGCCTACAATATCTTGGAGTTGTGCAATAAGTTTGGGATTAATTGAATTCATGCTAAAATTTTAGTGTTCCAAATTTATGTATTTTTACACCACCTATTGCGCAAAAACATGGCTTTATCTAAAAAAAACTCCTCCGCTTTATCTGAAAAAGACGGCGTAGCCATGCCTTCACCCATCAACCCCAAAGTGGCGGCCCAGGTGCAATCCTTGCGCAAAAAAACAATTGACATTGATCAACTCAGCCAAGACCTTTTGGCGGGAGATATTACTGCCTTGAGTCAAGGAATTACCTTGATAGAAAGCACGCAAGCCAAACACCAAGAAATGGCTGCAGCACTCATAAATCATTGTCTACCCTATGCCAACAAATCGATTCGCATCGGCATTACCGGTGTGCCCGGTGTAGGCAAAAGCACCTTTATTGAAGCCTTTGGTAATTACTTAACTAGCCAGGGTAAAAAAGTAGCCGTTTTGGCCGTTGACCCAAGTAGTTCTTTATCGCATGGAAGTATTTTGGGCGATAAAACCCGCATGGAAGAATTGGTCAAAAACCCGATGGCGTATATCAGACCATCGGCCGCAGGAACGACTTTGGGTGGAGTAGCCCGAAAAACTCGCGAAACAATCTTGTTGTGTGAAGCCAGTGGCTTTGACACCATTTTGATAGAAACCGTAGGCGTTGGCCAAAGTGAAACCGCGGTGCACAGTTTGGTTGATTTTTTCTTGTTACTAAAAATTGCTGGTGCAGGTGACGAGTTACAAGGCATCAAACGCGGCATTATGGAAATGGCCGATGCAATTGTAATCAACAAAGCCGATGGCGACAACCTCAAAAAAGCACAATTGGCGCGCGCCGAATTTGCCCGAGCCCTGCATTTATTTCCCGCAAAATCATCAAGTTGGCAACCCCAAGTACGCTGTTGCAGTGCGCTGACACAAGACGGAATTCCAGCCATCGAGCAACTCATAACCGAATACGTAACCTCAACAAAAGCGAGTGGTTTTTTTGTAGAAAAACGCAGCAATCAAAACCAATACTGGATGATGGAAACCATTCAGGAACAACTAAACCTTCATTTCTTTAGCAATCCCGAGCGCATGGCTCTAGTGGAATCCTACAAAAAAGCGGTCATGCAAAACGAAATTTCTCCTTTTGAAGCCGCTCAAAAAGTGTTGACACACTATTTTTCTTCCTAATTTATTTCTTGGCCGATTTATACTCGGCTTCCATATTTCGGATGATGTCTTTAATTTGCTCTGAACCAATTTTCTTGGCTTTGATTACTTTATTTTTATCCAAAATATAAATCACTGGCGTAGAATACACATCATATTTTTCGCGAATATTATTCAAGTGAACCGGATCATACAGGTTGATCCAATCCAATTTGTGCTCAGCAATGTACTTCGCATATTTCTCGTAATCGTATTGGGTATACACCGAATATACTTTTACGTCTTTTTTATCTTTTAAAAACTGGTGGTATTCGTCCAAAATCTTGGGCACTTCGGTTTGGCAATGGCCACAATCAACATCCCAAAACAACAGAATCAAATAATCGGCTTGGATGTCATGTAATTTGACGTACAACTTTTCGAGTTGTGCCTGATGGGCATAATACAAGGTGGTGAGTTCCTCGCTGGTGGTAGCTTTATCAAATCCCATCGGGCCTATTTGCGGATGGCTTTCGGGCTTTATCATATACAAATTTGGTGCCACGGCGCCCAATAGTAGCGGCTTCATTTTATTACTTCGCTCCACAATTTTATCGACCACTGTTTCGTCTTCATAAATACCTTTGGCCTTGCCGGTCTTGAAATAGGTATCGGCCAAATGCACAAACACTTGATCAAAGCCCATAATTTTGGACGTTTCGTAGGTATAAATAAAATGGCCTAAAAGCATTTTATAAAATGTGGTTTCAGGTTTCATTTTTTGTAAGATTCGATCGAGTTCTACCGAGACCGAGTCGGGATGACGCACCACCACATTTTCTAAATAGGTATTGAGTTTGGTCGCAAAAAAAGGATTACGCAACATGCCATCGTCTTGAAAATCGACCCCGTCCCAATAGTGTTTTTTAAAATAGCGATACACGGCTATGCTATCGGGACGTCCGTTTGAAGCTTTGGGAATGTCTTTGAGTAATTTATCTCGTTTTAAATTCAAGACGGCAGCCACATAACTGCCTTTGTTTTGCTCCAAAAAATGCTCCTCATAAGAAGAAATCGCGGCCGCTATGGCTTTTTGTTTGGTTGACACCAGCTCCGTAGAGTCTTTTTTGGTTTTCCCACGTGCCGCTTGTTTTGCCGATTCTATTTCTCGATTTTGGTCACCAATAAACCGGATGTAATTAAAAAAATCATTCTCGCGTTTCGAATTCAAGGCTTCTATGTCCTTGGCATACAAAAACTCAGCATCGCTCTTGAGTTCCAAAAACTGGGTTTCCTCGTCAATAAAAAAATCAAACAAAATTGACTTTTGCTGACCAACAATCGAGTAGATTCCTCGATCAAGTTTACCAGCTCCTTTGAATTCAATTTTACCGTTTTTGATGTGCGTGCACGTATCTTTGATTAAGGTCTTGTCAAACTGATAAAAAGTGAGGTACACTAAGGTATCCTTGCAATTTTTTAAATTGATTTTCAGGTGATAGCCCGATTGCGCTTGGGCTACAGCTGCAAAAAACAGGAAAAGTAAAGCGTATTTTTTCATGCCAAAATTCTAGTTAATTCGATTAAAATTTGGAGTACAAAAATAAAAAAAAGTTGAGTTGAAATGCAAATCGCTATTCTTCGTAGCGCGCAATTTCGCGGTCATAAAAGGCGTTGGCCTGGGTAATCAGACTTTCCATTTCGGCCTTCAATTCGGCTTCGTCCAAGTCTTCGTCTTCTTCCATAAATTCAACTTCGTCATCTTTTAGGTTGATGATGAAACGCGGATAATCCAAATGAATGATAAAAATATCGTCGGGAAAATCGGTGTTGTCGCCCAATAAAAATTTAGGTAATTCCATGTGGTCTATTTTTTATTAAATTATTTATCTGATAAAATGACGGGAGCGCTTCCCTTGCCCATAAAAATAATTTTGGTGTTGGGCGAAGCGGCCAATTCTTTCTGTGCCTTGATTTGTTCGTATTGCAATTGCTTGTCAGACAATCCAGCTGAAATGATGCGCTGGTAATCGGCAATCCCTTGGGCTTCTACCCGTTTGCGCTCGGCTTCTTGTTTTTCTTTTTGCAACACAAACTGCATTTTTTGGGCTTCTTGCTCGGCGTTAATTTTACTCTCAATGGTGGTTTTGACCGAAGCCGGTAAATTGATGTTGCGGATGAGCAATTGTTCTAAGATGAGCCCTCTCTTTTTAAAATCATTTTCAATACTGGTAAATATACGTTGCTGAAACTCGTTGCGCTTGGTTGAATACAGAGCCACCGCGTCATAATACACTGCGTTGTCGCGAATACGGGTTCGGGTTACGGGACGCACAATTTTGTCAGTGTAATTCACCCCAATTTGCTTGAAGATTTTGGGTGCCGATTCGGGCGAAATACGGTACAAAACTGTCAAATCAATCACCACTTCCAATCCATCATTGGACAATACCCGAATGGCATCATCGCCTTCTTGCGCGCCCTCACTGTGGATAGCCGACATGGTGTAATTTTGCGTTTGGATGTCAAATTCAGTCACATCCAACAAGGGATTGATGACGTGTAATCCGCTGGACAAAATGTCGTTTTCTACGTTTCCGTATAAGGATTGCACCCCTACTCGTCCGGCATCAATTTGCTTGAACATCGACGAAAATAAACCCAAGACGATAATTAAAATTCCTGCAATCTTGAGCGACTGTGCATATTTTGAATAGGAAGAAACCGATGTTTTGAGTGAATAACTCACCAAAAAAAGTAGAATGCCTAAAATAAAAAGAGTGATCATAATTGCGTTTTTAAGTTGTTGATTGATGCGGTTGTGAGACTAATTTATTGGTTACCACCACAAAACGAAGATACAAAAATAGTGCTGCCGCTGTTAAACCGGCGCACAATCCTATCCATACGCCCACGGCTTCAAGTGAAGTATAAAATCCTAGAAAATAGGACGTGGGAAATCCAATGAGCCAATAGGCTACAAAGGTGAGATACATCGGGATTTTTACATCTTGTAACCCACGCAACGCGCCCAGTACCACCACTTGTATGCCGTCGGCAATTTGAAACAAAGCGGCTACCAAAAGTAATTTAGCGGCAATGGTTACCACTTCTATATTATCCAAGATGTGGGCACCCTGACTCATGTCCAGAAACAAATACGGAAGTTGATTGTTTAACAACACAAAAAACAAGGCAAAAAGGATTTCAAGACCTATGGCCAATAAAAAAATGGATCGCGCCACCACAATAAGCCCCTTGTAATCGTGCATGCCTTTGTAATTACTTACCCGTATCATCGAAACCACACTCAAGCCCATGGCAAACATAAAGGTCATCGAAGCCATACTCAAGGCAATTTGATTGGCCGCTTGGCTGGTTTTACCCAACATGCCACACAACCAAATTCCGGCCGTAAACAATACCACTTCGAATAACATTTGCATGGCTGAAGGAAAGCCCAATCGAACCAATTTAAGTACCATTTGTTGTTGGATTGCCTTCCAGGAAAATCCTTGAAAATAGGGTTTGAGTCGTGTGGTATTGCGCAGCAAAAAATGCATGAAAACCACCATCAAAATGCGCGAAATGACGGTGCCAATGGCCGCACCCACTGTTCCTAATTTTGGAAATATCCAAATCCCATAAATGAGTACATAATTAAAAAATACATGTACCACATTGGCCATCACGATGGCATACAACGAATATTTGGTGAGCGAAAGCCCATCTGCAAATTGCTTGTATCCTTGGTAAATAATGAGGGGAATCAGCGAAAATGCCACCCAATCTAAATAGGGTTTGGCCAGATCAATTACATCTTGGGGCTGTTGGAGTAATTCCAT
>Ga0315908_10000829_pt1 | contig 23937 bp, 13 predicted proteins | sample LakEriMetagenome_12_FD_203520 | JGI IMG/M metagenome (GOLD analysis project Ga0315908, IMG submission 203520) | Freshwater fungal communities from buoy surface, Lake Erie, Ohio, United States - Buoy 4 MA124 | ecosystem: Environmental > Aquatic > Freshwater > Lake > Lake biofilm | place: USA...
CTTTTTTTATGGAAAAATTTTGCAACAAAAAATTTTTATGGTATAATTTTTCTGAATTTAGGTTTAGTAATTTTTTTCCTATAAATAATTTACAACTCATTTATTCTTTATGATACTATTGATTTTTATATTAGTGAATTTACCATATATTTTTAATAAAAAATTTTTTAATAGTCTTTATTTTTTTTATCAATTATAAATAATTAATTTTTATTTTTAAAATTTTTAAATTATCAATAAAAATTATATAATTTTTTATTTATTATTTATTTTATTAAAAATTTAATTTTAAATATTTTTATTAAAAATTATTTTTAATATTTTTATTAAAAATTTATTTTGTAATTATTGTTTAATTTTAAATTGAAATAATATTTTTATAATATTAAGAATAGGACTTATAAATTTATTTAAATACAATAAATTTTAAAATTTATGAGTTCAAACTTTTAGAATATATAATTAGAAAATTCTTAAAATTAAAAGATATACAAATATTAAGATAATAATTAATTAAAATATATTGGATAAATAAAAAATAATTAATTTGATGGGTATGGAGAGTTAATATTTAATTAGCCTAATTCAGTAGGTAGATATTAAGGATAGTTTAAAGACGGAAAAATTGAAGGCAAAGGTGAATGGATATTTGAAAGTGGAAGTAAATATATTGGAAGTTTTAAAAATAATAAATTTAATGGATATGGTTAATATTATGATAAAAATGGACAGATATATTTTGGATATTGGAAAAATAATTAAAAAAATGGATTTGGGCAGTTAAATTTTTAAAATGGTGATAAATACATTGGATAATTTGTAAATAACAAAATGGAAGGAAAAGGAGAATATCAATGTGATGAAGATTTCACTTATATAGGAGATTTTAAAAATAATATGATGAACGGTTAAGGATAATTATTTAACTTTGATGGAAGCAGCTTCAAAGGAGATTTTATAGATGATATGATAGAAGGACAAGGAGTTTATATTTACGAAAATGGAGATACTTATACAGGATAATTTATTAAAGATAAAAGGAATGGAATGGGTACGCTATAATTTTCAGATGGTTCGTTATATATTGGAGAGTTTAAAGATGATTAAATATATGGAGAAGGGTAAATGAATTACTCTGATGGCAGTGTATATGATGGGTAATTTCAAAATGGTTTGAAACATGGATTCGGTAAAATGTTATTTTCAAATGGCAATAAATATATTGGACATTTCAAAGAAGATCTTTTTAATGGGGATTGTGAACTTTATTTGACAAATGGAAATTTATATATAGGATAATTCATAGATGGCAAAATGGAAGGCGAAGGAGAATATAGATAACCTGATGGAAGTTTATATATTGGTTAGTTTAAAAATGGAATGTTTGATGGGGAAGGCGTAAATATTTCTTAAGGAAATGTTATTTATTAAGGAAATTTTAAATAAGACCATAAACACGGAACAGGAATCTTTATCATTAATGATTTAAAGAGAAAATAATTATTCTATTTTGGAACTAAATTAAAAGATGCATAACTTTAATGATATCAAAGCATCTTATTTAATTATATATTTATATTTATTTTTTAATATTAAAGTTATTTTAATTAATTTATTTTAACTAATAATTAAGAGTTATTATATATCTAACAATTTTTAAAATTATCATATATATATTCAAAGTAATAATTTTTTTATATAATATTTTAAATATATAAGATTAAAATAATATTTAAAAAATTTAAATAATTATAATGGACATAGAAAACAAGAATGAGTAAAGAAATAGTTATTATTAATTAAATGATGATTTAAATAAAAATAATTTTTCTACTAATTTTTTAGTTTTAATTAGCCTAACCGCTTTATTTATTTCCTTAAATGGACTAATTGCAAAATAGCTATAAAATATTTCTAAATTTGAAGTTCAACTATTTAGGTAATGATTATTTTTGTTTCTAGATCATTATTTACTTTGAGCTTTATATATTTTTACTAAAAATTAAAGAAAGAAAGATTAAACTTTTTTGATAAAAAAAATAAAAAAATAATAATCATGTGTTCAATAGCTGGATTTATCTACGGATATTTATATTTAAAATCAATCTAACTTTTAACTCTGTCAGAATCTATAATATTACTTAATTCATATTATCTTTTCAATCCAATAATAAATAAAATTTTAAATAAAGAAGTTATTAGAAAAAATTAATATTTGAGTTTTATTCTTCTTTTGATTGGAGTAGTTTTAATTATTAGACCACATCAAAAAGATTCTGTTTAAAGGATACATGGTATTTAATTATATTTAATATTAAGGATGTATTTTTGCTTTGATTGGAGCCTTAATTTAATCATTCAACAATCATTTGTTTTAAATTACAGTTAGTAATAGTATCAATCCTCTAGTAATTATAGTATTTAATCTTATATTTACAATACTTTTATCTCCTTTTTGTTTATTCATTTTTGAAAATTTTGTAAGAGTTTCTTATTAATCTATAATTATGATAAGTCTAATGGGTTTATTTAATTTATTAGGACAATTATTATTAATTCAAATTATTAATTTATAGCTTTAAGCTTTTGATATTTAAATAGTAAATTATTTGTAAGTTATTTTATGTTTTATTTATGACTTGACTATTATAAATTAGACTCCAGAAATTTAAAGTATAATAGGTTTTATTTTTATAATTGGAACAATTTTTTATTTTAATAGATTAAAATAATTCTTGTGATTTGTTATTTTTATTAAAACAAAATTTTATTATTTTTAATATATATTCAATAATTTTAAATTATATTTTTATAATAACAAAATCATAAAAAGAAGATAAATGGGTAAAATTTAAAATAAAAACTTAAAAAAAAAAAATAGTAATGATTTAAATAATAAGGAATTTAAACCTAAACCAAAAATAAAAAAAGGCTAAGTAAAAATAAAAAGTTACTAAATAGATGTTTAAAATAAAAAAAAGGAAATACGTAAAGATAGAAATTAATAATTTGATGAGAAATATTTAAAAATAAATCCTGCTTTAATAAAATGTAAAGTTCAAAGATAGACAATATTATTTAAAAAATAAACTTTATTAAAGAAATTAAAAAACTAAGATAAAAAAGAGAAAAAAAAAGATCCAAATAGAGTAATAGAAAAACATAAGGAGATTGAAGACAAAAGAGAATTAATAGAAGAATTACAAATAGAAGAAGAAGATTAAGAAGTATAAAACGAAGAATAAATAGATGAATTCAGCAATTACTTTACAAATAAAAAGCAAAGCAAAATTCTAATGACAACATCTACGACTCCTTCAGGAAAGATGTTTGGATTTTTAAAGGAAATAAAGAGTGTTTTTGGTTTCTGTTACTATTATCCTAGATAAGATTTCAGCATAAAATAAATTTGCGAATACAGCAGCAACAAAGGATACTCAAGTGTAATGGTGTGGAGAGAAAGTCGTAAGAAGATTAAGGAATTGATTTTGGTGAATCTACCTGATGGACCGACCAGCATTTTTAAAGTCACATCTGATATGCTTAACCAATAGATCAAACATCATGCCAATCCCACTGATCATTATCCCGAAGTAGTTATAAACAACTTCAATTCGATTGTAGGCAGAAGGATTGCAAGATAATTCGCATCTCTTTTCCCTAGAAATCCAGATTTTGTAGGAAGGACTGTTTGTACTTTCCATAATCAGAGAGATTTCATTTTCTTTAGAAGGCATAGATATATTTTTAATAATACAGGTTCTTATTTTATTTTTATTTATTTTCAAAGGAGATAATGCAGATTTATAAGAAATAGGACCTAGATTCACTTTGAAACTTATAAAACTATAAAAAGGCATTTATGATAATGTTAATGGGAAAATAGAGTTTTGTGTTAAGACAGATATGTATTAATCTAGAAGAAAATATTATCTATGATATAAATAAATAATAAATACAACATAGATAATATAATTTATTGAATATTGTTATAATATAAATGAATATTTTGAATTTAAAGGACTGTGTAATTAAAGAAGTATGGAAGGAAAATTTTGAAGAAGAAATTTAAGAAATTTAGAAAATAATATAAAATGGATATTGCAAAGTAATTTCATTTGATACAGAATTTCCAGGTATTTCAATAAAACCAATAAAATAAAACACCGATAGCAATTAAGAATACAAAACTATAAAAGAGAATGTGAATAATCAGAAAATGATATAATTTGGAATGACAATAACAGATGAAAAGGGAGATTCAGAAAGTTGCATGACATTAACATACCAATTCAACATAAAATATGAACTAGCGAAAGAGAAATACGATATGGAGGGCATAAAGCTACTCTAGCAATCAGGGATAAAGTTCGAAGAATTAGAAGAGAAAGGCATTGACTTAGTAACTTTCGCAGAATAGATAATAACTCTAGACATTTTTTTTAATAAAGATGTTCAATGGGTGTGTTTCCACGGGAATTATGATTTAGCCTACATGATAAGAACTATTGATAATTAGGATCTACCGGAAAGTCTGGATTAATTCGAAAATATAATGAAGTTATACTTCCCCACCATAATGGACTTGAAGTTTATCTTGAATGATAATTTATATTGGAGGAAGGTTGGCTTGAGTTAGTTAGCTTAAGAATTAGGACTCAATAGGATTGGTACCTAGCATTAGGCAGGGAGTGATAGTTTACTTACTCATGCTTGTTACTTTAAATTAAAATAATAAGGATACGATTTATCATCAAAAGCTAATAAGATCTATGGCATCGCTGATGGATTCGTCACTTATCTTGACCATTCTTATTACAATAATATTAATCAAAATATTTCTATCCCTAACAATAATATTTCTAATATTAATATCAATACAAATATAAATCAGTTTCAAACTTATACTTATTCAAATAATCAAACGTAATTATTATTATTTTTATATCTTTAGAATCAACACAAATTATAATCAAGTTGAAACTTATTCTTACTAGCCCCCTCAATATATAGAACAAGATCTTTAGTAATATTCAGAGTATATTAAAATATAATATACCAATAAAATGAAACTCAAAAAAAAAATGAAAAAATGATATTAAAAAAAAGACGACTCTTTTTATATTAATATAATATAATTAATTAAATAATATCGAATGTTATAATTAATTGTATTAATACTATAATGGAAGATTATGAAGAATCAATAAGTTACAAAGCATTTCATAATTAAGAGTTACTAGATTTATATGAAAAATTAGAAGAAGCAAAGTAAAATTTGAGATAAAGCAGTTAAATTCGAAAAGATTAAGAATTAATTAATTAATATCAAAACTAACAGGATTTCAGTAATCTGTTTGAAAATAATCATTTCAAAAGTGAGCATTCCTCAAACTTAGTAAATAACAATGAGAACCAATATATAATAAATAATATTCAAAATGGAAATAATATTAGTTACACTAATATTTTATCTCAAGAAAGGGATCTTGTAAAAACTCAAACCAATTTCAATTTTAATAATCATGAGTTTTAAAAAAAAAAGGAAATTCATCCTCAAGAACAAATGTATTTAAGAGCTCAAATAAAGCAAAATAATTAACTTTTATTGCAATAAATGATCAACAAAGATATAAAAAATATGGCAAATTAAAGAAAAATAAGTATTAAGTCTTACAAACTTTTAATTGAAAAACTAGAAAAGAATCTAACAATTCTACTTAAAGATATTGATATAGATGATTAAAATTATATAAGTTTTGAATAATTAGGTTGAATCTTATGTCTACTAGGTGTATTTAATGTGATAAAATATAATGAATAATTTCATTTAGAAAACCAAGAGATGTTCTTCAGCAATTAAGCGAAAGAACAGAAACGAAGATACGAAGAAATGATATTACATGAACAAATCTGGAAGAAACTAGCTCAAAATAAAAATGAATAGAGAATCAACATAGAGCTAGTTTACTCTTTTTTCAGAATAATTTTAGATCCAGCCCGAATGGCAGTAAGTGATGTGGCAGTAATACTAGATTAATACATTTAGAAATACTAACAAGAAAGCGAAATAGTAAACATAGAAAAAGAGAAGGAAATAGACACGATGTGGAGTACTGAAGAGTTAATCAACAATTTCAGAGAGTTTAATAAAAGCAGATTGGCATATACTTAGATTGGTTACATGAAGCCTAAGAAATTAGAGGAGTATTAAGATAAACAGTACTGTTCATTTAAACCTTAGTTAAATTTAACTAGTAAAAATATAGATCACATGCTCAATCAGACAACCAATGATATGAGCAGGATAGATTAATTATATTTAAAATAATAATAATATCAAATTTAGAATAAGCATAAACAGAATCTTAAGAAGGAATAGAGCTTGAAAGAGTGTACATTTAAACCTAATATTATCAATAACAATCCCAATCATAATAATAGTTAGGATTGATTTGAGGAAGTCACAAATAGATTATACACTCTTGATTATATCAAGAAACGTGAAATAATGAAAATGTAGGCAGATGAATAAAAACACTAATAAGAAATGTAACATTGTTCATTTAAACCAAAAATAAATAATAATTCCAATCTATTATATTAATAACAATCCTAACAGCAAGCCAACAACATTTACTAAAAGAATTAACACTCTCCTTAACAATAATAACATTAGTAATAAAATTATCAATAACAATAAACACATCAATTACTTCCGAAAGGGTTTATTAATAGTGTGGGTAGGATGAGACAAGCTTAATTAATAAATGAACGAAAGAAGTATCAATTGGAACATATCCCAACTGGAGAAAATTATTAGAAAATAAAAGAAAGCAACATCCAGCCTCCTAGTTTCCTTTAGAAAAAGAAAGTAGAGAAAAAGGTACCTTTCATTCATATAGATATTAATGTGGCACCCGGTAAATAGGGAAGAATTGGGTTGAATGAAGGTGATGATCCTTAAAAGGTAGCACGTAAGTTCGCTTAGACATTCTCTCTCAATAAGGAGATGGAGGCTAATCTAGTTTAAGTATTGACTGAGTAGTTAAGGAATCATGATATAGAAAATCAAAAGCAAAATATTAGTCACCAGCAAGACCAAGACCATTATCACCAATAAATGCTACATCCTTAACACTACCAAGAGGAAGATCAAGAATAATGAATCATCAAATATTTATCATTTTATTACATTATATTAAGATATATTTCAGTATAATATGTTATATATTATTTATCAATTTTATCTTATATTTTATAATCAATAAAATATTTTAAATTATTTTTAATTTTTTAATATAAGAATAATAGTAATAATAGTTGATTATAAAAATATACTATTTAATTAGTATGAACAGTGCTTTTAATAAAAGTAACACTTTTAAAATAGTATTGATGGGCCCTAATGGAGTGGGTAAGTCCTCAATAATAACTAGATATTGCGATAAAAAATTTGATAATAAATATTACAGCACTGTAGGAGTAGATTATAGATTCAAGTTTACTAAATTCGATGAAAAGGACTACAAAATCCAAATTTGGGATACAGCAGGATAAGAACGTTATTAGTAATTCAACGAGAGTCTCTTTAAATCCACTCATGGGTAAGTACAATTAAAATAATATAAATGATAATAATAATAAAATGATAGTAATTAAACGATAATAATAATAAAATGATGATAATAATAATAATAAAAATAAAATGATAATAATAAAATAATAAAAATAAAGTGATAATAATAATGATAATATTAATGTAGAATAATCTTAGTATTTGATCTGACAAGTGAGGATTCATTTGAAACTATGAAGAGTTACCTTGCTAAACTGAAATTGATGTAAAGAGTGAACTAAAATACTATCTTTATTGTTGGAAACAAAAGTGACATGGAAGAGAGCAGATAAGTGCAATACAATTAAATTTATTAGTTTAGTCTTGAGCAACAAATCCAATACATCGAAACTTCTGTAAAGAGTTAGGAGAGAATAGACATGTTATTTCAAAGTTATTTTTATTATTTTTATTAATACATTCACTATTTAATAAATTATTTATTATTTTATTTAACTATTCATTATTTATTAATCTATTCATTATTTACCAGTCCTCATTCAGAGGATAGTCAATTTCCAGGAAGAAAGTCATCATAACACTGTTAACTCTTCTCTTTATCTTGATCAAATCAAGTTAGAAGAAGTCTTATCTTTAAAATAACACTAATATTAATAAAAAAAACATTAAAATTGTTGTTGATTATTTATTATTTATATTATCAAAATGTTAAACTTAATAAAAGTAAAAAATTTATCCAAATCAATAATTCCATACTTCTATATTTAGTCTCATTTTAATACACTATTTTATTTACTTAAGTTCCTAATCCCATATATTTAATATTTATTTAACTTTCTAACATTTTCATATAATTTTCTTCTTAGTTAAAGTCTAGATATCTTAGATAAAATTGATTATTATCTAAAAAAGACCAAACTATATTATTATTTGGCGTTCTTTAATATTGATCTAATTCATTACACAATAAAGATTAATTTGATTTATTAAATAGAATATTTTTTTAAATATCGAATAGGTAAACTAGACTCTTAAATAATTATAATTTAAATAATAAATAATAATACTTTATCTTAAGAATAATCAATATCATCTGCTAGGAATGGTTAAGAATTATTATTTTTATATAGTCTATTTGTGACTATTAAAGATAAAAGAAAAACATTTTATGATATTTATTATTGTTTTATGTTAGTGATATTTGAAATATTACTAATAATAGTTTTTTTAATAGCTAAAGTCATATTATTTTTATGATATAAAATAATTCCTAACTACTCGTATTCATTACTGATTCCTTAAGAAGAATTCAAAATTAATTAATAAGATGAATAGAAAAAACCAATATAATCCTTATAATTAAATAAAGAACTGATTCTTAAACAAGATAATAATTCAGAATATGATCCGCATTGGAATTATTATTATTCCAAAATGTTATTAAAATTTAAAGATATAACATCTCTCTTTGCCTATTAGATTCTATTTTTTATATTAAAAAATGGATCAGTAATAGATGTCTGAATTTTAAAGATATTAATTTAAAATAGATAAAGGTTATTTTGAGAATGAACTAATAGATAATAGAATTAAAATTGATCAAATAGTGATTTAAACTCAATAACATTATAAGCAAAATAAGAATTAGGTTGATAATAAACTAGATTAATAATAGAATTATTCCAAATATTAATAGTAACTAAAGTAATTATATTTTAGATATCATTATTGGAATGAAGCAAAGTAATAAGAAATAAGTCTCGAATTACTTCCAAATTAGCTTTTAAAGTGTTATTAATAGAGTAAAATTAAGGATCCAAGAATAATCCAGTCGAGTTTTAAAAGTAAAAGAAAATGGAGTTATTATTTATAATTTTGGTGAATATCTAATTTCCAACATAATCATAATGTATTAAACTTAAGCCTTGACTCTATTATTACTTGAAGATTATAGCAAAGCCAAGAAAAGTATCAGCTATTCCTAAAAACTTTCCACTTATTTATAAGTCAATCTGCTGGCCCCATTAATATTTCCATTTCTCTGTGAGTCTTATGACTTATATTTTTTATGTTATTTGTTCTGAAAATCCTATATAAACTCCTCCCTCTTATCTTATTGCTATTTAGTATTAATTTATCTCCATATTCTGTTTGGATATTTTCGCGATATTGATATTAAACTGCATTTAGACAGGATTAATCAATTGTGAATATAGATAATCATCAGACAATAATGGTAATGAAGGAAATTGAGAAAAGTATTAGAAACAAGTAGAATAAACTTAGGATTGAGCAAACTAAACATTGATAAATATTTTAGAACAACCAATGATAAGAGGAACAAATTTAAAAGTAACATTGTTAGTATTATTAACATTAGTATTAATGAAAGTGATAGATTGATCTTACAAGAAATAAATTTGGGTAAGTAAGAGGTTATATGGAGAATAAATTGAAATGTCTATCGACTGACCGATTGTGAAAAGGTTTGATTAAGGAGAGAAAGACAATGAGAGTTAAGAGGAATCAAAAGTATCTGAAAGACATTTACAAAACAGACTTAATTTATTAGAGAACGGCAAAGAAGAAAAGTTGAAAGTGAAGAGAGAAGAATTTAGCATTACTACTTGCACTTCCTATTCATTCATTGTATTTCCTAAATACATTTTATCTAATTGCATTTAAAGTAAGTCTTCACTTATTATTATATAGTTGTGAGCCTTCTCTTGCAGTCTTATATAGTCACTCTTCTTTGCCATTCGGTATCCTTAAGGACAATACTAATAACTTTTCATGGTTAACATTATTTACACGTTTTTTTGTAACCAGTAAATACCATTTACCATTATCACTCATCCATAGTTCACTCCATTTATAATCTCATTCTCTTTTATTATTCTATTACCAATCATCTATTTATCCAATATTATCTCCATGAATCTCTATTATTATTCTATTTATTTTTCACTAGTTTTATTACAATCGCATTATTCTCCTTAATTCTATACTAAACATAACAATTAAAATATTATTATTACTATTATCATCTATTTATTATAATAAATTTATCATTTATAATATATAACAAGTATATTATAAAAAAAAATATTTAAATTTGATTTAGTAAAAAATATAGAAATATTATATAACTTAATAAGATTCTTATTTTAATAAGAATTAAAGATAAAATATTGATTATAATAATATAATTAGATACAAAATGAAGAGATAAATATTGATTTTAGTTTTGATAATATTAGGAGTGATAAGATAATCAAACTAATTTAAGAAATCAAAAAGTTAGTCTAAAAATAAACATAAGAAATATTTAATTAAAAAATAATCAAAGATATTGAAGAATAAAAAGGAAAATGGGGATGATTAAAAATAAAGTGGATTCAGTGACGCAGAGATTAAAGAATTTTAAAAAGTTTATACTTTCAAGGGATATTTCAGAAAAGTGAAAGATGGATAAAGTGAAGATGCATTAACATTAAAAGAGTTTACTTTAAATTAATATGGAATTTATGTAAATGAAGTTGGCTCCAGTACTTTGGATGGTTTGATTGATATGATTAGATTAGATGAATTAATTGATTAAAAGTAAGTGCAAAATCTGAAAAATCAAGTTCCAGTATTTGATGACTAAATTAGAGAAATTTAAATGGTACAAGTGGGAAGCAAAGAAGAATCATCTCAATTCCCTTGTTTTATAATTGAAGACAGTGGAAACGATTTTGAAGAATGGCAAATTTGCAATCAAATGGTTGATTAAGACAATACTGATTTGACAGTGGCAAAGGGACTAATCAAATTTAGATCATAAATAATAAACAAAGTAATTTAGAATTTAGAATTTAAAAATTCAATTAAGTTTACTAGTTCTCTTTTAGTATCTGATGATGATGCAATGGGGAGTCAAGATGGATTTGAAGGATGGAGTTATGAGAAACCAGAACTATGGACAGGAAAATGTGCAGATTCAAGTTCATTATAGTCCCCTATTGATATCATATCTCATGAAGTAGTTGCCACCACTAGTCAAATTCAAGTCATTACTCATTATCATGGAGACTAAGACACTATTGCTGTTAGAGGAACCAATGATTATTTCCTTATAGGAGACTTCGGTTGGGTTATTTACTAAAACGAAATCGAAAAGGAAAATAAGTATTATTGTGCTTGGAGAATCGAGTTCAAGTATTCCTCAGAACATTCAATTGATGGATCCGAACAGCAATTGGAACTCTTAGTCTATCACAAACAATCTAATATATAATTCACTTCATCTAGTACTGAAAGTGGTTGTTCTCCAATTAATAACAAAATTTTAGATGATTTCAAGCAATTAAGCTCAGGTTTAGAAGAAAGAGACCTATTATTAGAACACACTAACTTGGTGGTCAGTTTCCTAGCTAACCCTTCAGCTACTGTTACTAAAGAAACTCAGGGAGTGTTCTGGTAAGGACTAGAAATGGTAGATTTTGCAGAAAGCAGTTAGCCTAAAGATATGAAAAAGTTCAGCAATAAAGTATTAGTCAATGCCAATCCCAAAGCTAAGGCATATATGGATACAATAGCAGATCTAGAAGGATTAGTAGACGATGGGCTTACTCAGAAATTCTTACATTCATTTTATTACTACTCTGGAAGTCTATCATAACCAGGATGTCATGATGATATTAAGAGAGTTGTTATGTACTCTCCAATTGATGTTGCTTAATCCACTTATGATTCTATTTAGTAGAAGGTACTAAATGGTTTTAATGTCAAAAATAACTCTAGAAAACCAAGAAATGCTGGAACTTAAACTATGAAGGGTTATTAAGTGTTTAAACATGTTGATAATTCTGATAAAGCTAAATGTCCTGCTAGTGAAATTATCAAAAAGTATGAAGATCCTGCTTTCGTTTCTAAGTTGTCTCCTTCTGAAAAATAAAGTTTGGAATAGTTGTTAGCTTAAGCTAAAGAGTCCAGGAATAGATACTCAAGTATTCTTAAGAACTTCGAAAAAGTAACTCATCAAGAAACTACAGAAACTAATGAAACCTAAGAAATTAATTTCAACCATGAAGTTAATATCAAAAGCGTTGTCAAGCATGTTCACAAGATTCCTAAGAAACTTTTAAAGAAACTCTTTAGAAAAGATAAAGTAGTTGCAGGAGAAAAAACTACTCTTGGATAACCAGGATAACAATAATTAAATGTTGTTTTATTAGGAAATAGTGTTAAAGAATATACTCTAAATGCACAAAAATAACCAAAATAAGTTTAAGACATCATCAATAATAGTGATAATAACAATATCAAATTAAAAAAGCCAAACAATGTCATCAATTAAATTAACTTAGATGCTTAAGCATAGGAAGATCTTGCTAGTTATTTACTTCCTCCAGTTACTCCTGCTACTGCTCCTTCTAAAGCCAAAAAAAATAAATGATTACCTATTTTATTAATAAATAAAAATATATATTTTACTAAAAAAATCAAATATTTTCTAAATAAAAAATATATATTTCAATATTAATATAATAAAATTATCAAAATATAATATATAATTATAGATGTAAATTTTTTTTTTGAAAAATAATTTAAAAATTAAAACGACAATTTAAAATAAATCTCTGGAACTTTAAAAATTAAATATATAATTTTAAAGTAAAATGAAAATATAAAATAAATCTTTTTTTAATTTAATATAAAGAATAGTATTAAATTAGCCTAAATTATATAATTTAAATAAGAAAAGATTAAGTTAAATTTGTAATAAGTATTAAAAAAATAACAGAAACTTCAAATTCACTAATTTAAGAAGAAGAAAAAATTTATTAAATTTAAAAAGCCAGTTCAATTTACAATTAAAAACTTTTTTCACTATCAATTATCTAAAATATACTTTGATAAATGAAAATCTATATGGAAAAAAATTTATAGTATAAAATATTTGAAAAATTAATTTTAAAAAATAAAATCAATTAGATAATTTGATTTTAATATTAATGAAATAATATGAAATTTATGATAACAAATCTAGTATTATAAAAATTAAGGTGATTATCTAGAGTACAGATATTTAAAATAAATTTTATGAAATAATAACAAATATAATTTATTGATTAAAAACTAAATTAAAATATTGATTCCTAATGAATAAGACAAAGATCTATAAAAATATTAATTTACTTTATTAATATAATTTAATAATATATAAATATTAATTAAAATATTAATAATGTTTTGATTATATTCATTCAAGAGTGATATCGTCTTCTTATTTATCCTTTTGAATAGGAGTATGAGCTTGATAATAATTTTAAAAATGCAATCTTTTAATACACTCAGCCAAAAGTTTAGCAATACTAAAAACCCTAATCCTCTGATTATTATTCTATGAAAATGCCAAAGTATTAGTAGTGATATATTCTTTGATTTATAAATTAACAAGCTACTCCTAAGTCTAACTGGAAAAAGTACTATGTGGTACAAAACTAAAGATTCTATTGGCTCCATTCTAAATAGCACTCTCAACTGCATTCTTAAGAGTCAGAGCAGATAAACATTAACTATCAACAATAATAACATCCTTTCCCTTTAAATTAGGTCCCAAATAACTATACTTCATAGTCTTAATCTATTCATATCTAATAGTCTCCGATAACTAAATAGCTAATCTCCCCTTACATCCTTCCTTCTCCAAATGCTGAATCATACTCACTGCTCTCCTAATTCCATCTTTTTGAGCTTAAGGGGTCAACACTACTGCATCTTTAACCTTATGATAATCTGCTAAATACTAACTTGCTATTCCAGTTACATCAATGTTTATGAATGGAATGTTGAAATATCCTTTACTATCAGAGTTTATACAATTAAAAGTTATTATTTGATCTGCTCCTACAACTTCTAATAATTAAGCGATGTCTTTCAAAGGATGGAAGTATGGTTGTTTCTAATTACTATATGGTAAGTAAGGCATTATGCAACTTACTTTCTTTGCAAATGCTCATTTGCAGCAACTTATCATTAGCAATAGTTCAGCTAAACTTTCTTTTTATTATTCTTATTGATTGTTCACTTGCCATATTATATATACGTCTTTATCTCTAATGCTTTCTAATATCTCGATATTTGTTTCTTCCTTGTCTAAATCAAATTGACAATTTGTTAATTCAATATTCAGATGAGTTGAAACTTCTATTGCTAATGATAATGCGTTTTAATTATACAATAATTTAATATCACTTTCTTTACCCTTTATATATTATATTTAATAATTATCTTCAATTTTATTTTTAGTTTATATATTTATCTATCCATTATTTATGTATGAATAATTTTATCTATTTATATTATTATTAATATTACTTTTAATCTTCTAAAGCTCCTAATTTCATTTTAATTAAATAAATCTACATCAAAAACATTTTATTTCGATTATTTTGTATAATCTTTATTCTTTTAATATATGTCTTTACTGCTACTTAGTTTAGTAAAAGCAATTATATTGCCTATCATAAAAAATTTATTTATTTTCATTTTAATGATTTATTTAATAAAAAATTTAAAATATAATTAAATGAATTTATTATATAAAGTAATTAAACTATATAAATTATTTGAATTGTTTATAAATTTTAATTTAAAAAGTTACATGTAAAAAAAAGATGAAAAAGAAATTAATTTTTTAATTGAAAGTAATAATTCAAAATTTAGTTTACAAGAAAGATTTGAATAATTTAAAAAAAAGAAAAGTGAGGAATATAAATTTAAAAAATACCTTAGATAATAATAAAAAGAAAATAAAAAAACGTAAGAATTTAAAGATAGTCTTCGAATAAAATTTTTAGAGACGGCTAAAAAATATATTGGAGTAGCTTATAGTGAGAAATATTAAAAAGAAATAGAAGGTAATGCAATATATTTAGACTGTTGTGGGTTAATTCGTCAGATTATATATGATTTAAGAGAAGACTTCGGATTTATTTTAGATAAATATAATCAATCATATCAATTCGACATGCTTCCAATAGATTTATAGTTCTCAGAAATGAAATCAGGAGACTTGATATTCTATTCAGGAGATTACATTAACAAAAAGTTAAGACCATTTCCTCACAAAATGGTGCATGTAGAAATCTATGTTGGACCAGAAGAATAATCAATAGGAAGCAGAATTTAATCAGGAAGTGTTTAAGCTTATAAGAGTTATAAATTTACTAGTCAGAATTACGAAAATGTAGAATTCCATTATAAAAGTTTAGAACCATGGTTAGATGGAATATGTAAAAGTCATTGCAGTTAACATGAATGGATAGGTTGTGATAATTGGGAGTATACAAAAAACAGTATCTTTAATTAGGAAGAAAAGGAAAAGAAGGAAGAGGAGAAAAGCAATACAAGAGAAGTGTTTGTAGGAAAAGGGATGTATTAGAATATTGTTAAAAACATTGTAGAAGAAAAGAATTTAATAGTCTCAAAGAATAAACTAAGCAAAGATTACTATCTAAAGTGGACTGAACTGATTTAGGAAATAGATTTCTTTAGTTTCAAAGAAGGTTAGCAAATGGTGAATCATATCTCTAATATCAACAAAGTATATGATAAAAAGCATCTAATGTAAACAGTTGAATAATACATACATTCATCTGTTTTAGAGATTCCATTACTGTCTTTAATGCCATCTACTTATAGATTAGACAACATGTCTGATGAAATCCAGTTTATCAATCATATTCAAACTTCTCACTAGAAATTCATCCTTAAACCATACTAAAGTAAGGAAGTACAAATTATTGATGATATTCAAGTTTTCAAGCAAGATTTTATCTACAGTAAAAAGTTTAAATTAGGAGCCTATAGTTCTTCTTATCTCTTCTAAGATAATCAATAAAATCAACATGAAACTCAGAAGTATCATTAGATAAATCATCAAGCCATCATCTAATAATTCATCAATACTTTGTTGATTGATACACATTCATTCACGCTTACTCTTTTTGTCCTTATTTTAAATCTTAAACCATTTTTAGTTCTATTCAAACCAGGATATGTAACAATTAATAAAAAAATTATAAATATTCTCAACTTTATTTAACTCTTATAACAGTAACATGATTTAAATAAATCACAAATTGATTGACTTTTTGTTAGGACCTATAGTATTTTAAGTTTGGTTATGAAAAGTGGTTATAATAATTTGGATAAAAAGCAAGGTTTTTTTCAATTATTGGCATGCAATTTTTTAATCGATAATTAGTTTAATCCTTACCTTTTAGATATAAGAACAAATTTTTACAATTAAACAAACTAAATAATTAAATAAGAATTAATCAGCAGTTTGATAAAAGATGTAATAAATTTAAATAATAATAATAAAAGAGCATTGAAATCGCAATAGATTTTCACGAAAGCAAAGACCAATTGATTGAAATAATGAAGGGAATAGGAAAGGAATACAAAGGATATTTAGTATTGTGGAATGAGATAAAGGAGTATTAGTATGATTTTAGTTGTTTAAAAGGTAAAAGAGAGTGACATTATATAAATTATCAAATATTATCTTCGAATGAATTTAAGTTCTTTTTTTCAGAGTAGTTACAAAAAGGACATTTTTAGTTTATCTAAAAATGCTACTCATATTCTTCCTAAATTAATAATGTTAATTTATAAAATAAATAAATTTAAATTGTATAATAAATAGATGAATGAAAATAAAATATATAATATGAATAATATTACCATTAAAAAGAATCGTCCACATTCTTGACAATTGTCAATAAGAATTTCAGGTTGCATGTTTTTATAATACTTGACCTTAATGTCAGGATTGAATTAGGTAAGATCAACCCATAATATTTCATAAGGATTAAGAGTTTTAAGTTCATTCTCATTGAGAATAATAGGCAAATATTCTTTTTACCCCAACTGAATTTCACAGGTAGAGTTCATCTTCTGGAAAAAGAGAGTGTTATTTGCTTCATCCATGGATTGTTAGATCTAATGATTGTAATTGTTGTTATTATTATTATTCTAATCCCATCCATCACTCTACTTCTTTTTGATCACATTTACATTCTGATTTATATTGTTAATATCGAAGTTATTTATTATTTATAAAACTTGTTCATGAGATAAAGAGTCTTCTACTTGGAATTCAACCAAAGGTAAAGCCTAAAAAGAAACAGCACTTAAAATGAAAGGATGTTAACAAGTCAAACAACAATATTAATAAAGACTAGTATGTTAGGACTATAATATTTGATTGGCATTCAAACATCTATTACAAACACTAAAAAGAGTCTAAGAGTCACTAAAGGGTTTAGATTTAATAAGCATATGATTCAACTCGATTTCTTCTATCAACAATGAAGGAATGATGAGTTTCTGCAATTTTTCATAACATAATCTGCTAGTCTTAAAGGCTTATAATTAAGCAGACACCTTAGCAAGAGAGTAAAAGACGTTAATCTAATTAAGAGGTTTTAGATCCTAAACAGATTTGATATTGAGCATATTGGCAAGATATCTGGCAGAGTTGAAGACTTCTTTAACAAGAGAATTAATATTTAAAAGAGAGAAGGGAGTATTGTTGAATTGATAAATAGTATGATAAGCATAAAAAACATCCGCAATCATATTATAGAGATGGAAGTTGTCAAGATCATTAGACACTAGATACTCAATCGCTATATTCCAATAATAATTGCTGCTTTATTTGAACCGAAACTCCTATACAGCATTAGTCACCATCTAATTGAGAATCTAATGAGAAATATCGGGTCTATTCATCTTTTTGTAAACTTTTAAAGCATCTTCAAATCTGTCGATTTTGCATAGATACTCCGCATAAGGTAGTCTCAACATTTCCATGTAACTCTCGTTTTGTTTTGCTAAGATGAATGCTTCTTCCCATTTTTCCAATAAGATATGTAGTTCCATCAACTATTTATTATCTCCTAATTTCAGAAATGCTTCTTTAGCATAAGAATGATGCTAGTGCTTTTTGAATAAAATTGCACATGTTCTTATCAACTCACTATTATCTGATTTGTCTAGTTGTCTAGTCACTTCTATCAGATTATCAAATGCTTTCTTTTCCCCATATACCTCTACTACTTTCTTATAGTCCTTTATTTATTACAATAATTCACATCCCTTTTACCAATCCCCTAATTGCATCAAATGTTCAGCTTAATCCTTCACTAGTTTAATCATTTAAATAGAGTTATTTAAAGCTTTTCCTATTTTACTTAATTAATTATTAATTGATGTTCTATTATTACCACTATTATTATTAGAATTCTTTGATTCTGCTATTTATATAAACTTCTTAGCCTCATCCCACCGTTTAAGTTCAGTAAATAATTCAATAGCTTTCTCTGTCATATTGTTATCAATAAGAATCTGAGCAGCCTTCTAAAATTTCTTTTAATAAGCTTACAATTCTGCTTAAAGATAAACAAGCTAAAGTTATCCTTACTTATGTTCTTACTCATACTTATTGGTGAGATCAAGATAATTAAGATCTTGAATTTTGAGGAAACACTTCTTGGCAATATCGAATTATCCATTGCTCAATGATTCCTATCCTAATATTTAGAAATCAGAATCAGTGATTCCTAAACAGGCCAACTTATAAGCCATTTCATATTGTTTATTTTCAATATACTTGATAAGATTCTGAGTTTATGGAACATCAATAGTGATAAGAGTATTATTCTTATCCAATATAATAAGCTGATTGGCTTTGAATGCGACCATCTCTCCATTCATCTTCTGGAATGAAGCATTAAAATCTCCACACTTTACAAAGACCATACCACCTCCACTATAAGCTAAAAGGTCATTGAATTCACTATTCCAACTAACACTGTTCACATTCATCTCACTATGGATCTACTTTTTGTTCTCCAATTCATATACTGTTAGATTATTGTTCACATCAATCACTGCTATTTTGTCACGATTCTTATTCATATCAACTTGTTTAATCCCATTACTTTATTCTATCACAAGAATGTTGAATGGATTATCAATGCATACTTTATGAATCTATCCATTTTTTAATCCTATCAAAACATTTTCTTTCTTCTAAGCTCCTCCTGTATTTCTGATATAACTGATATTATTGTTAAAAATCCATTCTCGCTCTACTACTCCTTAGAAATTGATCATCACTAATTTATTAAACCTGCTATACACTATAGAATTGCTAAGAAGAATCATCTAATTACAATCCATAGTCTTAGTGACTTTCTTTAATAACTTATATTTTAACTAATCGTGAGAAGACTGCTAATAAATAATGAGCTATTGATGTAATTAAACAGCTATGAGTTATTTATAAATGCTGACATTTTTGACCAACTCTTTACACTTGATTCTTATATGTTTATCTTAATGAATTTGCTAAATAAGAATATCAGTGATGTCCTGTCTGCTTACATATTTATCATCATCAAAACTATTCACAACCATATTCTTTAATAACATCATACTAATGCTTCCATTATTGCCTCCTTAAGCCATGTAGATATTCTAATTATTGTTCTTAGTCTGTCTCAACTGGATGTCCCAAATGTACTCCTTATTCTCACTAATCTTCTAAATGTAATGCATTTCCCGACTATACATATGGACACAGTTATCAGTTTAACTTATTAAAATAAATTCTGCTGTCTGAATGAACTTAATGCATAGACAGTCACTATCAACTTTCTTTTCTGAGAGCAATTTACCTTATGAATTCACAAATGACACTTTCTTGTTCCAAGAACCAACCACTAATAAATTCTAATTATACTCAGGATTAATAGGAGACCATCTCAACGTCCATACAAAAACAGTATTACCGAACATAACTTCTTTAATTAGCACCATTGCCTTATTTAATAATATAACTTTTCCATCATTAGAACCAATGGCCAATATCTAGCCATCTGGAGAATAATCAGCACATAGTATTTTGCTACTAGTTTTAAATCTTTCAGGTTGAGTATTACCAGGAGTATAAAGGACGTAATCATTAACTCCTCCAGAGAAGAGTTAATTAGTGGCTGGGTTGAATACCAAACATTGAACACTGTCATTATGAGAATATCTAAATTCAGGTTGGAAGTTATTTTGCCATATTACTACATTTTTGTCACTACTAGCTGTAGCAAATTTCAAACCATTCTCACTATGACTGATGCAGTGAATGTTTGACTTGTGGATACCTTTTAAGGGTTATCGAGACATCTGTCCACTTTCAATATCAAATACCAATATCAGGTCTCCTACGATGCAAAGCACATTCTCACTGTCTTTACAGAATGACACTTGCCATACTTAATTTGTTAGTCCACTATCTTTCGGAGGTGCTATTTATTCGCCCCATTATTATTATATCTCCATTCAAATTTATGTTTTAATTTATTATTTATAATATTATTTTTCTATAATAAAATATAAGTCTTCATTTTTTTAATGTTTACACTAGTACTATTATTATCCCTATTATTGATAAACATAAAAGAGATATTATTAAATACTTCTTCTTTTTGTATTAACTATCATGAGTTTTAGCCTAAATAATTAAATTATATTTACTTCAATTAGGGTTTTCTGAACATCTACAGTGTTTTAAAATGTTTCTTTTGTTTGTTCTTCTAAAACATCAATTTACTAATCTTATTCATCTAAAACTTCATTAATATCATTCATTATATTTTTTAACTATTTAACATCCTTTTATATAGCTATTCATTTTTATTTTTTAAATACATAAAAGTTCTTTGTGTTTTTCTTATTAAAGTATATCGTAATTTATAAATTCAATATTAGAAACCAATTAATTCGTATTATTAAATGATTGTCGATATGAATTTATTGTTTCATCTATGTTTTAAAGTTAATGGCTACTTTAAATCTCTTAATTTTCATTCTGAATTAATAACTCTTACAATTTTTTCTCAAAATCTAATTTGGCTTTTTTTAATTGCTAAATTTTTTGTTTATTAAATTTTGTTGTTTTAAACAATTATTAAATCTCTAAAGCTTATTAGGTACATATTTTTTATTATTCTTATTTTTATTTATTAAATTGGGGATCGTATTTCTAATATATAATTTTAATTTATTTTACTTCTTTTTCAGATAATTCTTTATATTTATTAATATTTTTTTTAAAATCTTATAATTAATTCATTAGTGAATCAAAAGCTTTCTATTCCATTTTAAATAAATTAAATTTTGATAATTATAAATAATAGAATAAAAAATAATTATAAACTTTAACTTTTCTAAAATAATATAAAAAACTCAAAATTTTAACATTAAAACTTATTTGATTTTATATTTTAATGTAAAGGCTAGTTATTAAAATCATCAGATTTATAACTTTCTCCTATATTTAAATCATCATCTATTATAAGTGCACAGCTAAACCTATATATATTTTAATAATAATTATTATAGTAATAAATAATAACTTGAAATATAATATATTTTTACATTTGACTTCCTATTTGAAGGTACTTGGAATGACAAAATTAAACTTTTTAATTAGAATAACATTGATAAAACTATAGATTTGGATAAATAGTAAAGACAAACGTAAAATTAGTATCATTAAATTGTAATCCATTGACTTCCAGCATTTTATCTGAAAATACTCCGAAAATACTTTTATTAGTATCTTAAATAACAAAGAAAAACTAATTTTCTTAATACTCTTAACAAATATTATATAAACTTTTGAGGCTAAATCCATCAGTGTATGTAGAGTAAACCATCTTTATCTTTTTAATCTAATACTATTTTGGAAAATTCTTCCATATGCTTTCTATTTATTTATCTGTCAATATATTTGAATTATTAGCTAAAACAGGCTTAAAATATATTTCTTAAGATAGATTACTTTTTATTTCCTCTTTATTTGCTTAGATTTATTCGATGCTCAATTTAAACTTTTTGAATTTCAAATTCTTTGATTCTTATATTATTGTTTATAATTATAAGTTATCAATATTTAATGACCATTATTGAAGTCTGATAAATAGATCATCAGGTTTTATTTGAGATAGTATATAATCCTTATTAAAAATAACATAAAAAAAATACTTTCATATGATAAAATAATTGGTAAGAGGTTTAGAAAAAAATAATTATTCCTTAAGATAAATATCTTGTGAATAAATTGATTACAATATTAAAAGGTAAGAAAGATTAAAAAATATTTTTAAACCATTCTTTAAATAAAAGTTAAGGTTTGAAATCTAGAGATTTACAATGGACTTTAATTTATTGAAAATGCTATGATTTATGAATTACCTGATTGAAAAAGAGGTTATATAACTTTACAAAATCTGCACTTGAATTAGTAAAGAACCAATTGAGTTGGGGGAATAATTTTTTATCTTTTAATTAAACTTGACTCTGAATCATCATTGTTTTAACAACACAATAAGCGTCGCTTTCAGATAAAAAAATTAGAAGGATACTCAGTATCTGTACTATAACTGGGTTGTAATCCAAATTTATGTTAGTTAGTTTTAAAGTCCAAAGAATTCTTTTTAAAGCTGATAATCCTTTGGCTGTTAGCAAGTTAACTCTTAAAGCTTCTTCAATATTTTCAAATTCGCATAAAGTAGGTGCTGTACTTAAATCCATTACTTATCCTTCAAAAGCAGTGTTTAAATATATTTCATACTCGTATTTATTTTTTTATTTGTCTTATCTTTTGAAAAGATATAAAATATATTCTTCCATGTATCTAATTGGTATGCCGCACTAATTTATTTTTTCCTAATATTATTATTATTATCTTTTAATTTCTTCATTTTGATAATCAGAGAAAATTTTAATTTCAAATATTTCTTTTAATTATAATTGTTTCCATTATTTATTAATTTCTTCCTATTCTTATTAATAATTTTTATATTAAAAAATAAACTTTTCTGGATTAAATAATAAATTTTTATTTTCTTTTAAAAAACCATCTTCAGATTTGTTTTTGTTCAAAAACCAATCATCCATAAAAAAAAAATAATTATAATCATTTATGTGTTAATCATAATGAGAATCGAAATGATAATTATTCACAACTTCTAATTTTTTATATTTAAAGCTAATCTTATTTTCAACATATTTAGATAATGATTTTTTTTTGTTACTTACGCATGTACCCATTCTTGAATATTGTATTATATATGCTAATAATAGATTCTAATAGAAATATTTTATTAAATTATATTGATGATTAAATATATAATGCGTATTATATATTAAAAATAATTTAAATATTATTTAATATTTAAAGAATTATTACAAATAATTTTTTTAAAAAAATGAAATAGATAAAATCATACGAAATTTAT
>Ga0315908_10000831_pt1 | contig 23922 bp, 22 predicted proteins | sample LakEriMetagenome_12_FD_203520 | JGI IMG/M metagenome (GOLD analysis project Ga0315908, IMG submission 203520) | Freshwater fungal communities from buoy surface, Lake Erie, Ohio, United States - Buoy 4 MA124 | ecosystem: Environmental > Aquatic > Freshwater > Lake > Lake biofilm | place: USA...
GTGACCTATGATGGATTCCAAGCAAACAACTTCGTGCTGTTGAATGGTGCAGTTGTTACTAACTTGACCAATGCAGGCCAAGTGCGCAGCACGGGTTTTGAACTGGATGCAGTTGCAAACCCTGTTGACGGCCTCGACCTGTTCGGAAGCGTTGCTTATGCCGATGCCAAGGTTCGCAAGTTCAACGCGAACCCTCTGACCAATGCACCGGATGCTCGCAACGGCACGAAACTGCCTCTGGCCCCAGCGTGGAGCTGGAACATTGGCGCGGCCTATGAAACACCCTTCAATATCTCGGGCACGGATTACAAGGTCTATCTGCGGACAAGCTTCAACCATGTTGGTAAGCAGTTTTCTGATCTGGGTCAAAGCGGTCCAATCGACAGCTATGGCCTGTGGAATGCGAGTGTTGGTTATTCGGACGCCGAAGACAATTGGCGTCTGACGTTCATCATGCGCAATATTACAGACGAAAGCTATGTGCTGCTGAACACCAGCGCTGGCCAGCGTCTGCATATCCCACGTGATGCAGATCGTTACATGGGTGCGAGCGTACGCTTCCGCTTTTAATTCCGCCTGAAAAAGCACATGAAAGGGCTGGAATCCACATCGGATTCCGGCCCTTTTTTATCGATTATGTCGCAAATCACTAAAATGGCGGCCCCGAAATGATCGGTAACCCAGTTCGACGAATATCCCTCGCGTGGTGACCAATGACGTTTACATCTGTAATCGAATCGATTACAGATGTAGTCGGAGAATATATCATGTCATCAGAACGCATCAGCGACGCGGAATTAACGATCATGGAAATATTGTGGGAACGCGCACCGCTGACGGCGACGGACGTAGCTGCGCGGTTGCCGGATGACCGTGCATGGTCGCTACCCACCGTCAAAACCTTGCTTTCACGACTGCTCAGCAAGGCCGCGGTCGAACATCGTGCCGATGGCCGCCGTTTTTTATACTCACCGCTTATTGGTCGTGAGGATTATGTCGCGCATGAATCGAAACGGCTCATGGACCGCCTTTTTGGCGGTAAGTTCATGCCATTGTTCGCGCATCTGGCCGAGCAGGAAAATCTAAGTGCTGCTGATATATCCGAAATAGAAAGACTGTTGCGGGAGATGAAATCATGAGCATGGATTTCATGGGCGCATGGCTGCTCGATACATTTATGGTGACCAGCACCTTGATGCTCATGGTTTTGCTCGTGCGGCGACCTGTGGCGCGGTATTTTGGTCCAAGCGTTGCATATACTTTGGTGTATACCGGCTGCCCGCGTTTTGATGCCCTCGCTGGATGGTGCGCCCGCATCCGAACTGGAGAGCGGGACAGCGTTGCAGGACAATGTGCGGGACGCAATCCTCGCGGCTATATCCGCGCCGGGAAATACGGCCTCCGCAACCAACCAAATGGTCGCGGCGCCATCGGTCGATTATGCTGTGCTTGGTTTGACATTATGGCTTGGCGGCGCAGCGTTGATTTTCATCATACAGATGATCCGCTACGCCTCTATGCGCGACGAGCTTTTGTCTGAGGCGACCGAAATCACAAATATTAACGGCGTCAGAGTTGTTGCCTCGGATCAGGTGGCCGGGCCGCTCGCTTTCGGCCTTTTCAAACGTTATATTGCCGTGCCGCAGGATTTTAGCAAAAATTACTCATTAGTGGAGCGCGAACTCGCCATTGCCCACGAAATGGCACATCACCGTTCGGGCGACCTGTTCGTCAATCTGGCGGCGTTCATGATATTATGCCTGTCTTGGTTCAACCCAGTCGCGTGGTTGAGCTGGAACGCCTTTCGCGTCGACCAAGAAGCGGCGTGCGACGCGCGCGTCTTGGCAGGTAAATGCGCCGAGGAACGCGCTATTTATGGACGGGCATTGGCGCGTACGGCGTTTGACGGCGTGCCGATATTTGCGACCGCACTAAATTCACCAAAAACTATCATCGAACGATTGAGGAGATTGAATATGAAGAACGCCAGCACAAAACGTCGCTTGTTTGGCAAAGTTGGCGTCTTGGCCGCCGCCGCTGTTATCTTGCCACTGACGGCAACGGTCGTGCCCGCCGTGGTTGCGCAGGATGAAGCTGTTGCCGAGGGCAAACCCGAAGCTATCAAGCGTGATGTTCGGATTATTAAGATAAAGCGTGACGGTAAATCCGTCGATATCGTCGGCCATGACGGCGGCAGCGAAGATGTTACCAAGGTCGAACGTGACGGTAAGGTCTTCATATTCCGGACGGACAAGAAGCTGACTGAGGATGAAGTTGAAAAAATGGTCAATGAGGCCGAAACATCTGGCAAAGCGGCCGATGCAGCTTTGGTCGACGGCGCGCGCGGAATGGTTGAGCCCAAGCGGATCATCATAAAAGCCGCCGCCGATATACCTGAGATTGATATTCAAGAAATGACCGAAAACTGCGCTGCCGCCACACAACCCGTCACCACCGATGTCGAAGGCTCTGATGGTACGAAAAAGGCGCGCGTGCGCCTTGTGATGTGCGGCAAGGGGCAGGCAAAGATTGCGCGGATTGAGGCGATAAAGGGCTTGCGCGAGGCACGCAATGAGATTGCTTCGGAAAAAGACATGCCCAAAGCTGTGCGCAAAGATGTGATGGAGAAGCTGGACCAAGAGATCCGCAAGCTTGAGGCGCAAACCGACAAGGATAACTGACCAGAAAACTATTACAGAACCCCGAGCTCCCCATTTCGGTTCTGACGGGGCGGTTTTTATGGGCCGCCCCTTTTTCTTTTGTCCTTTATGCGCCATATCGCGGGAATGAAATGGCCCGACACAATCAACGCAGGCGAGATACAGCAGCATGAACCGCTTGTCCGGCGCGTTCTAGCGCCTAATGCTTCGCCCTATACCTATACGGGCACACAGACTTGGATTGTCGGCAATAAGACCGACGTTGCCATTATCGACCCAGGCCCCGTGGGCAGCGGGCAAAGCATGGGTGATCCCGCAGACATTCGTGGCGAGGGCCATGTGGAGGCAATCTTGCGCGCAGTGGGCGATGCAAAAGTCACCGCGATCCTGTGCACACATACCCATCGCGACCATTCGCCCGCCGCCGCGCCATTAAAAGCTGTTACGGGGGCGCCGATCATTGGCTGTGCGCCATTGGTGCTGCGCGATGATGGCCCGCGCGCCGACAGTGCTTTTGACCCCGATTACTGTCCAGATCGTGTTCTAGAGGACGCAGAGACCATTTCAGGCGATGGTTGGACGCTAGAGGCTGTCGCGACGCCGGGGCACACCAGTAACCATCTCTGCTTCGCTTTGCGGGAAAGCGGCGCATTGTTCACCGGCGACCATGTGATGAAATGGTCGACTAGCGTTGTCAGTCCACCCGATGGTGATATGAGCGATTATCTTGCGAGCTTGCAAAAATTATATGCGCGCGACGACAGCATTTATTACCCGGCGCATGGTCCAGCGGTTACAAATCCGCGCCAGCTTGTGCGCGGGATGATTGGCCACCGCCGGCAACGCGAACGCCAAATTGTGACATTGCTGGAGGGCGGCGAGGGACACATTCCCAATATGGTGGCAGCGATGTATAAAGGTTTAGACCCACGCCTTATTGGCGCCGCAGGTCGTTCGGTCCTTGCCCATCTTATCGATTTGCAAAATCAGGGCCGTGTGGCGGCGCAAGGTGATGGCTGGCATCTGGTAACGGAAGCGTGAAGTCCACAAACGGCATGATCAGGTCTTGTGCCCAATAGGCAAAAAACCGATACGAGCCTGAAGCTAGCCTTGTTTCACGAGCCCAAATCGACCACATAGGCCTTCAATTCAGCTGCCGGAACAGGTTCGGCATGGCAAAGGTATAATCGCATGAACGCCCCAACGCCCCGCGAAAACTTGCAAGGCCTTGATCTTCTCGCAGAAATCAAACGGCTGAAAAAAGAACGGAACGCCGTCATTCTCGCGCATTATTATCAAAAGCCCGAGATTCAGGATTTGGCGGACTTTGTGGGTGATAGCCTTGAGTTGAGCAAGCGTGCGGCAGAGACCGATGCCGACGTCATCGCCTTTTGCGGCGTGAAATTCATGGCGGAAACAGCAAAGATTTTAAGTCCGCAGAAAACCGTCATACTACCGGACATGGCCGCGGGCTGTTCCTTGGAAGACGCGTGCCCGCCCGGTAAGTTCAAGGCGTTTCGTGCGGCCCATCCTGACCATATCGCGCTGACCTACATCAACTGTTCGGCCGAAGTGAAGGCGCTGTCGGATATCATCGTAACCAGTAGCAGCGCTGAAACGATCCTGAGCCAAATTCCGCCAGAGCAGAAAATCATCTTTGGACCTGACCGGCATTTGGGCGGCTATCTTTCCCGCAAGTTCAACCGCGAAATGTTGTTGTGGCCCGGCGTATGCATTGTGCATGAGGCATTTTCGGAAACTGAACTTTTGAAGCTTAAGGCCCAATATCCCGGTGTTCCCGTTGCCGCCCACCCGGAATGTCCCCCGCATATTATCGACCATTCGGATTATGTCGGCAGTACCAGTGGTATCTTGCAATATGCGCAGAAGATGGAGGGGGATACCCTGATCGTCGCGACTGAGCCGCACATCATCCATCAGATGGAAAAGGCGGAGCCAAGCAAGACATTTATCGGCGCACCGGGTGCAGACGGTAACTGCGCGTGCAATATTTGCCCTTATATGGCGCTGAATACGATGGAGAAACTTTATCTCGCTTTGCGCGATTTGACGCCGCAGATCGCGCTTGATGAAACAGTGCGCTTGGGCGCAAAAAAGAGCCTCGACCGGATGTTGGAGATGGCGCATGGAACCATCGGTAAGGGCGATCTCGGTCGGGCTTGATCGGGCGATGACGAGGCGCATCAAATATCTACTCGCCTTCACCGTTATATCGATATAATACAGCCACGCGATGCTTTTCTGGCGATCTTCTTCTGCTAAAAATAGTGATATCGACAGTCGGCTTGCCGCTCTCGATGATAAATATGCGCCGCGTTTTCCCGACGATCCGCAATCAGTGAATGATGTTGCTCCGGGCAAAGCTAAGCGTCTCTTTTTAGGCAAAACGCGCTGGTGGTGGTTCGGACGAGCGATCGCGGGGCTGATCGCGATGTTCGTGCTTCTATTGCTTTGGCTGGCTGTCACTGCGCCCTTGTCAAAATCGCTGCAGCCGATTGCACCGCCGCGGATTACATTGCTGGCTTCCGATGGCACACCGATCGCGCGCAACGGGGCCATCGTCGATCGGCCCGTCGACGTCACCAAATTGCCCCCGCATGTTGTGCAGGCTTTTTTGTCGATCGAGGACCGCCGTTTTTATTCACATTGGGGTATTGATCCGCGCGGACTCGCGCGCGCCGCTTGGTCGAACGCTTTTGGTAGCGGTATTACCCAAGGCGGAAGCACGATTACTCAGCAGCTTGCCAAATTTACCTTTTTAACGCCCGAACGCAGCCTTACCCGCAAGGCGCGTGAAATGCTCATCGCCTTCTGGCTTGAGGGACGGCTTACGAAAGATGAAATCCTTGGCCGTTATCTGTCGAACGTCTATTTTGGTGACAATGTCTACGGCTTGCGCGCCGCATCGCTGCATTATTTCTATCGCCAGCCGGAGCGTTTAACGCTGAGCCAATCCGCCATGCTGGCGGGCCTTGTGCAAGCGCCGTCACGTCTGGCCCCGACCAAGAACCCCGAACGTGCCGCAAAGCGCGCCGGGCTCGTTCTCAGGGCCATGGTGGCCAATAAGGCCATTACCCAAGCCAAAGCGGATGCGACCCCCGTCGCGCGACTGGACGTGCGTGTGCGTGAGACATTGCCGACGGGTACATATTTCGCCGATTGGGCCATTCCACAGGCGCGGTTACTTACCGAAAGCGGATATGCCGACGTGCGGATAACCACGACCCTCGACGCCCGCTTGCAGAATATCGCTCGCAAAGTTGTCGCCCGCGCGGGCGTCGGTAACGCCCAAATCGCGTTGGTCGCGATGCGCCCTAATGGTGAGGTTGTCGCCATGGTTGGCGGCAAAAGCTACAAACAGTCGGCGTTTAACCGTGTAACACAGGCCAAAAGGCAGCCCGGGTCGACCTTCAAGCTGTTTGTCTATTTGGCGGCCCTTCGTTCCGGCATGACGCCGCAGTCGATGATTGCCGATACCCCCATTAATGAAGGCAGTTACCGCCCGAAAAACTCCGGATTGCGCTACCGGGGCGATATCACATTGGAGCAAGCCTTTGCCCAATCGAGCAACGTCGCTGCCGTGCGGTTGTACCAAAAAGTAGACGGCAAAGAGGTGGAGCAAGCTGCACAAGACTTGGGTATCCGTAGCCCGCTTACTTTGGACCAGAGCATCGCGCTTGGCAGTTCCGGCGTCACCTTGTTGGAATTGACCGCGGCTTATGCGGGCGTGGCGGGTAACCAATGGCCTGTTGAGCCGCATGCTTTTAAGCAAGAGGAACAAGGCTGGATTGAGTGGTTGTTCTCCGGGCCGCGTTCTTTTAGCGGGCGTATGCACGGAATGTTGCTGGATTTACTGGGTGCGTCGGTGAAGCAAGGCACGGGACGCGCTGCGCGGCTCTCGATACCTGCTTATGGAAAAACCGGTACCAGTCAGGATAATCGCGATGCCTTATTTGTCGGCTTTGCAGGCAGTTTGGTCGTTGGCGTGTGGATCGGCAATGACGACAATAGTCCGCTACAGGGCATTAATGGCGGCGGCTTGCCCGCGCGGATCTGGCGCGATTTCATGTCGCAGTCTATCCGCAACGCCGCACCAGTTAACCGACCAAAAACCCCGCAGACACCAGATCCGGAAGGTCCGATTGAGCCACTTGATCTGCTGGATTTGCAAGAATTGCCAATAGATATTGGTAATTCGGAAATACGCGTGGATCAGGGGCAGGGCGTCACTGTAAACACAGATGTCAATGGCGTTCCGTTGGAAATCAAGCTTGACCGTGATGGCGCCAATATTCAGCCTGTCCCATCTGCAGAACGTTCCGCGCCGGAGCCGCGCTGATGTTCGGGTTTGTCAGCCATGACTAGATTCATGCGATTTTTTGCAGCTTTGTGCCTGTTTCTGTCCCCGTTACTGGTTGCCCCCGCAGGTGCCGATGCAAGTGATATCAGTGCCGCATCACGTAGTGTGGTGCGAGTCATCGTGTATAGTTCCGCCGAAGGACAGCAGAGCATCGTCAGCATCGGTTCCGGCGTGGCTATCGCGCGCGATAAAATTATTACCAATGCCCATGTCGTCGAAATGGCGAGTTTTGATAATAATGTGCAAATTGTCATTGTACCCTCAGACGGCACACAAAGCTATCGCGCCAGAGTCACTGCGAGCCTGCCGAGAAAAGACCTTGCCTTGCTGCAGTTGACCTCTGGTGCGCTTGTTCCTGCAAGTATTTTCGCAGGAACGCCAGAGGATGGCGCGGACGTCTTTGCCATTGGTTATCCCGCTAGCGTTGATGTCGCCTTGGAGCAGAGCGAAACAGATGTGCTACGACCGCAGCAACCCGTCAAAACGCGCGGAACGGTCTCATCCGGTCGGACATCGAAGTCGGTAGAATCGCTTTTGCATACGGCACCCATTGCACCGGGCAACAGCGGCGGGCCGATTGTCGATGCCTGCGGACGGGTGCTGGGCATCAACAGTTTTGGATCAGTTGCCACAGATGGTGGCGCGGAATTTTATTTTGCCATTTCGGCGCGCGAATTGGCGGCATTTCTTGCCAGTCGTGGTGTAGAGTTCCGCGCTGTGCGGGGTGATTGCCGATCCGTCGCCGAACTGACGCGCGCTGAGGCGGAGCTGGAGGCATCCACCCGCGCCAAGATAGAGCAAGAGGCGCGTGTTGCCGCCGAACTGCAGCGCAGCCGTGAAGGCAAAGTGCGTAGCGACGCCGAACATGCCGTCATTGGCGAACGGGAAAACCACCTGGCACTGGCCGGGCTACTCTTGGTGCTAAGTGCCGTTGCAGGGGGTGCTGCGTGGCAGTTTTCCGAACGTGAGCAGAGGGATCGATTTAAGGCCGCAACCGCCGCCGGTGCCGTTCTTTTTGTCATGGCAGTGGGAGTTTTTGCGGCCCGCCCCTCGTTCGATGAAGTCGATGATCGGGTCCGGGCTGCATTGACGGCCGATATGCCAGACGATGCCGTTGCCCAAAAGGGTGCCGTTGCTGCCGAACCGAAAGCGAAAATATGCGTTTTGCAGCCCCACCGTAGCCGCGTCACTATGTCCGACACAGCCGACGTCGAATTTACATGGCAACCTGATGGATGCGTAAACGGACGTACGCAATATGTCGAAAGCGGTGGCCGTTGGATACGCAGCTTTGTACCCAATAATGATGCTCAGATTTCGGTTATCAGCTACGCGCCGGAAACCGATATATACCGTATTGAACGATACCTGCCGGGTAATGACGTCATGCAATCCGCGCGTGCGGCACGGAAACTTTACGACGTCAAAACGTGCACCGCGGACCCAGCGCAACTGACCAACATCGAAAATATGAACAAGACCATATTGGCGCAATTACCGCCCGCGCCCAACGAGATATTATTGTTCACATGCTCTGACCGTTGAATCTTGGATTGTGCGTCAGGACTTAGGGCTTATGGTAGCGGCATGATCCGGTCGCTGTCGATTTTGCTTTTGCTGTTGTCCGCAACACTTGCCGGATGCACCGAGGGCGTCGACAATGAACGCGTCCGCGTTGACGTTATCGAAGATCGTCCTAGGCCTCTGAATGTATCGGCAACGCCGCTGCCGTTGGCGTCGGCTTATCTCCGCGCGGCAACAGCGCAAGGGTTGGTCACCTTCGATGAAAAGGGACGGGTTGCGCCCGGTCTCGCCAATCGCTGGATCGTTACTGACGACGGCATGAGCTATATCTTCCGCCTCAATAAAGGGCGGTGGAATGACGGCCGTGAGGTCGAATCAAGAGAAGTTGCACGTCTTTTGACGGCCCGCATCCGGGAATTGCGCAAGGGACGCTTTGGTGCTGAGCTGGGTGTCATTGACCAAGTTGTTGCCATGACGGGCAAGGTAGTGGAAATCAGGCTACAGGCCCCGATGCCCTATCTTTTGGAATTGCTGGCCTTGCCCGAGTTCGGGTTGCTCAGCAAAGGCGCAGGATCGGGCCCGATGCAGGCCAAAAAATTTGGACAGGTAATGCAGTTACGGCGCAATGAAACCGATGACGACGGCGCGCAGTTCCTGGGCAATGCGATGGTAACATTGTGGCGTGGTAAGGCGTCCACGGCGATTGCCCGTTATACACTTGGACAAAGTGATCTTGTCGAAGGCGGTCGGTTTGACAGCTTTCCGTTGCTCGATGCGGCAAACATACGGGCTGATCAAATCCGGTTTGACGCGGTTCCGGGATTATTCGGTTTGCACGTGGTCAATGGCGGTTCATTTTTGTCTAACACGGCCAATCGAACGGCTATTGCCATGGCTATTGATCGCCCCAAATTACTGACGGCGTTTGACATTGTGGCGTGGCAGGAAACGGTTACCTTAGTTCCCGAAAGCCTGCCAAATCGCGCGGACATAAAGCGGCCGGCATGGTCAGTGCCATCGATGGAAGAACGCAGAGCGATGGCACGGGCTACGGTTACCAATTGGGAAAATGCCAATGGCGCACTTCGGCCGCTACGCGTCGCTTTGCCGCGTGGTTACGGTGCCCGGATTTTCTTTGCACGCTTGCGGGTGGATCTTGCAACAGTCGGCATTGATATTGAGCGTGTGACTGTGGACCGGCCGCATGACTTGCTGCTTGTTGACCGCACCGCCCAACAATCAAGTCCGGCATGGTATCTGGATCAGCTGTCTTGCAAATTTTCCACAATTTGTAGCCCCCGGGCGGATGAGATTGTGGCTGAAGCGCGCCGAACAACCGATAGCGCTATCCGCGCGCAATTATTAGGTGAGGCAGAGGCCGAATTGCAGGCCAGCGCTGCTTTCATCCCCATTGCAAATCCTTTGCGCTGGTCGATCGTCCGGCCAGGCCTTTTGGGGCATTTCACCAATGGTAGAGGATGGCACCTGTTGCAATATCTCGGGCGTGACCCGACATAGGCACAAAGGAGTAGCCGCAGTGCCGATTTCGCAGGAACAATTTGCACATATTACCAAGGGTTTGCCGGGAATGGGTAATGACCCGAACGCCGTACGCGCCCGTGTGGAAGCGCTTGAGAAAATATTGGAGCGGGCCTTTGTCATTCCGGGCACGAAAATTCCCTTGGGTCTGGATAGCGTGATTGGCCTTGTGCCCGTGTTGGGTGATCTCGTGACTACTTTTATGGGCGCATACATGGTGTGGGAAGCGCGCAATTTGGGCATGTCGAAATGGCAACTTATCCGCATGTCCGCCAACGTCGCTGTGGATACTGCCATCGGCGCAATCCCCTTTGTCGGCGACGCGTTCGACCTTGTTTGGCGTTCGAACAGCAAGAATTTGCGGATTATCAAAAAACATCTCGACAAACATCATCCCGCGACGCGGATTATTGAAGGCTAACGCCCACGCCAGATTTTGATGTGGGCGGTGTCCGGCGCGCGGCGCGTAAATTTAGGACAATGTCGAGGTTTGAAATCCCGACCTAGGCAGATGCGTATTTCTTGAAGCCAGCCTTTGCGATTGGTCTTCACCACGACGGCATCGGCGGATAGGCCATCGTTCAGATTAGCAAATCTTTCAGCCAGCACTTGCGCAGTTAAAGGCGTTCCGCGTTCGGGTTCGCGCGACAGTCGCGCCATATCGGGAAATTCAATCGCGTTAAACAGCAATCGCGCGGCCCCGAAATAGGCGTCCGGCGTTTTGGCCATGCAACTGCCATGCTTTGCCCATTGATGCTGCTGCAATTGAGGGGAGGGGCTGAGGCAGATATTGTCCGTGACTGTCCTGCGGGGAAGAACCCCAACCGCGCGGCAATATTGCGGGTAATTGGTCCCTTTGGCCTCAGGCCACAGCCCATGTAAGACAAAACCAAAGTCGCCAATTTCACCCGAACATTGGAACCGTGCCGCAGGATCGCGCATCCGCCCACGGCAATATTCCGGGCTCCAACTAAGCGCCAGCACATAGCCGTCTATTGCCGTGCGCCTTATTTCGCTGGACGGCGGCAATTCCAAGGCTGGACGCGGAAGAAATCGCGGCGGCTGGCATTGCCATGCTTGCGCCATCAGCGGCGCAGGTTGGAATACTCCCACGACACTTAAAAATGCTAAAAGCTTAAGCCTGCGCAAAATCCAGCCCGATATCAGCTGCCGGCGCGCTTTGGGTCAGGCGGCCAACCGAGATATAGGTGACGCCAGTTTCCGCCTTGGCGCGGATCGTTTCCAAGGTCACGCCGCCTGATGCCTCGGTTGGCACGCGGCCAGCGATCAGCTTTACCGCCGCGTGCAGCGTATCGGCATCCATATTGTCGAGCAGCAAATGACTTGCCCCTGCGGCAAGGCCCGGTTCGATCTGGGCGATGTTGTCCACCTCAAGGATGATGCGTTCAACCCCTGCTTTTTTGGCACGGGCGACCGCTTCAGCTACGCCGCCTGCAACTGCGACATGATTGTCCTTGATCATGGCAGCGTCCCACAATCCCATGCGATGATTAGTTGCCCCGCCCATGCGCGTCGCGTATTTTTCGAGCAGCCGAAGGCCAGGAATGGTTTTGCGTGTGTCCAACAAGATGCAACCTGTTCCCGCAATGGCATCGACATATTGGCGTGTCATTGTCGCAATGCCTGATAGATGTTGCACAGTATTCAGCGCCGAGCGCTCTGCCGTGAGCATGGCACGTGCATGGCCCTTTAGGCGCATGAGGTCCGCACCCGCGGGCACTTGCGCGCCCTCCTCGACCATTAACTCTATCTCCATTGCCGGGTCGAGCGCATGGAAAAATGCGACTGCGATTGGCAGGCCAACCACGGTTATGGCATCGCGGCTGTCCATGACGCCGTCGAAACGGACATCTGCCGGAATGACGCTTTCAGACGTAACATCTCTGCCCGTCGGGCCCAAATCTTCGGCCAGCGTCGCACGGACGAAAGCATCCATATCAAATGAAGGAATGTGAAAAGGCATATTGCTGTTATCCGGCCTGAACATATTTGGCGACTATGTCCCAACCATAGGTCAGTTCGCAATTGCCAGCAATTGCCAGCAATTGTTGAAAACCGTTTATCGAACGGTCAATAGCCCATCAGGCTCATGACTTCTTTGCGGCTCGATTGATCGTCCAGGAAACAGCCAATGAGTTTTGATGTCACCATGCCAACGCCATGCACCTTCACACCGCGTCCGGTCATGCAACCGTGCTGGGCCTCAATCACAACCGCCACGCCTTCTGGCTTTAGATTTTCCCAGATGCAGTTCGCAACTTCGGCTGTCAGGCGTTCCTGTACCTGAAGGCGCTGGGCAAAGCCGTGTAAGACACGCGCAAGTTTCGAAATGCCGACAACCTTGTCGGTCGGCATATAGGCAATCGACGCCTTGCCGATGATGGGCGCCATATGATGCTCACAATGCGACTGGAAGGGGATGTCCTTAAGTAACACCAGCTCATGATAACCGCCAACTTCCTGAAATGTGCGCGCTAAATGGGCAGCAGGATTTTCGGCGTAGCCAGCGCAATATTCGCGCCAAGCGCGACCAACGCGTGCAGGCGTGTCGAGCAGACCTTCGCGCTCCGGATTATCACCTGACCAGCGGATCAGTGTGCGAATGGCATCTTGGACTTCATCAGGAACGACAATTTTGCCGTTCGGACCGATTTCGTCTTCATAATGGATATGGGCGATGGGAAATACCTTCTCGGGCTTGTTCATCTTTAGGCTCCGGCAGGCCACGTGCCCGCATTTTCGGAACTAGAGATATGTCCACCCGTTATTGAACACTATACGGACAATAGCCCATAGGGGCCGTATCGCAATATATCACGATAAAGCCTCAGAAGCCGCAATACTATTTGTTGGTGCAAAATCAGCCAATCGCCTGACCGGTTTTTGCCCAATCGGCCAAAAAGCCTTCAATGCCCTTGTCTGTCAGGATATGCTTGAACAGACCTTTGATAACTGACGGCGGTGCAGTCATCACGTCAGCACCAATTTTCGCGGCTTCAAGCACATGGACGCCGTGACGGACGCTGGCGACGAGTATTTCGGTGTCAAAAGCGTAATTGTCGTAGATCAGGCGAATGTCACTGATAAGCTGCATGCCGTCAAAACCATTGTCGTCATGACGGCCAACAAAGGGTGATACGAATGTCGCACCAGCCTTTGCCGCCAACAGCGCCTGATTGGCGGAGAAACATAGAGTCACATTGACCAATGTGCCTTCAGAAGTAAGTGCCTTGCACGTCTTCAGGCCGTCGATGGTCAATGGCACCTTGATGCAGACATTGTCGGCAATCTTCCGCAGAATTTCGGCTTCCTTCATCATCGTCGCATGATCAAGTGCAACGACCTCTGCCGAGACCGGGCCATCTGTCAGGGCGCAAATTTCGCGGGTGACTTCAATGAAATCTCTGCCGGATTTGGCAATCAACGATGGGTTGGTGGTCACGCCGTCGAGCAAACCAGTCGCCGCCAGATCCTTAATATCGGCAATGTCAGCGGTGTCGGCAAAGAATTTCATGAGATTATTTCCTGATTGGAGATTCGGTTTCATGTCTCTTGGCAAAATATCGCCGAAAACAACAGGCCTATTGGAACCAGAATTGCGATGATGCGGGATGATCATCCAGATGGTGACGTTCGCCGCATCATTGCCTATACGCGCGTCATGAGCTTGCCCACCAACCGCGTCCGCGTTGTCTTGTTGACACAAGCGATTGGTCCGCTCGATTACCGGCTGCCTGATGATATGATCGCAGGGCCGGGCAGCGTGGTGATGGTGCCGCTTGGCCCACGTAAACTGCCGGGCGTCATCTGGGATGATGATGTATTCGGCGATGAAGCAATAGATGCCAGCAAACTTCGCGCAGTGCTGGAAATTGTTGATGGTCCGTCACTGGGACCAGGCTTGCGTCGCCTAATAAACTGGGTCGCGGATTATTATCTTACCAGTCATGCGTCGGTTTTGCGCATGGTATTGTCGTCTTCGGCAGCGTTCACCGCGACGGGAACCATTATCGAATATCGCCGCACAGGTTTTGAACCTGCGCGGTTGACCCCGCAACGCGCTGTCGCGCTGGACGCCTTGGAGGGTGCGCAAGGTCTAGTGCGCGAGCTCGCGGCCGAAGCGGGCGTCAGTGACGCGGTTATTCGCGGGCTCATCAAAGCGGGGGCGTTTGAACCTGTCACCATCAGCATTGATTCGCCGCTGCCCGAACCGTTGGCAGACTTTGACACGCCAAAATTGAACGACGCGCAGCAATTGGCAGCAAACAGCATGGTCGAGGCAGTGCGCGCGGGCGGCTTTGACACATTCGTGCTGGATGGCGTGACAGGTTCCGGCAAAACCGAAACCTATTTTGAGGCGGTGGCTGAGGCGATACGGCAGGACAAACAGGTTCTGGTGCTCCTTCCTGAAATCGCGCTGACCGCCCCTTTCCTTGCTCGTTTCGAAGCCCGCTTTGGCGTCGAGCCGGCGGTTTGGCACAGCAATCTGCGCTCTACTCAACGCCGCCGTGTCTGGCGCGCCGTTGCCGATGGCAGTGCCAAAGTTCTAGTGGGCGCGCGCTCGGCGTTGTTCCTGCCCTTTGCCAATTTGCGCCTGATTATCGTTGATGAGGCGCATGAGGCCAGCTTTAAACAGGAAGATGGCGTGCGCTACCATGCCCGCGACGTTGCTGTCATGCGTGGCCATTTTGAAGGATTCCCGGTTGTGCTGGCATCGGCAACACCCGCGTTAGAATCGCGGCATATGGTAGCGATTGGCCGCTACAAGGGCCTTGAGATTCCGTCGCGCTTTGGCGCTGCAAAGATGCCCGAGATCAAAGCCATCGACCTTACGCTTGATGCGCCCGAAGCCCAGCATTGGATTGCGCCTACCTTGCTCAAGGCGTTGGAAGAACGTGTCCAACGCGGCGAACAAAGCCTGTTGTTCCTTAACCGTCGTGGCTATGCGCCGTTGACCTTGTGCCGGACCTGCGGGCACCGGTTCCAATGCCCCAACTGCACAAGCTGGATGGTGGAACATCGCCTTGTGCGGCGGCTTGCCTGCCACCATTGCGGCCATGTCATGCCGCCGCCGGAGCAATGTCCCGAATGCGGCGAATGCGACACGCTGGTTGCCTGCGGTCCCGGCGTTGAACGCATCAGTGACGAGGTGAACCGCCTGTTGCCCAATGCGCGGACCATCGTTGCGACATCGGACACTCTATGGTCGCCCGAGAAGGCGGCGGAGTTTGTGTCGCGCGTTGAAAACAAGGCGGTGGACATCATTATCGGCACGCAATTGGTGACAAAGGGATATCATTTCCCCGAACTGACTTTGGTTGGGGTGATCGACGCCGATCTGGGGCTTGAGGGCGGCGATCTGCGTGCCGCCGAGCGCACCTTCCAGCAAATTGCGCAGGCCGCTGGTCGGGCTGGGCGCGGTGAGAAACCCGGAGAGGTGTTCATCCAGACGCGCAATCCCAATCATCCCGTCATTGCGGCCTTGGTCGCTGGTGACCGTGATGCATTTTATGATGCCGAGACCGAGCAACGCAAATCCGCTGGTGCGCCACCGTTCGGACGCTTTGCAGCTATCATTATTTCGTCCGAAGATGAGCGCGAAGCCATTGAGGCTGCGCGCGCCGTGGGGGGTGCAGCGCCGCAGGTGAACGGCATGCATGTTTATGGCCCTGCGCCAGCACCGCTTGCCATGTTGCGTGGCCGCTATCGACAACGCCTTTTGGTGCATGCCCAGCGCTCGGTCGAGGTACAGAATATCATCCGTGAATGGTTAGGCGGCCTGCAATTCCCGCGCGGTGTGCGGGTTGGAATAGACGTCGATCCTTACAGTTTTTTGTGATTCGGCTTTAGACGCTGAAATAGCGGATTTACCTCATGCATCTAATGTTGCATCGTGCCCTAAATATTCTTCGGGAGGACAAGATGCACAAAATTTTATGGGCGGCGTTATTGAGCACTGCGTCAGCGACAGGCGCATTTGCGCAAGATGCAAAGCCTGCTTCTGAGGCGACGGTTGCCGCGCAACGCAGCGCTGCGGCGCAGCTTCCTTCCGAAGATGGCCGTGACCTCGATTTTGCGGATAGAGGCTTTATTGGCACTTTGTCGGACCCAATCATCACCAACAAGGATGGCAAGCCTGTCTGGAACCTGGGTGCTTATGACTGGATGGTCGACGGCCAGTCACCCAACACGGTAAACCCAAGCCTGTGGCGGCATATGGGCCTGTTGCGCAAACATGGTTTGTACGCGTTAACCGACAATATATGGCAAGTGCGCGGTTTTGATGTGTCGAATATGACGGTGATTAAAGGCCAAACAGGTTGGATTATCATCGACCCGTTGACCATCCGTGATACCGCGGCAGCGGCGCTGAAGCTGGTGAATGAGAAGTTGGGCACACGGCCCGTCACAGCCGTTATTTACAGCCACAGCCACGGCGACCATTTTGGCGGTGTGCGCGGAATCATTGATGAGGCCGACGTAAAAGCAGGCAAGGTTCAGATCATTGCGCCGGAGCATTTTCTGGCCGAGACCGCATCCGAAAATGTCATGGCGGGGCCTGCAATGGGCCGGCGCGCGACGTTTCAATTTGGCACTAACCTGACGCCTGGCCCGAAGGGGCAAATGGGCAGTGGCATCGGCAAAGGCATTGGCGGAGGTGACATAACGCTGATCCCGCCCACCATCGACATTCGCAAAACCGGCGAACAGCGCGAAGTTGATGGCGTGACGTTGGAGTTCCAGATGGTGCCGCATACGGAAGCGCCGGCAGAAATGAACGTTTATGTGCCTGCGGCGCGTACATTTCTTTCCGCTGAAATAGCGACATGCAGCTTACACAATATCCTGACCCCGCGTGGGGCGAAAGTGCGTGATTCGTTGAGCTGGTCCAGTTTTCTGAACGAAGCCGTCAACCTATATGGCGGACGGAGCGATGTTATCGCGTCTAGCCATTGCTGGCCGCGCTTTGGTCCTTCAGAAGTCAAAGGCTGGTTAGCAGGGCAGCGCGACAATTATCGGTATTTGCACGACCAGACGGTGCGCATGATGAACAAAGGCATGACACAGGCGGAAATAGCCGAGGCGTTGAAAGCCCCGCCAGCAATTGGCGACCAATGGTTCAACAAGGGTTATTATGGTACCTACAGCCATAATTCGAAGGCGATTTATCAATATTATCTGGGTTGGTATGATGCCGTACCCGCCAACCTTAACCCGCATCCGCCGGAGGTCCGCGCGGCCAAAATGGTCGCGGCGTTGGGCGGTGCAAAGAAGGTGTTGGCAGAGGCGAGAAAGGCGATGAGTGCCGGGGATTATCGCTGGTCATCCGATCTGTTGAATCAACTCGTCTTTGCCGAACCCAAAAATCTTGAAGGGCGGGCGTTGCTTGCCGACAGCTATGAACAGCAAGGCTATCAGTCGGAATCTGCGATCTGGCGCAATATGTTCCTGACAGGCGCCAACGAATTGCGTGTTGGGATGAAGGCAGGCATTAACCCGCAAAGTATCGACATGATTTCGGCGATACCGACCGGTTTGTTGCTCGATTCCGTATCGACCCGACTTGACCCGAAGATAATTGGCAATGCCGCACTGGCCCTGAATTTTGTGATTTCTGACCGAAAAGAGACCGCGAAAGTCACTGTCGGCAATTCGGTGATGTTTAGCGAAATGGGTTCTGCCCACATAGCGCCTAGCGTCACGGTCACTGGCCCGCGCCAATTGTTTCTGGCCTTATTGTTCCTGAAAATGCCTGCGGCGCAATTACAGGCTGCTGGGCTCAAGATTGAAGGCGACAGGGCGGCGATTGAAAAGCTTCAGGCGGCGCTTGACCCGATGCCGGGCGCGTTCAACATTGTGGAGCCGTAAGGGCTACATTTCCCCGCGCTGGCGGCGAATGGCGTACCATTTTGCGACATTTGCGTTGTGTTCTTGTAACGTGTCGGCAAAAATATGTCCGCCTTTGCCGTCGGCGACGAAATAATAGGCGCTGGTTTTTTGCGGGTTCAGAACGGCGGCAATGGCGGCGCGTGACGGGTTGGCGATGGGCCCTTTCGGTAAGCCAGCCATGGCGTAAGTATTATAATCGTTCACATCCCGGATTTCGGACTTGCGAATGCGCCGGCCAAGCGACTTGCCCTTGGTGATGGGGTAAATGATCGTCGGGTCGGCCTGCAGCCGCATGCCTGTGCGTAAACGATTGGAATACACACCAGAAACGATACGTAATTCCGATTTAAGCGCCGTTTCCTTTTCGACAATGGATGCCAGCGTCAGCGCCTCTAACGGCGTTTTGACCATCGCGTGCGCGCTACGCTCCGGCCACAACTCGGCCATCGTTTTTGTCATGGCATCCTGCATGCGTTTCAGAACAGCAGCGCGCGGTTCGTTTTTGTCAAAGGCATAGCTGTCCGGCAAAACCGAGCCCTCGGCTGGCACGGAAATGCTGCCGGTGAGCTGGTCATTGGCCATGAGGCGTTCGTACACCATGATCGACGGCATGCCTTCGGGAATGGTGACCATGCGTTGCACGGTTTTCCCATCTGTCAGGATGGACAATATATCGGAATTAGACGCCTCTGCTGGTATGACAAATTCGCCCGCCTTGATGTTGTTAGACGCACCAAAAATCTTTGCCCGGCTGACAAATGCATCAGCAGATTTGATCACACCGCTTTTTTCAAGCTGACGCGCAGCGGACATCATGCTTGAACCTGGCTTAATGATTACAGTTGCTGCGCGCTCCAGCGGCCCAGGCGCGGTCCATCCGTGGATGAAGGTACCGGCGATTACTGCCAGCAGCAGCGCCGCCACAACTACCGCCCATTTGGCGAGGCGGTGCTTTGGCTGTGTACCTGGTCGCTTTGCCACAATTAACCTTTTTCATTTCCGCCGTCAGTTCCCGCATGTGCTGGAATGACAAGCTGCAAAATATGCGATGGTGGTGTCGCCACGTTTGTTTATTCAGCCAATTTCATGATGAGGCTGGCGTTGGTACCGCCAAAACCGAAACTGTTGTTCAAAGCAGCCTTCACTTCACGTTTCTTGGCGACATGCGGAACAAGATCAACGCCCTCGGTGCCTTCGTCTGGATTGTCGAGATTGAGCGTCGGCGGCACAATTTGGTCACGGAGCGCAAGAATACAGAAAATGCTCTCCACCGCACCAGCGCCACCCAACAAATGACCAATAGCGGACTTAGTTGAGCTCATTGATACATTTGCTATCGCATCACCAAATAAGCGCTTTACCGCACCCAGCTCAATCGTATCGGCCATGGTCGAAGTGCCATGCGCATTGATATAATCAATATCCGTGGGTGTCATGCCGGCCTTTTTCAGCGCCATCTGCATGGATCGAAACGCGCCGTCACCTTCGGGATGCGGGGCGGTAACGTGATAGGCATCGCCCGATAAGCCATAACCAACCACTTCGGCATAGATTTTCGCGCCGCGCGCCTTGGCATGTTCATATTCTTCCAAAACAACAACGCCTGCGCCTTCGCCCATTACGAAACCGTCGCGGTCTTTGTCATAAGGGCGGCTGGCAGCCTCTGGACGGTCGTTGTAGCTCATGTTCAACGCACGGGCCTGCGCAAAGCCTGCGATACCCAGCGGGTTTACAGTGCTTTCTGCACCACCGGCTACCATGATGTCGGCGTCATCGTCGCGGATCATGCGGGCGGCATCGCCGATTGAGTGCGCACCTGTGGAGCAGGCGGTGACGACGGCGTGGTTAGGGCCTTTTAGGCCATATTTGATGCTGACTTGACCCGAGATGAGGTTGATTAAGCGGCCATGCACGAAATGCGGGCTAACGCGGCCGGGACCTTTTTCCGCCAGCAATAACGCTTCACTTTCAATGCCAGGCAATCCGCCGATCCCTGAGCCAATCGAACAACCTGCGCGCAGTTTTTGTTCTTCTGTCAATTCAGAGAGGCCAGCATCTTCCAATGCTTGGCCAGCGGCATCAATGCCGTAAATGATAAAGGGATCAACCTGACGCTGCACCTTATGGTCCACGCGCTTGTCTGGGTCAAAGCCCCAAGGGTGGTCCTTACCCTTCACTTCGCACGCGATTAGGCATTTTTGGTCGCTGGCGTCGAAATGCGTGATCATGCCAGCGCCAGATTTTCCGGCAATCAGGTTGGACCATGTGGTTTCAACATCTGCACCCAAAGGTGTAACCAGACCTAATCCAGTGACCACGACACGACGCATTGCGTTATCTCCAAAATCTAATCTTTACGGTCCATTACTGCGAACAGGGGCCAAAAAGCAAACGGCTTTCCGACGGAAGCGCACGTAACGCTGGTCGGAAAGCCGTTTGAATTTTTATCTAGCCGCGCATCATCGCGCGTTACGGCTTAGCCGTTGCTATTGATGAAATCGATCGCGTCCTTGACGGTAGCAATCTTTTCAGCGGCATCGTCAGGGATTTCAACGTTGAATTCTTCTTCAAACGCCATAACCAGTTCAACGATGTCAAGGCTGTCTGCGCCCAGATCATCAATGAAACTTGCAGCTTCATTCACCTTGTCGGCTTCAACGCCCAGATGTTCTACTACGATCTTTTTGACCCGTTCCGCGGTATCGCTCATTTTAATGCCCCTTATTGGTTGGGATGATGAATTTCAGCTATCGCCCTAATGTGCAGATTAGCCGCTGGCAAGTGGCAAGCGATTCTTATGCATCAAAGCATCGCCATGCCGCCATTTACATGGATTGTTTGGCCCGTAACATAACCGGCTTCCCGCGAAGCGAGATAGGCAACGGCGGCACCAATGTCGGCACCTTCACCCATGCGGCCCATCGGAATGCGCGCATTCAGCGCCTCTTTTTGGGTTTCAGGCAGGCTTTCAGTCATGGCTGTGGCGATGAAGCCTGGTGCCACGCAATTGGCGGTTACATTGCGGCTGGCGAGTTCTTGGGCAATCGCTTTGGTCATTGCCGTCAGGCCGCCTTTGGACGCGGCGTAATTGGCTTGACCGGGGTTGCCCGTGGTGCCGACAACGCTGGTGATCGTGATGATACGGCCAAACCGCGCCTTCATCATGGGCTTCGTCGCGGCGCGCATCAGGCGAAATGTGGCCTCAAGATTGATGCGGATGACATCATCCCATTCGTCATCTTTCATGCGCATCGTCAAATTGTCGCGCGTTACGCCCGCGTTATTTACCAGAATGTCTATCTGTCCCAGCTTTTCTAGCGCAGCAGGGACCAACGCCTCAACGCTGTCTTTGTCGCCGAGATTGCAGGGAACCGCAACATGGTCGCCGCTTAAGGATGCCCGGAATGCTTCTAGCTTTTCCACGTTGGAGCCGGACACTGCAAGGCGTGCGCCTTGGGTCGCCAACGCGTGACAAATGGCACTGCCAATCCCGCCCGATGCGCCTGTGACGAGCGCCGTCATACCGGTTAGATCAAACATATCATTCTCCCTTAAATTCGGGTGCGCGCTTTTCCAGAAACGCGGTGATGGCTTCGTCATTGTCTGCAGTGGCGTGTGCAAGGCTTTGCATTGCGGCCGACATTTCGAGGATGTTTTTAAGGTCAGCGGTCTGCCCCTCGCGCAGAAGCCGCTTCGTCATGCGGACGGCATGTGGGGGGTTTGCTGCGATTTTTTCGGCAACCATGCGCGCGGCGGTCATCAGGTCGGCATCATCCACCACTTGCGTAACCAGCCCGATACGCAAGGCTTCGGCAGCGTCGATGGTCTCACCCGTTAGTGCCAGTTCGGTCGCTTTTGAAAAACCGACGATGCGCGGCAACAGCCATGCCCCGCCATCGCCCGGCGTGATGCCCAACCGCACAAAGCTTTCGGCAAATTTGGCCGAAGACGCGGCAATCCGAATGTCGCACATCGTGGTAAGATCAAGCCCTGCACCAATGGCCGCTCCGTTGACCGCCGCGATGACCGGAACCTCAAGCGCCTGAAACATCAATGGTAGACGCTGTATGCCATATTTGTAATTGCGCCGTGTTTCCGCAGGCAATCCTGCCCGCAAGCCACCACTATCCGGACGCATTTGTTTCAGATCGCCGCCGGATGAAAACACGGTTCCCGCGCCTGTCAGGATAACGCAGCGCACCGACATATCCTCATCAGCCGTCATGAATGCGTCGCATATTTGTTCGACGACAGACACATCGGAAATAGGGTTACGCTTTTCGGGCATATTCAACGTGATGGTCAGTATGCCGCCATCACGCGATTGGAGAATTTGGTCGGTCATTAGATATCTTTCAACAAGGCTTCGATGTCATCCATGCTGGTGACAGTTGATGTTGTAATGTCTTCGCCCGCGCTGCGCTTTACCATAGGCGACAGAACTTTCCCGCCAAACTCGGCGAAATGGGTAACACCGGCCTCCGCCATGGCAATCGCCGACTCGCGCCAGCGCACACGGCCAGTCACCTGCTCCACCAATTGAGCCGATATGGTTGCGGGGTCGGACACCGGCGCAGCCGTGACATTGGCGAACAAGGGCACCAATGGCGCATGGATGGTCGTCGTCGCAAGCGCGCTTGCCATGTCATCGGCGGCGGGTTGCATCAATGGGCAGTGAAAAGGTGCGGATACGGGCAGCAAAATGCCCCGTTTGATATTATGGTCCTTCGCCAGCAAAATCGCCCGGTCAATCGCGCCTTTATGGCCAGAAATAACGACCTGCGACGGGTCATTGTCATTGGCGACAGTGCAGGTTTCCCCTTCCGCAGCAGCGGCCGCTAAGCTTTCCGCTTTTTCTATATCCGCGCCAAGCAAAGCAGCCATTGCGCCTACGCCAACGGGCACAGCGGCCTGCATGGAACGTCCACGCAGCTTCAGCAGCGCAGCCGTTACCGACAAAGGCAAGGCGCCAGCGGCGCACAACGCCGTATACTCACCCAAGGAATGGCCAGCGACGAAGTTGCATTTTTCTGATAGACGAACGCCGCCTTCTTTTTCCAACACGCGTAAGGTGGCAATGGCGTTGGCCATAATCGCAGGTTGCGCATTTTCGGTGAGTGTTAGTTCGCTCTCTGGGCCTTCGCACATAAGGCGGAACAGATGTTGGCCAAGCGCTTCGTCGACCTCTTCAAAGACCGCGCGCGCGATGGGGCTAGCTTCGGCGAGCATTTTGCCCATGCCAACGGCCTGGCTGCCTTGCCCAGGGAAAATAAATGCGCGCATGTCTGCTCCTGTTGGTCGGTGTTCTTGCAAAATCGCCTATGGCGCAGCGCTGAATGTTGCAAGCCCGAACGGCACAATCCGGTTATCGGCGTCATGGCCAATATCCGCACGGCCCAGATAATTGATCCCTGTTTTTGCGCACCAGCGCCGCGCGATTTCTTCGGCATTTTCGCCAAAGGGGCGATCATTTTCGGGCACATCGCTGACGCGGCCAAGCCGCAATCCGGCCAGCCCTGCGGTTTGCAAATGGCTGGTGACGTGGAAAAAGGCGCGGTCATAACCATAGAGATATTCGCTGACTTCCTCCAATATCAACACATGGTTTTTCAGATCAGGCATTAACGGCGTGCCGACCATCATCGCCAAGGTCATCAGATTGAACGCCGCATATTTTGTGCCGGCCTGCAGTTGTGGTTCGAGCGATTGCGGCGACGCATGTAGCATCCAGTCGAGTGCGCGCAGGACGGCGACCTCACCGCCGTCACGCCGAATATCGGCTGGCATCGGGCCGTGGCAGACACGACCAATTTGGGCGCCGTAAAGCGCGCCAAGCAGATTTCCGGCGTCGCTATAGCCCATATAGATTTTATCCGCCGCTGCTGATGTTAGCGCCGCGACGGCATC
>Ga0315908_10000833_pt1 | contig 23895 bp, 27 predicted proteins | sample LakEriMetagenome_12_FD_203520 | JGI IMG/M metagenome (GOLD analysis project Ga0315908, IMG submission 203520) | Freshwater fungal communities from buoy surface, Lake Erie, Ohio, United States - Buoy 4 MA124 | ecosystem: Environmental > Aquatic > Freshwater > Lake > Lake biofilm | place: USA...
TGAGCGTAGCCTGCTTGGTGGCGAATGGAAATTGCCATTTGACTCACCGCGCCAGATGATCTGTTACACGATGATTCAGGAGCTCGCGACGGGTGTTAACTACAACAATCTGCGTGAGCGTGCTGAGAGTGAAGGAGATGTCTGTCTCGCCCGTGTTTTACGATGGGTGGCAGCTGATGAATCCGCGCACTACAACTTCTTCCGCAAGGGAGTCAAGGCGTTTATGGAGCTGGACCCCGAAGGGACAGCCAAGGACATCAAGTGGGTGTTTGACCACTTCTCGATGCCCGCCCATGCATTGATTCCGGAGTGGGATGAGCGTGGTAAGGCGATTGAAGATGCTGGCGTGTATGGCCCTAAGGTTTATCTTGCAAAGGTTCGCCGTCCGATTATTGAAGACCTGTCGCTGACACGTGAGCAGCTGCGTGGAACGGGCTTATCAGAAGCTGAAGTTCAGGAAATTTCGGACAAAGAGGATGAGCGGCAAGAGGCTATCCGTCAGGGGAAGTACAGCCGTTTTACGACAATTGCGACATCACCGAGGCTTTTGCACCCATGTAAGCGCATTGTCACAACGATTCCTTAATACTTTCCCAGTTTCGATTGACTTTGAGGTGTTTAGGACGTAACATACTCTCTGTGACGCGGGGTGGAGCAGCTGGTAGCTCGTTGGGCTCATAACCCAAAGGTCGGAGGTTCGAGTCCTTCCCCCGCACCCATAATACTGTTCAGTGCTAACATTCTATCGGTAAAATGTGGTGATGTTGCTAAGGTGGCAACCACAGACGACTTGGATGTGTCGGAAACGTGTTTTATGACAGCGCTCAACACAGTTGAGCGCTGTTTGTCATTTAAGCGAGGCCACGCTTCTGTAGCCCTCCCCCAACAAGCTTGAACCATGTCTGCCGTGGGTCTTTTCTTCGATGCATTGGCAATAGCAATGCGCACTTCCGATGCCTTCTGTGTATAGCTTGCTTTGGTTGCTTCCAGCGTATTCAGTCTCGATGCAAGCGTGTCGCTAAAACCGCCAGTCTCAATAAACTTGACAATGTTGTCAATAGAAGCATTGACTTCCTTGAGGCGCTTTTGTATGGCGGTGATCTCATCATGGAGCGAATCAGGAGCCTTAGCCCAAGTATTGCTGTCGGCAATCATCTTGTGCATAACGGTCTTGTGCTGGCTAGCACGATGGATTGCTGAGATGACGGAGTATTCCATGACATCAGCATTCAGGCGCCCTACAGGGCATGGAGTGCGGTACTTGTTATGGTATTGGCATAAGTAGTACCTGGTGCCTGATTTCCCAGCTGTGCCTTGGGTATAGCCGCATCCGCAGTTGCCATTGTTTTCACAATAAGGGCAGCTCATAAGCCCATGTAAAAGGTAGCTTGCATCACATGCGGAAGCCGGACGTGCAACAGGTGAACTAGCGATCTTTACCTTCTTGTTTTCATCAAGGCGAGCCTGGACTTTATCCCAAGTTTCCTTATCCACGATGGCTTCATGGGCTGTAAGGTTACTCCACTTTCCAAAGTGCAGCTCGCCAATATATGCCCTGTTGGTCAAGAGCATTTTGACTTGCGACATGGTCCAGTTTCGGTTCGTTATCAGCATGAGGTACTCACGTAGCGCACCAATAGTTTGTCCTTTTGAATATCGGTCAAATAGCTCAACAACGACCTTAGAATCCTCAGGGTGCGGTATGGGACGCTGAGGTGCTGCCTTACCGCCAACGGCAAAGCCAGGAACAAACTCTTTGGCGATACCGAAGGGCTGCTTACCGCAGACAAAGCCATGGGCGACCATCTGCTCCATCTTGGTCTTTGTGTGTGCTCGAATGGCTCTGACATACATGTGGTCTGTCATGGCGGTAACGTATTGCATACAGTCACCACTGACATCATCGCTGAAAGTTTCTTCAGTGGTAACTGGTCTGCATCCCTTAGTTAGTACCATCTTCATCCTCACATTTCGCCTTTGAAAGAGGGGGCTTTCTCCCCTACGTAGAAAGGATAAGTTATGAAAGCAGGAGAGATGACCGACGAGCAGATCGTCGGGATACTACAAGAGGCGGAGAGGGGCGAGAAGAAAGTCGCCGACCTCTGCCGGGAAAAAGGCATCAGTGCCAACACCTTCTACGTCTGGAAGCGCAAATTTGGTGCGCTCCAGACCAGTGATGTCAAACGACTCAGAGAGCTTGAACGGGAAAACGCCAGGCTCAAGCGGCTACTGGCTGAGCGTGATCTAGACATCGATATTCTTAGGGAGGTCGTCTCAAAAAGCTGGTGACCGCTCCCCAGAAGAAACGTGCAGCTCAGCACCTGGTCGGAGTCAAACGATATCCCCAGCGCCGAATCTGCCGTCTCATCGGACTTCCACGATCCAGCTCACGGTATGAGCCAATGAGAAACAGTGAAGAGGAGTCCAACTTGGTGGAGCGGTTGAAGCAGTTTGTCAGGAATCCCCGTAAGCGTCGACGTGGCTATCGACTTGCTCATAAGGACATTGTTCGGGAGTGGATGAAAGCCGGTAAGGCTCTCAACCACAAACGGGTCTACCGGCTTTGGCGACGTGAAGGACTTTCGGTTGCCCCACGACGTGTACGCAAGCGCATCCGCACGGGTAACTGTGTTGGTGGCCACGTTGCAGGTCAGCCCAATGCTGTCTGGTGCTTTGACTTCATCGAGATCAAATCTATCAGGCGTCAAAAGCTGCGGGTCTTTTGTGTGAGTGATGAGTTCACACGGGAGAGCCTTGCCATTGAAGTTGAGACGAGTTTTGTTTCGGAAAAGGTGTGTGCTGTATTGGAGAGGTTAATTGCGAAACATGGAATGCCCAACGCATTTCGCATGGACAATGGTCCGGAGTTCATTGCTCTGGCCCTTCGTGGGCTATGTCACAGGCGTGGCATAAATGCAGCGTACATCGATCCGGGTAAGCCTTGGCAAAATGGCTATGCGGAGAGTTTCCACTCTCGTTTGCGTGATGAATACTTAGACCGAGAGGTATTCTGGTGCGTGCGGGATGCCAGAGTTGGTTTGAACAGCTATCGTAGTTACTTCAACACAGAGCGTCTACATTCGAGCCTTGGTTACCAAACACCGTTCGAGTTCGTGGCCTCGTATTCTCATTCCAAAGGAGAACAATCAGAGGATGCAATAACCGCACGTATGGCAACGGATGTGTCCACAAACGAAGAATCAAACTATAAGTCTGTGGATGATTGCGAAGCGTGAGGACGCTGATGGTACTAACATTGGGGGCAGGTCATACTGTTATGTTGATTCTCTTCTAAACCATCGGAATATTGGATTGTAGAGGCGGTTTTGAGGATAGAAGGATGCGGAAGCTAGATAGGAAGTAGTTGAATCCTAATGTGGTGTTTTTACTCACAGGGCAAATGTCTAATCGCCGCCTTTATAGATTAGCGGTGAGACAATGCCAACAGATGATTCAAGAGCAACAACCCCAAAGCATCGTTCCATTACTCAAGAGCTACAACGCTTGCTTGATCTTCACCATCATAAGCATCCAAGCAGCTTTATCGTTTGTTTTCCCCATCAACACCGGCAGCAACATTCGTATAAGGATGATTGCCCTTTATGCGTTGATACCCCTTGGCAATATCCCCTGTGTTGTTAGGTTGTCCAAAGCTGTCAACGCAAAGATAAAAGAGATTGGCGCTACACGGGGGATGAGCTTTACGAGTGTTATAACTATAGAAGCAGAGATCCAGGAAACCTACAGATAGTTGAGATATTAGCGACGTTTTAAATCTTCGAGATGATTACCTTAGCGGCATAACAGACACTGCCTGATACTCCAACAGCGACAGCTAAACTAAGTAGTAAAAAAAACAATGCTTGTGGATTTGGCCACATAGATACTGTGGCCTGCCCTGAGATGAATATAGCGAAGAATGCAACCATCAGAACACATACACAAATCACGGCTGCCACGAATCCGACAGCAACCTTCAAAAGGGTTTTCATAGTGTCTTCCTGTCTGGTCGATAAGGGAACCAAGGATCACGGCGATTCAGAAAGTATTGTGGAAACATTGTTGTCCCCATTCAATAGTCGTTTACACTACGACATTCTGTACAAAGTGGCAATCAGTAGATATCTGTACATTGGCGGATTTTGAAGCGCTACAAGGCAAGAATATACAAGCACCGATATGATTCAAAATTACTTCCAATCACTAGGTCATGTAACTATTTGGAAGGGGCCGTTGTTCCCAAGGCGTCAGGATAGTTGACAGATTGGGAAACCGATTTGGTAAGAAAGGTAACAAGACGTGAGTAGAGCATTTGAAGACTGGCTAAATGTATCTTGGGTTCTAATACCTATTATCGGTTTTATCTTGTGGCTGGTGGGTGGCCTCGCTACGATTGTGTATTTTGGTATTAAGGCCACAAAAGCATTTATACAGAAAAAGAAGTGATATTGATCGCATCACTGGTTATTGAAACATCTGGTGCTTCGCAGCCTTTCGTGATGATCGGCCTCTCCAAAGCAGATATCAAAGAATCTATCCAGCGGTTACAACAGCCACACCTCGCCAAGTAGCACCAACCATTAACGCAACAAAGAGGAAGACCGAAATCTGCCTCTTTTTCGTTTATCAAGCCTAGAACATTCTCTCACCGGCAAAACATCAAAAACGCTAAAGAAACAGGGCTATTTTGAAGATGCTATAGATTGATCTCTGCTTCCAAATCCAATAGGGCTACTACGAGATTAGGCAAATGTCTTCGAGCCGCCTTTATTGATTAGGGTGTAAATACCATCGGTGTACATCAAGATTTCACTTACGCACATGTTCTAGTTCGATATGTCTATGTACATGACATCACGAAACCGATACGTCCCGTATGCGTTGGTATAACTCGTATTCGAGCGGCCAAGTCCTGAGTGTAAGCCAACAGCTTTCAGTACGGCTTTACTCTCAATCAAGATAATAGAGTTTGATACTGGCCACCCATTGTCGTCGACGATACGTTTCCTTCTCTCATCTATCGTTTGTTCGTCCTCGCTCCCGAAAATTGACATCAGCACACTTGACAAGGTTACATAGTCAACTGTCTGGATGGCTGGTTTGTACTCTTCCTTCATCCAAGTTCTCCACGTAGATTTAGAGGGGTGCCTTGATTACGAGTGCTCCCTTACCCAGTAACGAGATTATAAACCGTTTGCCTTGACACCCCGTAAGCAACAGCCACATCCGACCTCTTTTCACCAGCTTTTACTCTCTGCCGCACTTCCTCTATCTGCTCGTCTGTCAGTTTAGGTTTTCGGCCACAGCGTTCCTTATAGATGCCTTTTTCCTGAGCTATCTTGACCCCTTCCATCTGTCTGCTTTTAATGACAGCTCGTTCCCACTCTGATAAAGAACTCAATATTCCAAGAAGCAAGTTACTCATCGGATCGTCATTGCCAGAGAAGGTGAGGTTTTCTTTGAGGAAGATTACAGTCACTCCCCGTTTTGTAAGGTCAGTAATCGTAGACTTTATATCCATCAAGCTACGACCCCACCGACTAAGATCGGCACAATAAATAATGTCGTCTTCCCTGGCATATTCGAGCATCATCAAAAACTGTGGCCGGTCCTGAATATTCTTCCCGCTCACTTTTTCCATGAAGACCTTATCCACCTTAAGCTCTTCTATCTGTTGGTCCTGACGTGATGTGTTCTGACCTTCACTGCTAACCCTAATGTATGCGATTCGTTTTGACATCTAAATACCCTAAAACTGTCCATTAATTATCTAAGGTATTTTATAGCACCTGTAAACTTTTAACACTATGAGTTTTTATGGACAGGTTTTTATGCTCAAACCGCTCTGTCAAAAACGTTAATCAAAGGTATGGCTTTTTTGGACAGCTGAAACGAACAAGTACCAGGTCGACTACAAAACAATCCAGAAGTAAACCATAGACGTTCCACTAAAGGCGTCTAAGGAGAACAACTAATGATTGTAAAAAAACGGCCATCCCTCGTTATTGGCCATACCTCTGACGAAATCCCAGAGATCGTACTTGGTATTGAAACAGGAACTATCAACTTATCCCTTGACCATGCAGCTTATCTCAGTACGCAGCTAAAGAACCTAGTTAGACGCTTAAGAAGGAGTAGCTGGAAATACACCGGAGGAAACAGCGATGAATAACGAATCTGTACCGGTAATAGTCTTGAGTGAATATGACATGCTCAGTGCGTCAGTCACCTTCGGACATGTATACGACAACCTCAGAGACCAGCTGTACCTGAGTATCTGTGTTCAGGACCAAATAAAAAACGCCATGCATGAAAGAGACATCCACATTCCTCTCGAAGAAGTTGAACTGTTTATCAGGCTTCTCGAGATCCAAATGGCCAATCTCAGAGGAGCGAACTTATGAACATCGACAGCCCAGAATTCCAAGATGGCTTATGGATCACCGCAATCTGTTTACGAATCGAAGACATGCTAACGACACACATAGAGATTGATGCCGATTCCCTGTCCTTATTGCTTTCGGCGGTGAGGATAGGACTGAAAAGCGATAATCAACTTCTAAATCGCTTTAAGTCAGGTAACAGTTTCATTGAGGAAGACTTTTTTAGCGATTCAGAAACCGACCAGGACACAGATACTCGCAACACTTCTGCTTCCTATTCTGGTCGTTACAATCACTATTGGTACACATCTCTTAAACATGGCAAGTAGAAGACTAACCGGAGATATGTATAATATTCGGATGATAGTTAAAATACAGGAGAAAGTCACCGGTATATTGATTATCTAGATTAGCTGCGTCGTTTCAGGACAAAAGCTCTTAACACTTGGAGTCCGAGCAATGTTGATAATGACGAAGCCTCCCGATCACAGCCAACAAAAAAGCCTCAGATCTTAACGATTTTGAGGCTTTCTTTACTTATGGAGGGTTATTACATTCCCTGGACAGATTGATGGGATTTTGGATATTGGCTACTTAGATTCCTTAGACAATCCAACCGCCGCCATATTGTTCAGATCTTTGGAAGGCGGAAAGAGCGACCTATCCCTCTCTGAAAACATGGAGAGTAATATAGATGGTGATTGAAGCAAGTGTTACCAATAGTCAGCTTTCTACGACCCAAGACCTCAAAGTGCAGAAGATCATGACACTTTGGAATGAACTGAGCGATGTAAGAAACGAATACTCCGATTGTGGTGCGAATGAGAGTGATGCTGATTGGAAAGTTCAGGCCACTTTGTATGCGATCAGTTTTTGTGTGCTAGTGGATGTGCCAAAAACTTCAAAGCGATATGGGCTAGTTAACAAAGATGGTGATGCTCAAAGAACCATCGAATGCGCCAAAGAGATGCACAGATTATTGAGCCTGATACAAGTGGAGTTTAGAGCTTATGCCAATACCCTACTACCAGATGAGCTCTACGAATGGCTCCTTGTTACTTGCTGGCGCTACTGTAAACGATCGTAAACCATTGATTGCCAAAAACACCCCTTTTCTCTGACGATTAGGGGTGTTTTGTTGTGTTGGAAGGGTTTGAGATGGCGGAAGATCTAGAGGCGCTATTAGTCCTTTTAAATGTCGCACCCAGAAACGACACGAATATTGATGGCTGTGGGGATTGTTTTTCACCGATTGAATATTCCCCAGTTTGTCGGTGTTGGGTATATTGGCTTTTCTCTAAATCAAGGAAAGCTAAAGAGCCGCCATATTCTTTAATGCTGGATAAATAGAAGTACCTGGAAGATGGTTCTGAGCAGAGATGGTGTTTCAGGTGCATTGATTCTTGATTTGATGTGGGATGGGAAATATATCTGAAGCACCAAAGAGCGGTTTCCATTGCGGTTAGAACACCCAGTAATATTGCCTAAAACCTAGTAATTATGCGGTTGTCCTAAAGTCAAACGCCTCTATCATGCCAGTATCACCCTTCTAAGGATATGTGAAAAATGAAGAAGTTGTTAGTAGCTATTGGGATTGCAGCTCTTTCCACTGGAGCAATGGCGCAGAACGTTGGAAGTTCAGTTTTCTACAATACTGATAATGGGCACTACTATCAGAGGATCACAAACTCGAATCTTTTTACATGGGATGAAGCGAATACTGAAGCTACCAATATGGGTGGTTATCTTGCCACATTGACAAGTGAAGGCGAAAACACTTTTGTCGTCTCAACTGCCTTCAGTGGATTTACCGCACTTAACAACACTTATGGACAACTTTTTCTTGGCGCAACCGATCGAGAAACGGAAGGTATATGGAAGTGGGTTACAGGGGAAACGTGGTCGTTTACTAACTGGCATTCAGGTGACTCGAACAACATTGGAGCAGCTAATCAAGACTACCTAGTACTGGCTCATACATCTCACTTCTTCAACGCTGGATTTCAGAACGATTGGGACGATGAGTACGGTGATGGTAGGTCCTTCGGCGGTGGCATTGTCGCTAAGGCATATGGATTCATGGTGGAATGGAACTCCAACCCCACCGCTCCAGGCAATAACGCAGTTCCAGAACCAAGTGAATGGGCAGCAATGGGTCTTCTTGGAGCTGGTCTTTTAGGATTGGTAGTTAGAGGCCGCAAGAAGAATCTGGCCAACTAATCTTTGATGATGAAAAAGCCCTCCTGCGAAAACGGGAGGGCTTTTGTCTTTCTTTATCCGAGTCAGTGTAGATCAAGTCTTTTCGACAACGTAACTGAAGTTAGCCTTTACCAACAACGCCCCTATAAGCCCGAAAACAATTCATTCTGGGGCTTTTAGAGGCTTGGTGGGTAGTTTGTCAGGGGAAAGGCGCCCTTCTTTCCTAGAAACAAAACCTAGATCCCATCGTTCAGCAGGCAACTTAGCTGCTGTGAAAAAAGCCTAACGCTCGCTTGGTCTGTTCTGATCGTAAACCAATCTGAGCCCAAGATTGAAGCCTGAAAAGTTATGGGAAGATTATCAAAACTGTTGGGCTTGAAAAACAACAAAAGTTCCACTGAGTTGTATTTTAGGGCAATAGGCGTATCTACAGCATTAGCATATATGCGGTCGAATAAATCTTGCCTAACATCTAATGCCAGTCGATTGTCAAGTTCAGCAATGGTTGTGAAACATGCTGATAGGTCCTGGATAAATAACTCCATCGACACTTGATCACTAGAAGCAAATGAAAACTTGTCACACTGATACTCGAATCCAAGACTGAGCCCATCTTGTTGTTTTTCAACGACAAAGGAGTCTAAGGCTTGGCCCTTAAGAACACACCTTATGCTCCACCACTTGGTTTGATTAGGGAGGCATCCATATCGTTGAAGCTGGAGCCATGTTGACTTTTGAAGTGCGAAGCTAAGGGATTAGAGTCTCCATGCTTTTGTGAGATGGACTTGATGAACACCTGGAATAGGACGTAATCGTTGTACTGACTGGCATGCATTCCACCACGCAGCTCATCGCACGAAGTCCAAAGAGAAGAATAAAGGTCAGATTTTTTGAGTGGCATAGTTGATAAAAGCCCGTCTGCTGGTTAGTCAAAGTAAGAATGCTATGCCTCTAAAGCCGCTGTGCCGTCGATAGCATGCCCGTGTGCATTCTACCCCTCAGGCATGTTGGTGGGGCAGGTCCTCTCCAACCACTTGGACCGTCTCAATACTCTGATGCTGACTGGTCACCCGGAAAGCACAATCCCTCTATAAGCCCAAAAACATTTCATTCTGGGGCAATTAGAGGCTTGGTGGGTAGTTTGCAGTGCTGAACATAAAAGGGCTTGTTTCGGCCATTTGGAAGATGAATCTATAGAAGGCTTCTGGGATAGGATGCGAATATGGATAAAAATCAACTAAAGCAACTAAGCCTGGTGTGTTTAGTGCTTGGCTTTGCATCAATCGTAGGGTCAATCGCTATCTGGTACTTCACTGGTGGAAAGTCAGTAGAAGCACAAGCACATGGAGAAAGATTCGGTATCTTCGTGGGACTCTGGGCGCCAACATTCATGATTCTTTCCAACCGCTTCGACCGTTATTCTGAAAACAAGAAGTAGATCTGCAGCACAAGAATAATGTGCTTCCTGTAAACCCAGATGTTAGAAGCTCACGAAGATTCAGTTTTGTGAGTATATAGAGTGAAACAAAAAAGCCTCCCTTGAGAATGGGGAGGCTTTTTCTTTATCTAACCCAGTCCAACCACTACCTACCTCGTAACACTCAATGTTGCCGTTCTGCTTGTTGTTCCAGTGCGAGCGGTTATCACACTGGTTCTTGTGGCAGTTTGAGCAAGGGTGGTGATGATAAAGGTTGCTGTTGTAGATCCAGCAGGCACAGTTACAGATGCTGGAACTCTTGCTACCGTTGTTGTTGCGCTGGTCACTGTAACCACCACCGCTTCTGTTGCAATACCTGAAAGAGTGATTGTTCCTGTGCTACAAACTCAACATCGTTTACCGTGCTTATCCCGTTATTGTGGTCCAGCCAAGCGGAATCCTATCTCAGTGCTGTGAAATCCACCCCAAAAACGATTACTTTCCATAGCAAAATAGTGTTGATGAGTCATTGCCCAAGAAGCACCACGATGACTAGGATATTCCCTGAACATCTCTGTAGTCCATTCAAACACATTCCCTACCATATCCATACAACCATACGGACTGTTACCAGCAGGTTTACTGCCAACGGGTGATGGACCGTTTTGTATTGTTACTGTGCTGTTCACGCACTTATCGGGATCCCAGCCACCATAGAGTTTCAATGATGGGGACTTCGGATCGACTTGGGAACCAAAGCCGCCCCATGGATAGTTTCGGCCATCACCGCCAGTAGCCGCCAAGTCCCATTCCTCGACGGAAGGTAATCGAAGGCCAGCCCAATCTCCGTACTGAATGCTTTCACCTTGTGACACCTTCACCATTGGATGATTATCAACCCAGCCATGAGGAGGTGGACCTGGCATCGATTTTCCTGTCGCCGCACAGTACTCTTTCCACATTGCCACCGTCACTTCGGTTCGTCCCATCTTAAACTGGCCGTTGATAGAGACCATCTCAGACTTGTATTGGGCTAGGTGAGGCAATAATCCGCTTGGTTTCTTAACAGTAAGCACGACCGTCTTACTGCTAGCAGAGGTCTTGGCGGTGAGAGTAACGGTTGTAGTGGCAGTAACGGGTTTTGTTGTCACAACGACATCAACCGTGTTTGTGCCTGATGGAACTGTTACAGTCGCAGGAACTGTGGCTGCATTGAGATTACTGCTCGTGAGCGCAACTACCAAACCACTTGGACCAGCTAGCCCAGTGAGGTTGATTGTCATAGTGCTCAAAAAGCCGCCATTCACAGATGTTGGATTCAATGTCAATGATGACACACCTGCAGCCTGAACTGTGAGTGTGGCTGTCTTCACTACACCCAGGTACTTGCCAACGATCTGGGTCTGAGCACTAGCACTTACAGGAACGGTTGTTACTGTGAATGTAGCTGTTTTTTGACCGGCAGCAACAGTTACAGATGTAGGCGCTCCAGCAATACCAGTTAATGTGTAAAGCTGTACTGTAAGGCCTCCCGTTGGTGCATTCGTATTCAGGTTGACAGAGCCCGTAGTGGATGTACCGCCATGCACAGTGTTTGGTGCGAGCGTGACCGACACAACGTTGACACCACTAACTGTAAGTACACCAGATACCTTGACTCCAGCAGCTGCAGCTTGAATGGATGCCAGGATTGTTCGAGGCGTGACAGATGTTGAGATATCAAACGTAGCCGTAGTTTGCCCCTCTGCAACAGTTACAGAAGTTGGCAGAGTAACAAGCGGTGATGTCGACTTCAAGATCACCGTGGCTCCACCTGCAGGAGCAGCTACATTCAATGTAACCGTTCCAACAGAGGTGTTTCCTCCAACAATGGATGATGGCGCAAAGGTCACACTCTTCGGTGTTACACGCTTTACAAGTACCGTTGTGCCGATACCAGCATCATCAGCTTCCGCATAGATGGCAGCCGAATAGTCTTTGGCTGCAACCTTTGTAGTAACAGTGAAGGTTGTTGAAAGAGTGCCTGCTAACACAGTAACTGTGGAAGGCACCGTGACATCTGGATGCATCGATGTCAATGTAACAACCTGCCCACCTGCAGGTGCTGCACTTTGAAGCGAGACCGTACCTGTTGCAGTGTTTCCTCCCGTGATCACATTCGGAGAGATAACCAATGTTTTCGGATAAGGAACCATCACTACCAGAGTGGCATAAGACTCGATGCCACCAACAGTAGCAGTAATGACAGCTGATGTATCAGCTGCGACAGCACCCGTTTGAACTGCGACATTGATGCTCGTTGCACCAGCATTGAGTTTCACCGATGGCGCAATTGTGACTGCAGGATTACTGGATGCAAGCATCACGGTAACGCCGCCAGCTGGCGCTGCAACGGATAGTTTTATTGTTGCAACAGATGACTTGGATGCATAAACAGATGTTGGTGAAAGCGTAACAGAAACCGTGGAACCGACAAGTATGGTTTCTTTTACAGACTCGTTGCCAGCGTTATCCACCGACCAATAGGAGTATGTGTGTGCGCCAGCTGGGATGGTCAACGGAGCCGAATAATCTGCGGCAGCTGCACCATCAAGGGAGTACTTGATTCCAGCTAAACCGGAACGAACGTCCGATGCCATGAGCATCAGCTTTCCACTTACAACATAGCCATCGACAGTAGGAGCCGTTTTATCGATGCGGACAGTGCCATACTTAGTTGCTTCAACATTGCCTGCATTATCGACCGCCCAATACGCAATGGATTGAATGCCCTCTTCTGTCAATGTAAACGAAGCAGATGAACCAGTAACAACCTGCTCTTGTCCCATGTTGACGGTGTAATGGATTTCTTTCACACCTTTACCACCAGCAACATCAGAGGCATTGATGGTGGCTGTCACATCACTCTTTGACCAGGATGTGGATGGAGAAGAAGAAAAAGTGGAGGTTGGAGCAAAGGAATCGAGGTCATTTTCTATTGCAATGCCAGAAATCATACAGTTTTTGTAAACGATGTCGTGAATAGAGAAAAAGTTGATCTCTCCTGCACCCGGCCCAAAATCAATCTCTAATACATCCAGCCGGCATTGCCGACCACCAACTTCATAAGTATGTAACGTGTAAACTCGATTTGGATTGGCGGACATGGCTCCTCCTAATCGATAGTTTCGAATTTGTTCTCCAGGGCGCAGAAGTTCATAATAAACTCGCCCACTAGGTCCACCACTAAACGTAAGGTCTGTACCCAACCATCCAATGAAATCATCGTGCAGAGTCTGCCAATAGTTGATTAGGATATACGCACGCCGGGGTGACTGAATGGGTTTTTCGAGATCTCTAGCAAAGTAATGATAATTACCCACATTGGGACGTGAGTCAGTCAAATATGCGTTGACACTTGCCTCTGGATGAAGTTCGAAGGTTATGTTTTTATGGGTTACTCTTGGAACGTCTGCGGGAAAGTCCAAGCCATATTGTCCATGCAGGTTTTGAATTCTGGTATTCCCCATCTTTGTCATATCAACATAGTGAATATCTGCATTAACTCGAACAGCACCTAACGACATCAACAGGGTCAATATTGCAATGCTTCGTAGCGCCAACTTGATAAAGAGCTGCCTCATTCCTGGTTACCCCCACCGATCACAACATGTAACTGAACTCGCTTATACATCGGCGAGACTGCAAGAATCCATAATAAAAACCATAAAAAGTTTAACAATTTAGATCGTTGACTTACTACAGAGCCAACTAAACAAGCCAAGTTCCAGTGCGAAAGGTTCACCCTATTGGGATATTCAGATGTTGGATTATTGGGTCTAACCAAAACACTCCCCCACATACAAAAAAGCCTCCCCATTCAAGGGAGGCTTTTTTCTACATACCAACAACCAATCTAAGGGCTAACTTTCAACACAACAACCTTAGCCAGTCCTCCCGTGGTTGCAGATAACGTAACTGAAGATGCAACAGATGGCTTTGTTGTTGTCACCTGGAATGTTGCGAGAAGTTGTCCTTTTGGAATGGTTACTGTCGCTGGTAATGAAGCAATAGCAGCATTACTTGATGACAGATTCACCACTACATCAACCGTACTTGCCTTTGCTATCTTCACAGTGCCCAGGGGTTTATCTCCACCCTTTACACTAACCGACGAAAGCGTAAAGGATGAAACAGCGGGAGCGAGTACCTTTAGCATTCCAGATCCAGTCTCAAGATTAGCTGTTCCTGTGATCTTTGCATCGTAGGTAGAGCCAGTAACGAGAGTATTAGCCACAAAAGCAACAGTAGATTTTCCAGCAGGCACGAGCAATGTTGAAGGCAATGTTACTCCAGCCTTATCACTTGCGAGAGCTACCGTAAGACCACCAACAGGAGCAACATCGGTAAGGGTAAGAAGGCCATTAGCTTTTCCTCCCCCTTCAATACTAGATGGATTGAAGACTATGGATGCGATGGTAAGAATCCGAACACCAAGAGAGGCAGTCTTTTCCGTTCCATTAGCAGAAGCAGTGATAGTGATGTTCTTCGATGCAGTTACCTTGCTTGTGGTGATCGTGAATGTAGCAGATGTTTTGCCACTAGGAACCAATACAAACGATGGAACAACAGCACTGGAATCCGAACTACGCAAAGCAACCGTAAGACCAGATGTAGGAGCTGGTGAATCGATGGTTACTGTGCCTAATGATGACTTTCCACCAAGTACTACAGATGGAAGCAAAACAACACTGGACGGTCTTGCTGCTTGAACGGTGATGTCTGTTTTAGCTTCCAAACCATTAGAAGAACAAACGATAGTGCTGGTTGTATCTGTTCCCACCAAAGCTGTCGTGAACTTGATTATTCCTTGGGTTTGTCCCTTAGCTATTGTGATTGTCTTACTGGCCAATACAACAGCAGGATTCGAGCTTGAGACAGAAACAGTAAGAGGTGTAGCTGTTGGTGATGAGAGTGTAAGAGTGGCAGAACCAATAGCTTTTCCAGGGAGCGTTGATGGACTTGCTACCAACGTTCCAAGAGGCTTAACTTTCACTTCAATCGTGTCTGTTACTGTTGCTCCATTTGCCTTGGCGCTTACTGTTGCTGTGATCGTGGAAGAAACAGCTGACGTGGTAAAAGAGAAGTTGGCTGTCTTGGAACCCTCTGCAACTTTAACTACTAGAGGCAAAGAAACCGCAGCATTATTAGTGGCCAAATCTACGTCAAGCCCACCTTCAGGAGCAGGATCGGACAAGGTGATGGTTCCTGTTCCACTTGTCCCACCCACTAAGCTTTCTGTGATGCTAAGAGTTGTGGGCTTGATGCTTTTTGGCCGGATTGTTAAGCTTGCCTCTGAACTTACCCCATCAACAATGGCAGAGATGTAAGCATAAGTTTCTTCGGTTACCTTGCCTGTTGTTATGTTGAATGTTGCTGTTTTTAGGCCCTCTAGCACTGTGATGGATGATGGAACACTAGCGGCTGTTTCATCACTTTCCAGGTCAACAACAAGTCCTCCGAAGGGTGCATTGCCAGACAAGGTAACAGTGGCTTTAGCAGTGGATTCGGAACTTACAACAGGAGGGCTAATACGAATCTTGGCTGTTGGAGGAACGAGATCAAGTTGTGCTAGTCTTGTTTGTGTTCCTAAGGTTGCCGTGATGTTTGTTTGTGTATAGCCTCCCACCGGTTTTGTTTCGATGGAGAACATCTTGGTAGTTTGACCAGCATCTATTGTGATGGATGCTGGCACGATTACATTAGGGTTATCGCTTGCTAGGTTGATTGTGGTTGCGGTGGATTGGGCAGATGAAAGAGAGATGGTGCTGGAGATTGTTCTGCCGCCGAGAGTGCTTTGTGGGCTGGTTGTAAAGGAAGAGATGGCTAAAGAACCATCTGCTGGAGGATAGGTTTTCGCCACTTCAACGTTAGATGCATTGTCCTCAGCCCAATAGATTACTTTCTTTCCATTCGCAGGTAATGAGATTGGTTGTGTGTAGACAGTTGGAACGCCACCTTCGACCAATGTATAGATTGCTTTTACGCCAGAAAGTGAGTCTGAAGCGGTGAGGGATAGTTTGCCGCTGCTTATTGATGTTGAAGTCGCAGGAGCTTGGTAATCAATTCCAAATGATATGGACGCTGCCTCTGAACTATTTCCAGATATATCTAACGCAGAAGCACTTACAGTATGACTTCCTTCGCTGTCCTCGGAAAGACTATAACTGGATCCAATAATGGTTGATACTGCGTTGGTGTCTACTTTGTAAGATATCGACTGTGTCTCAATGTTGTCCGAAGAAAACATAGATACGACTACAGGAATATTGCTCCACGAATGCCCTGGTCTGATATCAGATTGAATAGCGATGTTCGGTGGGGTCGTTTCTCGATAAACCTTGACTTGCATTATTCCAGAGTTGTTGACCAAAACAAACAGCCTGCCAAATTGCTCAAACACTGAGGCTGGCTGGGTTATTATGTCCCAGTGCTGAATCACAGAAAGACTGGGGTCAATTACATAGAGTCCAGGAGAAGGATTCACACTCCGATTCTTATCAAGTACGACAACATGGTGATCGATCGTGCGAATACCAGTCGAGAAACTACTAAAGTCCCGTGTGAACGGCCCTAGCCATGGTTTTGAATCGATCGCCTCCCACAGAATGTTCCATCGATTGTCTAGAACTTTGTGAACAACACCTCCAAATAGAAACCTTCGATCTCCGGATAACAAGATTAGAGAAGTTGGATCTATGGATATGTTTCTTGGTTGCTCGATGCACTTCTCTTCAAACAAGAACTGACCTGAAGATGAGAATGTAACAAGATATTTACCAAGTACGAAGTTGTCAACCAGGACTTTGATTTCACCAGATTCATCAATATCGCAGTCAAGTACCCGACCACACTTGTAGTTTTGCTCCGCCCCAATCAATGAAGCCTTCAAGTTGAGATTTTCGTCAAAGATAAGCAAGTGAGTTGAAGACATCCAAAGAATACTTCCATCCCGCATCGCTCTCATTTGCCAAGTTGCTTTGTCACCGCTTGTTGAGAACTGTGTTCCTCTGATTAGATTTCCATTTGCATCACAAACTACAATCCGACCATAACCGCCGATAACTAACGATCCATTTCGTAACACCACGAGTCCATTGCCATCGTTAACTGAAGTACTGAAATCTCTCTCAAACACATACTTCTGAGCATTCGCAGACTTGATATTCGAAAGGCACAAACACAACAAAACTGCCTTGAATACTAGTGCGAAACCTAATCGTAGCTGGCTCATCTTCTGTCACACTCCACCCGAATATGTCAGGGATATTGTAGGCTCTCTGGTACTTGATGTGTAGGAAAGAATGAACCACCACCAAAGCTGCGAACATGTGGCTGAAGATCCTGTAAAGATAATGGCGGCTCTAAAACATCCCTAAGCAAAACCAAAAGCCATATTCAAAGCCAACATCCATCAACCACCATAAACATTCAGCCACAATCTCGCAGCAACAACTCCTAAAACTCTCCTCAACCAACCACAACATCTCCCCCATCAAACTCCCCAGTCAAGCAATCACCTCGGCAAAAAGAAGCCCCAAAAACCCACGATAAGGCCACTAGAAAAATGCAGGAATGGATTGGGAAAGTTGGTGGTGGATTGTTGATATGGGCGTTTTTTGAGGGGGCATATGGAATCCAAAAGGGACCCAAAAGTTTATGTACCCCGGTGCCTTTATCCACGAAAAGGCACGGTAACAGGCTTCTATTAGGGGTCAAGATAATAATGGCGGCGAGTGAAAGATTAGTATGTTTTACTCTTGGCCTTATAAACCACAAAACGCCAGACAACCACCTCTCAGCAGTTATCCAGCGCTTCTTATCCATCATTCCAGTTCCGACAAGACAGTTCTTAGTGTGAGCTCTCCTTGTCGCCTTCCGAGTCAAAGTCATCCCCGAGCACGGACATCAGAATCTTGGTTGCTTCAACCCAGCGTTCAATGTCACATGCATCTGACTGGTATTCCAGCTCTACATCGATTAGTTTTTTGTGTGTTCGCATACCCATGTAATACGTTTCACTAAACATCCTTGTGTTATTAGATCATTAAGGATTTCCAGGGAGTTTCTGGCACCTTTTTTGGACGCTGAGAAGCAGCACCAAGCTCTGGCTACAATGTTCTAACCCGCTTTGCTGCTATTCGTGCCTTTATCTCCTCCCAGTATTGATCAGTTATCTCGACCGTACCCTCTTCCATACTCCTGATACCTTCGAGCAGTAAAGCATCCAGTCGATCAGTTTCCTGGCGCTCAATATCCTTGCGAATCAGATCACGAACATATTCACTAACAGTCTGATACCCACCAGCCTCAATGCGACCATCTACAAACTCTTTCATCTTTTCAGGGAGAGAAACGTTCATTGTTGTCATAGCGGAACCTCACCAATATTCTGAGAGATTATGGCAGGCTTTGCCAAGATGGAAAACGGCCTCCGCATTGTCCGGAAGCGTCTCTGATTGCCAAAAACCAACATCAATCATGTGGCTGACAAACAACAGAAACTTCTTGGCGGCGCTTTCGCATCCCTACTAAAAACCGATAGTCATATTCCCTTCACCCCCAAGCATCAAGCTAAGTAGGACAACAGACCAGCCCTAAAGCAGCGACTATTGGATGTTTTAAGACAGTGTGAGGATTGATAGCTTCAAGAGTTGTTGGTGATGGATTCTTGAGCGTTTCGGCTTGTGTTGATGTGCTTAGAGATTAAGTGACTGTAATGAGCCGGCCGACATGCAGCCCTTTACAAGCACCTCATCAAAAGTTTAGAAAAGTTTAGACCAGACTTTACACATTGAATGGGTAAAAAGTGTTCGTGCGTCATCAACCACTTTTTCGATGTGCACAAACATTTCAATCAGGAATCATAGAAGCATGAAAAAAGTAGCTTTGACAGTTTTTGGAATCTTAGGACTTGCAGCATCGGCCAACGCACAAGGCACTTGGTATACGAATCAGGCACTCTGGCAGTCACTTGTATCAAACGTTAGTACGGCCGACTATACCAATGTGGAAACTGGTACTTCAGTTATAGAAAATGGCATTACTGCGATTATCAGTAATACCCCCACAAAGCTAGCTCTTTATGATGGCGGTTTTCTTGGAGCAGCTTCTGATGTTCCGATTACATTTACTTCTAGCGGTAATGCTTTCTCTACGCAATGTTGGGTTTTCGCTGGGATTCCGAGGCCAGGCGGTCAAGTAGCAGGTAGCGTAAAGTTCAGTGTTGATGGCTCCCTTACAAATATCTACGACCTTCCAACAACTGCAAGTGGAAATACCTTCCTCGGCTACATCAGCAATTCAGCATCGCCGATTAGTGTAATAGCGACCCCAAGCACCAACACGGCCCTACGTATAGATTCGTTCAGCTTTGGTCAGAGCACCAGTTCATTAGGCGGCAGCAACATCGCTCCAGAACCAGGCTCCTTGACCCTTGCAGTGACAGGTGGATGTGCACTCGTAGGAATATGTATCCGTCGCCGTCGTATGTCCAACTGACCACTTCCTCTACGGAGACATATCAACCACCTCATGCACTCTGAAAAGAGCTGTATGGGGTGGTTTTTGTGTGTACGGATTCGGGATGTTGTGAAATTGGGCTACGTGTCTACAAACAGCTCTGCCCAACCTAAAACACCGATCTCTTTGAGGGATTTCCAAGCGGTTTTCTAAAGGGTGAATCTGAAACAACGGGTGTAACTAGGCGATTACCGTTGAACATGCTGGGAGGAATCATCGAATAAGCCAAGTACCACCGAATATTATTCCAAACCACAGTATTTGTAATCTGATGATTCACTGAACCGGAAGATAAAACACTCGTGTACACAGAAAGCTATGTTTTCAATGTGCAACCAAGTTCAACAAGGAACCTTAGAAACATGAAAAAATTAGCGATCACAGTTTTGGGAGTGATGGCACTCGCAGCCTCGGCCAATGCACAAGGCACTTGGTACACAGATAAGGCACTCTGGGAGTCACTAACGACAGTTTCAAACACTGCCAATTACAACGAAGACCCCCCTAATGGTTTTTTCACCAGTCCATATACAGAATCTGGCGTAGTGCATACAGCTTCTGGAGGGTTCTACGGTCTTGGGATTGGTGCATTATCTACAAACAATCAGGACCCAATTGACTTTACCTTTGGCAGTAATGCTTTCGGTGGAATGTTTGGTATGACAAACGCTAATGGATCTCTTATCGCTGATGGTATGAAGTTTTTTGTTTATGGCGGAGCGGGTAATCATGTCTATAACCTTACATCCACAAGTGGGTACACCTTCCTTGGCTACATCAGCGATTCATCATTCCCTATCTCATTGACCGTCGGTGGTGATGTTACCCCTGAATATGTAACGGTAGATAGCTTTTCATTCGGAAATGGCACCAACCCAGCAGCACCTGGTGGAGCCGTTCCTGAGCCTGGCACTGTAGTCTCGATGGGCCTGCTCGGAGCTGGTGTGCTTGGACTTGTAATCCGCTCACGTCGTCGTACATCCAACTAATCACTTCTTCTTAGGAAACCTATCAACCACCTCATACACTCTGAAAACAGCTGTATGGGGTGGTTTTTGTGTTTATGAGGCTTCGGCGTGTTGTTTGATCGGACCAGGTGTTTTATGAAACATTCCATCAAACCTAACCATCCCAGACTTCCACTTAGGTCATCTTGAATAATGGCGGCGCTTGAACATTGGCAGGTTTTGAAGTTCGCCATATTAGAGACGAAGCGCTTCACATACTACGTTAGAGCTCTACATCGACTACCCCTACTGTCAGCTCTCAGTGTCCCGTTCAGCATCAATCTCATCCCCCAGAGCTTCCATCAGGATTCTAGTAGCTTCAACTAAACGCTCGATATCGAATGCATCTAGCTGATACTCGAGCTCTACATCGATAAGCCTTTTCGGTGTTTTCATGGGATTGTTTCTTCCTTCAAAGTGGCTGGTTGATGCTCTGTTGGTAAGAGTTTTCAAGATGGGTCTTACTCCTCTTTTGTCTGTTCAGAAGCAGCTCCAACATCGCTCCAAACCGCTCTTAGATCGGTGATTAATGCCCTCTTTGGACGGATAAGTGGTACATTCAAAACATCATCGGAGTAGAGGTTTTGACCTGCTAAAGCAAGGTTAGCATCAGCAGAATTACCCGCACTCGACTATATTTTTAAAATAGTGAAAGCCTTTCCGACATCGGAAGGGCTTTTTCTTTGCTTCAAGTGAACTGGGTTGATGGTGATTCTAGTCATCATTAATATGGCGGCTAGTTTACTTCCCTACTAAAAGTCAAAGGCCATATAAAAAAGCACTTCTGCCCCAACCTAAAACACCGGATTCCTTGATGTGTTGGCAAGTGGTTATGTAAAGGGTGGCACAAAAGGACTAGAAAAGATTTCAGCGATAAACATCCTGGACAGAATCGCTGCGCCTATCAACCATAATCCATCGTCACTCAATAAACCAGTATTTCTAACACTAATGATTCACTGAACCGAAAGATAAAACACTCTTGTACATCGATGGCTAAGTTTTCTATGTACAAACAAGTTTAACAAGGAACATTAGAAACATGAAAAAACTAGCGATTACAGTTTTAGGCGTAATGGCAGTCGCAGCCTCGGCCAATGCACAAGGCACTTGGTATACGGATCAGGCACTCTGGCTGTCACGAACGACAGTTGTCGACACTGCCAATTACAACGCACTTGGGGATGGATTCAGGACAAGTCCATATACAGAGAATGGTGTCACGGCAACTGCAGTTGGCGGCTTCTATACTAACTCTAGTTATCCAGCATTATCGACTAACAGTAATTCAAATTATCCATTAGGATTTACCTTTAGCGGTAATGCTTTCGGTGGAATGTTTGCTATGTCTGACGCTAGTTTTAATTGGATTACCGATGGTATGAACTTTAGTGTTGATGGCTCAGTGACCAACGTTTATAGCATCACATCACCGTCCATCACCAATACATATGCCTTCCTTGGCTACATCAGCGATTCATCATCGCCTATCAGCGTTACTACCACAGGCGGTTCCATTAATTATTACATGGTAGATAGCTTTTCATTCGGAAATGGCACCAACCCAACAGCACCTGGTGGAGCGGTTCCTGAGCCTGGCACTGTAGTCTCGATGGGCCTGCTCGGAGCTGGTGTGCTTGGACTTGTAATCCGCTCACGTCGTCGTACATCCAACTAATCACTTCTTCTTAGGAAACTTATCGACCACCTCATACACTCTGAAAAGAGCTGTATGGGGTGGTTTTTGTGTTTGTAAGTGTTTGGGTTGATGTTGTGATCGGACCGGGTGTTTTATGAAACATTCCCTCAAACCTTAGAATCCAACGCATTCACTTATGTCCTTCTGAATAATGGCGGCGGTGGAACATTGGTAGGTTTTGAGTTCCGCCTTATTAGAGATTCTTTACTGTCAGATTTCCGTGTCCCCTACAGTATCAACCTCCGCACCAAGCGCTTCCATTAGGATTCTCGTGGCTTCAACTAAACGTTCAATATCGTATGCATGCAGGTCAAACTCCAGCTCTACATCGATAAGCCTTTTCGGTGTTTTCATGGGCTTGTTTCTTCCTTCAAAGTGGCTGGTTGATGTGACGTTGGTAAGGCTAATCAAGATGGGTTTTCCTCCTCTTTTGTCTGTTGGGATGTACCAGGAACATCGCCCCATACCGCTCTTAGATCGGTGATTAATGCCCTCTTTGGACGGATAAGTGGTACATTCAAAACAACATCGGAGTAGAGGTTTTTGACTGCTAAAGCAAGGTTAGCATCAGCAGAATTACCCGCACTCGACTATATTTTTAAAATAGTGAAAGCCTTTCCAACATTGGAAGGGCTTTTTCTTTGTTCGAGACCAGACAAGTGAACTGGTTTGATGGTGATGATCACCATCATCGCTCCCAAGACAGCGTGTCAAATCCTCTAGGTGACAAAAAAAGACCCCTGTCTCCAGGGGCCTTCGTAATCAAAACAGACCTTACGGCTTTACTGAAACACTCACCGTCTTCGCCAGTCCCCCCGTCGTCGCCGTCACCACAACAGTAGTTGCAGCAGCTGGCTTCGTCGTCGTTACCGTGAACGTGGCCTGAAGCGCTCCCTTAGCAACCGTAACCGTTGCAGGAACGGACAGCACTCCTGGGTTCGCCGATGTCAGTGTTACCACTGTGTCGACAGCAGGTGCAGCAGTCAGCTTCACAACACCTGTGGCATTAGATCCACCGATGACTGCAGCTGGGGTAACCGTTACAGATGCCACATTTAGCGGAGTGACAGTAACTTTACCAGTCCCTGTCTCACCATTCAGAGTTCCTGTAATCGTGGCAACTGAAGCCGACCCAACCGCCTTTGTGGTGATCGGGAAGGTCACGATTGCCTTTCCAACTGGTACCGTTACCGTCGCAGGAACGACTACATTTGCATTGTCACTTGACAGCGTAACTGTCGTCGCAGCTGTAACGACATCGGTCAGCGTCACTGTACCAACAGAAGCGATACCACCAACGACTGGCGATGGCGCAGCAGTAATGCTACCAACCGTCAGAATCCGAACGGCAAGCGTTCCAGAAACGGTTGTGCCATTCGCCCTTGCAGATATATCCACATTGCGAGTCGCCGTAACAGCAGTCGTTGTAACCGTGAAGGTCGCAAACGTCTTTCCACTTGGAACAACTACACTTGCTGGGACCGATGCAGCTGAATTCGATGATGTCAACTGAACCGTAATACCAGCCACGGGAGCCGGACCAGTGAGGGTTACCGTAGCAAGGGATGTCTTCCCGCCACGAACCGCAGCAGGAGCAAAGGTTACACTTGCAGGACGAGCTGCCTGAAC
>Ga0315908_10000835_pt1 | contig 23877 bp, 27 predicted proteins | sample LakEriMetagenome_12_FD_203520 | JGI IMG/M metagenome (GOLD analysis project Ga0315908, IMG submission 203520) | Freshwater fungal communities from buoy surface, Lake Erie, Ohio, United States - Buoy 4 MA124 | ecosystem: Environmental > Aquatic > Freshwater > Lake > Lake biofilm | place: USA...
ACTGGTTCTGGATCCGTCAAGGTTGAAGGTTATCTCGCCATTCGCGCCGAAAGGCGGCGTATGCCACTGATGAAAGCGGCGCTGAAGGTCGCGGCAGAAATGCATTTGAGAACATAGGCGAACGGCGATCTGCTGCATAAGTGTCGAAAGGACTTCTGCCTTGCTTCGTTTTAATGCGCAAGACGGTCCGACGTTTGTAGATGACTGCTCCAATCAGATGGAACACCGCTTTTGGCAGCAAAGGCGATATCGCTTAAGTCATTGAAATCATTGGAGCGGGCGAAGGGATTCGAACCCTCGACCCCAACCTTGGCAAGATTCGGCTCGATGAATTATTCATTTAAATTCAGATATTTATAAGAGACTTGAAAAATCCGAACACGATCCGAACATTTTTAAAAGCAGTGCGCCTAGAATGCTTTGTACTTAATGTTTTAGTGTCAGCTTTGCGCCCAATTGCGGTCATTTTAAGCGTCAGCTGGCTCTCCCAAAAGCCGACATTGCATCGGTTGGCTATTACTGATTTGTCTAATAGTCTGGACTGTCGGCTTGCGGCTAGCTGGGACGGCGCTCAACTCCGGCATGCTGGTTTCTCTCGACAAGACAAAGCGAACGAAACGAAGCGTGGCTGCCATCGTTCGGAGAAAAGCGGATGAACTGAGGTGCCTAAAACAAGCGAAAAACAGCACCGGCGGCCGCGACCGCAATCAAGGTGACAATCATGAACCGCCAGTATTTCTCGGGAACTCTGCCAAAAAATCGTACGCCAATCGCATTCCCGATTGCGAGCGGTGCAAAACAGGCGAGCGCTAGTGCACCGAGTTGCCAATCTAGTTTGCCAGCGGCCAAGGCAATGAGCGCAACGGCGAGAGGTGCCCAAAGGAAAATCACGATCAATGCGTCACGCGCCTTGACGGCAGGAACGCCGCTGCGCACAAAATAGTGGATCACCGGAGGCCCCGGAATGGCTGCGAATGCACCCAGAAGTCCCGTAAGAAAACCCGTAAGAATCGCGGGCAGCATGCCGGATGGCGGCAGTGGCGAACGTGGCAATATGATCACGAAAAAGGCAAGCATCGCAATAATTGCGATGACGATCCGCGACACTTCTTCAGGGGACTGAAACAGCAAATATAGTCCAAGCGGCGTTGCCGCGACGGTCGCAACGGTCATTGTCACGATCAATGGCTTGTCAACATTGCGCCACGCCGCACGATATCCCATCAGGCCAGCGAGGCACCCGATCAATATTGCCAGCAACACTGTGCGTTCCGGAGGCAAAACAAGATTGACCAGCGGAACAAGCACAACGGCAAGGCCGATACCGGTCAATCCGCGGACAAACCCGGCAACAAAAATGATCGCCCAGATCGCAAACAATTCGCTAAGCGAAATGCCGGTCAGCACTTCGATCACAGCAATACCCGTTCCAGCAACCACATCGAAGCGATGGCACCGATGGCGTAGCTTGAGACGCGGATTGCAGGCCGCGTCCAATTGGGCTGAAGCCTGCGCACCGCCCAAAGCAATGCAAGGGTTGCTGCGACAATCATCAATTGCCCAGCCTCGACGCCCAGATTGAAGGTAAGCAGCGCGGTCGGCACATCGCTTTCAGGCAGGCCGATTTCCTTGAGTGCGCCTGCAAATCCAAAGCCATGCAGCAGGCCGAACAGAAAAGCGACCACCCACGGCAAACGCTCCGAGAGCCTTGGCTTGCCCTCTTTCTTCTTCACAATCTCCAAAGCGAGAAACACGATGGAGAGCGCAATAATCGCTTCCACCGGACGCTGTGGCAGGCCTAAAAAGCCAAGTGTCGTGCCGACGAGCGTGATGGAGTGGGCAACGGTGAAAGCGGTCACCGCCATCGCTATCGTGCGAAAGCCAGTCAGCAGCAGCACGAGCGAGACCACGAACAGCAAATGGTCATAGCCAAAAAGGATGTGCTCCACGCCGATCACGAAATAGGTGCGCGCGACCTGCCATGCGTCAGGCTTTGCTGCGATTTCGACGGCAGGTTCGGCGGCGGTTAGCCGCAAAGCTTGCACCGGGCGGCCCAGCGGCGCAACGCGCACCAGAACATCGGTTTGCGCGGCGGAGAAGTTGGACAGTCCAATCGCATGCCCAGCCACCGCCCCTTTGCAAGAGACCGCAAAGGTGGAGATCACCGCCATCTCGCCCAATTCGCGCTGCGGATCGCCCTTGGCGGTGCAGCCGTCGGGCAGGACGGGCTGCGTTGCAGGGGTCACCCCGCCGCGCATCGGAGCCTTCCAGATGAGCGTCCAGTCTACGTCGGTCTTTTGTGTGAACTCCAGATAGCCGGGGCGCAATTCATCTGCACGCGCGGGTTGCGCGATCAGGAAAAGCGTTGCCAGTGCAAACCAAACCCAGCGGATCACGGTGTGGCAATCTTGATTGTATAACCGTCGAGCAGCGTCTGATAGGCTTTGGCTTCCCGGTCCTTTGCCGTTTGTGCGCGCCAGTCATTTTCCAGCTTCTGCCGTACATCGGCAAGCTTGGGCTTGGAGCTCGTTTGCACTGTCCGGATACGGACAAGATGCAGCCCGAAGCCCGATGCGACCGGGCCAGACCAAGCACCAGCCTTCAATCCCGCCAAGGCAGCGGCGAAGTCATCACCAAAGTCCGAAGCAATCCGCGTGCTATCGACATTGTCAGGGCTACGCGGCAGCGAGATTGCATCCCCCAGCATTTTCCAGTCTGCGCCGTTTTTTATGCTCTCCAATATCTGCTTGGCACGGCTACGCGCGGCGGTTTCATCCTGTGTGCCCAGATAAATCTGGTCAAAGCTGTATCGTGCGTCCTGGGCATAAGTTTGCGGACTTTTGTCGAGGAGCGCCTGCAAGGTCGCATCACTAGGTACTTCGTTCTCAAGTTCTGAAATCGCGAGAAATTCCATTTTTGATCTTATGCGGCGGCGGATGATGGGATCATCTTGTTCCAGACCGAGCCGGAGCCCCTCACGGTAATAAATTTCTTCCTTCACGAAATCCCGGATTAGCCCGTCTAGCTCGGTCTGCGACGGCGGGCGCTGCCAACTCTGCGTCCAGCTTGCCGCCAGTCGCTCCACCTGTTCCTCGGTAATGGTAATTGTCCGGCTTTCGGGATCAACAGCATCGCCGCGCCACGCAAAAAATAGAAAGAGCGCAAGGCCCATGAGAAGAAAGTGAACCAGCGGTTCTCTGAGCGCCGCACGCAATCGATCTTTCAAAACCATCGTCTCCTATCGCGACCCGACCCATATCGGTGACCCATAGCCACGTTCCTGATGAACCATCCTAGCATCCTTTGGCAAGGCACGAGGACCGATTTGCGCCATGTCATAGGCCAACCATGTCGGTGTCGGAATTTCCAGCACGCGCGCGTAATAAAAGGCGCGCTCACCCGCCCGGTGGCTGGGGTCGCGCCAGAATGCCGACAGAACCGGAGCGCCAATGCTGTTGCTGTAGGTTGCGCCTTTTACCGTATTACCGATCGCGGGCAGCTTGCCGCCACGCCCCGGCTTGCGGTTGCCGCTCCATGCCACGTCAAAGACACGCTCCTGCATTTTGCCGGCACTGTCGATCCAGCCTTTCACGATCTGTATGCGGTCGAGGTTTGCGCCGTCGGGATCGCGCATAGCTTCGACCAGAAATGTGGGAGCCGCACCGCCGCCCGTCAGGTTTGACCCCATCGGGACACCCTTTGTATAGGCTGTGCGCGCGAAATCGGGCGCAGCCTTATCCGCAGCCGTAAAATTCCAGCTGGCGAACATCCGCATCCGCATCCGCGAGCCGGTGGTAGCAAAGACTTCGCGCCGCATCATCGCATCGAAAATCTCCTCGCGGGTGTTTGCGCGCGCCCAGACGCCGACAAGGCCGGACGCTAGTGATTCATAACCGAACTGGCGCGTGCCTTCCATTTTGCCGAGTGGCTGGATGATCGATTCATCATAGCGTGCATCGCCGCTGCCAGGCTCCATTGGCGACACTTTGCCGTAGAAATTGTCTTCGGCAGTTCCAGCTAGGCTTGTGTGACTGTCAGACGATCCGATCATCCCAAACTTGAACGGATTGACCCCAAGCTTAGCTTCATAGGCTAGGCCGCGCTGCAGCGCTTGCCGCGCATATTCGCGCGGTAACATGTCCGATGTTTTCAGCTCAGTGCCGAAATTGCCGCGATCCCATCGGTAATAATCCGCAAACTCGTCGCGCGTCGAAAGCAAGGGGTGCGTTTCACTGTCACCCTTGATCTGGGTGACTTCGTACAGCGGTTCCCACCGTTGGCGACGGCGCGCATAATTGGCGGTTAGCGGGGCACCTGAAAAAGTGACATCATCGAACATCCGACCATTGGAGAGGTTTCCATTATGCGGAATGGCGAGCGCTCGACCGCCGGTCGTTGCTTCGTAATTTTCCAGATAGTCCCAAAGCTTTTCAGGATCTGATGATTCTATGGCGGATAAAGGGAGTATTTTCCCTGCCTTTTCGGCACCGTCGCGAAACATGACCACGCGGTGGAGATTGTTACGGTTAGGGGCAGAGGTATATTCATAACCGATAAATGCGGTGAATTTTCCGGGGTCATTATAGCGATCAGCAGCGGCGGTGATCCGGTTCCACACGGGACGGCGAACCGCATCATTGTGCAAGATCGTGCGCCCGGCATTGCGTTCGCGCGCCTGAAACACATAAGCTGCCGCCACGTCACCGGCCGCAACCAAATCGATAAGCTTTCTGCCACCCGGATCGTTCATCGCCAATGGGTCTTTGCTGACCACCAAGGGGGCAAGGCCCATCGATTCCGCGTGATCGGCGATGACAAGAAAATCGAGCGGACGGCGTAACCTCGCCTTGTGCCCAAAGGAGGCCGTCACGGTCTCGCCACGCGCAAAGCGGTACGCCTCATCTGGGCCCAGCCGGTCACCCACCATGCCGGCGTCCACACTGTAGCTGGTGTGGAGATGGGTATCTCCAAAGTAGACGCGATCAGGATAATCTGCGGCCAGGTTAGGTGAATATTCGCGGGCTGGTTTTGCAGGCGCTGCGTGTTGAGCGGCAACGGCGGTCGCCACCGAAACGACGACGACGGTTCCAATAAGCCAGTTTTCCATGCTCATCCTCGCACCCATATTGGCGAACTCCACGCCCGCTCCTGTATCGTCAAAGGTAATTCTTTGCGTACCGGCTTACCCAGTAAATTGGCTTCATAAGTTGACCAACGACATGTCGGATTTTCCAATACGCGTACGTAATAAAAGGCGCGACGTTTGGCATCGAATTCCGGGTCTCGCCAAGCTATCTTCAATTCGGGTGCGCCAAGCTTGGGATCGATCCGGCAGGTCTTGGTATTTACATTGGCAGCGACCGCCGGGCAGCGGTGGGTCTTGCTATCGGGAACGCCGGATGCGCAGGCGATGTCGTAGACCGCCTCTTTTAACTGCCCATTCTCGCTCCAGCCCTTGATGATCTGCAAACGTTGCAACCCGGCACTGTTCGCATCCTTGATGGCTTGTGCGAGGAAAGTTGGTGCGCCGCGCCCTGCCAAAGCCAGATTGCTGCCCATCGGGACGCCTTGTCCATATGCCAGCTTCGCAAAATCCTTGCGGGCGAAAATGGCTGCGGGATAGTTATAGCCCGCAAACAGCCGCACCTTGATGCGTGGACCGGACGTTGCGAAGGTTTCTTTGCGCCGGAAGGCTGCGAAAATATCTTCGCGGTTATTCCGTTCTGCCCAAACCCCAGCTAGTCCTGCTGCGCTCCATTTATAAAATGGTGTGGCATTCGATCCTTTGAGGTTCTCCTCGCCAGCATAGTTCACAGCACGGCGCCCCTCCGGAGTTCCATCGTTCAGGCCGGTTTTGCCGAAATAATGATCCTCTTCCACTGGCCCGCCGGCATTGTGCGTATCCGACGATCCGATTAGTCCAAACTGATAGGGATTGCGCCCGGTCTTCTCCTCAATCGCCAACCCGCGCTGCAAGGCTTGACGGATGTAACTGCCGTCTGTCTTGCCCTTGATGTCTGTGCCGAGCAACGTGTCATAGGTTTCGAAATCAGCCCATTCGTCATTGGGGGATAGCAAGGGATGCGTATCTGACGTGCCTTTGACCTGGCTCATCTCGACAATCGGTTCATTGCGCATCCGCGTCTCGGCATAGGCACTGTCTATGGGCTTGCCTGCAAAGTCGGTCAGCTGGAACATGCGGCCATCAGAGACATTGCTATTATGCGGAATAGCAATGCCATCAATTCCCTTCGCGCGGTTACCATCCAGCCATGTCCACAAATCTTCGGGATTGACGGAATCAAGAGATCCAAATGGTTGTTCCGGCACGCGGCTGCCCTTGAACAACACCACGCGGTGCAGATTTCCGTATCCCGGCTGGGAGGTATATTCATAACCTGTGAAGGTGGTGAATTTGCCGGGTTTGTAAAAGCGTTCTGCAGCGCCGTTCAATTCAGCCCATGCCGAACGGACAACTTCGCGATTGTCCATTTCAGGGATGGGTTTGCCATCAGTAATCGACTGAAACACCCTGCCAAACGCCGCCGCAATCTTGTCGCGCGCACTTGAGAACATATCCTTGGCATAATCGATTAACGACATCGGGCTGGATGCATCATCCATAGCGGGCAACACGCCCAGATATTCGCTGTGATCGGTCACCGCATAGAAATCGAGCGCGCCGCCCTTTAACTGAATGTCATAGCCACTGGCATGGCGCACGCTTTCCCCAAGCGCATAGCGATAGGCATCATCCGGTGTGCGCCTTATGCCGAAAATATAGGAATCGAACGACAGTCCGGTATGCACATGGACATCACCGAAAAGCGCCTGCCTGCGATCGGCCTCGTCTGCTTGCGCGGCAACCGACGACAAAATTGCGGCCGTTGCGACTGCGCCATATAGAGTGCTCTTAGAAATGCGTTTCATGGATTTCTCTCCCCCTTATTATTTAAATTGCGCCCTAAAGTGGTAGGGGACAAGTGCAGATTACCTGTAGCACGCTCCGTGTCAGCCAATCGTCAGGCTGCTTCCCGGATCAATCAGAATTTTAGCATGAACATCTGGATTACCCAGCGCGGCAAAGGCACCTTCAACGCCTGCGAGACCAACGGTTCCTGTGATCAACGGCGCGCATTGCACCTTGCCATCCGCTATCATGTGCAAAGCAATGCGGTATTCAAGCGGCGTGTAACCGAATACAAAGCGCAGATCGGCTTCTTTATTGATGGCCATAGCGGGGGCGATGCGATCCTCTTGCATGCACACGCCAACTACCACAACACGTGAAAATAGCGGCGCTCCGGCAATCACATTTTTCAGCATTCCGGGCACGCCGACACATTCAAAAATGACTGGCCGTTTTGGATTTGCCAAGCCAAGTTTCTCAGCCATTTTCCAGCTCACCCACCATGGGATTGGTAATTTTCCAAGCTTTTCGCGGGTACCGATCATCAGTTCGAGTGCCCCCGGCAGATCACTGACGTGTCCAAAATTGCCCCAATCGGCATAGGGAGAATTTTCTTTCGGGTCGACCAAGATGTCAGCGCCACACGCCTTTGCAAGCGCGCGTCGGGTAGGCGAGAAATCCGCTGCGACTACTGTTGCCACGCCCGATGCCTTGAGCATACAAATCACACCAAGGCCAACGGGGCCGCAGCCGATCACAATTGCAACGTCGCGTTTTTTTACTTCACCGCGGCGCACAGCGTGAAGCGCGACCGCCATCGGTTCTGTCAATGCGGCCATGTCGCTCGACAAGCCGTTGGGCACTGGCTCCATCAAGGACGTCTCAACAACTACCCGTTCGGCATAGGCACCCACAGTGCGGGCTGAGCTACCGATGAATTCGAAATCGATACCGTTGCGCAATAACGGCACGGCAACGACGCGCGTTCCAGGCTTGATGGGCCTTTTGCTGTCCGGCCCGTAATCAAGCACCTCGCCACAAAATTCGTGGCCAAACACGACTTCTTCGCCTGAGCGTTGATAACCGTGATATCCAGTTTCGGCCATCAATTGCGCCCAATCATCACAGTGATGCCGCGCATGCAGGTCGCTGCCGCAAATGCCGCACCGCAGAACATTTAGAACCGCTTGGCCTCTGCTTGGTATTGGCTCCGGCAATTCACCGACGCGAAGAGCCCCATTCTGGCATATTACAGCTTTCATTTTTATCCCCTCAAGTTGCATAGCCGCCTTGTCCATGCCACTTCTATTCCAACGGAGAAGAAATGCTAAAAGCGGTTTGCCGATAGAACTAGTATGCCTTATCTTTTGGGCAACCTGCCGCCCTCCGCCAAACATGCATCCAACGATGAGTAAGGTGTAAAGTTCATCGTCCGAGCGTAATATGTGGTGTCCGGCGCGTGGCAAATTCCCGACCGCGACATTTTGACAACAGAACGCTCAGCACTCCTGTTCGCTGGGTATGTGCTTCTGGTTGAGGGATAGTTGGGCGCTGGAGGCGAGACGCTCCTGTGGCAATGATAGTCGCCCGTTTTCCGATTGTTATGGCAACCTTGCGAATTCAATCCACCGGAATGCCCAAATGCCGGTGCTATCAACGTGCTCATTAGCGCGACTGCGCCCACCAAAATTTTATTCATTTGCTCCTGACACTCCTCTAAACCTTAGGATCGAACTTAGAGCATTGTCCCTCGATTAATTCTGGTTTGGCGCCATTATGGGTTCCATATGCATCATTGATCCAAAGGTTGCCCGAACGTCGAAAAATGAACCCTCTCACAAACACTTTTCGTCCAGCAGCAAGATCAATCAACGACCCATCTTCCTCAATTGAATAGTCCTTGTAATGTGGTGCTCTATCGTAGACTTTTTCGTTGCCTTGGAACTTCAATATAATCCGGTCTTTTTCGACAATCACAGAACCAACATCGTCGCGGATTTTACATTCTAATAGGATCGCTTTGTTGCCTGACCCGCAACTGGCAAGAAAAAGTCCAATGGTAATTGTAAGGCAAGATTTGGCGACGTTCATTTGATCCCCCAATAATGCAACGGACGCTGCCCGATAAAATGTTGAGATACTAGTCTCAAAATCCTGCAGACCTTGCCTTAGTAGCGTCGCTCGTTATTCTGATGCAAGGATTGGGAGAGATTAGGCAATGAAACACATTGATTTAATCGCAGCAGCGGCGCTCGTACTCGCAGCAACACCCGCTTTTGCTGCGAATTGGGTTTACATCACAAGCGTTAAAAGTGGCACCTTTCATTATTACGATGCTGACACCATTCGACGTTCCGGGAACTATGTTACCGTATGGGAAAAGAGAGACCACTCTTTCGATAAAACTGTAAAGGCGCGCGAAACAAAGACACAAATTCGATTTAATTGTGCAGAAAGGACGCTAACGGTTCTCGATTTTACCAAGCATTATCCGGATGGGAAAACTGGAGCGGGCGAAGGGATTCGAACCCTCGACCCCAACCTTGGCAAGTGACCGGTCGACAACAATATATTGATATAAAACAACAATTATGGACTTATGCAAATCCGTTTATGTTACGTTTACAAAATTTGGTCTGAACCGCAATTAGAATTTTCTTTTGTCCGCCAATGAGCACCGAAGACTTGGCGGTGGTAACAGAACGTCCCAAGGTTGGGGAGCAGCATTGATGCTAACGGCATAATGTCCAGAAAAACGATTGACGAGATGTTTCGCGATTTCTGCTTTTGAGAGATCATTGGGGAAATCGGGATGCATCCTAAACCGGAACCAAGACACGCTGGTTGAATTCATTTTTAGGGAGGACACCGCTTCATCGTTTACAGTCTGATCACCGAAGTTGATGGACAGAAACTGCTGATAATCAGGATATTTAACCGATACGCAGTTAAGGTTGAACGAAGACGCTTTTCCAATCTTAGCTGGAATTTCCGCTGCGGACGCACTTGTTGCCGCCGCTGTCCAAGTTAGCAGTGCAAGCGCACGGAGGCAGGCGGTCATTAGATATCCTCCCGCTTAAGATCTACGTCGCGATATTTTGTACAGTAAAGTGAGTAATCTTTTTCGGAAAATTCCCCGGCATCTTCACCAGAATATGATGTGAGCACTATCAATTTGCAAATGTCAATGAAGCGATCGCATAATTCGTCAATCGAGGATTGAATGTAATTATTCCCGATAAAATGTTTTAAACCAATCACATCTAAGTCTTCAATATCTGGGTAGCGAGTTGTAAGCAACTTCAACTCGCTATCTTGCAAGTCTTTGTTCCCTGAAATTTCAGAGATCCACGACCGCATTTTGTCGAAGCACCTTTCATATCTCTGCCGCTCCCTCGTCAAAATTACTTGCGCTAATTCTCGCCGAAGCAGAATATAATAACTCCTATTAGCGGCTTGCCTTTGCCGCTCACCCACGCGGGCGTCGTGACCAACCTCACTAAACAAACCGAGCGCGCCTCGAAACAAAACTACATTCAAAATAAGCGACACCAGTAACGCACACCCAAGAAACCAAATTAGCGCGTCCATCCCTACCCCTTAGCAATAACTTTGTAATCCGTGGGGTTATATGTCGGCAACAACTTAAAAGGAAAGTTTTAACGTATGCTCAGCAAGGCAATTCCAACTTACTGGCCCTCAATCAGTTTCCAACCACCGCATCTTCTTCTTCGCGCACCGATATAAATGAAGGGCGAATGCCTAAGTTAACACCATAAACTCTCGCAACCCTAACAAATCCCAATTTTGCGGCGCAGAATTTTTGCTGGATTTTGGTTGGAAACTTTTCAGAGTTTCCTCGGCGGTCTTAATGAAAACAAGTCCCCGCTAAACCCAGTTTTAAGCAAGGCGAATATGGGACCCGTTTTTGAGGTTGCGCTTGACTGTCGTCCAACACTAGAAAAGTATAGATTGCGTGATACATCCACCGCAGTCCCAAACGAAAAAAACATACACCACAGAAGGTATCAATCAGTGAAAAAAGCATTAGATGAATTCCAAGCTGTTTTTTGGTTGATTGCTGTTGGTGTCGTGTTGGTGGTGGGTGTTTATACCTCTTTCCAAGCAGTTAAGACGTGGATTTACCCCCCACCCACAGCGCCCATTATTGCCCTCCCTCCACGTCCCAAAGGACTTGTCTTTTTGGCCAGCACAGGAAAAAAACCTAAACTTACCGAATGGTACTTGAGGGCAGATACCGTAATGGGATCACGGACAAAGCGATTGGCTTGGGTAACCATAAATTTGCCAGACGCTACCGGGAAAATAATCAATCACGATGAATGGTTGATTGCTACACATTGCGAAACAATGGAAATGAGAACATTACAAACAACCACCTACAAAACCGAGGGTGTAAGTGCCACTGCCTCAAACACATATCCCTTTGATAAAGCAAAAATTTCCTATCCTACGCCTGGTACTGGTATGATGGCTGTGTTTAAGGAAACTTGTAAAAAAATCTATGACCCTGACCCCAGTAATCCCGTGTAATAATAAGGGGTGGAAATGTCTCATAAAACAATAATATCTCTAAAAACCTTATCTTCTTACAGAAGCCCATTGGGGGTTTTTGTTCTTCTGTGTTTATCTACTTCTGCTCAGTCAGAGGGTTTCAAAGAAAATTTTATATACATTGATTGTTCTATAACGGCGAATGAAGTTAGTGACCCGAGTCACACGTTTAAAACTAATAATAGTTATCGCTTAGATTCTAAAAATAAAAAATTTACCTATTATAGTGAAGCACGAAATGATTACCTTGAACTGTGTGCTTCATCCTGTGTCATAACCGATGACGCCATAGTGTGGAAAAGTCACACTAATGTGGACAATATGGATATCACCTTCAATTATAACATTAATCGATGGACTGGTAAATTTGAGGGTTCATCCACCCAATTCCAAAGTGGTAAACTAAAGTACGAGTTGAAACATTATGGGGAGTGTCAGAGTGGTGTTTCTAAGTTGAAGACCACGCCAAAATTTTAATTTTGCGGCACAAGTGGAGGGAGCGGTTATGAAACATATTAAGTTAATCGCAGCAGCAGCGCTCGTATTAGCAGCAGCACCCGCTTTTGCTGCGGATTGGGTTTACATCACAAGCGCTAAAAGTGGTACCTTTCATTATTACGATGCTGACACCATTCGACGTTCCGGGAACTATGTTACCGTATGGGAAAAGAGAGACCATTCTTTCGATAAAACTGTAAAGGCGCGCGAAACAAAGACGCAAATTCGATTTAATTGTGCAGAAAGGACGCTAACGGTTCTCGATTTTACTAAGTATTATCCGGATGGGAAAACTGAAACAACAACGGTTCCGACATACCAACAAGAAGTACAATCGGTGATTCCGGACACCATAGGAGAGACGATTCTCAAAGCAGTTTGCGAGGCAACGGCACCCTAGTGATCCATCGCTCCAAAGCAGGTCAAATTCTCCATCTTAACTCGTTGGACGGTGTAGAAAGATACGCCAAGTTTCCCAGCGATTTGCCGCATCGATAAACCATCATCAAGCAGCGTAAGAATTTCGCTGCGGTCGATTGACTTGAGGCGATTCTTAGTGGATGTTTTGACACGTTCCATCATTGTTGGAGCACACCATAAACCGTATTCGGACTTACCTTAACCTCTGCGCAGATTGCTCGGATGGAAGAACCGTTTTTACGTAACCAGCGTATCTTAGCGACCTGTGCATCGGTTGTGGGTTTGCGACCAAAGCGAACACCTCGCTCCTTCGCCTTCCTGATCCCAACGATTTGACGTTCTTTGCGGATCGTGTTTTCAAATTCGGAAAATATGCCGAGAAACTGGAAGAACATTGATCCCATCGCTGTGCTTGTATCGATTGCCTGCTTGTAAGAGAAAATGTCGATCTTGAGATCCCTGAGTTCATTTAGAACGAGGACTAGATTTTTCATCGAACGACCAAGGCGGTCAACGGACCAGACCAAGACCTTTTCAAACTTACGCCGGCCAGCATCCCGCATCATTCGCTTCAGTTCTGGGCGATCCTCGGTCTCCTTGGTTCCGCTAACCTTCTCACTATAAACTTCGACCACTTCCCATCCGGAGCGATCAGCGAGTGCTCTCAATTCCTCGAGTTGTCCCTCGTAGTTTTGATCCACCGTGGACACGCGAGCATAGATAGCGACTTTCATTCGTCTGACCCTCGTTATTCAAACTTTAGTAAAAATTACTATATTGGGGCACAGAGCAATCGAAAGAAAAAACGTCCCATTTTTGGCAGATTTACGACGTTTTTTGGCGGACTAAAAAATAACGTCGGTGGCAGAGTTATCTGACCGAGTTTTGTGGAAAGATGCCCTTGGCGGTGAATTCGGCAATCTTTCGAGCGCGAGAAATGTCACGAGCGATCATTCTGCGAGCATCGCGCACATTTCCCATCTCAAAGTCAGACTGAGAAAACTCGCCCGTTTGACGTTGCATCCCCGAACGCTTCGCATCTAACCATCCGACGTAGACTTTGTAAAAGTAAGGGACGTTGACATAAGGTCTAGGTTTCGTCCAATTCTGCGCTGCCAGCGTTGCCTTCCGCTTCTCACCCCAGTTAAAAAAATCGCGAGCTGCAGCATCTAGCTGCTTCATCCGATCCTTGTCAGCGTGCTTTAACCAAAATTGGTAGAGGCGAAGGTAGCGGCGAGTGCGGTCGAGATTATTCAGAAAACCCTTTTGATACCCTTCAACGAGTTTGAATTGTCCCTGTTCCTGACCGACAACGCCACCATCAACAATCTCATATTTTGCAAGGATAGAACGAACCTGCTTCATCAGCGCATCGGTCGAACCAGAGAGCGGAATACGCAGGAGCAGACTGTCGGGACCAGAATGAACGGAACCGTCGAGTACAGCGACCTTGCGGGCTTTGACAGCGAAGATGCTTCGCCAGTTCTTACCCCACCACTGAGCGAAGGTTAGGTTGGGCACGTCACCCCACGGAGCATAGTACGCGTGATCGACTTCGATAGTTTTGTCAGCGAGGGCAGACTTCAGATACTCGAACCAAAGGCGGTAGGGTTCCACGAACCCTGCAGGTAGGACGAACTCTCCATCGCCACTCCATTTCTTTCTACCTTCCAATGGATTTTCCCCCTCAGTTTCCTGATGCAATATGCAATTCGATTACGCCGTCCGCAAGGTATTTGGACCGAAAGTGGACAACCCGAAATCGAGCAATCCTCGAACCGTTGTCGGCGCTGAAAAACTCCAAAAGTCGTAAAATGAGAACATCAAAACGGCGCTGTGCTTTTTTGAAAACTGGAGAATGACTTATGACTATCAATACCACTTCGACGAACGAGTTTGCTCTTCGTATTAAGACCCTTCTTTCGACATCAAACGCTGCCTGGCGTGAAATTGCGAATGTCCTCTCTAATGCGGAGAAGCAGTTTGGGTTTGAAGATAAAAGGTTCCGCGAACTTTTGAAGGAGGTTGCCTTCTCAAAGGCGACGGCATCCAAACTTATTCAGATCGCTCGTGACAAGCGAATTGCCGTGAATAGCGAGACATTCGATACCTGCGGCGCGTGGACTGTACTTTATGAGGTCACCACGTTGGATGATACTCAGTTTTCAACATTGCTGAAGGTTCTGGAAATAAGCGATCACGAACGCACCGTGAGGGGCAATAAAGTCCTCACCGTTGCAACAGTGAAGAAGATCAAGAAGGCAGGGAAAGAGAAGGCAACCGACCCTTACCGCCCTGCCTTCTCAATTCGAATTGACGTTGAAGCACTCCGCACCAAAGAGTTTAACGGCAACGAATACGAGGTTCTGATGAACCACCTCCGCGCCATTGCGAACGAGGTTCCATTTGTTCGCGTGGATGCAGCAACTCTGATTGAGAAGGAAGAGGATCGCTACGTTGCCGCACTTAACAGTGAATACAACAAGCTGATTAGCAAGCACTTCAATGACGCCATCTCGTCCTACAAAGCGCACAGTGTTGAGTGGAAGCGTTACCGGAATAAAAGGAAGAACAATCTAAAATCGTCCGCTCCCAATATTGGTCCATATTCGGGCTGGTCGGAAGCAAAAGCGTCCTTCGATGCCAATCCTGCCGAGTTTTATACCCAAATAGGTTGCGACGCGCCGAGCGCCGATCAGTTAATGAAACAGGTAAACCTGAACCTTACCAAGCGTCATAGTGAGATGATGGTACGCGTACGTTCACGTCCGCAGTTTCCCAGCGCTACCGCCGAGATTTTTGACAGCGGATTTGACACAGAAACAGTCCTTGAAAACTTGCGTAACAGCGCAAAGACTTTTGCCAACCGTCGTCGCAACCTTACTCGACCAATGATTGCGGAACTCAAGAACGCCGCCTGATACTCACCAACTGTATTTCCGATCGGAAACGACGACCCTCGCCTAACCGGGGAGAGATACCGTTACTCAGTAAAGTGGACAACGCAAACGTCAGCATAATTCCAACCGTTGTCGGCGCTGAAAAACTCCAAAAGTCGTAAAATGAGACATCAAGAGCGAATGGTTGCCCTTGATATTCAAAGGAACGACTTATGAAACTGATTGAAATCAAAAATACTAACCTACGACGCAAGTGGATAAACAAATTTCTACGTGCATACCACGGCAAGCAAGTTGACGTTTCCGCTGTCCCAGTCCGGCCGAACGACACCTATTTAGTTGGTTATGCCAACTATCGCAAAATTGGTTATGTTTCCCTCAGAAAACTCATTGGAGTACCCGCTATCGCCAGTCCCAATGGCAATCTTCTTACGTGTGCATTTGTTGAGAAGAACCGCCGTGGGCGTGGTGCGCTGAAACAAATGATCCAACTTGCCACTGAGCATTATGACGTCGAAGTAATCGAGATTGAACGAGACCGTTTTGAGCGCAATCGAGCATATTATGCAGAATTGGGTTTTACCCAGTTTGAGTGCAAACCAGGCGAAACGCTTGGATATTGTTATTCCGACGAGTTCGCAATCGCATTGCTTTGCGCTCGTTTGAACCGTGGCAGTCTTGCTGCGAATGATAATGCCCAACGTATGGTCGCAGTGCCCTTCGCAGCATAATGAGCGCCGATGGAACCATCATTTACGTCAGAATGATCACCGTCGCCTTCTTGTTTTCGAGCAGATAGCGAGGCGGAATATCCTTGAGGTTTTCCGCCTCATAGATTTCGATTTTGGTTTGGGGAGATAACCCCGCCAGCGCTTTGATGAGGTCACGGATCGTCTTAGGTGCAGTCTTAGTGCTAAGCATTCGAGGATGCTCCAACGTTGACCAATTTCAATAACTCGCGTCTGATGATGTGGGAAACGGTCAGATCATTCTCTTCACAATATCGGATTACCTCGGTCTTTAACCATCCCGGAACCGCAGCGGTTAGGTAGATGGTCGAGCGATGGGACTTTGTTGAATTCATTGGAACCTCCTTAATATTATCTATTTAGGTTTGGTGGATCGGCGTTGGATCAAAGTCGGGTCAGGTTCCGATTAGAAGCGTTAGCAAGCGGTTGTTTCTTCCGTTCGCTCCTTACGTCGCTCTCGGAAGTTCTCCCTTCGGTCGAAACCTCATTTTTATGATCTGAATTGAATCAGAAGTGATCCGAATGGACATTCATAGGGTCGTTTCAGAGTGCACTTCTCCCTGCGAGAAAAGCGCACTTTGGGTCTTCACAGTAATCGCCCCATTCGTGCTTCCATAAGAGCAACCCTTCACGGGTAACGGCGGTTTGCCTGTCTCGTTTTACGCTCCGCTTAATCAAACGGATCATCTAAGGCGCTATGGATCGACGACCCTTAGATGCGGAGGTTGCTTTTTATCATTGCCTCCATCGTGCTTTCTGACCCCAAAGGGTCAGTCCGCTTTTAGAACTGATGACGAGTTGGTTTCGTGCCTCTCTCTGAAGTCCGTACGGTCATATTTCACTACGACAGTCTCGACAGGTTTAGGTCACACTCGTTGCGTGGTTCGCTTCACCAGAACATATTTATTTATAAAAGTTTTATGCTCTGACCCCGAAAAATTCCGAAAAAACCGACTTTTTTAGTTCTGAAACGGTTGTAAAATGATCTAAAATCATAGAATTATGTGAGGTTTAACCCCACTATGTCGCTTGCTTTATCACTCGGTCTCAATCAACCTAGATCAAGACCAGTTTTTTGGAGTACTGAGTGTCCGAGATCGTCACGGTAGTCCAAAGGGGCAGTCAAATTTACGTTTACAATAATAGTGATCGCCGGATTTCCAGCGTGTTTGCTGACATTTTTGTAACTGCCTTGCCTTAGCAAGATTTATTCTCAAGTTACGCTCGTTAATGGCAAAAGCCGGAAGGGTCCGAAAAGATTGGTTAGCCTGCCAGCCGCGCGGTCGCGTATTGTGAGGCTGCTCCGACTCGCCATATTTCCATCAGCATTTTCTGTTGCGGCAACAGCCAATCACGATTCCGCTATCGTTCAGCGATGGCTTTATCTATCATTGCTTGACCAAATTAAAGATTACAATAACGTTGCGTTAACTTACACAGTCTGGCGTCGGAGTAGGGAAAACTTTATGAAGAGTAAATTGCTTGCCATTGCCCTGTTTTCTGTTGGCTTTATGGGCCTTTCAAGTTTTCCATCACCGTCTGTTGCCCAGAGCGGTCCGGCAGTGAAGATGTCTAAGACGGGTATATGCCACCCCCGAGGTGGCAGCTATTACAACAGAACACAGAACTTCACTCCATACCCAAGTATGGAAGCCTGCATCAAAGCGGGTGGTAGGGCACCAAAGCGCTGAGTGTTTCTTTTCAAATCCCCGAGATCGGCCTGCTAAAGCGGTTCCAATCTTCTTAGATTGCCGCTAAAACTGTAGAGATATTCAGAGATTTACCTATTACCTGCAGAAAAGGCGGTGGCATAAATGCATACGCCCTCTGAACGGTCAAACACTCCTAAAAAGCAAAACTGCATAACTGACTGGGGACCTAAAATGCGCTCATTTGTAATTGTTACAGCTATTCTAACGCTTGCAGGTTGCGGGGATGGCAGCCCCGACGATAGAGCGACTGATAAAGCCGCTACCGAGATTACCTCAACCACCGCCAAGCTTGCTGAACGCGATATGATCCGCGTTTGTAAAGCTGGTTTAGCATTCCGGGTTGGCCAGAAAGTAGAAATAATCGACGCGAAGGTAATTCAGGACCAGCAAGTCCGCCTTGCTCACACCCGAAATGATGGCAAATCATTTGAGTATGACTGCTCAGTGCAAGGAGACGTTTTACGGTTTCGTATGATCGACGAAGCGGGACCCGGAACTGGCCCAGGAATTTGGTCCGGTAACGGCTCAACAACTACGTTTAAACTCAACCCGAATTCAGTAGACCTTATTGATACGTTTAACGATGGATCAAACATAACGGAAACGATTGCAATTTAGTCTCACTTTATACGTGTTCAACTGAGTGCATTGTGATTATTTTGCTTCTGAGCTTTCAACACAATTTGAAAGGTTCTCGTTCGGACGCAAAATAGCAAATGAAGGTACCGAACTAGATGTTAATCGCAACCGTACTCATTTTAGCTGGTTCGGTAGTGCCATCCGGTAACTTCTTCCAGTGTACGCCTATACGGGTCTGGGATGGCGACGGACCAATCTGGTGCGCTGAAGGACCTCGTGTACGCCTATCAGGCATCGCTGCGCGGGAAATAGATGGCACGTGCCGAGACAACCAACCCTGTCCCTCTGCTGACGCTGTGAAGGCACGCGACGCGCTGGTTAACCTAGTGGGCATAAGAGCCGGCATCAGCTCACAAGGCCACGTTCTGGTAAAGGGTCCAACGATGAAATGTCGCTCGGACGGCAACGGCGTGGGGTCTCGTACCGCCGCTTGGTGCGTGTCCCCAAGGAGCGGCGATTTGTCCTGCGCGATGGTTAAGAACGGCTGGGCCTTGAAGTGGTCGCGGTATTGGGGCGCCCACAAGTGCTAGTATAAAATGGCTCAAGACCACGTTAGATGAATGGATGGGGAAAGTTTGATATGAAAAAAATGATTTTTCTCACGGCGCTTGCAGTGTCGGCTCCAGCATATGCAGAACGAGTAGCACAAACACCATCTGGTCAGGTTGAAGGCATTTATCTGAACACTACTCAGGAAGCCGCAATTTCAAACATCTCTTCAAAGTGTATGGACGCAGGAATGCCCGTCCAGAGAACGGACTATTCTGTAAAATGTCAGCGTGTAATGTCAAAGCTTGAGCAGGCATTTCAGAACGCCCTCACGAGCCCTCGTTACGCCTCAGATTCAAAGGACGTTGTTGAATTTAATCTTGTTCAAATTGACAAAAATACCCGTGTACAACTTAGGAGATGGCAAGAGTACACAACGGCTTTCGGACAATATAATCAAATCCCTCTGGATAACGAAAATTTCTACAATGAAAGCTTCAACTTCCTTCTGCACACAGGTGCGACGTATATTATTGGAACGAAATTCCCAAATACATCATATCTTGGCGTTGGATGGAAGCAAAGTGCGTCATCAGTTGGAACAAAAAAATTCAAGGGGCTTGAGGTAGTTGAAGTTGATAAGGGGTCTCCATCACAACTTGCAGGTTTGACAGCTGGAGACCTAATTGTCGCTATCAATGAAAAGCCCGTCTCGTCTTATGGAGCAACCGTGAAGGCAATTGATCGGGTACCACTCGGTCAAACGTTCTCAATGAGGGTCGTTCGCAATAGCAATTTTGTGGATTTGAGAATTTTGGCACAGAAACGCCAAGACGTTACGTCATACGATCAAGAGCCTCAATACCTAGCGCCCGAACCCGTCAGCAAAACTGGGCAGTGATCCTTTACAGAACTGCATTTGTTTCCAACAAAACCTGATACAGATTATCAATTAATATCATTCCCTAGGAGTGTTTATGAAAATGCAAAATTTCATACTTTCAACGATCGGCGCCTCCGACAGGTCGCTGTAATCAAGCTCGTCTGATCCATAGACGGTCAGCACGGCAACGATAGCTCCAGTGATGGAACCGTTTACCCAGAACGAGATGGGCAGTGATAGGTTTCCTCGCCAATGACCTCGTATATATCTTAGAATCCCGCAGCTACGTGATAGCTTACGATGAAGGCTGATTGCTATATTATAACACTCCGTCTCAGGCCAAGTAGCCCTGCGCTTTATTGGAAAGGCACACCTCAGATACATTGCCGGATCTTATTATGAATGTAAGATTATAACTTGGGTAAGCGAGCGTTTTATAGCTTCCATTTGGATCTATGAATGTTGCTTCCGGCTCACCAAAGCGCTCGATCAATTCAGATTCTGAAACGTAGCTACTTAGATACGGGTCTGTAAACTCCCCCTGCTCGCACAACACATCGACTTTATTGTCTTTGCTGGAAACTGAGACGTCGAGTGCAAAGGCGGTATCATACTCTTTTGTATACCTCAAAACCTTATAGGTCTTGTGTTTCGTGACGCTATCGGGCTCTCCCATTTCCACAAAAACTTCTGCCTCAATCATTCCGATTCTTATGCCACTCAGATTGTTGACTACTTTTGGTCGCTCCTGATACCATTGATAGGCGTAAATTCCGCCGATAATAACAGCTATAAGAAGGATTATAACTCCCAAAACCTTGCCCACGGTCCCCCAGCGGTGAGCAACCGAGATGCGCCACGCCCCAACAGAAACGATTAGCAAGATCGTCGATAGAATAATGGCACTGCCGGTCGACATATACGCCCCCAAAAATCAATTCTAACAAGGAGTGTTAACACAAGGGTCGAAGTGTACAAGACAGTGGTTGTGATTGACATTTCCCACCCCTCGTAGAAACTGAGTTCATCGGAGGAAATCGTATGGCAAAGTTCCGCATAAACAATTTTAAAGACGTATGCTGCCTAACGAGCTTCTCAATATCAGTGGCTGCGCTAGTCAGTTTCACACCTCAATCAACATTTGCATCGCAAGATTGGGGAAAGGCAGAAGTTGAGCAGTTTTTAGTATCGATAGGCGCAGGTAAAGACGAGTGGGTGGATTTCTTTGGAGGAAGCCTTTCAGGCACTAACAGCCCGGACGCAGGGGACACTTACGCCATAAAGCGTAACGTTATGGGAACAGGTAGGGGGTACCTGTGCGTGCGGGTACGGACCAGCACAAGGAACTCATCAAATAGCCACTGCGGTGCGAGTGCTGTTTGGGTGAAGGGTGACCACAGCAGAAATAGCAAAGTACGGTATAGGACATCACTAACACGATATGGCATTCACTGCTCTGGTTGGACGTACAGCAAAGATCAGTTTTTAGCTTACAGCGCTAAGGGCGAAGTTATCAGCCAATGGGAAAAAGCGGGTCAAGCTCGTGCAATCGTTCCTGAAAGTTTTGAAGAGAGCATCGCAAGGGCATACTGCAAACAACAGTAATGATCTTAAACATTTGAAGAAGGCGTACTTCAATGCAAACAGCCAGCGAACGATATGCAGCATAAATGCAGTTAGCTACGTCAATATCGTCCTTAAAATTGACCACAAAGGACCGAATTAAAATGACAAAAGTAATATTAAAAGCGGCTATGGTTGTAATACTTTTTACGGGTCTGGGGAGCAAATTAAATGCCGCCGAAAATACCGTTGATAAAACGCTTTTTGAGATCATCAGCGAATCAAAAAACTGCGAAAACATAATTAGCGGTAAGGAATGTGATTACAGCGTGGGGAACTTCTTTAAGGTTTCAATCGCTGCCATTGGGACTGATATTGCAGCGATCTATTTTTTCAAATCAGATGCAGAGCAGCCCGTTTATGGATCGTTCGGAACGCACCACGGTTGCGTAATTATAAACCGTTGGAAAGGCTCAAAAGGTTTACCGGAATACGTTTTCATCTCGCCAAAAAATGGAAACGTTTACAATTCTTGGCAGGAATGTGGCAAAGCTTCATAAGTTATGAAAAAGCTTTGCTACCTAAAATATGTTTTCATCGCCTCGTTTGCTTTGGGGGGACGTAAAAATGAGATCGAATTCTAGAGCTTTAATCGGGGTTGGTGTGGCGTTTACGTTTCTGCTTGGCAGTTGCGCTCAGGAGCCCGCAGATAAATCTGAATTCACCGATGCCCAACGAGATGAAATTACCGATATCGCAGGCGATGCGGCAGGCGATGCGGCAGGCGATGAAAAAATTCTAAAGCTAGAAAAAAACATCGAGGAGAAGGACGAAAAAATTCAAGAAATTGAAAGACGCATTGATGAGATCGAGCAGCGTTTAGCAATGTAGACTTTGGGATTACGGCGTAAGCGGTTCCCTACCCTGCTGGATCGTAGTCACGAATTCCATAGGCAACCCGCTGAAACTGGATTTCGACGCTCTGTGGCGCTGGAGCGGATCGAGAGGGCGATTAAACTGATAACCACCCAAGAGCATCGCGGGGTTTATTAACGTCATCGCTGCCCTTCGCTGCCTTGCGATATGAAGTTTTCATCAATTCATCGGCAGATATGATGTTGGATGTGTGCCCATAAAACTGTTCGAGCATCGCAACCGAAGTCCCCATATTCCGAGCAAGAATGTATTGGTTAACACCTTCGTGTAAACGGAATGTCGCGTAGGTGTGTCGAAGCGAGTAAAGCGTACGCTTGTTACCGAACGTGTCAAACTCGACACCCGCATCGCGCAAAAGTGATGAAAACGACTTTTTGAAGGAACCGATTGGAATGCCGTCACGCCCACAAAAAATGTAAGTATCGGGCGAAACTGCTCTAGCGTTACTCAAATCCGAACCTTCGTCACCCAGATCGATCTTCCGTTCGGTCAGAATGTTGTTGAACCACTTTTTAACGTCAGAAGTGCGGGCAACCACTTCGCGCATCCCAGTCTTACCTGTCACAACTAACGCGACGGTATCTATACCGTCCGACGTAGCAATTGAACGAATGTCGCGCCACTTAAGCGATCTTGCCTCGCCTACCCGAATGCCAGTGTTCGCAAGAATGAGGACGTAGTTCACCAGCAACACTCGGTCTCGGCGAACCGACCCGTGCGCCTTGCGGATAAAGGTTCGCATATAGCGGGTGAGAGTTCCCCAGTCCTTACCATCAAAGTGTGGGCGACGATTTTGGTCATCCCGAATTTTAGGAAACTTCGGAAGCGTGTCGATGTAACCCTGCTCAATCGCCCAGTTCAGAAAATGGCGTAGGTCAGCGAGCAAACGCTTGATCGTATTTGGAGACAGCGCTTTGCGTTTGGAATTCTGATCCAGATTATTCAGAACCTCGCTCACCAGCGCTGTGTCTAGTTCGTCGAAGGTTCGCGATTTGAATATTGGGATTAGACGCTTGGCAAATAGGATCTTGTAATGGATCGATAGGCGCTGCTGCTCCCGCTCGTGCTGGGAGATATAAGCATTCAGAGCATCAGAAATCCGTTTAGAGTTCAGTTTAGCGCCACTTAGAACCTTAACGAGCGATTGGTTATAAAGGTCTTCAGCAACCTTGTAGGCGACATACTCATCCGTGCTGCCGGACGATTTCCACACGTATCCCTTTGCTCCCGGAATCTTGAGGCGGATATACCACGTCGGTTTTTTGTATTCTGCTCGGCGGTAAAGATAGATCGCACCGTCCTTGAACGTCTTGCTCTCTAGAACCGTTGGCGTCGCCCGATTCCCAGTTTTTGGCGGTGTTCCAACAGAGTCCATCAACGTCCCTCAAAAACGACTAAATCCGTTTATGATCCGTTTATAGGTTTTTTGGGGGAATCTCGAAAAGGACTAATTTGTAAGTCCTTGATTTTCCTAGGAAAACTGGAGCGGGCGAAGGGATTCGAACCCTCGACCCCAACCTTGGCAAGGTTGTGCTCTACCCCTGAGCTACGCCCGCTCTGGCGGTCAGGTTCTGTAAATCCTGACGGGTGAGGCGCGCCGTTA
>Ga0315908_10000836_pt1 | contig 23830 bp, 7 predicted proteins | sample LakEriMetagenome_12_FD_203520 | JGI IMG/M metagenome (GOLD analysis project Ga0315908, IMG submission 203520) | Freshwater fungal communities from buoy surface, Lake Erie, Ohio, United States - Buoy 4 MA124 | ecosystem: Environmental > Aquatic > Freshwater > Lake > Lake biofilm | place: USA...
AATTAATAATAAGATTGGTTTGATTAAGAAGATGAAGATAATTTAGAAGAAAAATTTGAGGATTAAAATTAATGTTAAATAGATGATAATAATAATAAAGTTAAATAATTAATCATAGAAAATTAATAAATTTAAGATAATAAAGAAAAAAGTGAAGATAATTATGAATTTTGAAATATAAGTGAAAAAATTTGTAATAAATTAAGTAGAAAAATCTAGATATACTTATAAAAAAATTAACAATAAGCTGATTAACTGGCTGAATGGATAGAAGAGTAAATCCGTGAAAATAACAAAATATTAAGCCAAAATTATGCAAAATAAATATTGGAGGTGTTTGAGAATATTAAATAAAAAAATATAGAATTGGTTTAAAGTATGGAGAGATTATTAGAACAAGAATAATGTAATAATATTATAAATGAATGATGATAAATTACTAATATAATTTTTAATATAAAAAGTTTTATAAATGAATGGGAGTGTAGCGACAGTAATAGGATGTTGTTTAGTAAACATGGTGATGGGTGCAAGTTATATAATAGGAACAATGGGTCCATTCTTAAACTCTTACTTTAGGAAAGAGTAAAACTCTTAGCTGACAATGACCTCAACGAATCTGATATTCCTATTATTCTAACTAAGTGGAACTATTTCAATGCCGTTATTAGGTTACAAAATTACTATGAAACTAGGTCATGAATAAGCAATCTTACTATCCTCTTCTCTTTTTTGCCTCTTCACCTTTCTCAGTAGCTTCTTTCGTCACTTTTCTCTCTTCCTCATCTGTCAAGGATTCTTCTTAGGATTATGTTTCGGTGTTATTTACTTTGCCATCATATCATTACCAGTCAAACACTTCTGGAACATCAAAGGATGAGTCTCTGGATTAGTAATAGCATCTCTTTAATTAAGTACTATCGCTTTTTAATTCCTCGTTGTAACAATCATCAATCCAAACAATATTACTCCAATATATAATAAGCACTTAGACTATTATCAATATCCTGATTCAGTTACTTCTTAAGTCACTCTTTCCATTAGGTACATTAGTCTTTTGCAATTTATCTTTATTATTATAGGCAACTCTCTATTATTTTTTGGTAAGACCTAATATATAAAACAAGAGAAGGAAGAGAAACTGATTTAATAGAATAATAATGAGCTAGATGTGTAATATTAAAAGGACAAGATAAAAAGTTAATAGGATAATATTAAAATATTGAAGCAACAACATAATAATAAGATAGAGGTGAAAAAGTATAATGGTGAAAGAGAAGAGTGGGGAAGAGTATTAAGAAGATAAGAATTATATATAGTATTGGGGATGATATTTTTGTCGCTATAATTTGGATACTTCATGACAATGAGTTTTAAACAATATGGATATGAAAAGATCAAAGATGATAATTATTTATCTTTAGTGGTGGGAAATACTGCGTCATTGAGTAACTTGCTTGGTAGAGTCCTCTTTGCTTTCCTCCTTGACCGCTATTCCTTTAGAACCCTTTACTCATTCATCCTCTCTCTCCAACTCCTCACCATTATCACACTCCCTTTAATCTCTTCAAACCAAATCCTATACCCAATTTGGGTTAGTATTATTGTCATTTAAGAAGCCTCTCATTTTCTTATCACTCCCGCTAAATTATATACTCTCTTTGGATACCATTATGGCTCTATTGCTTTTAATTTCCTTGGATTTGCTTATTTTCTCTCCAATATTTTCCAGCTTTATATTATTTCTTTCCTCAAAAATATACTCTCTTATTCTTAGATATTCTACATTTTCTTTTTATTCACACTCATTTCATTCATCATGAATTTTGTTTTTCGATTAAAACACATAAAAGAAATAGAAGAAGATAGAGTTAAAAATGAAGATATAAATTGATATAAAATGTTTAAAAAGTATCAAATAATATAGAAATCTGAATAAATGAACTTATGTGAAACCAATGAGAAAGTTGATTTGTTATTGGAGTAAGATTACATATCATGATAAGTTTTATAGAAGGTGGGATTGATTCTAAAGTTAGAGAAGATAGTGACAGGTTTGAGATCAAGAGGCTTAACACTCTCAGTGTTAATAGAAACAGAAGAAGCGAAGTCTTAATCAGTACTTGCAACTACTAAGAATATCTTCTTCCTTTGACTAGTGTTCTCGAAGTTTACTGCAAAATTTGTGACTTTCTATAATTGACTCTATTGTTATTGATGTTATCCCTATTCACTTTGCTCTTCGAAATACCACACTCCCTTCCCACTCATATCCTCAGTCTTATGAGGCAACAATTTTTATAATTCCTCCATAGTTTTATCCATATCCTTTTTCTTATTCAACCATCTTCTATCTAGTCTCCATCTCTCGTATTCCTTATCTTTACACTTCTCCTTCTTAATCATCGGCTAAATACTCATCTATTTCACCTTATCCATAAAATCATCATAGAATTCCCACATCAAATAAGTCTTATCCACCTATATACTTCCTCCTACTCTCCAATAAAAGTTCACCTACTTTTTATTGTTCTTGTTTGTTATATCTAATTAGTACATATTTACATAAGGAGATGCCAAATCAATAGTTGCTAAGATTATTTTCAGATTCCTAGCAATGTGTCCATTATTTTAATTGCAACTATTCTATTAATCAGTCTTCATATTGTTTTTATCAAATACATTGACAAAATAATTTAAGAAGCAAGTATTGGTCTTAATGCCTAAAGGTTAAGTGACAGGGTTTTTAGAATCACTTGTTTCAATAAGAACTAAATTAGGCCTGATATTAGAGAGAGTAGAGTAATCAGTTGTGATGAGTGATTATTGCCTTTATTTGAGACTGTTAGAAGGACGAGCAGTGACCTCACATTAAGTAAGCATAGGCCATTAAGCATAAATATCATCTCTGACTCCTCTGGTGAGATATCCAAGAGCCCTATCCTTTTAAAGTAAATCTATGAGAATATTATTATCAACTTCTTATTATTCCTGACTCCTGACAGTATTATTATTACCAAATTCCCATCCTGCTGCATATCCCCAATCCTCCATACATCCTTTCCCACCATACACTACCTAGTTAATATTCCCAGTATTGTATTCTTTCACTTCACTCATAGGAACATGTCCAGCTACTATCTTCAATACTTTCACAAACTTTTCAAATGCTACTTCATCTGCAGCTCTATCAAATACTTATCCATTGTAATGATTATCTGATCCCCATGGATAAGTGATACTTGTTTCACCTGCATGGAATGTTATTATGTTCGCAAATACGTGATTCTTCATTAAGTGGAACACTGTTCGAGCTGTCACTGATTATAAACATTATTTAGGATTGCTTATCAAATAAGGGAAGTCTCTATTTGGATCTATTTCAATGGGCTCATCTTTCTCTGGAATCGAAATCCACTCTTCTCTCTTGTTTAGAGAGTATCCTTAAGCATTTGTCATTGGGGTAAATACCATTAACCTGTTTTTGAACAAATAGTTAATCCATTAATTACTCTCATAACTTTCTAACAATAGTTCAATTGCTTCAATGCATGAGTTTGGACCTACTCTTTCGTTCCCATGCAATGCTCCACTAAAGTAAACTTGTGATCTTTGCTCAATATCTTCATTTGATCCTTCAAAATCGCTCAGGAATACTATGAATTATTCACATCTATATTTTATTATATTATTATATTTTTAGTTTCATTTTTAGTTTTATATTTATATATTTTTACTATTATCCTTCACAATCTCCAAATTAAAAATCTTAATAATTTGCATATTCTAATCCGTAAAGCTCTTAACTTGTGTAAACTTTAATTAAATTTTTGCTTTTATATTTGTTGTACAATTTAAATAACTTTTCTTTTATTTATGAGTAGCTTAAAATTTAAAATTCAACTTTGAATAAATTGTCTTAAGATTGTATTATCTAATAATTATTATCGTGAGCATTATCTGTAGTATCTAAACTGTCCTATTTATTTTTTAAAAATTTTTTTTTCTATAAACATTCAAATTGAAAAATCAAAAAAAATACTAAACATATTATAGCTTATGATTTCTTCATTATTTTTTTATATATTTAGAATATATAATTATTAAAACCTAAGATATTCTATAATTATTATATTAATAATATTTTAAAGTAATATAATTTTTATATTTTAAATGAAGTATTTTGTCCTATTCCTAATGATTCAATTAATAAAAACGTAAGTTTATAATATTCCCACTCACATTTTAATGAATAAAACTCAAAATATAAAATTAACATAAATTCATAATTTAAAAAACTCTTAATAATCATAAAGCAACATTTAAAAAAATTTGACTAATAATGATTCTTAATTTTAATCAGTTGAAATAACACATAAATTAGTCTTTAAATCTGATAATTAAGACAAACATTAATATGAACCAATAATTAAAAATTATAATCATAATAATTAGTAAAAAAATTAATAAAAAAATATAATCAATTACTAATAATAATCTTAATTAATTTTAAAATAAAATGATAATATATATAGTAATTAAGCATAAGAATAATAAATAAAAGGAAGATAATAATAAAATTAATTAGTTTAAAATATGATATATTAATTTATTATTTCAAAATATTAGCAACAAGAAAAATATTAAATATTAATTGATAATTTAAAAAAAGAATAAATTTAAAAATAATAATAATTAAAATAAATATTATAATTGATTGATAATATAAATTAAACATATTATTAACTAAAGCTCTAGATAAATTAATAAATTTAAAAAAATTTGAACTAATTTATGATAAAATAATAAAATGAAATTAAGCTTAAAACAAATTAGAAAATATAAATATATAATTAAATATATGATTTTAATGAAATTTTTGATTTAATAAATTTTACTAGAAAATTTATAAATATTTGTGGAAAAAATATGCAAAAATGTATTTTTGAATTAGAATAAGATAATTAAATATATATAAAATAAGATAATTAAAATTTAGATAAATTTAATTTTAATTTTTAATAGAATTAAAAGAGATAAAAATAATTGGACAGTAATTACAAATAATAATTATATTTTAATAATCAAATTAATTAATAAGAATTTTTAGATTTAGATTATTATTAAAATCATTTTTTTGTTTGATTGATAGTTAAAATAATTTATAAAAAAAATTTATTTTATAAAATATCTATGATTTAATTATTATAAATTATTAAACTTAAATAAATATAAAAACAATATTTGAAAATTTTACAGATATAAAATAATTAAATATATTCATTTAATATTTTTTGTTAAGCATGATTATGATTTAGATTCTTATTATGATTGTGCTTATTATAACTATTAATTTCTTATAATTTCTAAATCTTTTTCCCAATTATCCTCTTAATCATCAAATCCAAATAAATATTCTTCTAGATCAATGATCTATTCAGTTGGATTGATATAATCATCCTAAAAAACCTAATGCCTTAAATCCTAAAAATTTTCTTGATTAGGTAATGACTACTGATGATAATAGAATCCATTGGCCTTATCAATAGCACTTAAAAGATAAGAGACAGTTTTTTTATCAGAAACAATAAGAGGAATAAATGAAGTGAGACTATATTGGGTGGATAATTATGCAAATATATTAAAGAACCTGGCTTTCCTAGAATCTAGAATAGTTAATTGTTGATTTTAATGGGCATGATCATAAGCATCAAGCTGATCAGCTTAAAGGTAGAACCCTAATTGATAAGGAGGTCGTCCCTACTATTTCATAAGATCAACCTTACTGAGAACATTAAGATGAGACAATTCCAAGTTAATTGCCATGTTAAGACTATGTAGACAACATGACAGATACTTATCCTCTTCATAACAATTAATACTATCAAATAAACTCACACTACACATTCTTACTTTTTCTTCCATTCGTCTTATTATCTTTATTATTGTACTATTATTGCAATACAATTCCATTTATCCTGGAAAGTCAAATATTAAATATTTATTTTCTTGTTCTTATATTCAACTCATCAACCAATCTATGTTCTTTTCCAAAAACTAAAAGCAATATATCAATCCTCCATTTGGCCTAAAATACATTATTATTTTATATTTACACCCTAATTTCGTTTCCTCCATTATTTCATCAAGCTGTATCAAATCCCTTATGTCTATATCACACTTTCATTATAAATTTACTAATATTTACTTCATATTAAATCTAATCATTAGCAGGATCTAAGTTTATCAAGCAACTTTTTCTGTTTATTTATTATGTGAATTATTATAATCCGTGACATAAGGTTGACTTCCCACTGCCTGAAGGACCTATTATTAAACATCCAAATTACATTTGATTATTGCATTCTTTTTTCATATTAATAATATTTAAATTCTTCTCAAAATATATTTATATTTATATTTACCAATCTTTTATATTCAATATAATTAAATTTGAATTTAAAATTAAATGAGCTAATTATCCACTTCTAGTCCTAATTTTAAACAAGAAAAATCAGAAATAGAATAATTAATAAACAAATTAGGTTTATTTTAAGAAATAAATAACTTAGCACTCTCTTACCTCTAAACTTTTTATAAAAGAATAGAAGTAAATTAATAATAATAATAATAATAATACAAATATTGAATTGATAAAGTTAATGATAATAAATATAATAATGTGATAATGATAATAATAAATAAAGAACGTAACTGTGAAAATTGACAAGAAAACATTGATAATGTGTGTAGTATACCTTGCTTGCCAATCCACTTATGGGATAAACATGAACCTGATTTTGAACAATGATGAAAATTATTATTTCAACTTTTTTGACTAACTTCAGATTGTTAAAAATGTGTTATTCTTTGAAAAACAGCTCGACTCTAAAATCTAAAAATTTATAGACATTTTCAGCATTGATCTTAGCGTTTCTCACAAAATAAACTCTTATCTAGAAAATAGAGAGTATTTTATCACGTTAATATATCATTTTATTAAATTATCACATTATTTCATATTATGAAACGATTATATTATAATAAATTTAACAAATATAATTAAATAATAATAAATAGACTTAATAATTCTGAACTTTATTAAATAAAAAATACAGTGTGGTTTATATTCTTAATTGAGAGAAATAGTTTAATTCAGGATCAACAAAATATAATTGAAAATATTTCTCTAGTGGCTTCAGTACTCTTTCTGCTTGAAATTTATTACTTTGATAGCAATCATCATACTTCTTTTGATAATATTTGCAATACTTTCAAAATCAAAGATACTCATTTCCTTCAGAGTTACTAAGAATCTAATATCAAATTTTTAAATTCCATCACCAAAAATCATATCCAAGACATATTTGATCAGTTTAAATACGAAAATAATATTCAGACTTTGAAAACTATTTATAACCAATAAAGAGATTTAAATTATATTGATTAATCTTAATTGATTAATTAGTAGTTTGCTTAACTATAAAATGCATTCTAAAGAATTAATATTAAGTTTAACTATAAAATGTTTGTCTAAGAGGCTCCTAAAAAGTTATAGAACCAAGTTGCTTTAGAAAAAATTATTTAATAAAACAAAGAAATGATTAATAAAAAACTTACTTCTTAAAGAAAATTAGATTTTGAAAGTATAGATAAAGAACATGAAAACGTAAGTCTAGTTTTGAATAAATAATAATCGTTTAAAAATAATCAAAAAGGCAATAATAATAGTAATAATAATAATAATATAAATAACAATAATAATAATAATAATAACAATAATAGCAATAATAATAATAATAACAATAATAGTAATAATAATAATAATAGCAATAACAATAATAATAATATTAATGATAATAAGAATTTAAATAATACAAAATCATTAAAAGAGATATTTAATAGTATAAAAAGCCCAATGAAGAGCCCTACAGTGAATAAAGTGGTAATATAGACCCCAATGAGCAGTGCAATGGAGATGTATAATTGGATGTATGGATTTATGAAGAACAACGAAATAAATCGAGAAAAGTTTTAATTGTAAATAAACATAGTGCAGAAAAAAATAATGAACAATAATGAAGTTTAATAGTTAATTCAAATAGTTGACGATTTTATTTAGAAAATAATAAAGATTGAGGAGGAGAAAGGAGAAATGAATAGTTAAAAGATGGAAAGTAGGAAGAAGATCATGTTTTCCCTTTATAGTTGAATCATCTAAGATATAATTCAAGACTAATCCCTCTCTTAAAAGTACTATCATGACATTACTCTTGATTTCCATCATGATCATTTTCATAAAGCCATCATTCTTGTAGTTGCATTATGTTTCTATCTATCTCTAAATATCAACATTGATTTTCTCTACCTTCATCAACATACTCAGGTTGAACTGTTCTATGTTTGGAATGCCATTAATATCTTCATCAGGTAAATATAAATATATTTCCATCCATTTATTAATTATCTTTTAATTATATATCTATTTTCATTAATATTATATAATTAATATTCTTTACAAAGTTTTGAAACTAATACTCCTAAATAATTAAAAATGCATTTACTTGACTTGGAAAATAAAATTTTAAACAAATATGTTTGGGAATATGATTAATAAGTAATTTAGATTTTAAATAACAGACATCAAAACTTTACCAATTGTAAATTGAATTTACTAAACAATAATTATAACTTTTAATAAACGATGCAAAATTAAATGATAAATCAGAAAAACATGGATAAATTTGATATATTTTTTAATAAACTATTCATGTAATGTGCTCTGTCTTTGTATTAATTAACAAGTGAGCTGTAAATCCAAGATAAACATAGTGAACAAATATGGCAATTAATTAAACATATTTTATCAGTTGAACCTATATTTTTATACAAAAGATCTTTAGATCAGATCATTATTTGCTCAATTTATTCTATCTGTAAAATCCACAATATTTCTTCACTTAAGTTTCAAGATATAGTAAAAAAATACCAAGAAATTAATGGAAACTAATAAATTACTTAATAAATAATTTATGAAGTTGTAATCCATGAAAATAAAGTGAGTGATATAATAAATTTTTACAATGAAATGTTTATACCTAGTTTTAAATAGCATTTAATTAAATTACAAAATAACTAATAGACTCCTCTTAAATTTCATTAATAATCTAATTATTTGACTTAGTAACAGTTTGTTTCTCCTTTGAAACAATTAATTCCTGTTGATATTTAATTAATTTAATAAAAAATAAGTAACTTTAAACATAATAAGACGAAATCCTTAGTTTAAGGAAGACATAACAATTATATTACACCTAGAACTTAATTATTATATGCATTTTAAGAATCGCCAATGATAAAAAATAACATTTAAAATAATCTAATTTAGTCAAACAATCTTAACTCAAAAAAAATACTTAATTTTGACGATCACACTTAAAATTACTAATCTAATATTAATAACAATAATAATAAAAATAATATTAATAATAACATATAAATTAAAAATAATTTTCTAAATAACTTATTTAAATATGATAATTATAATTTAGAATAAATAAATGAGAATAATAATGAAAATTAAACATCCGCATCGAAATCTAAAATCAATATAAATAATAATTATAATAATATAATTGTCAATAATAGTAATATCAATATAAATATTATTAATAATAATAATAAATCAGGATTATTAAATATAAATGATGGAAATGTAAGCTGTAAAAATTATGATAAAAAAAATAAAAACATATAATTCGAACTTCATAAATGATATTATAATTATAATTAATAAAAGAATATTAATAAAATTTAATTTAAATTTTTATATTTATTTAAAATATAAATATTAATAAATGGATATACTATAATAAGAAGAAAAAATTAAATAATCTTTTTTGATGATGACAAGCAATATAAATAAAGAATAAAGTTAAGAAATAGATGAATATTTAAAGATATGTGAATAAGAACCTTTATTTTATAAAATATTATTACATTTATATTATAAAGAGAATAATATTTAGCTTAAATTCTAAATATTAATACATTTGAAAACTATAATTAATAGAAATTGGAATTTAAAGAAAGATAAAAATAATAAACTTGATTCTCTTTATAATTAAGAATAAAAACAAGAAATAAAATAAGGTTTAGTCTAATTAATTAAGTAGAATTTAATAAAACCGCATAGAAAAACAATAAACCTAGCATTATAACCAATTATAAAAACACATAATATATATTAAGAACTATAACAATATATATTAAGTATTATTAACTATATAGAATAATAGATAAATCAAAACTAATTGGAAAATATTTTTGACATCCAAGTTATTTTGAATTTAAAAACAATCAGATTTATTTACAAAGAATATGTTTCTAAGAAAAATAATATCAGTTTATAATAATATCAAGATAATATTTTAGTTGTAATAAAATCAATTATGAATAGTTGGAACTTCACAGTTAATAATTATTAGAATATTTACAATATGACATCAATACCGGACAATTACAATTAACAAATATTAGTTTTTATTTAATTCAGCCAATTACTTGATTAAATATTAATAAGTTAATTATTTGTAACTTATCATAATTAGCAATAAGATTAAAATATCAATAATATAATATACCAGATTCTACTAAAAATTAAAATAATGATTAATATTTACTAAAAATTTGATAAAACTAAATTAAAAGAAGTAATATAAAAAAGTATTGCAAAAGTACTTCTTTAAATTTAATAGTTTTAATAATTACAACCATTAATATTTGGTTAAAATTTAGAAATATATTTATAACTTATTTAGTTCATAATTATTAATTAACAATAGTTAAATAATGGAATATTAGTCAAAAGTGCTATTTTAGCTCTAATAAAAGTTCTTAAAACTTATCAATATATGAATAAAGATATATTTAAATTTGAGAAATAAAGCAATTAGAATATTGAAATATAAAATGAAATACAATAAAAGTGTCATGAAATATTTGTTAATTTTTTTGATTAAACTTTTATAGAACAAATGTTTAATAAAATGATATACTTTATTCTTCCTTATTAACTAAATATTGATATGTAACTAGAATTAGAAGAATATGAAAATAATTAAAATATAATATTTGAGAGAGATGTTGATAATAGTTTAGATGAAAACATAAAGGAATTAGATAATAATTATAATAAAATAGTGATGACTTGTTTGGATTTAATAATGAAAAGAAATAGTAAAGTGTGTCTAAGTATTTTGAGTAAAATTATCAACAATATAAATAATGAAGATTTTGGAAAATAAGTATGCATTTTAAATGTATACTGTTTGATTCCTAATATAATATAAAAAGAGAAAAAAGAATAATATGACGAAATAAAAAATATAAGAGAGATACTATAATATTTAAAATGCATTATGAATATGAGTGAAGGTAGAGTAAAGATAATATTGAGCAGATAAATTCCTATTGTAATAAGGAAATGGCTAGAAGTGATGAACGAGCAAGAAATAATAGAAAGTTACTTATTAATACAAGAATTGGTAGGTAAAATGGATGATTTGTTGATTTAATATGAGACTTGTATGTGTATAAAGAACTTGATGAAGATTGAAGTGATAAAGTAATGAGTTGATATGTAACAATTGATGTCCATTACAATTCCTGTAGTATTGAAAATGTTTTAATCAATAGAGTTAGCTCAAGTATAATGGCCTTTAATTAACTTCCTTACTGTCTTATTCATTAACATCAATCACGATAATACAGTCTTCCAATAATATCTTCTCAATGAACATTAATTTGATAAAATTTTTTAGTAAACTAATTAACTCATTGTTGAAGCTCTAGTCGATATGTTTCTTAATCTCATTGTTAAATTTCCTCCTTGTACTCCTATTTAAACTATTTTCAAATAGACTGTCAAGTTTATTACTTATTAATTGTCAAATAACAAAAATGAAGATTGCAGAATTTCAATCTTGAAATTATGGTATTTGACTATTAAAGAGTACAATACTCTTCAATAAATTGATGATTCTATTATGGATTTACTTATCAAGTTTATGGGTAGTATAAATAAGCATAATTAAGACTTAGAGTATTTATAAATTACTAATATCTTATTTAAATAATTATCAAAATAATAATGATAATAATTATAATAATAATATTAATGATAATAATGGTAATAATTAAAATAATGTTAAATATAATAATGATAATTAATGATAATTAATGATAATTAATGATTATAATGATAATATATAATATATATTATAGATATGTTAAGTACTTATTTTACATTCTGGAAGAGTATCTATTACTAGGATTTGTGACTGATTATGAATAGATTCTTTAAATGATGATAGAAAAATATTCTTCATTAATGTCAGAATGTTAAGAAATAGAGGAAGTAATGGAAGTAAAGGTAAGTATGAATAACGCATTTACTACAATTTACCTTCTATTACAAAGCAAAATGCAATTGAATTATATAATATTAGTACCTTACATTAACTTAAGTCTTAGAGAGATGATGGGCATAAATAAAATATAAACTAGTGAATAAAGTAGTTTAATGACAAGTACAATGAGCATAATAAACAGATTCATAATTGATAATTGTCCTGAGAGTGTTAACTACATCAATCAAGTAATAACCATGGACACATTTCTATCTCATTGGCTTAACAATATGACTCTCATTAATACTAGAAACGCTATTCTTATCAATCTCATTACTCTACTTTCAATTCTAAATCATCTTCCTCTCCCCATTCTCATTCAAAATTTCAACTCCATCTTAAATGTCCTCTCTTAAATCCACAAGCTAAATAATACATCTAATAATACACCTAATATTAATAATATCAATACCAGATTATGTGAATATACAAATAGTTAAAGAAAATCAATATTAAGAAAAACTTTTCTATATAATCAAATCAATATTCAACAATTATTTCACACTAATCTCACTTTATTTTTTAATCATTTATAGTCCAATCAAATCCCATTCGAAAACTTAGTTTAAAATAAGTAACAGTATTATTCAATAATTGAAAAGTTAAGCTAAATGAATAATAATTGATGGTTTATTATGAATATAAATAATAGATATAATAAATATTATAATAGTGGTAATTATAAAATAATTTAGATAAAGATGTTGAAAGATAAAATAACAGACTAGGATATGTATCAATTTGAATAATTATAATTTCAACAATAAGAAAAAGATTGGTAATTGGAAAGGAAAAAGTTAAACTAATGAATTGAAGAACTGGAAAGCGAAAATAGATAACTAAATATGCAATTGTAAAAGATGAGAAATCAAATTAGATTTTAGGATTAGAATAGTCCTTATAACTTTAAATAAATAAGTAAATTACACCACTAATGAGTGAAAAGTGACTAAGTTTAGAATATATTAAATATTTTCTAAAAGGGAAAGTAAACCAATTCTAATGAGGAAATTTAGTAAATTTTGCAATAAAAGAGTTAGAAAAATAGTAGCACGACTAATAAAAGTTTAATATACAGGATGTTAGATAATATTAAGGCACTTGAAATTAATAATAAAAATCTAAATAAAAAACCATAATTCTCTTAGCAATTCCTTTCAAATAAAAATCAAAACAACAAGAAAATACATTTTCGAAGCTAAAGTTCATAATTTACAACTCACAACTAAAAAAAAGAAGACTTTTAAAGTGTGCAAGTTAATATTAAGCAGTCAGATTTTAAAAATCAGAATTTCCAAGTCATTCTCAATGTTAACAATAATTCTGCTAACTCTTTAATTAACAATTAAAATAGTTTAAATAATTTTAATAATTAATAGTTTAATTTAAATAATTAAACTAGTCAATAAACCATAAATCTTTCAGGTAAAAAAAACTCAGCTTTAAAATCTAATAATATTATCTCTAATAATGATAATTACAATAAATCTAATCTTAACAATGACAATGGTTTTTTTTGTACTTTTAATAAAGAAAAAATTATTGAGTACAATAAATATGAACAAAACATTAATAATTAAAATAATTAAACAAATAATTTTAATAATTTTATTATTGCAAACAATAAAAATAATTTTATTTTGAATAATTTTTTAAATAATTAAAATAATAATTAAAACAATACTAGTAAATTTATTCAAATAAATGTCCCCTAAAGTACCAAAAATATAAATACAAAAAATTTTGATAGTTAAAACTAAAATAATAATAATAATATTAATAATAATATTATTAATAATAATAATGTTAATAATATTAATAATAATAATGTTAATAATATTAATAATAATAATGTTAATAATAATTTAAATAATATAAATATAAATAAAAATATAAACTACGCATATTTACATAAAAAAATTATTCAAGACAGTTCAAATTCAAATCTCTATTAAAATTTAATTAAATAGCAATTATAAAAAAACATAAATAATAAAGAATTTATGTTTTAAAATTATTTGACATTAAGATCACATTTAGATAGTGTAAGATAAATAGTTTTCAAAGAAAATCATTTAATTTCTGCAGGAGAAGACAATTTAATAAAAATATTTGATCTTAAATAATTGGTTAATAATATACAAAGCAATAATTAACCAGTTATAAATTTAAGAGGACATTCCCATCCTATTTTTAGTATGGACATTCATAGAAACAAAAACAATAAATAATATAACCAATTGTATTCTGGAGACTGCAAAGGAAATTTTATTGTTTGGCTAAATAATAATAATAATTCTTCATATTGATAAATCTATACATAAAAATTTCAGGATTGCATTTGGGATATTTTAGTAGAGTAATAAACTTAAAAATTTATTCTTAATGATAATCAAAATTATTATAATTTATGTTAATTCAATTAAGAAACTGAATAACTTGAAGTTTAGAATATTCCAACTTAATAAAGGTTTGGAAAGTCTGTTTGGTTAGATTAATATAATCTAATTTCTGCCGGACTTAATAATAGTCTTTTTTATTATGATATTAATAAATAAAATATCAATTAAAATCTAATATTCAATGATATTAAGACTAATTTTTATTAAGCTAATGAGTAAATTATATTATTTTATTATTTTTATTTAATATTATTTACTTATAGTATTTAGTTTAATCACAATTTTCAAATTATGATAACAGGACATGAAGATAGGAAATTAAGATTCTGGGATTTAAGATAAAAAAATGTTATTAAAACAATTTTTGCCCATAGTGACAGTGTTTCATCAATAGCTTTTTATTTTTAAAAAAGCAATAATGTTTTTCATTCTGGAGGACATGATGGAAGCTTAAGATGTTGGGATCTTAGAAACTATTCTCTAATTTCCGAGAATCAAGTAAATACTAATATAAAAATAATATTGACTAATAATATATATCTTCTTATATAATAATAATGATTTTGAAAATATGAATAGGCTCACAAATGTAAAAATGGAGAGAGTATAATAAAAGTAGCTAGTCACTACAACAGTAACATTATAGCTACTGGAGGAGCAGATTCAATAATTAAGGTGTATAAAGGACCTGTTTGATAATTTATATTATCATTCTAATTTTAGAAATATAAAAATCAGAATGAGAAAGCATAATAACCCATGATAGACTTATCATCAAAGTTCATAAAAATATAACCATTACTTCCCCAGTTATCTCCCCAAGTATTAGCTGCTGTCCATTTCTACTTCAAACTTTCTTCATCCATTATCCAGCCTGTTATCTAAATAATATCATTCAATAAATGGGATCATATTACGCAAAATTAAATTTATCATATAACATATTTATTCTATTATAAATCATAAAAAACATTATCATATAACTTAATAATTCTGATTATATATAATAAGATAATTATACCTTTAATGCCCTTAATCCGAGTTCAAGACTATCATCTAATTAATTGATAACTTCTCTGTCTCTATACTAGATCCCATTATTACTCAAAAGTTAATCGTTGTTCTTGACTATCATTATCACAGGCCCAGTGTTAATTAAATAATTCTTAACTTCATCTACTAAGTTTTCAGATCCCATTTTATACCAATTCATCTAATATCTCTACATCTATTATTCACTATTTTCACAATCATTCTTACAATTCATGGGATATAATCTAGAATTACTATTTCCTCCGTAACATTCTTAACTTGTTAAACCATTATTTTAAATATACTTTAAACCATTTTCTACTTACTATATACTGTCAAAGTATTAACATGCATTATTTATTTCTGTCAGAGATTAAGTACAATCAAGTAATTATTGATCTGATATTATAATTTCAAATCCTTTTTTAATACATAGTACATTTTATAATGTTTAACTTAAAATGTATCGCCAATTAGCACTACAAATACCCTAATTATTATTATTTTTATTATTGTTAATGATATTATATTATAATTTTTATATTTAAAATCATTTACTTCATCTTTTATTTAAAAATCACAATTCTAATTTTCAGGTATTAAAGTTAAATCAAATTCATCAGGGAAATAATTAACTATTCTATGTTATTTATTTTTTATTTTTAGTATTAAAGATAAAATTATTATTATTTGAACTAATTATTTCATTTTATATTTATTATAATAAAAATTAATTTAATATATATTTTATGGATTATATATTAGAAAATAATAATTCAACAGAAAGCTTAGAAGAATATTATTCAGATTATTATGATAATTTTAATTAATAAAATATTTCCTAATTGGTTTAACAATAAAATAGTTTTTTTTATAACTAATTTAATAAAATTAACTTACTTGATTAAAAAATAAATTGTAAATTAAATATTATAAAAATTAGAATAATATTTTGAAATATTAAATTAATAAGACTAGATTAATGAATTTAAAATATTAATTAAAATATTATAAAATAATTATAAATTAGATGAAACTTAAATTGTAGATATATTAAATCAAAATAATTGGAAAGAAGATAAATTTCATCAGCATATTTTGAATGAAATAAATTTAATAAATTATAGCTAAGAAAAATAAATAATATAATAAATATAATCAGAAATTTGTAAAATTTGTTATTAAGAAATTGATTTTATTAAAAATGAATATTACTCTGAAAATTGTGATCATAAATTTTGTTTAGAATGTTATAAGTAATACATAATAATAACATTTGAATAAGGAATAGAGTGTATAAATTCTAAGTGTCCATAAGATTAATGCAATAATTATTTAACAATATAAACATTTTAAAGATTTTTAACTAAGTAAATGTTTGAAAAATATTATAGTTATTTAATAAGAAGCATGTTAATTAATAATGATAGATTTATAAATTGTCCAGGTAAAAATTGTGAAAATGTAATAAAAATATTGAATGAAGATTTAATGAAAAATAACAAGAAAAATTAAATAGGCGTAAATATTGTGTGTAATTGTGGTTATTAATTCTGCTCAAATTGTTTGCAAGAAAATCACTTTCCAATGAAATGTGATATTTACAAATAATTTTACGGTTTGTTTATAGACAATTAAGGGTTTCTTAATAATTTATGGATAGATGTCAATTCAAAAAAGTGTCCAAAATGTTAAGTAATTTTATTATAATTATAGGTCAAAGTCAAATATTGAAAAGTACATAGGATGTCTGCATATAACCTGTACTTTTTGTAAATATGAGTTTTGCTGGCTCTGTTTAGGAGAATGGAAATAACATTCTGATAAAACAGGAGGAAATTATTAATGCAATTTATATCAAGAACAATCAGAAAAAAAAAAGGAAATTTAAGAAAAATAAATCTTAATTAAAAATATTGAATATTATGTTGATAATTTCAATAAGTATAGATTAAGAGCCGATTAAATTATGTCCGCTTAAAAAAAATCTGAATATTACTTCAGTATATCTATTTAGAAGCTAAATGAGACATACTTTTTTCTTCAAGATGCTTTCTATTTAAGTTATTAAATAAAAAGAGCTATAAGTTTTAGTTATGGAGTTTTATATCTATTAAATGATAAATATAAATCATAGTTTATGTAGTTTTAAATATAAGAAATTTAAAAATATTAAGAAATCCTTGATTCTTTAATATTTAAATTTTCAGAGTAAAAATAATTAAATATTATATATTAGTTTCAAAGAATACCCTCAATTTTTTACTAATTAAAAATTAAATTAAGAATATTATATTTAAAAATAGAAAATAATAGAAAAAACAAAAATTTTAAAGAACTATTTTTAGAATGTTTTGGTTTACTTTTAAAATAACATGCCTGATATTGAGATATAAGTTGATGAAAATATAATAGATAAAGAAATAATTAAAGAATAAAACCAGAAAGAATAGTATTGGAAATGTTAAATCTGTTAATTTTATAATTTTATGGAGGATTAAATCTGTTAAGCATGTGAAGAAGAGAGAAGAGAGGATTTAGACTGATGGCAAATATATTTTATTGATAATTATTTAACACGATAAATAAATAAAGTTATAAGGTATTATTTAAGATAATAGATATATATATATTTTTAATAATGTTTCATTATTTAATTAGGGGTTTAACCCATTAAAAAATCCTAAAAGAATTTATTTTTTTTTATAATTCTTATCTAACATCATAAGGCACTTAATTTTCTTCTAATTTTTTAAGTTTAATAATCTCTTAACTTTGGTGATGACCATTGTTTGAAAACTTGTCAACATTAATTATCAAGTCTTAATTATCATATTATTCATCATTGGTTCTCTAAAATAAATATAAGATAAAATTACTGTATATATTTAATTATGATGAACAATTTTATAATAAAGCTTTTAATTATTTTTATCTTGAGGTTATTATGCTATTGAGAAATTACAAGTTAAGTTATGATACTTTGGATGATTATAAAAGTAAACTTTGTTGATATTTGACTGAATTTGTCGATTATTAAATTGTTAATTGTTTGGTAAAAGTGCACTCATGAGATTCAAGTATTGTTATTTGTTTATTTTTATATTTTACTACATGACTATTCGCAAAGTATTTTCAAAGCAAGGAGGTTCGCTCATTGATCCTTAATAGTAATAAAAGCTATAATCATCTAATAAAAGATCCATTAAATGTTATAAGCTATTTTCCTAAATGCATTAGTACTTTTTTAGAAAATCTTTATCTAAATTATCCTATTTATAGTCACTTTCTTACCATTTATCAATATTTAAATCTTAAATAAACATATTTTCTTCATAGCTATTATCTAAACTCACCAATAAACTCATAATTACTCTTCGATAATTATTGTTTTGATTTTCAAACTGGATTTCGACTTCTCCATCAAACCTTTAATTACATTTTTAATTATAATAAAATAAAAATAATATAATTACCTCTTGTTGTTAATTTTATGCTATGCAGGATATTTGAACCTAATGGTAATAGCTTAGTATTACTGAATAGTGAAATGTTAAGAGTCAATTTTGTGAAAAGAAAGAGTGATGTTTCCAAAAAATCCATTGATTTGACCTTCTTTTTAATCAAACTTGAATGTGTATTCTTGAAACTGATATAGATTCAAATCTATACTTAATCCCAACTCTTCACTCTCCAAATGTTAAATGTTAATTGGTGATTGATTCAATCCAGTTTGACAAGTCAAACACGGCCAATCTTTCTCACTTTTATTAATTATTTTATATACTCATTGAAACTCCATGGCATCGATTCACAGTTTTTTGAAGAATAATCACTTAAATACATTACTTTTTATTATTAATCACTTTCGATCTCTATCACTTTTTCTTTCAATTTCCTATATAACAAATCTACTGGATATTAATCTATATTGCAGATTACTAATCTTTTATATTATTATAAATTTATATTTTATATAAATATTTACTATTTAGATTATTCTTAATCACTTATTTTTGTACACCAAATTTAAGAATGTGAAAAATTAATATTTATGTGTCTTAGTTTTACTTATTCAATATTTGTACAACATTCTTGTAAGAAACTTACATTTCCCTTTTAAACTTATAATTTCTCTTATTAAGTTAAAATATTATTTAATTCTATCCAATTAATTATTCCTTTCATGTTATTTTATTCTCCTTAATAATAATATAAATAATAGTTATTTAAAACTAAATTATATTTTTAAGTATTTTCATTATTTGTATCTCTTTTTTCTTTTATAAAGAACATTTACGAAAATATGTAATCGCTTTATTATTATATCTGTTTTTTAAATTTATTTTTTACTTTATTTTATTTTAATTTTAATATTTTTTCATTTATTACTATTATTTACAGCAATGTTATTAAATATATTTTAAATATTTTAATTATCATTTTTTTGAAACTTTAATAATTATGTCTCTTTTATAATATTTAATTATTAAAAAAATTAAAATAGTTATAAATGTAGAATTTTTAAAATAACAAAGATCAAAATGATCTAAAAAATTATTTGGAAAAAGTATCAAATGTATTTTTCAAGATGGAAAAGGATCTTGCAAGTTACAGGATAAAAGGAAATGATTCAGAAAGATTATTAAAAATGTTAAAAAAAGTAAAAATATAAAATATTAATAAAATTAATAATATTAATTAAAAATAATAATAAAGAGGGCTTAAGTAAGTGAACTAGTATTTGAAAATCTATTTGAAAACATGAAAATAGATGAGAGTAATGAATATGCAAATTTGTTTTAATGTATAGACAAATTTTTGAAACAGCAAAGTAATTAGGTGATAACCTTTATTAACACATATTTCAAAGAAAAAAAGATTCTTTAAAAAAGACAATCAATTTAAATTGGATCTATTTAGCATTAACAAAGTAACAAATTTGAAAATAGTTAGAGTGAAATAGACAATGAAGATGAAAATGATGAGGAAAACTTAGGAAAAAGTGCCTCTATTAAATTCAATTATAATGCGTCATAAGCTACCATCTAAAACTACGATTTTTAAAGTTAATAAATTCTTAAAAAAAGTATCGGAAACATTCCTAACAAAGGTTATTTTATAAATAAAATATTAATTATAAATTCATATAAAATTTAATTTTCAATTTCAATTTTTTTAATTTTTTTATTATATAAAATTTTAATAGATTTAGAAAAGAATAAAAATTAAAAGCAAATAATAGTTACAAATAAAGAAAAATAATTTGGAAGAAGATAAGCTGTAAATTAATAATAATTGATTTAATAACGCCCTGTAATTGATTAAATCGCATAAATGGAGGAGTTACATAAAAAAATAAAGAAACAGGATTAAATAGTTTAATAAATGGAAGATCAAATAGAAAAACTCATTTCAGAGAAACAATAAATGAGTATAAATTTCTAAAATTTGAAAAAGATGAATGAACATTTAATAGAAAATGTATAGAATTTATAAGAATAAAAATTAAAGAATGAATAGAATAATACAGATCCAAAACTTAAAATATCAAAAGATTAGAAATAAAAAATAATAGAAGAAAATAGGAAAAATAATTAATTAAAATAATTAGTATAAGATTTAAAATCAGTAAAAGTAGAAAGCAATGATGCGAATTTACAAAAAAAGAAGATAATGGAGTAATTAGAGAAAAAGGCTGAAGACAATGTGAATTATTGGGGAGAATAAAGGAAAGGATTTAATGAAAAAATGTAGAAAATAAATGCAATAGGGAATTCTGGAGTGAGTTATAAATTGAAATAATTATTATAAGATTTAGAAGATTAGAAGTAGAGGATATTAGAAATGGAGGACAAGAAGAAGGCAGGTTTAAATTAAAATAAGAGTGGATTGATAGATGAGGAGGAATAAGGAAATGTATAAGGATATTCTATGAAAGCAGATAAAGGATGTGATCCAGATTATACGATTTTTGATCTACACAAAATAGAAAAGGATCTTGCTAAATTGAATGCCATTTATGAGGAGCATGAAAAGGAAATAACTGCCAAAAGTGTCCATATCAAGAAACTATCTAGTCAAATTGAAAGTTTGCTGAAAGTGTTAGAAGAGGATAATGAGAACAAGAAAAAGGACTCATCCAAAATGAATGAATTAAAGTAGAGTATATCATTATTAGAATAGCAAATAAAGACTTATAAAGACCAACTAGCATTTGTTAAGAAACAATATGGAATCGATCCTGTTTAAGCTATGAAAGCATAGAAATAGAAACATTCTATTCATGAAAAGGCATTATAATAATTAAAAGAAAATGGAGGTGATGTACCTTTGATTTTATAGAAAGTTTATGAAGATCCTAGATAAATTACAGATGTTGGAAAGCTATAGGCAATGTGTTTGGAATTGTAGAATGAAAACTAAGAATTAAGATATAGAATTTATGAATTAGAATAAACTCTTAAAAAAAATGGAATTATTGTTCCACCTGGACCTGCTTCTCTCTACTCTAAAGAAGCATTGTAATTAATGGCTCAATAGGGAATCATTCCTGGCCTCAAAGGATAAAATGTTCTTTATGGAAAATAGTAGTCAAAGTTCAATAATAATAATAATAATAATACTAATAACAATTCCAATAATAATTCTATTAATCAAGGTCATGGAGGAGGGTTCTTCAATAGTTTTGATAAAGAAAATATGCTATTGTAAGGTAAATAGTTATTTGCTAAATAAGAAAAGGCTAAATAATTGATGGATTAATAAAGGAATAATTTCCATACATTATCTGCCAAAGAGTAATAAGAATTTTTAAAATAATTAAGTCCTGAATAGCAATAACAATTCTTAAATAGTTTAAATCAGGAATAAAAAAAATAATTCATAGATTAATAAATGAAAAGTGGAAATCCTGAATTTATGGAATAAATGATGGAAAATTTTGAAAATCTTGATCCAGAAATTTAAAAATAGTTTTTGTCAAAAATGAGTAAATAAGATTAAGAAAAGTTTATACAAAAATAAAGAGAATTCCAAAAAGAAAAAAAAGAAATGGAAAAAATGTTTGAAAAGTTTGATGATATGACTGAATAAGAAAAATAATAGTTTCTTGCTAACATGACAGAAGAGTAAAAGTAAAATTTTTTTAAAAAAAAGGATCAGTTTGAAGAAAAAAAAAAATAGGAATAGTTCATTTAAGAAATGACTAAAAACTTTGACAAATTGACTGAAAAAGAAAAGCAAGAATTTTTATCAAAAATGACTGAAGAATAAAGGACAGAGTTCTTTAAAAAAAAAGAGGCTTTTGAAGCGAATTAAAAAGAAATCGAAAACAAAATGAAGAATTTCGATAATATGACTGAAGAAGAATAAGTCAAATTTTTAAACAGTTTATCAGTTGAAGATTAACATAAATTCATGCAAAAAAATAAAGCCAAATTCATTGAAAATATGGCTAAAAATTTTGATAATCTTTCTGCTGAATAATAAGCAAAATTTTTATAAAGTTTATCTCCAAAAGAATAAATGGAATTTTTGAAATAAAAATAGAAAATCCTTCAACAAAAAGAAGAACTAAAAATGTAGGATTAAAAAAGAGTGGAAAAAGAAAAGTAAGAGTTATTTAAAAAAGGTATGGAGTAATTATTACAAGAACAAGTTAACGCAAATGCAAAGACATTCAGAGATAAAAAATTATAAACAGGTGATGATAATGTTGAATCATTTGAAAATGATTATGTCACCAACTTTTATAAGGATTAAGCTATGAAGTAGTTGCAAAATGTCATGAATAAGTCTGAATAGTTGATGAAAAAAGTAGAAGAAAAAGTTAATTTAAGGGAACTGTAAAGAAAAGCTGCAGCTGTTAATAACCCTAATAATAATAATAATAATAATAATAATAATAATAATAATAATAATATT